>ENA-UOOI01001310-UOOI01001310.1-fermentation-metagenome-genome-assembly--contig:-NODE-1310-length-26628-cov-10.026493_pt1 | contig 26628 bp, 23 predicted proteins | sample MGYA00245779_ERZ724027 | MGnify/ENA primary metagenome ERZ724027 (study PRJEB28704, sample SAMN03018318) | fermentation metagenome | biome: anthropogenic terrestrial biome; feature: soil...
TCTGCTGTGTTCTAAGTGCAACTCTTACTGAATCCTGGGTAGGAAGTGCCAGTGCTTCATCTTTTGAATTTGTGTGAAGGGATTGTGTACCTCCAAGTACAGCTGAAAGCGCCTGCAGAGTAACTCTTACTATATTATTATCAGGCTGCTGTGCTGTAAGAGTGCATCCTCCTGTCTGTGTATGGAACCTCAATTTTAACGATTTAGGATTCTTAGCATGAAATCTCTCTTTCATGATCTTTGCCCATATTCTTCTTGCTGCCCTGAATTTAGCAATTTCCTGGAATAACCCATTGTTTGCATTAAAGAAGAATGACAGCCTAGGGGCAAATTTATCAACGTCAAGACCTGCTTTTATGGCCGCTTCCACGTAAGCAATTCCATCTGCAATCGTAAATGCAACTTCCTGTACGGCAGTGGAACCTGCTTCCCTTATGTGATACCCTGAAATGGATATTGTATTCCATTTTGGAAGATTCTTCGAGCAGTATTCAAATATATGTGTGATAAGTCCCATAGATGGTTGAACCGGGAATATATACGTTCCTCTTGCCACATACTCTTTCAAAATATCATTCTGAATAGTGCCCCTTAATTTTTCAGGAGCTACTCCCTGCTTTTCTGCTACAGCTATATACATAGCAAGCAATATTGAAGCCGGAGCATTTATTGTCATGGAAGTACTTACTTTATCCAGTGGTATTCCATTAAAAAGTGTTTCCATATCTTTAAGAGAATCTATGGCAACTCCAACTTTTCCAACTTCACCTTCTGCAAGTTCGTGATCGGAATCATAACCTATTTGCGTAGGCAGATCAAAAGCTACACTAAGTCCTGTCTGGCCCTGCGACAAAAGATATTTATATCTCTTGTTTGATTCCTCTGCAGTAGCAAAACCTGCATACTGCCTCATTGTCCAGAGCTTACCTCTGTACATGGTAGGCTGAACACCTCTTGTATAAGGGTATTCTCCTGGAAATGAAAGTTTTTCATTATAGTCTAAATTCTGTACATCTTCAGGTGTATAAAGTCTTTTAACTTCTATACCCGATGTGGTTTTAAAGGATTTCTTTCTCTCTGGGAATCTAGTAACTGTTTTTTTAAGAGTTCCCTCTTCCCACTCTTTTTTCTTGGCTTTTACTTCATTAACTTTTTCTTCCTTAAACATTTTCTAACCCCTTTTCTTTATTCTTCTGGACTTGATTTATCAGTTTTAAATTTCATGCTGCCAGTTTCCTGGAATCTTTCATGCCAGGATAACGCTTCCTTGAGCAAAACTGGTGTATGAATATTCTTGCCTTGACATGCTCTTTTAAAATAATCTTTAAGAAATGGTCTGTAATAAGGATGGCTGCAATTTTCTATTATGACTCTAGCCTTTTCTTTTGGAGACAACCCTCTTAAATCGGCTACACCCTGTTCTGTAACTATTACATCTACATCATGTTCCGAATGATCACAATGAGGTACCATTGGAACTATAGAGGATATTTCACCATTTTTAGCAACTGATTCCGTCGTGAATATGGATATATAGGAACTCCTCGTAAAATCTCCTGAACCGCCTATTCCGTTCATCATTCTGGAACCCATTATCTGACTTGAATTTACATTGCCATATATGTCAGCTTCTATGGCCGTATTCATAGCTATTACCCCGAGTCTTCTGATTACTTCAGGATTATTGCTTATCTCTTCAGGTCTCAATATGAGTTTCTTTCTGTACTCATCGATTTTGTCATAAAATTTTTTCTGTCCCTCTTCAGAGAAAGAAACAGATGTAGCAGAAGCCACTGAAATCTTGCCTTCATCCATCAAATTGAACACTGAATCCTGTGCAACTTCAGTATATATCTCCAAATTATTAAATCTGGATTCTTTCAACCCTGCAAGTACTGCATTTGCAACAGAGCCAACTCCTGACTGGAGCGGCAGCAAATTTTCGGGAAGTCTTCCCTGCTTAACTTCATTTTCAAGAAAATCTATTAAATTTCCAGCCATTTTTCTGCTTGTTTCACTTATTGGTGCCACTTTTCTAATATTATCTTTTATATCACTGAAAACTATACATTTTATCTTATCGGGATCGACTTCTATATAATCCGTACCTATTCGGTCTGCCACGTGAGTTATAGGTATGGGCTGTCTATAAGGCGGTTTCTCAGGGATATATATATCATGTGTCCCTATAAGCGAAGTTGGCTGAGTTTCATTTATCTCCACAATCACAATATCTGCATCTTTAACGTATGTAGGTGAATTTCCCACAGATGTAGTTGGTATTATATAACCTTCTTCAGTTATACCTACGGCTTCAACTATGGCCACGTCGATTTTACCCATAAATCCATAGTCTACCATTTGAGGTGACATGCTGAGGTGGGCGTCTACATAATCTATTTTACCTGCATTGATAGCATTTCTTACATCCTTGTGCGTCTGATATGGAAACCTTTTTTTGATTGCCCCAACTCTGGCTAGTTCTCCATCCAGCTCATCACCTACAGAGGCACCTGTGTACAAATTGATTTTAATTTTCTCGCCATTTTTTATCCTCTTTGCCAGTGCCATAGGTACCGACTTAGGATAACCTGAAAACGTAAAACCGCTGGTCCCGACAGTCATACCGTCCTTGATAAGTTCAGCAGCATCATTAGGTGTACCTATACGTTTTAGAAGCTCTTTATTTTTTATCCTATCCGTAATCATACTATCCCCTTCTCTATTAAATAATTAACATAATTATATTATTTATTAAATTTTTTAATTTATACTCTATGTCCTCCCTTCCTTTTTGATCTGGATATGTATAATAGAAAAACAAAAAACGGCCCAAGTACATTGAAGAATATACTCACGCCGTTACTTTCATTACTTTCATATAAAGGTCTTACCCTTATATCGTAATAAAATGGCTTTTTTATTTTTATTTTTTATTTACATCTTTTACTCAATATTATTTTATACCTTTCGTGGCAATTTATCAATACCGCTATAAAAGATTTTTTTGCCATTCCAAAATAATTATCTTCTATATCCGATACAATTTCCTTGATATTATTCAAATTCTTCCCTATCAATAATTCTTTAGCATATTTTTTCGCAGTATCAGTCACAAAAGAGCATTCCATGTCCTGTATTTCACCAGAATACCTGTTCACAATGATCCCTATGACAATTTCATTGTAAATTTCGGCTGCTGTTATCCCCTTCGGAAGTTTTGCATACCCAGTAATAAATACATTATCTTTTTTCAAAAAACATACCCTCCCCCCAAATATATACTGCTATAAAACTCAATTTAATGAATTTAAAGCATAACATCTCTTCCTTTCCCCGAAGGAATCAACATATATATATTAGGCAGGCTTCCTGGCTCAGATTCATCTTACTCCTTGGTCTTCCCAGATTTATATATCCAGTGACATAATAAAGTTTCATCCTCCATACAGTAGCGTGGACTGCAGTATTTGACTTTTCCTTTTACTTATTCTTAAATAACACCTAATTTAGATATTCAATTTTAGTGGTTCTCTATATTCTCTCTATCTCAAATTTATCATTATCGTAGTCTACTCTTATTTTACAGCCTTCATAAATGTCACCTTTAATTATCTTCTTGGCAATAGATGTTTCAAGCACATTTTCCATATATCTCTTTAAAGGTCTGGCTCCATAAACCGGATCATACCCTTCTCTTGCTATAACGTCTTTAGCTCTATCGGTTATTTCTATATAGATATTCTTATCCTTTAACCTGTTTTCTATATCCTTCAAAAATATATCTATTATGGATTTAATCTCCACGGTGTTCAATGGTTTGAACATTATAATATCGTCAAGCCTGTTTAAGAATTCTGGTTTAAACTTCAATTTCATGTCATTCATCACTTTATTTTTTATATCTTCGTCTATTCCCGCAGAACTCTTGTTCTCAAGCAAATAGCTGCTCCCTATATTGGAGGTCATGATTATAATGCAATTTTTAAAATCAACTACCTTGCCTTGATTATCCGTAAGTCTTCCATCGTCAAGTATCTGTAGAAATATATTAAAGACGTCGCTGTGTGCCTTCTCTATTTCATCAAACAATATTACACTATAAGGCTTTCTCCTGACTGCCTCTGTAAGCTGACCTCCCTCCTCATAGCCAACATATCCCGGAGGAGCTCCTATAAGTCTGGAAACGGAATACTTTTCCATATACTCCGACATGTCTATTCTAATCATATTATCCTCACTATCAAATAAAGCTCTGGCAAGAGTTTTGGCTAGTTCAGTCTTTCCCACTCCTGTAGGACCTAAAAATATAAATGAACCTATGGGCCTCTTTGGATCCTTCATTCCCGATCTTGCCCTTATAACAGCATCAGAAACAGCCTTGACAGCTTCCTTTTGTCCTATGACTCTTTTTGAAAGTTCATCTTCCAGGTTAATAAGTTTTTGCCTTTCTCCCTCCACTAATCTAGACACCGGAATTCCCGTCCATTTAGATACGATCTGAGATATTTCCTGTTCCGTAACTTCTTCCTTCAACATGGCAGTCTCATTGTTTTCCTTTATTGTATTTTCTTCTTTCTCTATTTTTCTCTCCAATTTAGGTATAGTTCCATATTTCAATTCCGCAACTCTATTCAAATCATATTCTCTCTTTGCCTTTTCAATCTGACCCCTTGCTTCATCCAGCTGTTTCTTCAAATCCCTGACACCGGTTATATTTGACTTTTCCTTTTCATATTTGGCTGTAAGTTCATTGTCTTTATCCTTCAAATCATTTAGTTCTTTTTCCACTGTCCTGAGTCTTTCTACAGAAGCTTTATCTTTTTCCTTGGACAGCGCTTTCTTTTCAATTTTCAACTGAAATAATTTTCTTCTGACATCATCCATTTCAGTAGGTACGCTGTCAATCTCCGTCCTTATCATAGCACATGCCTCGTCGATCAAATCTATGGCTTTATCCGGAAGATATCTGTCAGTTATATATCTGCTGGAAAGCTTTGCCGCTGCCACTATGGCAGAATCATGAATTCTTATGCCGTGGTATATTTCAAATTTTTCTTTAAGGCCTCTCAATATAGAAATGGAATCTTCAACACTGGGTTCATCTATAACCACCGGCTGGAATCTTCTCTCAAGTGCTTTGTCCTTTTCTATATATTTTCTATATTCATCAAAAGTAGTGGCTCCTATACAGTGAAGTTCTCCCCTTGCAAGCATTGGCTTTATAATATTTCCCGCATCCATAGATCCTTCCGTCTTTCCGGCCCCAACTATATTGTGAATTTCATCTATGAAGAGTATTATTTTTCCTTCACTCTTTTCCACTTCTTTTAAAACAGCTTTTAACCTTTCCTCAAACTCACCTCTAAATTTAGCCCCGGCAATTAAGGAACCCATATCCAGGGAAAATATTACCTTGTTTTTCAGTCCTTCAGGTATATCTCCTCTTATGATCCTCTCCGCCAGTCCTTCCACTATGGCAGTTTTCCCCACTCCCGGCTCTCCTATGAGCACAGGATTATTTTTAGTTCTTCTTGAAATAATTCTAATTACTCTCCTGATCTCATCATCTCTGCCTATTACAGGATCAAGCTTGTTCTTTTTAGCTTCTTCAGTCAGATTTCTTCCATATTTGGTCAAAGCATCATAAGTACCTTCTGGATCCTGACTATCAACTCTTTGATTGCCCCTGACCTGAGACAGTGCTTCCAAAAATCTGCTTTTTGTTATATTAAATTTTTGCAGTATCATATCCACATCCCGGGAATGAACTTCCATAATGCCAATCATCAGATGTTCTACACTTACATATGAATCCTTGAATTTCCTAGCCGTGCTCTCTGCCCTTACAAAAACATCTTCAAATCCCCTCGTAGCATAGAGGGAACTACTTTGTGCACTTTCTCCAAGCACTTTTGGCATTTTATCAAGGACATTCTTCGTATTATCCACAAGTGATTTCACGTCTACAGACATTTTCCCGAATATGTTCGGAATCAAACCATCTTTTTCAAATACCAATGCTGAAAACAAATGAATTACATCTATCTGCTGATGATTATATCTCACTGCTATAAGCTGTGCCTCATTTATCGATTGCTGTGCCTTTACTGTAAGCTTATTTATATCCATAATAAATATTTAGTGTAAAACTTAAATAAGTGTTTACACTTATCCTCCTCTCCAGTTTATTCTACTTTAATATTATTATATATTAATTTATTATACAAAAATTACCCACAAAATCAATATACCACTTTGCAGGTGCATAAATCATCTCAATGCATATTTTTCTTTTAAATTTATGGCAAAAGTAAAATATTTAATTGATTCTCTCACATTGTTTAACTTGTAATACATCTTCCCCATTTCCATATATCTTTCATATATCCTTCTGCTGCTTCCAAACTTAAGAAGATTGTCTAAAGAAAGATTCATACACATCTCTCCCTTTGCAAAATCTCCTTCTTTCAATAATATCAGAGCTTTGTAATAATATGCTTTCTCTATAAAAGTTATATCATTTAAATTTATAGCACAATCCAAAGCCTTATTGCATAGAGTATGTGCCTTCTTTAAAATTTTATTCTTCATCAGTATATTTACATTTACAAGCATAAAATGGTCCAATTCCCTTACATTGTCTCTTGGATATATCTCCAGTGATTTTTCTACACAATCCAGTGCACTGCCCTTCTTACCTAAATTAAATAATATTCGGGCATAATCAACCATTGCTTCAGATTTGCCTTTTAAATCGTCTCCATAAAGTTCATATACTTTTTTTTCATACCTGCCAAATTTGGTTATGTCCATTTTCAACGAAAGTATGGCAAGCATATGATAGATCCGCACATTTTCTATATCTTCCTGCATTGAATCTGAATCCATCAAATCCATAATTTTCGCTGCCAATTCATATGCTTTATCATAATACTGCATTTTGATATAACAGTTAGCTTCATAATACATAGCTTTTAAGAGGCACTCGCCATATCCCTTTTCCTGACAAATTTGAATCACCTTGTCATAATAATTCAAAGCTTGAGAAAATTCTCCGTAGACATAAAAATATCTGGCAATATCCATATAATAAATCGAACTTCCTCTATCGGAAAAACATTTCTGCAAATAATCATAATAATTTGAAATTATAAATTGCAACTTTCCAAACTGTTTTTTATCTAAATAATAATTAAAAAGCATATGCATTATGGTAAAACATAAGTCTACATAAGAGTAATCCTCCGCAAATTTCAAATTATATTGAAGCAATTTTTCATAATTTTCTCCCGGGGAACCTTTAGATATGTCTTTTATATTTTTAATTATCTGGCTTTTAACATCCTGCTTTAAATATTCAACATCAATTTCAAGTTTATTCGACACAAATTTTAAAACCCACTGTTCCGGTTTTATTTTATCATTTTCTATGCAGCTCATTTTTGAAACAGAAATCTTGTCGCCACACAATTTTTTTAGGGTATACCCCTTGTATATCCTGGCTCTTTTAATTTTTTGCCCAGTAGAAAGTATTTCCATAATTCTCACCTGTTCTATTTAAGAATCCCTTAACAAACCTATTTTTTTAAAATCTTCAACACCTTCATTCAAATATTTAGCAGCTTGTTCATTTAAATTATTTTCTATATAAAATTTACCCAGTAATATTGATATTCTGGCAGCTTCTGCAGTATAATCCATATTATTGGCAAAATTCAGTGCCATGATCAATGTATTTTCCGCTTCTTTTTTATTGGATTCCAGCATATCTATTCTAAACTTCAATAAATAATAATACACCAAAGTCTTATCATTTCCCTCATCCACTCTGTCCATTATTTCCTCAAGAACTTTTTTGGAATTTTTAACATCCTTTAGCTTTATATAATTTTCACATATATCTATCAAGGTCGTTATAACGTCGCTGTCTTTTAGTTTTATTCTCAACTCTTTTGCTTTATTCAAATGGATAAAAGATTCTTCAATATTATCGAACTGATAAAATAATTTTCCCAAATTATTTTCAATTTTAGCAATATTCATAGAGTCATTTAATTTTTTATACACTTCCAATGCATTCTTAGAATATTTTATAGCATTATCCATATCTTCTTTCTTGCTATACTCTTCAGCCAGTAAAAAAAGTGTATTGGCATATTCCTTTTTATTATCTAATTGATTAAATTTTTCCTTGGCCAAATAGGAATAGTTTATAGCCTTTTTCATATTTTCCAGTTTGAAATTCGCACATGCTATACAATAATATATCTCTCCTACTAAAAAATCATTTTCTATTTTATTTTCATTATATACATTTTCAGCCTGTTGAAAATAGCTGCAAGAAGAGTGGTAGGATTTTAATTCCATTGTTATCTTCCCCAAATTGATAAAAGTCTTTATAATCTGCTCATAATTATTATTTTTAATAAATATTCCATTGGCCGACAAAAAAAATTGCTGTGAAACCAGATAGTCACCTTTAGTCATGTGTACTACACCTTTTAAATAGAGGTTTTTTGCTTTTTTATATTCCAAACCATATTTATCCGCAAAATACAGGGCTTTTTCAATATACTGTTCTGCTTGAATTAAATTTTCACTTATTATACAGGATTCAGTTATATTTTCAAAATAAGTACAAATCTTTTCTGCCTGGGTTTCCTCAGACTCCATTAGATATTCAACAGAAGTTTTCAATTCCGAAGCCAAATATTCCAACAAATCCATACTTGGATTCGACTTTCCAGATTCTACAAGACTTATTTGTCCAGGTGTAATTCTGTCTCCTGCCAAATCCTTCAAAGTCATATTCAATTCTTTCCTTCTCTTTTTTATTTTCTCTCCTAAAGAAAGTATTTCCATGATTCACTCTTCCTTTGCCCTAAATAAGAACATAAATTTTAACCAAATTAAAATTTTTACTAAGCTTTTATCTTATTATACCATATTTTTATAATAGGATAAAATTTTTTTAAAAAATACCATAATTTAAAATAAAACAAAATGCACATTTCACCATCATATTCAAAATATTATGATAAAATGCACATCAAAATTTATTCTATGTTAAATTATAACTATTACTTCATCCAATCCATCATGTCATCTGCAGTATCCTTAAGACGTCTGGAAGCTCTTTTCATCTTTCTTCTGTTTGACATCCTCAATTCCGGCATTACCATCATTCCCACTGCTGCACCGATTATTGCACCAGCTATAAATTTCCCACGCATTGATACCTTACTCCTTTCTCAACTTACATCAAACATTTAATTTAAATTATATATATAGGATATGCAAATTTAATCTTTTTAAACAGGCTAATTTTCACAATTGCTTTGGTGAAATTTAAATATGTTCCTAATTTGATCCAAAATTTTAGATATATTTTTGCCTCCCAATATTGCCGTAATATAATCTACTGCTTCTTTTGTAATTACGACTATATTCTCTTTTCCCTGCCAATCGTCAATTATGATTTCCTTGGGTATTTCATCCAATATAACATTGAGTGCAAAAAACACTATGGAAATATCATCTATTTTGCCTATAAATGGTATAAAATCAGGCAGCACGTCTATAGGACTGGCCAAATAAGCTATCAGTCCCGCCAGCATAATCTTAATTTTTAAATTAACCCTTTTATCTTTAAGCAATCTTCCTAAAAACACTACTATATCTGGAACAAGCATTCCATATTCTACAATTTTCTCATATTTAGATGGTACTTTATGTAAAATTTTTTCTCTGAATTTATGATATTTCCCTAAAATCAACGAATTTTTCTTTTTATCTATATGGGGGAATTTCTTTTCCTTCTCGTATTTTATATTTTCAGCCTCTATTTCGAGTGCACTGGGTAGTGTTTCAATTCTAGTTAATTTGAGATTAAAATAAGGAATAAGTTTCACAGCTAAATTCAAATCAATGTTTATATTATCACCATCCACATTTATTCCATAAGATTTGAAATTTTCCAGTATCTTTTTTACCGCTATGTTCTTAATGCCGTTCAGTATCTTCAATTTATAAATTTTTAAATCAAATATCTTTAAATTTATAATGTTGTTTTTGATATTTCCCAATCCCAATTTAACCTCAAAACCAGTACTTATTTTTTTCTTATAAATACCGTCTATGGTAATAATTTCCCGTATATCTATGTTTTCTATCTGTAATCCATCTATTTTAAGGTAATCCTGGGCTATACTGAGTATATCCTCTTCAGTCAGGATAACCTTTGCTGCAGACACTTTCATATATATTCTCCTTCCCTCCTGTTATATTATGTATTATATATTATAAATCAGCTATTTTTCAATTCCCCACAGTCCATTTTTAAGAAACAATGCCGCTTTTCCTTCAGCTTCATTTACAATATTATCTCCATATCCCAGAATCCTTAAAAGCTTTATTGCATTCTGAGTTGTAGATCTCCCTCGGTAAATTTTGTAATTGAAAGATATTTCATCATCTGCGATGTTTTCCTGAAAATGATAATTCTTAAAATAATTTTCAAGTATGTATGTAAGTTCTATATCATGAGTGGCAGCTATACATATACAGTTGTCAAGTGTAAGATATTTAAGTATCTGTGAAGAAGCTGCTATCCTTTCTACTGTATTAGTTCCTCTGAGTATTTCATCGATAAAACACACAGCGGGCATATTTCCGCCAGCATTGTCCATGATCCGTTTAAGGGATCTAATTTCCGCTATATAATAACTTTCCCCAGCCAATACATTATCTCTTAGAGCCATGGAGGTATATATTTTTACATAATAACCTTCAAAATAGCTGGCAGTACATGTATATATAGTTTGTGCAAATATAATATTCAAGGCCAGCGCTTTTAAAAAAGTGGATTTCCCCGAAGCATTGGAGCCTGTAATCAAAATTGATCCCATGATCTCCAAAGAGTTTGGTACTGCACCTTCTATAAGTGGATGAACCAAATCCCTAATTATAATGTTACGATTTTTCTTGTCGCTGTACATATGTAGTTTTGGAACAGTATAGTTTTTTATCATAACCCTATATGAGGCAATAGCTATGCAGCTGTCTATCTTTCCAACTATCGAATATATGGATTTAAATTCTTCATCCTTATGTTCAAGCATGGAACCCATCTTTTCATAGTTTATTAAATCAGTTAGAAACAATATATTCTTATACTCTATTAACATTGACATATCCGTACCGTTATTGAACAAGTTAAAATAAAATTTTTTGACTTTTCTAACAGAAGCAGCAGCATTTTTCAATCTGCAAATGCATTGTCCCAGATCTTCCAGTTGAATTTTCAATATTGAATTAGCACATCTCACTATATTGATTATATATGCAAAATCTCTGAGCCTATAATCCAGTTTATTTTTAAAAAAATAATGAACAGCAATGTTTATAAAGCAGCTTGTAATTAATAAAAATACCCCTGCATATAAATCTACAACCATAGATGCAATTGAAATCACAGGCAAAATTCTTAAAATCCTATAAACATTCAATAATGAATATTTGTGTTCACAGTGATTTACATTATAAAAATAATCGGTTACCGAAACTCCTCTTCTTATTCCAAGTTTGCCAAGTATATACTGTACAACTTTCCTCTTCTCAGGATTTCTCATAAAATACTCTATAATTTCATTTCTATATTTAAGTTCTCCGTCATTATATATGGGTTCTCTCAACATGGCATAAAGGTATTCCGCCCCCGGAGTACTGTAAGTAGTATCCAAATTCTTAAATATTTCATCCATATCAAGATCACTCCATGTGGTATCGTCGATAAAAAACTTTTTCTTTTCATGTTCACTTATATTTCTAAAATATTTTGATATATCATTGATTTCTCCTTTACTATACTTTTTATCTGATTTTTTGCCCCATTGTCTTTCTATTCTCCTTTTAATTTTGGCATTGTCCCTTAAAGTCGATACAATGAAAAGCATGCAAATTATTACTATCACTGCCAAAAAATATCCTACAACTTCAATCATTTGTACACTCCTAGTTTAACTAATTTATATACATCATATCAATTTACACACAGTTAGTCTATACTTAAAACAAAAAACAAGCTGCTGCAAAAATAAGTGAAATTTGCAGCAGCCTACGGCAATGATATTTAATTTAGAAATCAACTTTTTTACCTTCATATATATACTGGAACAATTTTTTCATTTCTTCTTCAGTTATCTTAGCGGGATTAGCTCCAGTACAAGCATCTTCCATGGCATTATGAGATATCCTATTCAAATTATTTTTAAAGTCACTTTCACTTACTCCATAATCCTTCAATGTAAGAGGAATATTCATACTCCTATCCATGGATCTAATCATATCGGTCAGTGAATCTATAAGCTCATCTTCAGTATTTCCGGGAAGTTTGATAAATCTTGCTATTTCTGCATATCTTTCAGTACAAGCACCTTTATTAAAGTCTATTACATAAGGTAGGAATATGGCATTCGCACAGCCATGGGGTATGTGAAATACAGCACCAGTTTTATGGGCCATACTATGGGTTATTCCCAAAAGTGCATTTGAAAATGCCATTCCTGCAAGACACTGGGCTATATGCATATGATCTCTAGCTTCCATATTTCCCTTGTAGGATTTCAACAAATATTTATGAGTCATGTCTATGGAATGTAACGCCAGTGGATCCGAGAAATCCGAGTGAAGATTTGCCACATAGGCCTCTATAGCATGAGTTAAGGCATCCATACCTGTATATGCTACAAGCTTTTTAGGCATGGTTTCTGCCAGTGTTGGATCTATTATTGCTATATCAGGAGTTAGATTAAAATCCGCCATAGGATATTTTATCTGAGTCTTATAGTCAGTTATTACAGCAAAGGAAGTTACTTCAGTAGCTGTACCGCTGGTAGAAGGTATAGCTATGAACTTTGCTTTTTGTCTCAATTTAGGTATTCCAAATGGAACAACTGCTTTTTCAAAAGTAAAATCGGGATATTCATAAAATACCCACATGGCTTTTGCCGCATCAATAGCCGAGCCTCCGCCTACTGCTATTATCCAATCAGGTCCATATTCTCTCATAATTTGGGCACCTTTCATAACGGATTCGACAGATGGATCAGGCTTCACTCCTTCAATAAGTTTAAACTCGATGTCAGCATCTTTCAAATAGGATTCAATCTTATCCAGAAACCCAAATCTCTTCATAGAGCCTCCACCTATGACAATTACAGCTTTGCTGCCTTCCAAATTCTTCAAATGCTCCAAAGAATTTTTGCCAAAGTAAATATCTCTTGGTATTGTAAATCTCTTCATCTTCAATTCCCCCTAAATTACATTAATAAATAAACTATATGTTACTCTAGCTGCTAATAAAAATATTCCTTAAATGAGATATCTTTTCATTTGACATTCTACAATTTACATTGTATCATTTTTAACAATCATGTCAAGAAATGCTCTCAATCATTTATCCATTTTTTTCTTAAAATTTATCTTTACATTAAAAATTATTTAATTCAGGGAGGGGTTTACCCCTGTTATCTCAGTAATTCGGACTCTTTCCATAAATTACATTAGAAATATTTATGATTTTCATTAGACTAACAGTCAAAAATATTATACTATCATTATAATATTATAATTAGCGCTTATTTAAACGCTTTTTAATAGATTAAATTTATGTTAAATTTATGTCTAATTATATGTAAAATAATCTCATCACAGATAATTTTTATCACTAGAATACTTATTATCTCAGGAAGGTGAAAATTTAATGAAAAAAATAAAAAACAAGTCGATCATAATACCAATTTTAATATTTGTAATTTCCTTGGGTTCACTGATATTTATGAATTATCACAATAGCTCAATAGGTTATAGATCCTACATCCTATTTGAAAAAGATCTATCATCCAAAAATATTTCTACAATTTATCTGACAGATTCTCCTAAAATAAGAGTGCAATTAAAAAATGGCATGACTTATGAAACAGATAATCCCAGGACGCCTGACATCAAAAAAACTTTTCTGCAAAATGGAATAAATGTGGACGAAAATTATCCCGTAAGCAGCAGGGAGGCATATCCCATTGCTTTAATGACTATTTCTGCAGTATACATTATAATTATGTCTCTCAAATCTTCCAGAAAAGTTTCCAAAAGGATGTTGTCCCTGGATTCTCTTGATACATCCGCTGTTGAGGGTTCCAATTACAGCTTTAAAAATATAGCCGGCAACGAGGAGGCAAAGGAAAGTGTCAAGGATGTAGTTGATTTTTTGAAAAACCCGGAAAAATATGCTTCCTACGGCGCACGAATGCCAAAAGGCATTATGCTTTACGGTCAGCCGGGAACAGGTAAAACCCTTCTTGCAAAAGCTGTGGCAGGTGAAGCCAATGTACCTTTTTATGCAGTTTCAGGTTCTGATTTCATACAGGTATATGTAGGTGTCGGAGCCAGCCGCATAAGACAATTGTTTAAAAAAGCCCGAAATAACACCTGTGGGAAAGCTGTAATATTCATAGATGAAATAGATGCCATTGGTAAAAAGCGAAGTGCTTCAAATAGCTCCGGCGGTTCCGAGGAGAGGGACCAGACTTTAAATGCCCTTCTTACAGAAATGTCCGGATTTAATGAAAAAGAGGGAATTGTGGTTATAGCTGCAACCAATAGACTAGACATGCTTGATCCTGCCCTTCTAAGACCAGGAAGGTTTGACAGACACATAGAAATAACTCTTCCGGATATTTCTTCAAGGGAGAAAATTATAGAACTTCATTTAAAAAATAAACCAGCTGGCAATATAGATATCCATGAATGGGCTCAAAAAACTGCTTATTTTTCAGGAGCAAAAATTGAAAACCTGATAAATGAGGCAGCTATAATTGCCTGTAAGGAAAACAGCAGAAAAATCGAAAATTCACACATGGACAAAGCTTTTTCCATAGTACTGGCAGGATACGAAAAGAAGAACAGGGATTATATAAAAGATATAGATAAAAGAATAACTGCATACCATGAAGTAGGACATGCATTGGTGTCCATGAAAATACTGCCCAATGAGAAAATATCAAAGATAACAATTATTCCCAGCACTAAAGGTGCAGGTGGATACACACTAAGCATCCCAGAAGACAAACTCTATGAGAATAAAGATTATCTGGAAAGACGTATAATGGTACTCTTAGGAGGACGAGCTGCTGAAGAAGTGGTATTCGGACATGACTACGTAACTACAGGAGCACGCAATGACCTTCAGCGCAGCACGGATATAGCCTTCAACATGATAACCCAATACGGCATGGGAAAAACGCTGGGCCTATTAAACATGCAGGAGTTGTATGACCTGAATATAAATCAGGATAAAATAATTCAGGAATGTAAAAATTTAATTGATTCAACATATGGAGAAGTAAAGAATATAATAATTGAAAACAGACACTGTCTTAAAAAAATAACAGATTTGCTTTTGGAAAAAGAAACATTGTTTTCACAGGACCTGGATGATTTGAATTTAACAGTATATAAATAGAGTAATTCATGAGGTGGAGAAATCCACCTCAACCCAAATAATTATTTGACCATTTTATCCATAAACCAGGTTGTCAAAATACCTCCTATAAGTCCTCCCAAATGTCCAAAATTATCCACATTCGCAATGGAAAATCCTATTATCAGGTTTAGTACAATCACAGACATTATATTCATCATAAAACCTCTTCCCACCTGTCTTTTCATCTTAAGGGCAAATACAAGCGAAGCACCTAGAAGCCCAAATATTGCACCGGATGCTCCTACCGAAATAGAAGGTGAGAACATATAGCTGACAATAGAGGAGGCAATACCGGATATAAAATATATAATTATATATTTTACCTTGCCATATACCTTCTCGATAAAAATACCCATTATGTAAAGTGAATACATGTTTACACCCAGATGTACTATTCCCGCATGCAGGAACATACATGTAAACAATCTATAATATTGGCCGCTGCTTATAAGGGAATTGACTTTAGCTCCCATAAATACAAGTACATTTAAATTGCTGTCAAATATATTTTGAGAAAAGTATGCCGTTATAATGTAGACAATTATATTTAAAGCTATAATAACGTAAGTAACAATAAAGTTATTTATATTTTTATTTATATTATGACTATGGGAACTGGCAGTCTCAATGTACTGCATTGCCCTGTTCACTTGAACGGCCAGATTCTTCACAGCATTTGTACAGCCCAATACCCTGTTTAAAACAGGATTTATCAAGATCAATTCACATTGTGGATAAATTTTATAATCTGGCTGTGGATTATTTTTATTTTCCAGCATGCCGGCGTTTTTATCCAGAACTACTTGGACTAATCTTATATTCTCGTCGGGAAATAATTTTTTAAAATCACAAAATATATTATCCACTATTATATTTCTATAATCTTTTACATCGGAAAAGAACATTATATTCAAAGAACCGTCATCTCTGCCATACACTGCCCAGCTGCTGCAGACTCCAGCTTGTTGATTTATTTCCAAGATATTGAAATTATACAATTTATAGAGTTTATTGATCAAGTTTTTTATATATGAATTCATGTTTATCTCCTAAAAATCAACAGTAAATAATTTAGATACTCTCAGAATTTATTATACACTTTATAAATTATTATATACAACTCACTCATTCAACTATTGACTCTATAACCAAATCCGTCCTTTTAAGCAAATTTATTTCAAAAAAAGGTATAGGTTCCCTGGTTTTTATATCATACAGCACCCTTATCACCGGTCTGTCCGGAAACCCCCTATTTTGCCTTACAACATAACCTTCAATTTTATTCGACAGTTTAATGCAGCATCCCAGAGGATATATGGCAAAAGTATTTTTAAAATAGCATACCAACTTCCGATCAAAACTGCTTCCACTCCCTGAAAGTATGAGCTCATATGCATCATTTGGCCTGAATTTTTTTCTATAACATCTATCATTGCTTACAGCATCATATACATCACATATACAGACCAATTTTGCAAATTTTGTTATCTGATTGCTGTTAAGTCCATAGGGATATCCTTTTCCATCCACTCTTTCATGATGTTGTTCCACTACTTTTATTACATTATCCGAGATGGCAAAATTTTTTTTAAGAAGTTCTGAGCCATAGATAGGATGTTTTTTAATCTCACGAAATTCATCCCCTGTCAATTTATCTTTTTTGTTCAATATAGAAACCGGAACCTTGGTCTTTCCTACATCATGCAGTGCCGCTCCCACTCCGATTTCTTTCAAATCCCATTTATTATATCCTGCAGAAATACCTAAAAAAGAAGCCATAATACATACATCTATAGAATGAATAAAAGTATAATTGTCATAGGTTTGTATATCATAAAGGCTTTTATTGACATCTCCAAGCTCAATTATGTAATTTATCATATCTTCTACATCTGACAGGGAATCTTTTAATTTTTTCCCATTGAAGTCATGTATATTCGCAAGTATATTTGACATACTCTTTATAGTAAATTGTTTCAATTGAGCCAATTTTTCATCTTCAACCTCCACATCTTCCAATCTCTCGTCTTCTACATATATGTATAATACACCCAGTTCTTTTAACTTTTTTATATAATTGCCATTCAACTCGACTCCTGCCCTCAACAAAACTTGTCCATCATTGGTCAATATGCTTTTCCCTAGTATATCTTTTTCTCTGACTTTATTTATAAATTCTAATCTCATCATTATTTCACCCCAATCAAGTGATTCTTAGGTCCATTAAAGAAATTTTATCATAATAAATATAAAACTGGTATTTACTTATGAATAAATTTCGGATATTATAATATTGAAAGTAATTTTCCATTATATGGAGGCAAATATGAAAAAATTTCTATCTGTAATTATAATAATCTTTATAATCCTTACAATAACAGAAAATGTATACATGTCAATTAGATGCAGAGATATCAATTACGCAGTTACACATTATTTTACTACGGGAATCTTCAATAAATATAAGATATACGGAATGGAAAATCCAACTATATCATTTTCCAACGGTACAGCTGCATTCATTAAAGTTGAGGGAATATCAAGCGAATCCCCCCACAGAAAAATAGGATACACCGTGTTTCTGGAGAAAAACAACAGCGGCACGTGGAAAATAAAAAAAGTGTACCCCGCTCAAGTAACCCTTCAGCAAAAAAGCTTTTAATCCATCTTTTTCTTTAATTTTTTCCTGCAATCTTTACATATACCATTTATTTTAAAATCAAGATTTTCTTCTTCAAATACAAAACCTGTTTTACTTTTTATTATCTCTTCCACCTGCTGCATAGGACAATCTATTTCTATCTGTTTATGGCATATTTTACACTGCAGTATGTGCTTGTGTTTTTTTCTTATTATTGAATATCTATACTCTCCCTGTCCCAGGTCAATCTTTCTCACAATTTTTTTGATTTGAAATAGCTCTAGGGACCTGTAGACCGTAGATAAATCCACATTTACATTTTTTTGTCTGCATATTTCAAATATACCCTCCGCATTTATTGCATCTTCACTTTTGGATAATATATCCAAGATATTCAATCTTGCCCTTGTCACTTTTATATTATATTTTCTTAAGCATTTTTCTATATCCATGAATTCACCCCAAATTTTTCTTAAAAAAATATCATTTCAATGCCGAATACAATAAGTATTATACCACCTATATAATCCGCATACTTGCTCACAATATGTATTTTACGAAGATATTTTGAAATCAAGAAGGCAAATAAAGACATCAAAAATGTAACTGCACCTATGAATAAAGTACTGTACAACAAATTCACACTGCTTTCCATGTCATTTAAAACAGTAAATCCAATTATAAAAGCATCAATGCTCACTGAAATTCCAACTATCGTAACCATTCCCGGTTTGACAAACAGGCATTCGTTTTTATTCTTCAAACCATCTCTAAGCATTAATACCCCGGTTGCCAGCACCAATGCTCCTCCTACAACTTTTGGTACAAAAGCAACATATTTATTAAATAGGAACCCTATATATGCACCGGATATTGCAAAAAAAAATTGAAAAAATCCAAATGAACTCATAAATTGAATTTTATTTTTCCTACCTATTGATTTATTCAATCCTATACAAAGAGAAACTCCAAAAGCATCCAGAGAAAGTGCCAATGCAACCAGAAACAGCGAATAAAACTCCATATTAGTTATCCTCTCAAAATTACTTTACTTATTATTTTACTTTATATCTTTTCTATTGTCTACATTATATACCTGGAATCCTATGGAAACCTAAGTAAGTATCCACTATTTTTAAGCCAATTTCTTCTCTCCAAATATTGGGGAATTATAGATCCAACAAGACTCCAGTATTCTTTAGAATGATTCATATATGCCAGATGACAGAGTTCATGCACAACTATATAATCTATCACATCAATAGGTGCCATTAAAAGTTTATAATTAAAACTTAGGTTCCTGTTTGAAGAACAGCTTCCCCACCTTGTTTTTTGACACCTTATATTTATCTTGTTGGGATACAAATTTATTTTTTTACTATAAAGCCCCACTCTTTTATTAAAAATTATCTTTGATTTTTCTCTATAAAATTTTCGAATGCTCCTGCTTACAGCTTCATGATCCCTTAATAATTCTTCATTCCCATAAACTGCAATCCTATCATCTAGGATCTCCACATGACACCCTTTTATATTCGAAGGAAGTTTTTCCACTTTAAGAAGTTTTCCCAACCACAACATATTCTGTCCTTGTAAAATACCCATGGATTTCAAATATTCAATTTTATCCTCTATTATATTTTTACTTTTATATATCCAGTCAATTTTATTTTCAATTATCCTCTCTATGGAACCATAATCCATATTCATAGGAGCCCTTACAATTATCTCGCCCTTCTCATCTATACTTATGCTTATACCTTTCTTATCTTTCTTAATCACCTTATACTCAAGTGATGAAATTTTATGAGTAGTCTCCATTTTTTCCACTTCCCTACAAACATTCAATTCGTATTATAACATAAATCAATTTAGCACTTAAAATATTAGAATAAAATTAATGGCAATTTATCATGAACCCCACAATAAATTGCCATTAATCTTCCTATTTTCAGTTTACGGCAGAACTATCGATAAACCGGTGTACAATACTCTGAATATTTAGGATTTTTACCGGTAGTAAGTCCAAAAAAGAGTTCTTTAATTTTCTTACACAGTTCTCCCTGTTTTCCCGTTCCTATAATCCTGTTGTCCACTTTTACTATCGGAGTAACTTCCATAGCAGTTCCGCTGAAAAATATTTCATCCGATGCATAGAGCTCGGTTCTCGCAATACTTCTCTCTACAACTTCAATTCCAAGTTCCTCCCTGCCAAGTCTCATAACAAGATCTCTGGTTATACCTTCCAGTATATTGTCAGATGGCGGAGGTGTAATAAGCTGTCCTTTTTTAAAGATAAAAATATTTTCACCTGGTCCCTCACAAACATGTCCATCTGCAGTCAGGAACATAGCCTCATCATACCCTGCTTGCTTTGCTTCTAAAGATGCCAGTGCAGAATTTAGATAGGCTGCAGTCGGCTTAGTTCGGGGAGGAAGCATAGTATCTTCCAGTCTCCTCCATGATGATATGCAGACACTTAATTCATTCTTGCCAGCAAACTTGCCCATTGGTTGACAATATATGATAAGCTTGGGTTCTGCATTGGAAAGAGTAGGATTTATATCCGTCCCTCCATCAAATACAACAGGCCTTATGTAAGTAGTCTGCTTGAACTGATTTTTCTTCAGCAGTTCAACTGTAAATTTACTCAATTCATCTACACTATAAGGAATATTTAAATTTAAAGTCTTTGCGGATTGAAGTAATCTAGTATAATGGTCCTTTAACCTGAATCCATAAAGTTGTTTTTCGTCTTCATTCCAATAAGCCCTTATACCTTCAAAACATCCTAGCCCGTAGTTAAATGCCTTCGATCTTATACTTATCGTTACCTCATTTTCATCCACAATTTTTCCATCACAAAACACGTACGATTTTGACATTAAAAAGCCCCCTTCAAAATTTAAAACTTAAAAATTATTTTAAAAGCAAGCATAATAATTACTTGCTTTTATATGCCCCAAATAAAGTTCAAATTTTTGAACCAAAAACAACTTAATATACTTAACTTTTAATATACTGCTATAAAAAAAATAAGTCAATATCATATGAAGATAAAATATCTATTCCCGTATCTGGCCATTTCCATATACCATATATTTGGTAGTTGTCAATTCATTTAGGCCCATAGGTCCCCTGGCGTGAAGCTTTTGGGTGCTTATTCCTATCTCCGAACCGAATCCAAATTCCCCTCCGTCTGTAAATCTCGTAGAGGCATTTACATATACAACGGCCGCATCAATTTCCCTCAGAAATTTCTGAGAAGAAGCATAGTTATTGGTTATTATAGCTTCAGAATGCCCTGTTCCATATTTATAAATGTGATCTATGGCTTCATCCATAGAATCAACTACCTTTACAGCCAAGATCAAATCCAGAAATTCCTTGCTGTAATCTCTTTCAGTGGCCAATTTCACATCCGGGATCAGTTTTTGCGTCCTGCTGCACCCCCTTATTTCAACATTTAATTTGTGCAGGGTGCTGCCTAACCGGGGCAGAAATTCTCCAGCTGCATCCTTATGAACAAGCAATGTCTCCATTGCATTACAAACAGCAGGCCTTTGAGTCTTGGCATTTACAACTATTTTTTCCGCCATATCTAAATCCGCATCGGCATCCACATATATGTGACAGTTTCCAGATCCTGTCTCAATTACAGGTACGGTAGAATTTTTTACAACAGAACTTATAAGCCCCCTACCTCCCCGCGGTATTAGAACATCTATATATCCATTGAGTTTCATTAAAACTTCCACTGCTTCTCTTTCAGTAATATCAATAAATTCCACAGCTCCCTCCGGAAGGCCAGAATTAACAGCTGCCTTATATATGATATTATATATGGCCAAATTAGAACAAATAGCCTCTTTCCCTCCCCTCAGGACGACCGAATTGCCACTTTTAAGGCATAACGCCGAAGCATCAACCGTCACATTGGGCCTGGCCTCATATATTATTCCTATCGTCCCCAGAGGTACTCTCACTTTTTCAATACGCAGATCATTAGGTCTTTTCCACATTTTTACGCCTTCACCTATGGGATCTGGAAGGGAAGCCACTTTTTCAAGACCCTCTGCCATAGAATCTATTCTTTTTTCATTTAGAGACAACCTATCGATGAAGGCACTGCTTTTCCCCAATTTTTTTGCATTCTCCAGGTCCAGCTCATTGGCCTTCAAAATATCATACTTGTTTTTTCTAATCTCCCTTGCCATAGAAAGTAATGCCTTATTCTTTTCTGCAGTATCTTTACCTGACATTACTCTTGCTGCTGCATTCGCCTTCCTTGCCTTTTTCACAACATAATCATATACATTCATGATCCTAATTTTTACAAACCTGATTCCTAAATATTAGAAAAATCTCACGTGCCTAATATTTTCATTTCATCGACTAACAAAACGGCGGCTTTACAGGATTCAATTAATTTAGGTTAAATACTCCCCCAATAATATCTTCCCGTTTGCCATCTGGTAATCAGGTCCTTTTCACCTCGCATTTCCTCTTTTAGATTCTCACCCATCATGATGACTAAATTTATCCTAACGCTGCCACTGCTAATACTCCCAGCTTCTCAAAGTGGGAGATAAGCACTTTGCTGCCCGCCTGGATAAGTTCTTCTAAGGTTCAGTACCTGAACCTAAGAATCACTTGATTCATAATTGTAGCAATAAACTAATGGACGGTCAATATTTCCTCCACCAGTTTTTTGATTTGCATTATAAAAATATGCTCATAAGTATATATAATATTTTAAATATATATTATAATTGTTATATAAATCATTTATGTATAAATCTCGCTTTTGAGGTAAAAATAATTTATAGTAAAAGTGGGAGGGTGGTACTAATGGCAAAAACACCGTTAAAAAAAATAATAAAAGCAAAATTGAAGGCAAACAGGGAACTTACGGAAATAGAAAAGCTGAGGGAAAAACTGAAATATGAAATAGCGGAAGAACTGGGATTAAAAGAGAAAGTGGATCGCTATGGATGGAGCAGCCTGACAGCAGAAGAGACCGGAAGAATTGGAGGTATGATGACTAAAAGAAAAAAAGAACTCAATATACCAAAAAATGAAATTCTTCTAGACAGTGAAACAACCAAAGGTAATTAAGCCAGAAAATACATTCTATAAACTGGGACGTATAAATTTTTTTGTTTTTGTCATTATAAATATAAAAAAAACTGAAAAGAGGAGAAAATAACTGTTATAATTGATTTTATTATAACAGAATTCAAATGAATTGTTATGAAAAATTTGCATATATATATGATAAATTGATAAATGAAGATATAAGTTATAAAATTTGGTCTCAAAAAATATTAGATTTAAGCAGTACCTTCCACATAAAATTTCAAGATTACTTGGATTTAGCCTGTGGAACAGGAAATATGACAGAAAAGATAGCACCCCATTTTCAAAACAGCTGGGCTGTTGATTTGTCCAGTGACATGCTTTCCGAAGCAGATAAAAAATTAAGGGACAAAAAATTAAAGATCAATTTGATATGTGAAAATATGTGTAATTTAAATTTAAATCGACGGTTTGATTTAATAACCTGCTGTCTTGACTCTACAAATTATCTATTAAAAGAAGAAGATCTCCAGAATTATTTTAAAGGAATATCTAACCATCTAAATTCCAACGGGATATTTATATTTGACATAAATTCCTATTATAAACTCATCAGCATACTGGGTAATAACACTTATACATATGACAAGGAAGGTATAACTTATATATGGGAAAATTATTTGGAAAATGAAATTGTGGACATGTCTCTTACATTTTTCATAAAATATAAGGACAGAGACATATATAGACGCTTTGACGAGTACCACAGGGAAAGAGCCTACAAGTGCAGTACCATAGAACACATCTTAAAAAGCTGCGGGCTGAAAATTCTAAAAAAGCTGGATAATTATCAGGATAAAAATATAACTGATATTTCTGAAAGAATAACGTATATAGTAGGAAAACAGGACAGTCTGCCAATAAGTTAACACAGGGGAGATGAATTAAATTATGGAAGATAAATTGGTAAGAGCTACAGCAAAAAACAACAACATCAGAATAATAGCTTGTTCCACCACAAAATTGGTGAACAGAGCTGTTAAAATCCACGGCTGTCATCCAACTGCAGCTGCAGCTTTTGGAAGAATGCTCACTGCTGGAAGTCTTATGGGATCAATGTTAAAATCCAAAAGTGAAAGTCTAACTTTAAGAATATCCGGAGGTGGAAATGCAAGGGGAATACTGGTAATTTCCTATCCGGACAGCCATGTGAAAGGATATATTGGAAATCCAAAAGCCAATTTGGCGCCCAACAGCAGTGGAAAATTGGATGTGGGAGGTATTGTGGGCACAAATGGAAATTTAACTGTCACAAGGGATCTGAGCCTAAAGGAACCCTACTCCAGTCAGGTCCCAATACAAACCGGAGAGATAGGCGATGATCTGGCTTATTATTTCACAGTTTCCGAGCAAACCCCTTCTGCTGTTGCACTTGGAGTTCTGGTAGATACGGATTCCAGTATAAAATCTGCAGGCGGACTTATAGTTCAAATGATGCCAGAAGCAGATAAAAGTTTAGCAGACTTACTCACGGACAGATTGAAAAAAATGACACCCATATCTACGCTGATAGATACAGAAAAAAGTATATATGAAGTACTGGACAGCATATTTGATGACATGGATTTAAAAATATTGGATGAATTATATCCTTCTTACAGATGTGACTGTTCAAGAGAAAGAGTTGAAAAAGCCCTCCTGAGCATAGGTTGCAAAGATCTAGAAGAAATTTATAAAGAAGGTAAAACTGAGGAAATCAGATGCAATTTCTGTAATAAAATCTATTTGTTCACCCATGAACAAATAGGTGAAATACTTAAAAATATCAAAAGAGAAAGGACGATCTAATTATGGAAGTAAAATATGATCTTACAGATCCGTATCAAATAGCAAAATACATAAAGGAAGCCAAAAAATCTACACCGGTAAAATTATATATGCAAGGAGATATATCAAAGTGCAGTTCAGATTCCCTGGAAATATACGGTAATGGTGATTTCCACATTATTTTTGGTGAAAGTGATAGAGTTTTAAACTTTCTAACAGAAAACAAGGATAAAATTAAACATTTCAGAATAGAACAGGATAGAAGAAACTCGGCTATTCCTCTCATGGATTTACTGAACATAGATGCAAGAATTGAACCTGGAGCAATAATACGGGACAGGGTAAAAATAAGTAAAAATGCAGTTATAATGATGGGGGCGGTTATAAATATAGGAGCTGAAATAGGAGAAGGAAGCATGGTTGACATGAATGCAGTAGTTGGAGCCAGAGGCAAGTTGGGCAAAAACGTTCATCTGGGTGCCGGAGCAGTTGTAGCCGGTGTGCTGGAACCTCCCAGCAAATCTCCTTGTGAAATAGGTAATAATGTACTGATAGGTGCAAATTCAGTTATACTAGAAGGTGTAAAAATAGGAGACGGCTCAGTTATTGCAGCAGGCTCGGTAGTAATAAGGGATATACCTGCTGGAGTAGTGGCTGCAGGAGCTCCTGCAAAAATAGTAAAAAAAGTGGATAGTATTACTAAAGGTAAAACTAAAATTTTAAAGGATTTAAGAAAATAATTTTTCAGAAGTCAAAAGTTAAAAGTTTTAAAACTTACTTTTAACTTTTGACTTTATAATTTAAGATATACGTTTATCTTTTATATCTTTTAAATTTTTTTCACCTTCTTCCATAACTTTTCCTTTGGATTTTTCATCGTCATTATCTTTATTTACTTTCTCCATTTTGGAAATGGACACTTCATAGGCTACCTTTTTCACAACTTCCGTATCGGATATTTTCTTTTGATACTCTCTGCTTTGTAATCTCCCCCAAATTCTTATATTGTCGCCGACTTTTAATGACTTGCAAAATCTGGAATTTCTTCCCCAGGCAATGGTGGGTATGTAGTCGGATTTATTATAGGCCCTATTTACAGCCAACAGCATATCGGATATTTCTCTTCCAAAAGGAGTTGTCCTATATATTGGTTCCTTGCATATGAAACCATCGAGGAAAATCTGATTTGGATTTTTACTTTTTTCTCTGCACAAACTTATATTTCTCACAAATACAGTCAATATAAGCCTATTTGCACCGTCTACAAATTTATTATAGGATCTCAGTTGTCCCTCCACTACCACTTCTATTCCAGGTCTGATATCCATTCCACCTATAAGTCTTTCTGAGATTGTAATAAACAACACATCCTTGCTTTCACTTAATCTTGGGACTTCAATATTAAAATTATAAAAACCTTCACCATACATTTCATGACTAAACTTCAATTCGGACACTACTTTACCTTCAAGATAAATTTTATTATTTAACATTAAATTGTCCATCATAAACCCCTCTTTCCCTTAGTTTTAAATAT
>ENA-UOOI01001312-UOOI01001312.1-fermentation-metagenome-genome-assembly--contig:-NODE-1312-length-26602-cov-18.054243_pt1 | contig 26602 bp, 20 predicted proteins | sample MGYA00245779_ERZ724027 | MGnify/ENA primary metagenome ERZ724027 (study PRJEB28704, sample SAMN03018318) | fermentation metagenome | biome: anthropogenic terrestrial biome; feature: soil...
TTAGTTATTCTATTTTGTTACACACATTTTAAAAAATTTTTAAAAATGTGTTGACTCTAACATTGTGTCATAGTGTAATATAAAGTCCTGTATAAAAAGCTTCTATCTGATTTAAGTAAAAATCCTTCTTCCAGGAAAATTCAGCAGATAGCCAAGGAAACAACTCATATAGCCAAAAAAGATTATGAGATTTTTAAAATGGATAATGGAGACGATAATTGGTACTATATGATACGAATTTATTTATTTTGGCCTGAATGGATAAAAGCAGTTGATGATAAATATGGCACTGGTGCATCTGAATTTATAGGTGAAGCCTTAAAATTTTATTCTGAGAATAAAATAAAGTGATTCTTAATTTATAAGAAATGCACATCTTTATTTGAACCTTTAAAAGTATTCTTTAGAGTAAAGACCTTATGCGAGAGCACAGCAGTGCTTGTCCCCTACTGTGAAAAAGATGTGGGATTAGCAATTGCAGCCTTTGGATAAAATCATTGACAAATGCTTATTACAGATGTAATATATGAATATATATTACATCTGTAATAGAAGGAGGTTAAATTATGAGTACATCTAAAATATCTGATTCTGAGTGGCAGGTTATGAAAATAATCTGGTCACATAAACATTGTACGGCAAAAGAAATAGTAGATAAACTATCAAAAATTACAAATTGGCAGCCTAATACCATAAGAACATTAATAAATAGGCTTCTAAAAAAGAAAATTATAGATTATACAATTGATGAGAAAGACAATAAAACATATCACTATTTTGCCCTTGTTTCCGAAAGTAAGTGTATAAAAATAGAAAGTGAATCCTTCCTGAAGCGGGTATTCAATGGTTCTTTAAATATAATGCTGGAAAACTTTATAAATGAAAATAAATTATCAGAAGATGAAATTGACAAATTAAAACAAATTCTGGATAAGAAAAAGAAAGGTTAAATGGTAAATACTAATGCTACTTTTATCTTCGTTTCAATTTACAATACACTCTACAATTATGGGCAGTATATTTGCTTTTTTAATACTTATTTTAAAAGCTTTATTTAAAAATAATCTAAAATTAAAACTATTAAATTGTCTGTGGATTTTTTTTATAATCAGACTTTTAATACCCTATGCCCCTGAAACCAGTTTTAGCATATATAATTTAAATCCTTTAAGTAAAGCTAAAATTATACAGAAAAATAATATAACCAAGTATTTCCAAGATACATTCTCCACAAATAATACAGCTGATCATTTAACAGAGAGTTCAATAAATTATGACTCCTTAAAAAATAAAAATATTAATACAGCCAGTTCTTATGAAAATAAACTATCTTGCCTTGAAGTGCTTGCTGTCCTTTGGATATCAGTATGCATTATTTTAATTATTGCTACTTTTACAACTATCACCGCATTTTATCTTAAATTACGAAAAGAAAAAACAACTGGTGATTATAACCTTATTAAAATACTAAACAGCTGCAGACAAAAAATGCATATAACTAAGTATATAGAAATCATAAATACCCCTATTATAAAAAGCCCTGCAATTTTTGGATTTATCCATCCTAAAATACTGTTCCCTTTAAATATCAACAAAGTAGTTGACTCTGAACAATTATCCTGTATTATCTTTCACGAATTAGCCCATCTAAAAAGAAAAGACATAATTATAGATTTTATAGTTTCCCTGTTAAAGATAATGCATTGGTTTAATCCCATAATACTATATGCCTTTATAAAAATGAATCAGGACAAGGAACTTCTTTGTGATGAAATGGCATTAAATTATTGCAACTGCAATAAATATGGCCATACTATCATAAGGCTCTTAGAAGTGTATAAACACTCTAATTATATCTATGGATTGGATTGCATAATAAATAACAAACGAGAAGTTGAAAGGAGAATAACCATGATTTCATTATTTAAAAAAACTTCCCCAAAGTGGACTATACTATCTATTGTATTGTTACTTTTAATTGGAGGTATAACATTAACCAATCCCAAAAATATAACAGCAGCTTACAAAAACAATACTGAAAAATCATCCTTAAATACCATAGAGGAATTAAGTATATCCACCAGAACCTTTAAAGGGAAAATACTTGTAGTAAAAGATCCGTCCAAGGTTGAAGTAGGTTACACTGAAAAACTTTTAAAGAAGAATAAGACTACAGGTGAACTTGCAAAAGAAAACAAAGCCCTCTGTGCCATAAATGCAAATTATATTCCAACTAAAGTCGATATTAATAATAAATACTCACTTCCTGAAACTGAAGGCATAATAATTCATAATGGCAATGTGATATACAAAAGTTCTGAAGATACAAAATATAATATAGCAGGATTTACTGATAAAAATGTATTGATCTCGGGACAGTATTCCATTGAGGAGCTGAAAAAAATGAACGTGACTGAAGTTGTAAATTCCCAAATACCACTTATTAAAAATGGAAAGCCATTATTAGAAAGTAAACAACCAACTGGAATAAATCCAAGAACTGCCATAGCCCAGAGAAAGGATGGCACTGTTTTAATGGTTGTAATTGACGGAAGAAGTGTTGATTCTATAGGTGCTTCCATGTATGACCTGCAGCAAATTTTACTTGAAAATGGAGCTTATACTGCAGCAGCCTTAGATGGAGGAATTTCTTCCACAATGTACTATAAGGGCAATATTATAAATAAACCAGCATCTGGAGTACAGTGGCCTATATCTTCTATATTTATGATTAAAAATAATTAATAAAGTAAAAAGAGAAGTATTATTGGCTTCTCTTTTTACTTTATGGGAACTGTTAAATTATGCTTTACATCCTCTTTGAAGGGCTGTAAGTCCGGTACGTATAATTTCCTTTATTCCATAAGGTTTCATGATTTCAATAAAAGCAGATATTTTATCTTCATCCCCCGTTATTTCAATCATCATACTCTTTTCATTCATATCAACTATATTAGCCCTAAAGGTGTTTACAGTCTCCATAATTATCAATTTATTACTTGGTTCTGCAGTGACCTTTACTAGCGAAAGTTCCCTATACACTGAAGGAATATCTGTTAAATCTATTACTTTTATAACCTCAATTAATTTATTCAGTTGTTTGCTAATCTGTTCAACCGCATAGTCATCTCCGATAGATACAATAGTTATCCTGGATATTTCAGGATCTTCTGTAATTCCTACTGTAAGACTGTGAATATTATATCCTCTTCTACTAAACAGGCCAGCCACTTTACTTAAAACACCTGAATGATTTTCTACCAATACTGATAATATATGATTTTTTATGGTACTCACCTCTTCCTAAAAAGTTCTTTCATGTGGATCAACAATACATTCTATTAAAAACGCTTTGTCTGAATTCAAAGCTTCTTTAAAAACTTCCTCAAATTCATTATCATTTGATACTCTTTTTGCCAGTAATCCATAGGCTTCTGCCAGTTTGATGAAGTCTGGATTGGTTCTAAAGTTAACCCCAAATTCCCCAAGGGATCTGTTATTTTGAATTTCTCTAACCATTCCAAGTCCTGAATTATTAAAAACTATTATAATTAGATTTACATTTTCTTCAGTAACAGTACCCAGTTCAAATACACTCATCTGAAATCCGCCATCCCCTGCAAAGGATACAACTCTTTTATTTGGACAAGCGAGCTTGGCTCCAATAGCTGCGGGAAGAGAATATCCCATAGTGCCAAGTCCCCCGGAAGTCAAAAGTTTTCTATCTCCTGTCATTTTAAAATTACGTGCACACCAAAGTTGATTTTGACCTACATCTGCAGTTAAAATAGCATCTTCTTCTACCATATCAGATACAACTTCTAATACATATTTAGGATTTACCTTATCTGTAGGTTTTCTAACTACTTTTAGTTTCTCTTTCCATTCTCTAATCTCCTCCAGCCAAAGACCAGTTTCTATAGGTGCTACTTCTCTTGCTAACTCAGCTAGAATATTTGCACAATCTCCAACTATAGGAATATACGTATCCAGATTTTTACCAATTTCCGCAGGATCAATATCTATATGAATTATATCTGCATTTTGGGCAAAAGTTTTTACACCAAAGGTAGTTCTATCTGAAGCCCTAGCTCCAACAATTATTAAAACATCCGAGTTTTCAGCGGCCTTATTGGCATAGGCAAAACCATGAGTTCCTATTAGACCCACATAATACTCACTATTTTCATCCATACTACCTTTTCCCATAAGAGTGTGGATAACAGGTATGTGTGATTTTTCCACAAATTGTTTCAGTTCTTTTTCAGCTTTTCCCAGTATAACTCCTCCACCCACACAGATAACAGGCCTCTTACTGGTTTTAAGTCTGTCTACTACTTTCTTTATTTGTCTAAAGTGTCCCTTAGTAGTAGGTTTATATCCTCTTATATTGACACTTTCAGGATATTCAAAGTCAATATCTTCTTCCATTATATCTGTAGGTATATCTATAAGCACAGGCCCTTTTCTACCAGTATTTGCTATATAAAAGGCTTCTTTTATAGTCTTAGGTACGTATTTTGCATCTTTTACAAGAAAATTATACTTTGTAAAAGATTCTGTAGAACCTGTAATATCTACTTCCTGAAATACATCTTTTCCAATTAATACGGACTTAACCTGACCTGTAATAATAACAAGAGGAATAGAATCCATATATGCCGCAGCAATGGCTGTAATAACATTTGTTGCACCAGGACCTGAGGTAACTATGCAAACTCCAACTTCTCCTGTAGCCCTAGCATATCCACTAGCACAATGTCCCGCACCTTGTTCTTGTCTTACAAGTACATGTTCAATATCTGATTGTCTAAAAGCTTCATATATAGGAACCACTGTAGCACCAGGATACCCAAATACCATTTTTACATTTTCTTGTTTTAAACATTGGATAACTGCTTCAGCAACTTTCATGGTCATCTCTCCTTGTAAATTTAATTTGATATTTTAGTAAATTCTATGTAGTGAAAAATTATAGCAGATTATAGTTGGCATACTTTTTAAGTACAAAAAAACAGACCTCTTCATGGGGCGAGAAGTCTGTCCGCGGTACCACCCAAATTTTACTCAATTAAATAACGACATATGCCGGCACAACTTACTAAATTTCAGTCTACAGCTTAAGGGTGAGCTTCAGCATAAAGTATATATGGCTTTTTCACCAGCTGCCACTCTCTTTAAAATACTTATAAACCTACTTATCCCTATCATAGCTTTTATAAAATTAATATTAAAATATAATATTTCATTATGATAAATCATTTTCTATTATTAAATAAACATAAAAAAACAGGCTTCCTTATGAGGCGAGAAGTCTGTTCGCGGTACCACCCAAATTTATTACTTAATTTAATAACGATCTACATCGGCACAGCCTACTATCATTTCAGCCTGCAACTCAAGGGCGAGTTCAACACAACGTGCCTATGGGTTCCCACCAAATCCCATTCTCTTTGAGACACTCTCTATATCTACTGTTCCCTATCATAGTTTTTACTATTTAAATATGAACTAAGTATAATATAAATTAATTTACATGTCAATAGATTTTTTAAATTTTTATATAATTCTATACATTAAAATATTATTAAGGAGAAAACAGCAAACTCACTTCATATAGTATTTAACTTATATAAAGTGAGTTCCTTGAAACAACTGTATAAACCCACAAAACACTACACTTTAAAATCAATTATACATTGTGAATTGTGCATTCTGAATCGTGAATCGTGAATTATATATTGTGAATTAATTCACTATCCCCTTAAAGATGTTTCTCCCATTAAATATTCGTCCACACTTTTTGCTACTTTTCTTCCATCATTTAATGCCCATACTACAAGAGACTGTCCCCGTCTCATATCACCTGCTACAAATATGCCCTCTTTTTCAGTCATATAATTTTCATCAGCTATTACATTTCCCCGGGCATCAAATTTAACTCCAAGCTCCTCCAATAAACCTTCATGCTGAGGATGCAAAAATCCCATAGCCAAAAGAACCATATCCACTGACTGTTGAAACTCTGTACCAGGAACTTCTTCCATTATCATCCTTCCATTGTCATTTTTCCATTGAACCTTTACCCCTTCAAGGGATTTTAATACTCCCTTTTCTCCTTTAAACTTTTTAGTGCTTACACACCATTTCCTAATACATCCTTCCTCATGAGAAGTTGTTATTTTAAGAGTTTTAGGAAATATAGGCCAAGGCATTTTCTCGTTTCTCTCCACTGGAGGCTTTGGCATAACTTCATATTGATAAACAGCTTTGGCTCCTTGTCTTACGGAAGTACCTATACAATCCGAGCCTGTATCTCCTCCACCAATAACCACCACTACTTTCCCTTCTGCAGTTACACTTTTCCCCTTAATGGATTTCTTTGATACTCTTTTATTCTGCTGCTTTAAAAAATCCACTGCAAAATATACTCCTTCAAGTTCTCTGCCTTCAATATTAAGATTCCTTGGAATAGTGGAACCTCCTGTTAAAACCACTGCATCAAAACTTTTCACAAGTTCACAGGCAGGGTAATCTACTCCCACATTAGTATTAGTTTTAAAAACTATTCCCTCTTCTTTCATTATGTTTATTCTTCTAGCTACCACATGCTTTTCCAGTTTGAAATCAGGAATACCATACCTCAGTAATCCTCCTGGTTCATCATCTCTTTCAAATACAGTGACTCTATGGCCTACAGAGTTAAGTTCTGCAGCTGCAGCAAGCCCTGAAGGTCCTGAACCTATTACAGCTATATTTTTCCCTGTTCTTACCTTGGGAAGGACAGGTTGTACCCAACCTTTTTCAAAAGCTTTTTCTATTATATTAAGCTCTATTTCTCTTACTGATACAGCTTCTCTATTTACTCCCAAGGTACAGGAACCTTCACAAAGTGCAGGACATATTCTTCCTGTAAATTCCGGAAAAGTATTTGTAAGGGATAGTCTTTCAAAAGCCTTTTTCCATTCACCTTTGTATATAAAATCATTCCAATCTGGAATTAAATTTTGAATAGGACATGCCCAATTGCAAAACGGAGTACCACAATCCATACATCTTGCTGCCTGTAATTTCAATTTATCCTCTGTAAATTTACAATATACTTCTTTATAATCTTTAATTCTCTCTTCTACCGACCTTTTTTTAGGATTTTCTCTTTTATATTCTTTAAAACCAGTTAATTTTCCCATAACGCACCTCCTACATATTAGAAGCAGCAGCTGCTTCTGATTTTTGTTGTTCCAGTATGAGTTTATATGCAGTAGGTATTACTTTCTTAAATTTGGTTTTATAAGTATTCCACTGATTGAGAATTTTTTCAGCCTTTGTACTATCTGTATATTTATAATGCTCCTTAAGCAGACCCTCTATCATTTCCATATCGTCCCCATCTAAATCTTCTTGAATTTCTACCATTTCCATGTTGCATTTATCATTGAAAGAATTATCTTCATCCAGTACGTAAGCTATGCCGCCGCTCATACCAGCTGCAAAATTTCTACCCATTTTACCTATAATAACTACTACTCCTCCGGTCATATATTCACAACCGTGCTCTCCAACACCTTCCACTACTGACAAAGCTCCACTATTTCTTACAGCAAATCTTTCCCCTACACTTCCATTTAAGAACAACTTTCCAGATGTAGCTCCGTATAAAATAGTGTTTCCCGCTATGATATTATTTTCCTCTACAAAGGTTGACCCTTCTGGAGTTTTTATAATGACTTTACCTCCTGACAGTCCTTTGCCCACATAATCATTGGCATCACCTTCCAGTATTAATGTAAGTCCACGAACTCCAAAAGCACCGAAACTTTGTCCTGCAGAACCTTTAAAATTTATTGTAATTGTATCCTCTGGTAATCCTACGCTTCCATACTTTTTGGCAATTGTACCGCTTAACATTATGCCTACTGAACGATTTACATTTTTTATCTCCATATTAATATTAACTTTAGATTTATCTGCTATTGCCTTCTTTGACATTTCAATAAGTTTGTAGTCCAGTGCTTCACTGAGCCCATGATCCTGTGGCATTACACAGTAAGATTTAATTCTCTTTGGCATATATGGTTTATATAAAATTGAAGACAAATCCAATCCTTTGGCTTTCCAATGGCTGATGGCATCCTTTGTTTCCACCATATCTACTCTTCCAACCATTTCATTTACTGTTCTAAATCCAAGTTTAGCCATATATTCTCTTACTTCTTGTGCAATGAAAGTAAGGAAATTTATTATATATTCAGGTTTACCCTTAAAATTCTTTCTAAGTTCAGGATCCTGGGTAGCTATACCCATGTCACAGGTATTTTTATGACATTTTCTAAGCATAGTACATCCCATTACCACAAGGGCTGTAGTTGCAAATCCAAATTCTTCGGCTCCAAGGAGAGCTGCAATAATAACATCTCTTCCTGTCTTTAGCTGTCCATCAGTTTGAATTCTTACCCTGCTTCTTAAGTTGTTTAGTAAAAGTACCTGTTGGGTTTCTGATAGACCCAGTTCCCAAGGTATTCCCGCATGTTTGATAGATGAAATAGGTGATGCACCAGTACCACCGTCATGGCCACTTATTAATATTAAATCAGCATGGGCTTTTGCAACTCCCGCAGCAATAGTCCCTACCCCTACTTCTGAAACCAACTTAACACTTACCATAGCTTCAGGATTTACATTTTTTAAATCATATATGAGCTGTGCCAAATCCTCTATTGAATAAATATCATGATGCGGAGGCGGTGAAATAAGATCTATTCCCGGGGTTGAGTGTCTTGTCTTTGCAATATATTTATCCACTTTTCTCCCTGGAAGCTGTCCCCCTTCACCTGGTTTTGCCCCTTGAGCTATCTTAATTTGAAGTTCATCTGCATTGACCAAATATTCCGTAGTCACTCCAAAACGTGCTGAAGCCACTTGTTTTATGGCACTTCTTTTTGAGTCCCCATTAGGTTCAAGTATATACCTTTCAGGGTCTTCTCCCCCTTCTCCTGTATTGCTTCTTCCCCCTATTCTATTCATGGCTATAGCTATAGTTTCATGAGCTTCCTTACTAATGGAACCAAAAGACATGGCACCAGTACAAAATCTTTTAAGTATTTCACTAACTGGTTCTACTTCTTCTATTGGGATTTCCTTTCCCTTTTTAAGCTTAAATAATCCTCTTATTGTACACAAATGCTCATCCTGATTATTTATTATCTCTGCATATTCCTTATAAAGCCCATAGTTATTGGTTCTAGATGCTACCTGAAGCTTGTATATGGTATCAGGATTGAAAAGGTGAAATTCCCCTCCCTTTCTCCAGGAATAATTGCCTCCTACATCCAGCTGGGAAATAGGTTTTCTTATTTTATTGAATGCATTGTTATGTCTTGTAAGTACTTCCTGTGCTATAACATCAATGCCAACTCCCCCTATTCTAGAAGGTATACCTTCAAAATATTTATCTATGAACTCCGAGTCCAGTCCTATGGCTTCAAATATTTGTGCTCCATGATAACTTTGAAGGGGAGATATACCCATTTTGGATAAAATTTTAAGTATACCGTTATTTACCGCTTTAATATAATTTTTCTTTGCCTCCTCTGATGTAACATCTTTTATGTCGCCATCCTTTATCATCTGATCTATAGTTTGATATGCCAGATAAGGGTTAACTGCAGAAGCACCACAACCTACAAGTAGTGCAAAATGCATGGTTTCTCTCGCCTCTCCTGTTTCTACTATAATTGAAACTTTAGTACGGCTCTTTTCCCTGATAAGATGATGTTGTACCGCTGATACTGCCAGAAGACTTGGTATAGCAGCTTCGTAGGAATCTACATTTTTATCACTGAGCACCAGTATATTGTAGCCTTCCTTTATCCTCTTTGACGCTCTCTCACAAATCTTTTTAAGAGCTTTTTTAAATCCTTCTATACCCATATCACATTTAAAAGTAATAGGTACTGTTGTAGTCTTGAAATTTTTATCCCTTAAGCTCTTTATCTTTGATATTTCTTCATCTGTTAATGTAGGACCGTATATTTCTATAAAGGGATCAATTGAAACTTCAGTATTTAATACATTTGCCTGAGTAGAACCTATATAATTAAAAAGTGACATTACAAGTCGTTCCCTCATAGGGTCTATAGGCGGATTAGTTACCTGGGCAAAAAGTTGCTTGAAATAAGAAAATAACAACTGACTTTTATTTGAAAGCACTGCAAAAGGAGCATCATTTCCCATAGAGCCTATAGGCTCCTTACCATCCTTTGACATAGGTTCTATTATTCTATTTAAATCTTCAATAGTATATCCAAAGGCTTGTTGTTTTTCTTTTAATACCTCAGGAGTTATTTCTTCTTTTTCCTTAACAGAGCTGAACATATCAAGGGTAAACCTTAACTTTTTCAATATTTCACCATAAGGCTTCATTTTACATATTTTTTCTTTTAATTCTTTATCCTTGATAATTTTCCCTTCTTTAGTATCTACCACAAACATTTCTCCTGGTTTCAACTTTCCTTTTTCAGCTATATCACTTTCTTTAAATTCAAGTACTCCCACTTCCGATGCCATAACTACCAGTCCACTTTTTGTCACTATATATCTTGCAGGCCTCAATCCATTTCTGTCTAAAGTAGCACCCACTTGTATACCATCGGAAAAAGAAACTGCAGCAGGTCCGTCCCAAGCTTCTATTAATGAACCATGATATTCATAAAAATCTTTTTTGTACTGTTCCATATGTTGGTTACCAAGCCATGCTTCAGGTATAAGCAGCATAAGTGCATGTGGCAGAGATCTTCCATCCTGATATAATAATTCCAGTGCATTATCCAGGGAAGCAGAGTCACTGCTCTCTGAATCCACTATTGGAAAAAGTTTTTGTATGTCTTTTCCAAAAGTATCAGATTTAAGTACCCCCTCACGGGCCTTCATCCAGTTTCTATTTCCCCTTATAGTGTTTATCTCTCCATTATGGCCAAGATATCTAAAAGGTTGAGCCAAATCCCAAGTAGGAAAAGTATTGGTGCTATACCTTTGATGTACAAGCGCAATGGCACTCTTAAAATTTATATCATTTAAGTCAATATAAAACTTTTTTATCTGTTCTGCCAGTAATAATCCTTTATAAACTATGGTTCTACTTGAAAGGCTGCATATATAAAAGGATTTTACTGTATCACCAAGAAGTCTTCCTACTTCATTTTCCACTCTCTTTCTAATTACATATAATTTTCTTTCAAATGCATTTTGATCTTTTAAATTTTTTCCTATAAATATCTGTCTTATAATAGGTTCTGTTCCTTTTGCCGTTTCTCCTATACTCCTGTTATCAGTTGGAACATCTCTCCATCCTAATACCTTTTGTCCTTCTTCCTCTGTCACCCTTTCAAGTATTCCTTCACACTGCAATCTTAAAGCGGTTTCTTTGGGAAAGAACACCATTCCAACAGCGTATTCTCCAGACTTTGGCAATTCCATTCCCAAATTATCACAACTTATTCTAAAAAATTCATCTGGAATTTGAACAAGTATGCCTGCCCCGTCTCCAGTCTTGGTATCAGAACCTACAGCTCCTCTGTGAGTTAAATTAACTAAAATTCGAATGCCTTTTTTTACAATATCATGGGTTTTTTCACCTTTTATACTGGCTATAAAACCCACTCCACAAGAATCCTTCTCATATTTAGGATCATAAAGTCCTTGCTTTGAAGGAAATCCCAAACTATAATTCATATTGTCAGCCCCTATCTAAAAAACTTTTGAATAAAAATGCATTTCTCTAAGCCCCAGAAATGCATTCCAAACCTATTCTTCTTTAAATTATCAATAAACACAATAATATCTTTAAATTTTAATTACTTCATACTAAAGCTATCATAAATCTATTAATATTTTAATAATGATTTTATCACATTTTTTTATACTATGCAAGTTTTATAAATTATAACTGCAATTCGTAATATACGCTGTATACACTAAATATTCATATATTTTTGCATAAATATTATACATAAAAATGTCTTGAAGCCGCATTCTTCCGTTAAAGAATCTTCTATAGTAGTTCAAATTACGAATTCCAGAAATTATAATTTCACTTTTTTATACAAATTATTTAGTGCCTTAAATCACTTATTTCCATAGAAGTTTTTATTATTCTACTATTATACATATATTTATGTTATAATAATAAATAGTGATCTCTCTGCTCTTAAAAATCATTTTAAAAATAACAAATAATGATTAATATACTATTTGTTATTTATACAAAAATCCATAAACTGAAAAACTAGCTTTAATATATAATATGTATTGATATACCGCCATTAAAAGGTGGTTTTTTATATATAAATAAAAAGGAGATATGATATGTATAAAAAAAATTATAAAATGAAAAAAACAATATCAATGAAAATGTTTATTTCCGAATTTGGAAAAAACTTTTCAGAACATATGAAAAAAAGACTGATGGAACTAGATGTAAGATGTGTGTTGACCCGGAAGGAATATGAAAATGTCCTTGACTTTAAACACGTTGAACACACTATGTTTGACTGCACCCAAGATTCTACTTCGGAACCTTGCCAAAAAGAATATACCTATGGTGAACTTATTGTAGTTGAAGATATATTATATTTTTCAGAAAAATGCATAGAAAACGATAAAATTATGCAATCTCCCATTGTAAATGAGATATACAATTCTTTAGACAGCGAGAATGCAATAGTTTTTAATGAAATCAATGCAAAAAAAATTGATGATACAAATATTGATTATGTTATTGATACCATGCTCACAGTTTATCCTGAAGTATCTCAGAAATATAAGGATATTATAAAACACATGAGTTTATATGACAATAAATAATAATTTAATAAAAACTTCTGTAAGTTTATTAGGGACTTATTCATATAATATAAATAAACAATAGGTATATTATAACTTAAAAATGTATTTCAGGAGGTTTATATAAATGAAAACAATATGTGTTTATTCTGGTTCTAATTCTGGTTTACACCCAGAATACCAGAGAAACGCCCGACTCCTTGGCAAAATATTAGTTGAAAATAAAATAGAATTAATATACGGTGGTTCAAGAGCAGGGCTTATGGGAGAAATATCAAATGAAGTTTTAAAAAATAATGGAAAGGTTACAGGAGTTATTCCAAGAGGACTTTTCTCTGGCGAATCAGTTCATGCGAATTTAACTAAACTTATTGAAGTTAAAGATATGCATGAAAGAAAAAAAGTTATGTATGATTTGTCCGATGGATTTATAGCTCTGCCAGGAGGACTTGGAACTTATGAAGAGTTATTTGAAGTTCTCAGCTGGGCCAGACTTGGCATTCACAAAAAACCCATAGGATTATTAAATGTATTAAACTATTTTAACCCTCTTATAGCTATGCTTAACACCACTTATAAGGAAGGTTTTATGGATCAATACAGCTTAAAACTTATTTCCATATCGGACAACCCTCTCTCATTAATAGAAAAAATGGAAAACTATACTCCCCCTATAATGAAAACTAAATGGTGTGAGTTATCTTAAAATTATTAGACAAAAAAATTAAGCCTACTTAAAAAAATTGGCTTAATTTTTTTAAATTATAGTTACTATCATTTTACTTGTCCATGTTTTTCACAATCAGTTATTTCAACAATAGAATTACCTTCCCCTAGAAAAAGAACTGTAGGCTTATGTGCTTTAGCCTCTTCCGCATCCATTTGACAATAAGTCATTAAAATAACCTTGTCTCCTGGCTGTACATACCTTGCAGCAGCTCCATTTAAACAGATCACTCTGCTTCCACGCTCTCCTGCTATGACGTAAGTTTCAAGTCTATTTCCATTATTTATATCTACAACTTGAATCTTTTCATATTCAATTATGCGGGCATTTTCCATAAATTCCCTATCAATTGTTATACTTCCTACATAATTAAGATTTGCTTCCGTAACGGTAGCTCTATGAATTTTAGACTTTAGCATATTTAACTGCATTATTTCCCTCCATAAAACAAAGTGTAGTTCAAATATGATACTACCCAGACTATTTTAACACATAAAAAGTGTATATTCAAAAGTATATTTAAATACAATAAACCTTTTCATATAATTTTTTCTACAATTTTTATATATTTTTACACAATTTTTTCAATTACATGTTATTCTAGTTATATAATAACTTTATAGAGGTATATTTATTTCCATTCCATAAAAAATAAATATATAAAATTTAAAACTAGAAGAAGGAGAGATACTACATGAAAATTAAAAAAATTTCCACATTAACCATAGTCACCCTTATATTATTAATTATTTTAGTAAACTGCAAAGAACATATTGATAAAATATACACACCCTTCAGCTCCACATCTTCAAAATCAAATTCCAGTCACCTAAATAACACTGTTACCTCTTCAAATCCGGAAGATATAGGTGAAATGGCCAATATAAATTTAAGTACAGATATCTATCAACAATATTATATAAACAGAGTAACTACCTTTATGAATACATATAGTGGCTCTGGAAAAATAGTGTTCCTTGGAGACAGCTTGACAGATATTGCTGAATGGAATGAACTATTAAACAACCCCAATGTATTAAACCGGGGCATAAGTTATGATACAACTTCTGGTGCATTAAATAGAATAAGTGAGATAACACGATTAAAGCCAAGCAAAATCTTTATTATGCTTGGAATAAATGATATAGGCAAAGGACTGACACCAAGAAATATAATAAACAACTACTCTAAAATACTAGAAAGCATAAAAGAAAATTCTCCTAACACTACCATATACATCCAAAGCGTATTACCTATAAATAAGGACTTATTTAAAACTACTACAACCAGTAAAGAAATAACAGAACTAAATTCTTCTTTAAAAGAACTGGCCAAAAATTTTGATATTAAATATATAGACTTATATCCTCTATTTACGCTGCCTAATGAAAATAAACTTTACAAAGACTATACAGTAGATGGACTGCATATAAATGGGAAAGGATATATAGTTTGGAGGGATGCAGTTAAAGATTACTGTAAATAAGTCCTATGATGCTTTTCGTTAAAATTATGCCCCAGTAGGAAACCATAATGCTATTTCACTCACTGCACTTTCTACACTATCGGAGGAATGAACTGCATTTTCAGATTTTGATATGGCAAATCTTCCTCTTATAGTCCCTGCCTCTGCATCTTTGGGATCTGTAGCCCCGTTTATTTTTCTAACTACTTCCACTGCATTTTGTCCTTCTATAATTAAAGCACACACTTCACTTCGTGTAATAAAATTAATTAATTCCTGAAAAAAAGGTTTATCTTTATGTTCACTATAATGCTTTTTGGCCATATCTACAGTAGGTTTTACTATCTTTAAAGCAGCTATATGCAGTCCCTTTTTTTCATAAACAGATATTATTTCACCCATTAATTTTCTCTCCATGGCATCTGGTTTTATAAGTACCAATGTCTTTTCCATAATATATCACTCCTTTCTATTTCTACAAAATATTTACTAAAATCCATCACATTAAATACCTTATCAACTTACAATAAGTTATTATAATATGATGGATTCTTCCTACACCTTCCAAGGATAAAATCAGTTATCTATTTGCCCTTATTTTGTCTTGATTTTTCATTCAGCCTTTTAGTTTCTTCTGAATTATTTACACTACTGGTAAATCCTGTAGAACTACTCTTTTCTCTTGACTGCTGATTTAATCTTCTGGTTTCCTCAATAGTTGAGGCATTATTTGATAGAGAACCCATGGAATTTGATGCAGTTCCTTTTTTATTTCTAGATTGCTTATTCAATTGTCTGGCTTCCTGTAAATTTTTATCATTAATATTCATATATCTATTCTCCTCCCACATCGCAAATCTTTAGTCTAACATTTTAAAATTACGTTTATATATTGCCACCATTCTTTTTTATTTATACTGTAATATAATTTACATATCGATTTTAATATAAGAGAAGATTAACTTTAATTATCCGTCATTAGTAAGTATTGAAAAGCCTCATCTACATAACAATTGTATGCATCACTATTATTTAAAATGTACACTCCTGATTTCTTAGTATGACTTCCTTCACAATATCTAATTTTATATTTATTTTTATGAACAGATATATTTATACTTTTGCCATTATTAGAACTTAATTCGAATTTTTCTCCAGTAATATTCCATTTTATAACATTGCCATAAACTTTAACAGTATTTTCATTTTCCTTAACTTCTATAGTAGAATTTTTTATAGAATACTTATCTAGTACATCTTTCATTTCAGTTGCAAAGTTATTAATTGCATTTAATGCCTTTTCGCCATCAATAGTTTTACTGCATAATTCATAAATATACTTTTCTTTCCAATCCATCAGTAAACATCCCCCATATTTTTGTTTTAATTAAATTATATAATCTTTTTTTTAATATTGGAATAAAATAATATAATTTATTTTTCTTATTTATATTATATGTCTAATATGTACTGACTTAAGATTAAAAAAGCAAATATTTTTATATGATTACCCTTCTTTATTTGTTTCTTCTGCATCTTTTATATCATTGTTTTCATTCTCATTACCTTTTTCTGTATCTTCTTTCTTATGTTCTGCTTCCATATCATTTTTATTCTCTATGTCTTCTAAAGTTTCTACTTCATTTATATCTATAACTTCTTGTGCTGCAACATCCTCCTGTGGAATATGATTGCCATTATCTAACTGACCAAAGAATTTTGAAAGTTTTTTATTAATTATACCTATGCCTATTAAGATACAGGCAATTCCTCCATAAAGGCCAATACACTGGAATATTCCAGGTAATAATTGGGATGGAACTAATTGCTCCAGTACAGTATTTGCAGAGTATCCCTGAGCCACATATTGATTTACAGTTTTTCTAAACATTATAACATTGTTTACTAATAAAACAATTCCCATGAGGGCTGTTACCAAAGCAGCAATATAAAAAACAATGCAGCTGGAAAGCCTACCTGGTTTTTTAGATATACCTTTACTTTTAAATTTCATAATAATTTTCTCCATTTCCGCCTAAAAAGGCTTTTATAATATTTTATGATAATGAATATTACTGCATACTACCAAATAGTTATTACACTTATGTGTCAATATTGTTAACAATTTATAACTACTAACACAATTCACTTAATAACTCCTATTGTTATATTATATCATAATAATCCATAAATTATATAAAATCCCCTAAGATAGGAATCTGACATATCATCTTTTTCAATTATTCTTTCAATAGATTTCTCTAAATTCACATTCTTTTTATATAAATTTGTAATAATCAAAACCTCCTTTACACAAAATATCACTATTATATATAGTATATCTAAAAATTTATTAAATTTTTAGATATACTTCTTCAAAGGCTATCTTTTAAGTGAAATAATTTATATAATTTACTTAAATATTGCTATCACAGTATATAGGCGATTCATAAGTTTAAATTTACTTTCACAGGATAAATAGTCCAGTCATTAAATATCATAGTTTAATTTATTGACACCTGTACAAAAAAGATGTTTAATTATATTACTGACTAGTCAGTAATATAATTAAATGCCATATAATATTACAGAAATTCTTTTAATATTTCATAAGGAGAAAATTATAACTTATATCAAACTCCATCTGAAATATGAATTACTTAAGATTTACAGGAGTGTTTAAATATGATACGAAACATTATAAAAATATTTAAAAAGGATATGAAAAGTATAATAAAAAATCCAATGGCACTTTTCATTATTACAGGAGTGTGCATTATACCCTCCCTATATGCATGGATTAACATAAAAGCTGTCTGGGATCCCTATGCAGAAATAAGAACTCAAAATATCCCTATAGCTGTAGTGAATAAGGATAATGGTACAAGTTTTAGAGGTGAAAATATAAATGCCGGAAATAATATTGTTGATAATTTAAAAAACAACCATAAAATTGGATGGAAATTTGTCAATTCTAAAAAAGCCAATATAGGTATTTTAAACGGGACTTATTACGCCATGATAGAGATCCCGGAAGATTTTTCTTCTCGTCTTGTAAGTATAACTTCCGATAATCCCAAAAAACCAGAAATTATTTACAAAGTAGATACAAAGAACAGTCCCCTTATATCAAAAATAACTAATTCTGCTAAAGATACTTTACTAGATTCAGTAAAATCCAACTTCATATACTCTGTGAATAAAACTATTTTTTCATTTTTGAATATCCTAGGAGAAAATGCAGATAAAAACAAAAACGATATTATAAAATTAAAAGATAATATTATAAAATTAAATGACAATATGGAACTTATAACCTATGTTCTCGGAAATATAAAAAATAATTCCAGCAACTTAACTCCCATATTAAATGAAATAAAAACCAGTTTTCCTCTAATGAATTCAGGCATAAATATTTTATCATCAAACAATGAAGGCAACAGAGACTTTATAAACTCCATCCAGCCTTCACTAAACAATACCTTTGACAATATTGCCATAAATCTTGAAAATGCCAAGAGTGATATCTATAGAACTGAAGATTTACTTGAAAATTTAAATTCCTTAATTTCAGAGGCAAATTCTTCAAGTATAAACTCCACTGCAGATAAAATTGGTTATGAAATTGATATATTAATTAATGAAATTGATCCAATTGTTGACTTTTTAGAAAAAATGAGTAATTTTAAAAGCACTGACAAAATATCTAATCTGTTAAGGTCTCTAAATAATATACAAAAATCCTTAAAAAATGAAAAAAACAGTATAAAAGAGCTAAAAAAAGAACTTACTAATACTAATGAAGTCAATGAAGATATACTGAATTCCATGTTACATAATATAACAAATTTAAAAGCCCAGTTAATAGATGCTGAAAGTGATTACAACAATAATACACGAAGTGCCTTAAACTCAATAGCCAAAGAAATTACTGACTATACAGATAATACTTCTTCCATACTAAAATCTATTCAAGATTTTAACAAGCAGGGCGATAATGCCATGGATACTTTAATTCAAGGAAGTCAACTGGTAACTGAACAATCTGGCAAATTAAACAATAAACTGTTCCAATTTAAAGATAATATAAATAAATTGAGCAATGAGTTAAAATTGGTCACAAACAACGATATAATAAAAATAATCACTATACTGCAAAACAATCCTGAATTAATGGGAGATTTTATATCAAGTCCCTTTGATGTAAAAGAAGAAAATATATATACCGTTTCTAACTTTGGTTCCTCTATGGCTCCCATGTATACCGCTCTTGCCATGTGGGTAGGTTCCATTATGCTTGTAACCTTATTAAGAGTGGACGTATGCCCTTTCCATGGAAGTGAAAATCTCACTTTGAAGGAAAAATATCTAGGAAAATTACTTACTTTTACAGCTCTGGCAGCAATACAAGGCATTATTGTCATCCTAGGAGACAAATTTTTATTACATGTTCAAATGGTAAATGTTTTTCTTATGATAATGGTTGCATTTGTATCATCCGTTACATTTGCAGTAATAGTATATACACTGGTATCCATACTTGGTAATTTCGGGAGGGCTATTTCTATTATTCTTCTCATAATACAGATAGCAGGAAGTGGTGCCACTTATCCTATACAACTTCAGACATTGATATTCAGGATACTTCAGCCCCTATTCCCATTTACTTATTCTGTCAGTGGTTTTAGAGAAGCTGTGGCAGGTCCACTTATATCCACTGTAGTTTTAGATTTTTCCGCATTGATTTTAATTTCAGTGTCATTTATATTAATCGGTTTATTTCTCAAGGAACCGCTGCATAATAAAATCCATAAATTTCAAGTTAAATTTAAAGATTCAGGCATAGGAGAATAGGTTAGCTTTGGAGGTAATCGTATATGAAGATTATATTTAAAATTTTAAAAAGAGATTTAACTAATATAATAAAGAATCCCTCGGTATTTATGATAATTTTAGGATTTTGCATTTTACCCTCTCTCTATGCATGGATTAACATAAAAGCTTCTTGGAATCCCTATGGGGAAATGAACACAAGAAGACTTCCCATAGCTGTAGTTAACAATGACAACGGAAGCACCTTCAATAATAAAAATATAAACATAGGTAAAGAAGTTGTTAAAGAGTTAAAAAAGAATACAGCCCTTGATTGGGTATTCATAGATGAGTGGCAGGGAAACTACGGATTGAATACAGGAAAATATTATGCATTGATTGAAATACCAGAGAATTTTTCCAGCAAAATGCTCACTGTAACAACTCAAAGTCCTGAAAAACCTAATATAATATATCGATCTAATGAAAAGCTAAATGCTGTAGCTACTAAAATTACAGACTCTGCAAAGACAAATTTAATAAACAAAATAAAAAGTAATTTTATAAAAACAGCCAGCCAGGAGGTTTTTAGGGAGTTAAACTCTCTGGGAAAGGATTTAGAAACAGATAAACCTCAAATTATACAATTAAAAGACACTATTCCTGAAACTGTTTCTAGTATTAATGACATAAAAAAATACATATCAGAAATAAATACTAATTCAGAGGAACTGCAAAAATATTTAAATACTCAAAAATCTGATTTCCCCAAATTGTTACAGCAAATAAATAGTGTCCAAAATATTTTAGCACAAAGCAAATTATTGGTTCTGTCCACCAAACAGACCTTGAATTCAACAGAAAACAACTTAAATAATGACATAAATGAAATTCAATCTTTAAATGATCAAATACAGAGTCTTTTGATAAATTTAAATAATATAAATAGAACAGATATTGGTTCGGATTTAAATATCACTGTAATAAATCAATTAATTAATCTGGATGACTCCCTCATTAAAAAAATTAACGATACTTTAAAAATTCTGGATTTTATTAATGATTTTCTGCCTAATAAGGGGGCAAGTAAACTTATAGCTTCACTTAATACACTAAAAGATTCAGTACAAACTGAAAAAAACTATTTGAATAAATTGAAATCTTTAATTAACAGTAATGCCTCTAAAGATAACATTACTTCAGTTATAAATGAACTATCTAATTTAAGCAATCAAATATCCATGAATATTGTCTCTGCATCTAATGCTTTTTATCTAGACACCTATCAAGCAGTAAACATTATAACAGATAATCTGACAAATGGCTTAAATAGTATAGATTCCATATTAGAATCCACAAAAGTTCTTGTTCCCCAATTAAATACCCTAGCTAACTCTGGAATATTAAGCAGTAAAGCTTCAGTGAGCCAAACTAATAGTTTAAATAAAAAATTAGAAGATATTCAGGTCAAACTAAATGAATTAAGTTCTAAAATGGAAAATTTAAATGAAGAAAACCTAAATGAAATAATAGATTTTATGGAGAAAAACCCGGATGAACTCTCAACCTTGCTTTCATCTCCTATAAATATAAAAAATATTGAAGTTTATAATTCAGGATTATTCGGCTATGCAGTGACTCCCTTTTATACTACACTGGCAATATGGGTAGGAGTACTATTATTATCTTCTATATTATCTTTTCACTGCAAAAATTTTGAAGATGGTCGAAAAATAACCCTATCACATAACTATTTTGGAAAATTAATCCTGTTTTTAATATTATCTTTTATACAAACTATTATTATTATACTGGGAGATGTCTATCTATTAAAAGTTCATCCTCAAAGTATAGGACTTATGTTATTGGTATCATTGGCTTGCAGTGTTACATTTACTATTATCATATATACGCTGGCATCAATATTGGGGAATATAGGAAAAGCAGTTGCAGTAATAATTATGGTTTTTCAAATTGCAGGAGCTGGAGGGATTTACCCTATAGAAACTCTCCCTAAAATATTTAGTACACTTGCACCCTTTTGGCCCTTCACCTATGCTATAATGGGATTTAGAGAAGCCATTGGGGGCCCTTTATGGGAAAATGTATATAAAGATTTTATAGCAATGGGTGGTTTTTCCTGTGTGTTTTTACTCTTATCTCTTTTAAAAAGGCCTTTACATAACTTAACAGAAATTTCGGAACACAAGTTCAGGGAATCAGGACTTTAAATGAATTGCTTTTCATTTAAAACAAATTATTGACAAAAATAAACTTTTAGTATAATATGTAATATAAAATCAAATTAAATCTTATCAAGAGCGGTGGAGGGACTGGCCCTATGAAACCCGACAACCAACATTTTGTTAGAATGTATGGTGTTAATTCCAGCAGATTATTTCTGAGAGATAAGGAAAATAGTTTTAAAACAATCTATTATAAAAGTTATTTTTCTTACAGGAAAATAACTTTTTTTATTTTAAATTGGAATGTTTAATAAGATTTTATTTGATTATAGCAAAACCATTAACAAGGAGGAATTTTATGCCAATAAACATACCTAACAATCTTCCAGCTTCTAAAGTATTAAAAGCTGAGAATATATTTGTTATGAATGAAAATCATGCAGTAATCCAAGATATAAGACCCCTTAATATAGTTATATTAAATTTAATGCCACTTAAGACTGTTACAGAAATACAATTTTTAAGATTGCTAAGTAATTCACCTATACAAGTTGATATATCTTTAATGTATTTAAAATCTCATACTTCAAAAAATACTCCTGCAGAGTATTTAATTAAATATTATGAAACCTTTAAACAAATAAAAAACAGAAAATTTGATGGCATGATAATAACAGGTGCACCTGTAGAAAAACTTGAATTTGAAGATGTAGACTACTGGGAAGAATTAACTGAAATTATGGACTGGAGTACTAAAAATGTTTACTCAACATTACATATATGCTGGGGAGCTCAGGCAGGACTTTATCACCACTTTAAAATTCCAAAGTATACCTTAGACAAAAAAATATCCGGTATTTTCTCCCACACTATAAACAAGCCTAATATTGAACTTTTCAGAGGATTCGATGATGTATTTTATGTGCCACATTCTAGGCATACTTTTGTAAAAAAAGAAGATATAGAAAAAGTTCCCGAAGTAGAAATACTATCCCAGTCAAAGGAAGCAGGTGTTTATATAGTGACCACAAAAGGAGGACGTCAGATCTTTGTTACAGGACATCCTGAATATGATACTTTAACATTAAAATCAGAATATGAAAGAGACACTGCACTAAATTTACCTATAGATATACCCAAAAATTATTTTCCAGATAATAATCCAGATAAAACACCTTTATCAAATTGGAAAAGCCATTCTAATCTGCTATTTTTAAACTGGCTTAATTATTATGTATATCAAGAAACACCTTATGATCTGGATAAACTCTAATAATATGTCATTATAATAACCAGGAGCAAGATTTATATAAAAATTAAATCTGCTCCTGGTTGGCCTTATTGCCTTCTTTATTTCTTCCAAATTGGAAGTATCTACAAGAGCTGCTTCTATGCCATAGTTACGGGCCGTCTTATAGCTCCTGTTTCCTTCTCAATTCCGTTTCCTATATGAACGCATTTTGTTATAAAATCGAAGTTATTGTTATCACTCATTTTATATTTTTCCCTCCAATTCATTACTCAATATAAAATAGCCAGTCAATTCTATATATTTTTCATTATCTTATGAGATTTTAGATTTACTGCTAAAATAAAAAACTTCCTTGAAGAAACTTCAGAAAGCTCATATCCTAACCGTCTCTTATCTATCAGGCTTTTCATATTAATACCTGCTGGAATTAGCACCATGAAATACAAAATTTCTGGTTGCCGGACATCATAGGGCCAGTCCCTCCGTCTCTCTTGATAAAAAATCTATATTTAATTAACTCATTTTTGATTTAAATATACTATAATGTGTTTAATTTTTTTGTCAATATGAAATTTAAATTTCTTTAAAGTACACTATACAATTATACATTAAATATTCATATACTTGCCACAAAATACATATAAAAAATATTCTGATATATAATCTTTTATAAAAAATATAACAATCATAATTAATCTTAATAAGTTATTTATTTTTATTAATACATAAAAAAAATCTATAATATAATTATTAAGAATATTGAAATATTTAAAAAGATATATTCATTATTAATTTCACTTCATTTTATAAAACTAATTCGTCATATATAATAGAAAAAATTAAAATATTATACTTAAAAAAAGAAAAAATGTATTATACAATAAATATATTCTGTATAATTTTATTATTTTATTATAATATCCATATAAACAAAAAAATTACTTATTTTATTCATAATTTTACATATGAATGAAAAATATAATTTTTATACCATAATATTCTGATGATTTTTAAAAATATTTGTAATTCATTCACGAAATAGCATTAATTTATTCATATTTATTATTTATACTCTAAAATAAGTTTTTAATAAATATGCAAAAACTTAAGGTGAAATTTATATGATTTCACGAAAATTTAGGGGGTTTACTTTATGAATAAAAAAATCAAACTGTTAATTGCATCATTAATTATTGCATCAGGCATACCAACTATTATGCCTACTATGGCAAAAGCCGCAGCAAATACCTGCAGCAGTCCATCAGTACATCAAATTTCATTAAAATGTGATCTAAATAACTATTCTAATATTAAGAATTGTCTTAAAAACTGCACAGTTATTACTTCAAAAAATGCTTATAAAAATATCTACAAAAATAATACTTCTACTACTAAACCATCAGCTGACAACACAGGAACCAATACTACTAAACCAACAGAAAACACTGGTAGTACAGCAAATACCGGAAATGCCGGACAAGCTACTAAGCCAACAGAAAATAGTGGACAAACTTCTACTATAAGTGCAGAAGCAAATGAAGTAATTAGATTAGTTAATGTAGAAAGAAGTAAAAATGGATTGTCTCCTCTTAAAGCCAATGCTGAATTATCCAAAGTAGCTACAGCAAAAGCTCAAGACATGATTGATAAAGGTTACTTCAGCCATACTTCACCTACTTACGGCTCGCCTTTTGATATGATGACAAAATTCGGTATTACTTACACGGCAGCAGGAGAAAACATAGCTTATGGACAAAAAGATGCAGCAGAAGTAATGGATTCCTGGATGAATTCTTCAGGACATAGAGCAAACATATTGAATTCTAATTTCACTGAAATTGGAGTTGGAGTTGCCAAAGATAAAAACGGCACTCCGTATTGGGTTCAGATGTTTATAAATCCTGGAAAATAGACTTAAAAAACACGCCCAAATTATTTTTTAATATATACCACATAAGATCGCTAAATTGAGATTTAGCGATCTTACTATAATTTATAACGATTTTAATTTTTAAAAATTTTATTTTTATCTTTATACATTTAAATACTACTTAATATTATTCCAGTCAAACTTAATAACCTATATCTTTATGCAGTGCATTCCATGTTTGCTGACCTACTACACCATCTACAGTTAAGTTTTTATATTCTTGATAAACTTTTACATTATTTAGAGTTTTAGCTCCAAATACTCCATCTACTTCCAATTGAGAAAAAGTAGACGGCAATTGAGGATTACATACCTTTATAATATTAAAATAACTCTGAAGTAAATAAACGTACTGTCCTGTAGAACTATATTTTAATGTAGGCAAATTAGTAATATTTTGTACATTACTATTACCAGTATCAGTAGTAGTTGCTGTTGTAGTTCCTGTAGAAATAGTGCTTGTAACTGGATCTGCAGCCTCAGCATTAAAACCAAGGGTCAAAATGCTTGTACCAATTATTGATGTAGTAATTACAAGACACATTAACTTATTAAATTTAATTTTATTAAGTTTCATTTTATCACCTCTTAATTTAAATTCTTCAAGTTATAAATCTTACTATTATATTACAATAAATACCGCCATATTACAATATATTTCAGCGCCATATTTTTAAATTTATTGAAGAAAATTGTTTTTTGTATAAAAAATTGAATAAAAATATACTTTGAAGTAGTAAAATAACCATATATAGTAATTATGTAAAAAAGAATCCATTTTCTTTGTATACTATATGGCAGATAGATTGAGATTTTACAGCAGCTGACCTGCAGATTCATTCCATAATTTGTTTAGAAAATTGGGCAACCTTAAAAAACTGCCATCACTTAAATATATTTTATGATGGCAGCCCCTATCAATTTAAAATGCTCATATAATTCTATTCAAAATTATGTATATTTAATATATACTTACTTTTAGTAAATTTAAGATTAAATATTAGATTGAAATATACTTTGTATGGCTTCTTCCTGTTCCTGAGTAATGGTTCCAGCAGATACCATATTGTCTAAAATAGAATCTATCCTGCTATTTCCTTGCTTTTTTCTTTCATCAAAGATACTTTCAAAAGCAGATTGTATAGCATCCTCCTGTTCCTGACTAATAGTATCATCAGATACTAAATTATCTAAAACGGAAGTTAACATATCATTACCTTTTTCTTGTGATTCATTTTTCGTACGAGCATTTTCAAATGCAAATTGTATAGCATTTTCTTGCTCTTGAGTAATAATTCCGCTAGATACTAGACTATCTAATGGATTTATATTATTATTATCTCTTCTTCCCTGCATGTGATTCTGGGCAAAGACACTTTCAAAGGTAGAT
>ENA-UOOI01001314-UOOI01001314.1-fermentation-metagenome-genome-assembly--contig:-NODE-1314-length-26536-cov-105.372003_pt1 | contig 26536 bp, 23 predicted proteins | sample MGYA00245779_ERZ724027 | MGnify/ENA primary metagenome ERZ724027 (study PRJEB28704, sample SAMN03018318) | fermentation metagenome | biome: anthropogenic terrestrial biome; feature: soil...
ATCAATGGTTTCTATTTCAATATCTGTCTCAATTTTTAAAAATTGCATAAAAATTTTTGTTAGGGTATAATTTCATACATAAAGTAAAACTTAATTAAAATGGGATTTTGATTTAAAAGTTAATGGATTAAATATATAAAAACGAGGTTGAAAGCTATGATAGATAAAGGAAAACATATTCCTCTTTATATTCAACTAAAGGATGAAATTTTAGATAAAATTAGAAATGGTACATATGAAGTAGATAAACAAATACCATCAGAAAAAATATTAATGGAAGAGTATGGGGTTGGCAGGGCTACAGTAAGGGAGGCACTTTCTATTCTTGTAAATGAGGGATACCTTTATAAAAAACAAGGGATAGGAACATTTGTAGCAAGAAAGCAGCCTTCTCTTGGATTTGAGCCACTTATTAGTCTCACTTATTCTCTTGAAGCAAGGGGAATTAAGTCAGTAAACGATGTTAAAGAGAAAAAAATAATCACTCCTGATAAGGAATTAGCACATCTTTTAAGATGGCAAAGTCCAAAAGAATGTTTATATCTTAAAAGAATAAGGTATGCAGATGAAAGGCCAATAGCAATTGAAGATTCATACTTTGATGGTAAAGTGAAAAAAATTGATGGGAAATTTGATTTAAATTCTTCCCTTGCTAAAATCATGCTTAAAGATTTAAAAATAACAATTACTAAAATAGATCAAACTGTCATTCCAAGAGTACCCACAAAAGAAGAACAGGAAATTCTTAAAATTGATGATAAGATACTGATTTTAGATATGGAAAGATGGATGTATATAGAGGGATTTAAAGAAACATTTTATTATCTAAAATTTATAATTCCTGGGAATATATATTATTTTCCACAGTATTAAAAAAAAGGAGCTTAAAGCTCCTTTATATATTATAATAACAAATCTTTTTATCCCAATTAGTTAAATGAGTATAATATCAAGAAAAAGCAAAATAGCTGTAATACAAACTAAAAGCTTCAACATAGGATGAAGATTTAATATTCTTTTTACTTCAATAGCGACCATATTCATTCCAACAATATCATTTTTAATGATATTTTTCATTTATTTCCTCCCTTTCGTGTTTTATTAATACATTTCTATTACTATTTTATACATTATAAACTGTAAGAATATATAAATCAACAATAATAATAAAAAATTTATTGAGATTTTTTGATAAGAATACGGACGATTTTCATTGAAAGAGTGAGCAAGTTTCTGAATATTTGAAATATACAAGGAATAACAGGAGAACAGGCTCTTTTTCAAGCTTTATATAATTTATGCAGGGGACTACAATAGGGTTATAGATGTCCGAATGTCCAAACATGGGGGGTGCATAAAATGAAATCCTTAAATAAAATTAAGAGTGCTATAAATAAAAATGTAAATGGAGAAGTTTATTTAAAAGAATGGCATAAGTCAATAATTTTAGAAGGAAAAGTTAAAAGTTGGGATGATTTTATAAAGGCAGGGCAAATAGCTGCTAACAAGGGATACAAGGGCGTAGTTAACAATATGGAGGTGGAAGGGTTTAAAAGTCCTCCAATTAAAGCGCCATCTATTAAAGATGGGACTCTTGATGGTAAAAAGGTAGATGTGCTTGTTATTGGCGGAGGGGTAACAGGGTGCTCTATTTTAAGAGAGCTTTCAAAATGGGATATTTCCTGCTTATTGGTTGATAAAGAAGAAGACGTAGCTATGCATGCATCTTCAAGAAATGATGGAATGGTTCATCCAGGAATTGAACCAAAACCAGGTTCTAATAAGGCAAGATTTAATGTAGAGGGGAACAGGCTTTATACACAAATTGCAAAAGAACTTGATGTGCCATTAAACAGGACAGGTTCTTTAGTTCTTTTTGATAAAAAGATTTTGAAAGCTGCTTTTCCAATTGTAGATGCCAGGAGGAAGAAAAATGGTCTTGATAAAATAAAGCTTGTATCTCAAAGTGAAATAAAAAAGTACGAGCCTTACGCAGATGACAATGTGGGAGGGGCCCTTTTCTTCCCATCTACAGCAATTACATGTCCCTATAAGATGACAGTAGCCTATGGTGAAAATGCAGTCATGAATGGAGCAGAGATTTCACTTAATACAATTGTACTTTCCATACACAAAGAAGAAGACAAAATTGTTTATGTGGAAACAAACCGCGGGAAAATATTTCCTAAGGTTGTTATAGATGCTGCAGGCTGCTTTGCAGATGTTATTGCAGATATGGCAGGGGATAAATTCTTTTCCATACATCCAAGAAAAGGTGAAATATTAATTCTTGATAAGAAAAAGGGACGTTTACTACATTCTGTATTAGCAAAACCAAGCCTTACTATTGTAAAGGGGAATACAAAGGGTGGAGGAATTGTTAAAACTGTTGATGGAAACATTTTAGTAGGGCCTGACGCTTATGAGCAGCCTTTAAGGGAAGATTTTTCAACCCATATGGAAAATATAAATGCAATTGCAAATAAACATTTTCCAATACTTCCCGGCATAAATAAAGGGGATATAATAACTTATTTTGCAGGGGTAAGGGCTGCTACATATGAGGAAGATTTTATAGTTGAAAAATCTGAATATGTAGAAAACCTCGTATATGCTGCCGGAATACAGTCCCCGGGTTTTGCATCAGCGCCTGCTATATCAAGGGAGATAGAGAGAATTACTATAGATGTGCTTTCAAAAATGATGAAAGTTAAGAAAAAGGAAAACTTTAATCCGTATAGAAAGGGCATTCCAGATCTCAGCCTTATGAATGAAAATGATAGGAGTGAGCTTATTAAAAAGAGGCCTGATTATGGAGTTATTGTCTGCAGATGCGAAGAAATAAGTAAAGGAGAAATAATAGATGCCATTAATTCCCCTATACCTACAAGAACAATAGATGGAATTAAAAGAAGAGTAAGACCTGGAATGGGAAGATGCCAAGGAGGCTTTTGTATGCCTCAGGTCTTAAATATTATTTCAAAAGAAAAAGGAATTGATCCTACTAAAGTAACTAAAAAGGGTGAAGGATCAAATATACTTGTTAGCGAAACAAAACAAAGCAAATAATTACCGGGGGGTGATAGTATGGATAATTATGATGTTGTGGTATTAGGCGGCGGACCTGCAGGTCTTGCAGCAGCACTTGCCTCAAATGAATGTGGCGGGAAAACCCTTATAATTGAGAGAGAAAAGCTTCTTGGGGGAATATTAAAGCAGTGCATACATGATGGATTTGGGCTTATAAGGTTTAAAGAAAAACTATCCGGACCTGAATATTCAGGAAGATATATTGATATGGTTCTTGAAAAGGATATAGATGTTGAAACTTCGACTTTTGTTACAGAAATAAAAAAGCAGGGAGAAGAATTTTTAATTACTATTGTAAATTCAAAATATGGAGTTAAAAAAATTAAAGCTAAAGCAATAGTTCTTGCAAATGGATGCAGGGAGAGAACTTGGAGGCAGGTTTTTATTCAAGGTACAAGGCCTGCCGGAATATATACAGCAGGAACAGCACAGTATTTTGTGAATATGATGGGATATCTTCCTTTTAAAAAATGTGTGGTTTTAGGAAGCGGGGATATAGGCCTTATTATGGCAAGAAGGCTTACCCTTGAAGGATGCACAGTTGAAGGCGTTTATGAGGCTAAAAGCACACCTTCAGGATTATCAAGAAATATTGCTCAGTGCCTTGATGATTTTTCGATTCCGCTTCATCTTTCGCATACTGTTACAAGAGTATTTGGAGACGATAGATTAAATGCTGTGGAAATTTCTAAGGTAGATGAAAAGATGATTCCAATCCCAGGCACCGAGAAAATTGTTGAATGTGATGGATTAGTTTTATCTGTCGGGCTTATTCCTGAAAATGAAATTGCAGAATCTCTGAATATTAAAATAGATAGGAAAACAAAGGGACCCTTTGTAGATCAAAATTTAATGACAGGGCTTGAAGGCGTATTTTCTTGCGGAAATGCTCTTCATGTTAATGACTTAGTTGACTATGTTTCTGAAAGCGGGGAAATTGCTGGAGAAAATGCTGCAAAATATGCAAAGGAGCATAAGGATAGAAAACTAATAAGGATGAATGCTGACAGCAAATTTTTATATGCTGTTCCGCAATATATTGATATCAATTCATTAAATCAGAAAGTAATTGCATATTTTAGATCAAGAGACATAAGAGATAAGATGACAGTGAAGCTTTTATATGATGGTCAAGTGATTTTCAGCAGAAAGTATAACAAACTGAAGCCTCCTGAAATGGAAAGGATAACTTTTGATATTTCAAAACTTAATTTAAAGGATAACGGCGAGATAAATATAGTTATGGAGGGGTGATAATTTGAAAACTTTGGTTTGTATAGGATGCCCTAATGGCTGTGAACTTAGTGTAGAAGAAAAAGCTAACGATATATTGGTTTCAGGGAATATGTGCCCTAAAGGCAAGGAGTTTGCAATAAATGAAATAAAAAACCCTGTAAGAAGTGTTACATCTACAGTAAAGACAGTATATGAAGAAGTCCCAAGACTTTCTGTAAGAACAAATGGTGAAATACCAATTAAATATGTTTTTCCTCTTATGAAGCTAATAAATACTGTTGAGGTAGACCATCCGGCTAAAAGAGGGGAGGTAATTTTAAAGGATGTTTTTCATACAGGAGTTGATGTTATTGCAACTTCTGATATGAATTATATGCTTAGGGGGGTAAAATAAAATGGGAGAGCAGTTTGTCCTTTCAATAGACTGCGGTACACAGAGCATAAGAGCTATTATTTTTGACAAAAGTGGAAAGCTTATTGGAAAATCAAAAATTGGATTTGAACCATATTTTTCAACTGAACCTGGATGGGCAGAGCAGGATCCCGATGTATATTGGTCAAATGGATGCTTAGCTTGTAAAAGGGTTAAAGAAATGTGCCCTAATGAGTTTAATAATGTAGGAGCAGTAGTTGTAACTACTCAAAGGGATACAGTTGTTAATGTGGATAAAGATGGGAACTGCTTAAGGCCTGCAATTGTATGGCTTGATCAGAGAATGGCAAAATGTGAAGAACCACTTCCTTTTTATAATAACTTAATGTTTTATTCTGTTGGAATGAAAAAATCTATCGATATATTTAGAAAGCAAGGAAAAGCAAACTGGATTAAAGAAAATCAGCCTGAGATTTGGGAAAAGACATATAAATATTTGCTTCTTTCAGGGTATTTATCTTACAAGCTTTGCGGTAAATTTGTTGACTCTGTGGGATGCCAGGTAGGGCATATCCCTTTTGACTATAAAAATAGATGCTGGGTGAAATCAAATAGTAATTATAAATGGGCATTATTTGGAATTGAAAGAGAAAAGCTGCCAGAGCTTGTAGAACCAGGGGAACCTCTTGGAGCCATAACCCATGAGGCATCCATTGAAACAGGAATTAAAGAGGGGACGCCCCTTATTGCGGCGGGCTCAGATAAAGGCTGTGAAACTCTTGGAAATGGATGTTTAACATCAAGTTCTGCCAGCATAAGTTTTGGAACTACAGCTACTATTCAAACTACAGAAAAAAAGTACTTTGAAGCACTTCAATTTCTTCCTGCTTATCCTGCGTCTATTCCGGGGTATTATAACGCAGAGGTAGAAATATTTAGAGGATATTGGATGATAAGCTGGTTTAAAAAAGAGTTTGGTTTGAGGGAAATGATAAAGGCAAAGGAAACTGGTGTAGCTCCTGAAGAACTTTTAAATGGGCTGTTAAAGGAAATACCTCCAGGATCACAGGGACTTATATTAAATCCTTATTGGGGGGCAAGTCTTAAAACTCCGGAGGCTAAGGGCGCAATTATTGGCTTTGGAGATGTTCATACAAGGGCTCACACATATAGGGCTATTGTTGAAGGTATAAATTATGGACTTATAGAAGGAGCAGAACATATTGAAAAAAAGTCTGGAACAAAAATTGAAAGGGCAGTTGTTGCAGGGGGAGGCTCCCAAAGTGATACAATTTGCCAAATTACATCGGACATGTTTGGAAAGCCCATATATAAAGTACATACTTATGAAACCTCTGCACTTGGAGCAGCAATAAATGGATTTGTTGGGCTTGGAGTTTTTAATAAATATACGGATGCTGTAAATAGTATGGTTCATTATGTTAAAACCTTTGAGCCAGATAAGAAAAATTCAGAAATTTATGAAAAACTTTATAGAAGAGTTTACAAAAAAATATATCCAAGTTTGAAACCACTTTATGAAGAAATACAAAAAATAACTGAATATCCAAAATATTAAGGAGGGAGTTTAAATGGGGAAAAATAAAGAAACATTTATTCCAAAATGGTATGAGGATGTACCTCCAGAGGGCTCATACCGTTCAATACTTAAATGGGGAGGACCTCAGGAATTTAAACATCCAAATGCAAAGCTTTATGGGCTTATGAAAAAAGTTTTTGATATGACGGATGAAGATTTTAAGCATCCACAAAAGATGGGGCTTGAAAAAGTTGATTATGATATAAAACCGAAGCTCACTAAAGAGCAGATAAATGTGTTTAAAAATATTGTAGGAGAAGAAAATGTAAAGGAAGATAATTATTCAAGGCTTCAAGTAGCCTATGGGAAGACTATGATAGATCTTATGAGGCTTCGTGAAGGAATTGTTGAGAATGTCCCTGATATTGTTCTGCATCCAAGGTCAAAAGAGGACATAGTTAAGATTGTAGAATACTGCAATCAGGAGAAAATCCCAATCTATGTTTATGGAGGGGGCTCCTCTGTTACAAGGGGAGAGGAATGTGTAAAAGGCGGAGTTTCCCTTGATATGAGAGTTCATATGAATAAGGTTATAAAGTTTAACGAAATAAATCAAACTATAACTGTTGAACCTGGAATGTTAGGCCCTGACCTTGAAAAGACTTTAAATAATGCACAGGAGCTTTTTGGAGCAAAAAGAGCTTATACCTGCGGACATTTTCCACAATCCTTTGAATATTCAGCAGTAGGCGGCTGGGTAGTTACAAGGGGAGCAGGACAAAATTCTACATACTTTGGGAAAATAGAAGATATTGTTATTTGCCAAGAGTATGTAACTCCAGCTGGAATAATAAAGACGCAGGAATATCCTGCAACAGCTACAGGGCCATCTATTGATGAAATAATGATGGGCAGCGAAGGAACTTTTGGAGTTCTTGTTTCCGCAACACTTAAAATATTTAGATATATGCCTGAAAATCATAGAAAATTCAGCTATATATTTAAAAACTGGGAAGATGCTAAAAATGCTGCAAGGGAAGTAATGCAGGGGCAGTTTGGATTTCCATCAGTATTTAGGCTTTCGGACCCTGAAGAAACTGATATAGCAATGAAACTTTACGGAGTTGAAGGAACAGCTATTGATAAAATAATGAATTTAAGAGGCTATAAGCCAATGGAAAGATGCTTGCTCCTTGGGTTTACAGATGGGGAGGCAGCTTTTACAAAGGTTGTAAAGAAAAATATAAATAAGATATGCAAAAAGTATGGCGCAATGTATTCTACAGGCTATGTAACAGAAGGCTGGGAAAAAGGGAGATTTAGCGACCCATACATGAGAGAGGATTTGCAGGATTTTGGCCTCATGACAGACACGCTAGAGTGCTGCGTAAACTGGGAGCAGCTTCAGTATGTATATGAAAATGTAAGGAAGTACTGCAAGAGCAGACCAAACACTATTTGTATGACTCATATGTCCCACTTTTACCCTCAAGGAGTTAACTTATACTTTATTTTTATAGCTAAAATAAATGAGATAGATGATTATCTTGATTATCAATCTGGAATACTTGACAATATACAAAGGTATGGAGCAGCAATGAGCCATCACCACGGCATAGGCAAGATGACAGCTCCATGGCTTGAAGGAGAAATTGGGAAAAACCAGATGGATGTTTATAAGGCACTTAAGAAACACTTTGATCCAAATAACATAATGAATCCTGGCGGAACCATTGGTCTTGACCTTCCAGATGAGAAGAAAAAGAATCTTAGAATAAAGCCATTATAAATATTAATGCCTTGAGCACAATGCTCAAGGCATTAATATTTTTTGTTATTATAAGCACTGGCGTATTTCATCTTCTTTTAAATTATATTTTTGTGCAGCCTTTGAAATTGCAGTATTTTTATCTACACCTTGAGATATTTCGTATACAACCTCAGCTAAAATTTTAAGCATAAACCACAACGGAGTAGACATTAAATCACCTTTTGTTTACTGGTTTATTATATATATTCTTAAAATGGCGGGGGATATGACAAAAAATATATATTATAAAAAAATAACAACTATGCATAATGGTTCAAACATAAAAAAGATAGTATGGTAGAGCTGTTGCATAATGCTGCAATTCTTAATTTAGATTTAATCCACCGCTGCGATAAGAAAAATATATTCCATTCACTTTTCCCGTTTGCAAAGAAACTCTATGCTCATTCCATATATTTTTTTTACCTCCGCTGTAATTTGTTCATTAATGATTTCAAATTGAAGATTGTATATAAATTTTTTTAATTATACTGATGAATAATAAACTTATACTGGAAAATAAGGAAAAAGTATAATAAAATAATATGAGGAGTGAATTATAATTATGAATTTAAATTACTCAACTGATCCAATGGTTTTATTATATTTTTTCTTATGGGGTCCCATATTGACCTTTTTCCACGAATTAGGGCATGCATTTTGGGTATTAATTTTTACTGAAAACGATGTAACTATTGAAATTGGCGATAGGAAAAGAAAAGGCAAAAAATTTAAATTCAATAGAGTAACAGTGTATATTAGAAATATTTACGGAGGAGGGTTTACATATTGGAGTGTAATACCTGAGAGTAAATCTAAAGAGGTATTGACCTATCTAGGGGGCCCGTTAGCCTCTTTATTAGCTATAGCTGTAGGATTAATAATCAATTATAATATTGAAATATTTCGGATTCAGGAAGTATTCAGCGGTGCTATTTGGTGGGCAATAATACAATTTATTATGACAATATTGCCAATAGAATATAACTATGGTGATTATAAAGGGAGCAGAAGTGACGGGCTTAGAATTTTAGAAGTACTAAGTGATAAGAATAGTAAAGAAGTACTATAGCATACTAAGTTGTATAGAATTTTTAGTTGGAATGTATGAAAATCAGGGATTGTCAGAGGAGGCTGTTTCAAAATAATTTTTTATGAAATATTTTGAAACAGTCTTTTTTAAATTTTGCATAGATATAAAAGCTTTAACTCAAAATAATACTAAAGTAAATCGTAGTTTTGCATAAAACGATAGTTAATTAAATGAAATGAAAATTTAAGATTTATTTTTAAATGCTGGTCTTGGGCCTGAATCACTAGGTAGGAATAGATTTTAGAGGATGTGAAAAAACGAACATTAATATAAAATGAATAATAAATATTCGTATATTCATTGACTATTGCCTTTGTTTTTGCTAATATCTATATGTAATCTCTATGAGGAGTGATTTAAATGAAAGAATATGATGTGATTATTGTTGGCGGTGGGCCAGCAGGAATTTTTGCTGCCCTCGAACTGGTTAAAGAAAAACCAGATTTGAAAATAGCTCTTTTTGAAAAAGGAAAGAATATAGCAAATAGAAAGTGCCCAATTGCTGATAAAAATATGAAATGCCAGCACTGCGATCCATGCTCAATTGTATCAGGTTGGGGAGGAGCTGGAGCTTTTAGCGATGGGAAGCTTACCCTTACAACTGAGTTTGGAGGAGTGCTTGATGAATATATGGATAAAAGCGAGCTTTTAAAGCTCATTGATTATGTAGACAGTATATATCTTAAATTTGGAGGCCCTAATGAGGTTCATGGTGGAATGACACCGGGTGTAGAAAGAATACTAAAACAGGCGGCTTCAGCAGGTTTAAAGTTTATACCTGCAAGGATAAGGCATCTTGGAACAGATAACTGTTTTAATATATTAAAGAATATGGAAGACTATTTAAGGGAATTAATTGATGTAAGAACTCTTTGCGCGGTTAAAAATATTATTGTTGAAAATAATAAAGCTGTTGGAGTTAAAACGTTTGATGATGAAGAGTATAGAGGAAAATATGTAGTAGTTTGTCCAGGAAGAGAAGGATCGGATTGGTTTTCAGATGAAGTTAAACGCCTTAATATAGAAGTTACAACAAATCCTGTAGATATAGGCGTTAGAGTTGAATGTCCTGCAATTATAATGAAGGATATTACAGATGAGGTTTATGAATCAAAGCTTATATATTATACTAAGTCTTTTGATGATAGAGTAAGAACATTTTGCATGAATCCATATGGGAAAGTAGTTGTGGAAAATAATGATGGAATTAAGACTGTAAATGGTCACAGCTACGGATATAAGGCAAGTGAAAATACAAACTTTGCACTTCTTGTTAGTAAGAATTTCACAAAGCCTTTTAATTCTCCAATTGATTATGGAAAGTATATAGCAAGTCTTGCTAATATGCTTGGGGAAGGAGTAATAGTTCAAAGGCTTGGAGATCTTTTAGAAGGAAGAAGAACTACAGATGAAAGGCTTAAAAGAGGTCTTGTAAAACCAACTTTAGCGGATGCAACTCCAGGGGATTTAAGTCTTGTACTCCCTTACAGGTTTTTACAAGATATAATTGAGATGCTTGAAGCTCTTGATAAGATTGCACCTGGACTTTATTCAAAGCATACACTTTTATATGGAGTGGAAGTTAAATTTTACTCCATGAGGTTAAAGCTTACAAATTCTCTTGAAACAGAAATTGAAAATCTTTTTGCTGCAGGAGATGGAGCAGGTGTTACAAGAGGCCTTGCACAGGCTTCAGCATCAGGTGTTATAATTGCAAGAGAAATAATAAATAGACTATAAATTTTAATATGAGGTGATAGTATGCCAACAAAAGTTGTAATAGGAGCACAATGGGGAGACGAAGGAAAAGGAAAAATCACAGATTTTTTAGCTGAAAAGGCTGACGTAGTAGTGAGATATCAGGGTGGAAATAATGCAGGACATACTGTTGAGGTAGGTGATAAAACATATAAATTACATCTTATCCCATCAGGAATACTTTATGATGATGCACTTTGCCTTATTGGAAATGGAGTTGTAATTGACCCTGAAGCTTTAATTGAAGAAATGGATTGCTTAAAAAACGAAGGGGTTAAAATAAGTCCGAAAAAACTGCTTATAAGTGACAGGGCACATCTTATAATGCCTTATCACAAAGTAATGGATTCAGTATGCGAAAAGTCAAGAGGAAAGGGCAATATAGGAACAACAGGCAAAGGAATTGGACCTTGCTATACTGATAAGCATGAGAGATCAGGAATAAGAGTTTGCGACCTTATGCATGAAGATGTATTTAGAGAAAAACTAAAACAAAATATTGAAATAAAAAATAAAATAATTAAAGAGATTTATGGTGGACAGGAATTAAATTTTGAAGAAGTTTATGAAAAGTATATGGGATACAGGGACAAAATAAAGGATTATGTGGCTGATACAACAGTAGTTCTTTATGATGAAATTAAAAGCGGTAAGAAGGTTTTATTTGAGGGAGCTCAAGGAACGCTTCTTGATATTGACTTTGGAACTTATCCTTATGTGACTTCATCTCACCCTATTGCAGGTGGAGTTTGTACAGGAGCTGGGATTGGACCTACTATGATAGATGGAGCAGTTGGAGTTTGCAAGGCATACACTACAAGAGTTGGAAAAGGACCTTTCCCAACAGAGCTGCTTGATGAGATGGGAGATACAATAAGAGAAAAGGGCTTTGAATATGGAACTACTACAGGAAGAGCAAGAAGATGCGGATGGCTTGACCTAATAATATTAAAATTTGCTGCAAGAATATCAGGATTGACTGAACTTGCTATAACAAAGCTTGATACTTTAGCTGGAATTGATAAGGTAAAAGTTTGTACAGGATATGAATTCGAAGGAAAAGTAATTGACTATTTCCCTGCATCTCTTGAAGACTTAGCCCTTTGCAAACCAGTATATGAAGAATTTGATGGCTGGGATGATTCAGTTCAAAATGCAAGAACCTATAATGAACTTCCAGAAACAGCAAAGTCATATTTAAGAAGGATTGAAGAGTTCACAGGAGTTAAAATTTCAATAGTTTCAGTAGGACCAGGAAGGGATCAAACAATAGTTATAAAATAAGATATTTAATCTATAGTTTTTAAGTACAAGAGCAGCTTTTGAAATTTAAGGCTGTTTCTTGTACTTTTATTTTTATTTCATGTCTACCATCTTGTAATACCCCTATCCTTTTTTAGGGACGTATAACGTTTGCTGCATTACTAAATAAGTTCTTGCGGAACTAGAGATATTATTTAAGTAAACTCAATCTGAGTTTAAGGATTACTTGATTGAAGTGTAAAGAATTCATTATATCCATATTTTGAAATTATTGATATAATATTACTTATAAGGAACTTACCAGGCATATCAAAAATAAGTAATTAATGGGGGATGTGTATGGAACCAATACTTTGTGTAGAAAGCTTTTCCAAGTCCTACGGCAGTATTAAGGCAATAGATGATATAAGCTTTAAAATTTATCCAGGGGAGATATTTGCACTGCTTGGGCCTAATGGGGCAGGTAAGACAAGTACCTTAGAGTGTATAGAAGGGATTAGAAAAACCAGTAATGGTAAGATAACCATTGATGGTGTAAACCCTGAAAAGGAATTTTTTAAGGTGAAGAAAATTTTAGGTGTTCAATTGCAGACTTCAGCTTTGCCTGAAGTTATAACTGTTAAAGAAGCAATGAAAATGTTTTGCCTATATTCTAAAACTGAAATAAGATATGATTTACTTGAAAAATTTAACTTAATGGATAAAGGCAATACACAATTTGGAAAACTTTCTACGGGGCAGCAAAGAAAATTAGTATTAGCTATTGCATTATCGCATAATCCTAAACTATTAATCCTTGATGAACCAACTGCTGGATTGGATGTAAGTACAAGAGTGATGTTTCATAATATAATGAGAGAAGAAAAAAATAAGGGAACTGCTATATTACTTGCTTCCCATGATATGAACGAGGTAGAAGATTTGGCTGATAATGTGGCAATTTTACTGAAAGGTAAGATTGCAGCATTAGGAACTCCAAGAGATATAATAACTTCTGGAAAAAGCTTAATAAAAGTTTTTGTGAAAACAAAATATAGCTCTGCTTCTTCATTGAAATTAACACAAGGATTTAAAATGGAACAGAAGGATGATTATACTGTTTTTTATTGTGAAGATATTGAGGAATTATTATTTATTATTTTGAGACATATAAAGGACAGTAAGGATAAATTATTAGATTTGAAGGTTGAAAGAGCATCATTAGAAGAAAGATTTATCGACATTACAGGCGGAGGTAAACCTTATGAAAGCAATAATTAGCCATATGGGATTTGAGTTTAAAAGTGTTATAAGGGATAAAACGTTATTACTTATGAATTACCTTTTCCCATTAGCCTTTTACTTTATGATGCAGGCTATTATGCCAAGTATTAATAAAGAGTTTAGTAAATACATGATTCCAGGTATGACGGTATTTGCTGTTATGGTAAGTACCTTGCTTAGTATGCCTAATCCTATAGCTACTTCAAAGGAAAAGGGAATTTATAGGAGCTATAAAATATATGGAGTACCTCTAAAATCTGTGCTGCTTGTACCTGTAATTACGACTATGGTTCATATAACTATAGTTTCTATTATAATTTTGATAACCAGCACTAGTTTTTTTGGCTCAACCTTTCCAAAGCAATTTTTAAACTTTTGTTTGGTTTATTTTATTTCATTATTTGCTTTTGCGGGATTTGGGACTTTAATTGGAGTGTGCTCTCCAAATAACAGAGTGACTGTACTATTAGCTCAAGTGATATTTATTCCTTCTATGCTGATAGGCGGAGTAATGATGCCTACGGAAATGCTTTCACAAAATATGCAAAAGATATCTAAAATACTTCCAACTACTCACTGTATGAATGCCTTAGGGGCTTTAGCATTTAATAAAAAACCTGTATATAGTATTTCAAGCTCAATAATTGTTCTGCTGCTTGGAGGGATACTATCCTTTGCTCTTGCAGCATACCTATTCACTTGGGATTCAAAGTCTGATAAACCAATCAAAAATTTACTTGGTCTTGCAGCATTGCTGCCATATATAATCAGTATTTTTATTTGATTTTTTTATCCGATGGCTACCAGCTGTAACACACCGCTGCGATAAGAAAAATATATTCCATTCACTTTTCCATTTGCAAAGATGTTCTAAGGATTAAAATGCTCACTCTATGTTCATTCCATATATTTTTCTTATTTCTGCTATGATTTGTTCACTACTGATTTTAAATTACGAATTGAAGTTTTTATTAAAAAAATATTGACACAATGTGAATTTTCATGTATTATATTTAATTGTAATGGCCCCTTGGTCAAGCGGTTAAGACACCACCCTTTCACGGTGGTATCATGGGTTCAAATCCCGTAGGGGTCACCATTTTTTGGGTACTTAACTCAAATATTAATATTTGTCGTTAAGTATCTTTATATGGCCAAGTAGCTCAGTTGGTTAGAGTGCCGGCCTGTCACGCCGGAGGTCGAGGGTCCGAACCCCTTCTTGGTCGCCATTTGCCGGCTTAGCTCAATTGGTAGAGCAACTGACTTGTAATCAGTAGGTTGTGGGTTCAATTCCTATAGCCGGCTCCAAAAACCGTACACAAAAGATATCTGAACTAATCAAGACGGAAGCAAGTTAAATACTTGCTTCCGTCTCTGTTTATATATATTCTATGTATCTTTTAATATTCTTCTCCATATCTACGTTTTAGTATATTCTTTAGCCTTTTGTTTTCGTCTTGCAATTATTTAATATGCTTGTTTTTAGCAGCAATAAGCACATCCTTGCTGGCATCAGTCATTTCCCGCTTTACCTGTCCTGGAGAAGGTAGTCCTTCCTGTTGCTTTCGAAGCATATCTATATGCTCACGGATTTCAGGATGTTTGTAAAGATATGCTTTTGAAACTCCAGCCTCTTCTGCAACACTGTTGAAATTAATTTTACCTTTTAATTTAGGGTATTCTGGGGATGGTTAAGGATTATTCTAATTTGCAACAAAGATTCTTTATTGCCGCTATTTGTTTATTTATAAGAAGTTCTTAATCGTCCCCCGAATCTTAATTATTAACCTCTCTAAATTCTATATTTACATCTTAACCGTCCTCAAATACTTAACTGTCCCTCAAATGCCTAAATGCTACGCGCCCATATGTGCTATACTACTTATTCAATATGATTAATATTAGACGATAATATATAAAAAAATAATATAAAAATGTTGCAAGTTGATAAATTATAATGTTTAATAATTATATGTAGATTATTATATAATATTTAAAACGAATTATACATAACATTATTAAAAATAAATTGATGCTGCTATCTATAATAAAGGCATTACGGATGGCAATCATTGGAGCAATTATTGACAGATTAAAAATTTGGTGTTGTAAAGTAGTTTATTAAAAAAATTCAAGGGGGATTAAATTATGGAGCTTAAGGGGAATTGCCTTGTTGCGCAGTCAGGAGGACCAACTGCTGTTATTAATTCATCTGCTTATGGGGTTATTAAAAAGTTTTATGAATTAAATGATAAGTATAAGATATATGCAGGTATATATGGAATACAGGGAATAATGAATGAAAAAATTAAAGATCTTAGCTGCTGCGATAGAAAGTACTTTGAAAATCTTTTATATATGCCATCTGCTGCTTTTGGATCTTGTAGATACAAATTAAAGGATGCTAAGGATAGTGAAGAAGAATACAAAAAAATATTTAAAGCATTTAATAAGTATGATATTAAATATTTTTTCTATATCGGCGGAAATGATTCTATGGATACCGCCTTTAAACTGTCAAAATATGCAGAAGAAAATAATTTTGATATTAGTATAATTGGGATACCTAAAACTATTGATAATGATTTAGTAGTTACAGATCACTGCCCAGGCTATGGAAGTGCAGCTAAATATTTAGTAAATTCAGCAGCTGAGCTTTGGATGGATATAAATGTTTATGACTCAAGCTCTATTATGGTTATGGAAACTATGGGAAGGGACACAGGATGGCTTGCAGCTTCAACAGGTCTTATAAAAAAGTTTATACCAGATGTTAATCAGCTTATATATATACCTGAAATGGTTTTTGATGAGGAGAAGTTTTTAAGGAATGTAAGTCAAGCTTTGAAAGTAAATAGAAAACTATTAGTTGTAACTTCTGAGGGACTTAAAGATAAAAATGGAGATTACATTAATACTGATTCAGGTTTATACAGCAGGGATGCTTTTGGGCATAAGCAGTTGGGGGGAGTAGGAAGGTATCTTCAAAGCTGCATAAAAAATAATGTTGATAAAAATGTTAAGATGACAGAAATGGGAGTTCCACAAAGATGTGCAGCTCATTTAGCCTCTAAAACAGATGTATATGAAGCAATTTCAGCGGGGGAAAAGGCTGTTGAGTTGGGAATAAAAGGTGAGAAGGACTGTATGGTTTATTTTAAAAGAGAAAGCAATAGTCCATATAAGATTTCCATAGAAAAAGTTTCATTAAAGGAAGTTTGCAATAAGGTTAAACATGTCCCTATAAATTATATAAATGAAGATGAAACGGGTGTAACAAAGGAAATGATGGATTATGTGGAGCCTCTTATTAAAGGCAAATTAGAAGCTGTAGATAATTCACTTCTCTATAACTATATTGATTTTAAATCTATTTAAATTATTATCAGCCTTTAAGTCAGCCTAATTGATTTATTGCTAAAACTACATAAAATATTAGAAGAACATTTCATGTAGTTTTAGCAAACTTTATCTCCATAAAATGTTATAATCAGCATATTTTTGACTAAAAGCCTTTTTAATGTTAGGTTTTGCCCTTAAAAAGCAAAAGTATTCAGAAATATCACAATATAATTAAAATACTGTGATATAATAAAATTGAATAAATTAAAGGGGGTAAAACTATGGAAGACTTAAAAAAAATGGGATTTGACACTAGGATTATACATGCAGGGAATAAAGTAGATAAAGAAACTGGGGCTTTATCTACTCCTATTTACCAGACATCTACTTTTGTATTTAAAAATGCTGAGCAGGGAGCTGCAAGGTTTGCTGGTGAAGAAGATGGGTATGTTTATACGAGACTTGGAAATCCAACGGAAGCGCAGCTTGAAGAAAAACTTGCAGATCTTGAAGGAGGAGAAGCAGCAATATTTACTGCATCAGGTATGGGAGCTATATCTGCAACTATTTGGACGATGGTTGATGCAGGTGACCATATAGTTGCTTCTGATACTTTATATGGCTGTACATTTTCTTTCCTTCAGGAGCAGGTAACAAGACATGGAATAGATGTAACTTTTGTTGATGCTACAAAACCTGAGAATGTTGAAAAAGCTATGAGAAAGAATACAAAAGTAGTATATATTGAAACTCCAGCTAATCCAACTATGAAAATTATTGATATAAAAGCATGTGCTAAAATAGCTCATGCTCATGGAGCAAAGCTTGTAGTTGATAATACATTTTGCTCGCCATACTGCCAGAGACCTTTAGAACTTGATGCAGATGTAGTTGTACATAGTGCTACAAAATATATAAATGGTCATGGAGATATAATTGGCGGTGCTGTTATTGGAGACAGTGAAACTATTTCTGATATTAGAATGAGAGGAATAAAGGATATGACAGGTGCATGTCCGAGCCCATTTAACTGCTGGCTAACTCTAAGAGGGGTTAAAACGTTAGGTGTCAGAATGAGAAAGCATTGTGAAAATGCGCAGATAGTAGCTGAATTTTTAAATGAGCATCCAATGGTTGAGGAAGTTTACTATCCAGGACTTCCAAATTTTGAATATTATGATTTGGCTAAAAAGCAGATGTATGGTTTTGGAGGTATGATAAGCTTTGAAGTTAAGGGCGGAGTGGAAGCAGGAAAGTGGCTTATGAATCATGTTAAGCTATGCAAACTTGCAGTAAGCCTTGGAGATATAGAAACGCTTATTGAACATCCAGCATCCATGACTCACTCACCTGTTCCAAAAGAGGATAGGTTAAAGGCAGGTATAACTGATGGACTTGTAAGGCTTTCAGTAGGGCTTGAAGATGCAAAGGATATATGTGAAGATCTTGATCAAGGATTAAGGTCATATAAGGGTTAAAAAATGGGGCGATATTTCGCCCCATTTTTAATCCTTATTTATTTTGCTTTTTTAATGAACCCCTATTGATCCGGATATCATCCCCAATGAATTTAAAAACGGTGTAGTTGCCTAATATTCTGGATGTAATTCTTTCAGGATAAAGGTTAGTGATGTCGTTTATTGTATAGTTTGTTGATATAATTGTCTTTTTTTGCTTTAATAATCTGCTGTTTATTATATTAAAAAGTTCTGAATAGGAATAGGAAGTTGCAGGTTCTGTACCTAAATCATCAATAATCAATAGATCACAGGTTAATATATTATCTAATATTTTTTCAAGTTCTTCTTTAGTAGAAGATTCATCAAATTTAGCATTTCTTAATATTTCTATTAAATTTGAAGAGGTCTCATACACTACAAGTTTGCCCCTGTCTAAAAGGTCCTTTGCAATACAGTTTGAAAGAAAAGTTTTTCCAAGGCCGGAATTTCCATAAAAAAGAAGATTCTCATTTGTATTATCAAAATTATTAACATAGTCTATGGAATGTTTAAATATTTTTTGCATATTTTCAAAAGGGGAAATATCTTCACCTTCAACTTTGCTATGAGAATACAGGCTTATATCAAAGGTATCAAAGTTTTCTTTCATAAGTATGTTTTTCAAATTGGACTGTTGGTAGTATTTATCAATTAATTTTTGCTTAAAGCAAGTGCACTTTTCACTTCCAATATATCCAGTATCCTTGCATTTTTTACAGTTATAAGAAGCTTCAAGGTAATCTACAGGAAGGCCATTTTCAGCAAGTATTTCGGATTTTTCAATTTTAAGATCGGTCATTTTTTTCTTTGCTTCTCCAATGGTTTTTTCCATATCTGCACCTTTTATAACTGAAGCTGCAATATTAATACCATATTCACTTATCTCAGAATCAATTTCCTTGATTCTTGGGAACTTCTTATATACATAATCCTTCTTTTGCTGAAGCTTTCTTTTATTTTCATCTTGAATTTTTTCATATTCCATAAGGATTTCACTTGTATAGCTATTTCTCATTTTTACCACTTCTTCCTAAAAGTAGTTTTTCAAGCTCATCACCATCATATTTTCTTTGATTGCTTGATGCACCCGGAATTGGGGCATAATTTCTTTTCTTTGGTTTTCCCTTTTTCTCATTTTTTTTAATATCTGAAATAGTTTTTACTCCGTTTTTGTACCAATCATTTAAAATTGCATCTATATAATTGAATTTAGGTTCTTCAATCCTCATTATACATATCCTACAGGCTTCCTTAACAACGTCTACGGGAAAATTATATTTATAAAGCCATTTTTCAAGAAATTCCTCTTGAGGTTTTGAAATGTCAGTATCTTTTACTTTAATATAAGATATAATTTCTCTGTACTTTTTCCATTTTTCTTCTCTTTGAGTTATATAATTTTGAGCATCCTCATAAGTTTTTATCCCACTGTCATACCAAGACAGGGCTACTTTTTCAATATACCTTATATCGGTTTTACCCTTTTGAGCACAAAACTCTACGAGCAAAGTGATTATCTCAGGGGTAAAATTAAAACTTGATATAAAATCAAGATATGAAGAATATTCAATAGATGACAGGGGTCTTCCTATTAATTTCTCTATATCAGTAAACATACCCTTTACTTTTTTATCAAACTCTAAAGAAGGATGGGGTTCAATTTCCGACTTTATAGGTAAAAATTCAATTGTTCCTTCAGGATGAATTCTTATTACACCTTCATTTTCCCAGTATTCTAAAGCATTCATTACATCCGTTTGAAGTAAATTTAGCGCTGAGGAAATATTCTCAAAGGTTACATTGCAGTTTTCATATCCGCATTTCAGGCAATAAAGATATACCTTTATGAAGTCCCCCCTTGCGATAGGAAGATATTTATCTAAAAAAACACTGTTTACAGGAATAAAATTAACAGAAGAAACTTTAATCTTTATTTCACTCATAATATCACTTCCTCAAAAATGTGGCTTAATTAATTATAACAAAATAACATATTCCACTCAATACAATTGTATATTAACCACTGTAATTCGCAATTTAAAATCATTATCTAGGGGGGCGGAACGGTCAAGACCGTTCCCTGCATTCGTTTGGCATTTTTATCTTAGGGATTCTTTGTGAAGGTCAAAGTGAATGGGGTATGTTTTTCTTATCGCAGCGGTGTATTAAATCTAAATTATGAATTATAAAATATTAATATAACTTATTATAATTTCGAGAAGGATTTTATAAAAATTAAGCGAATACCATATAATGAACATAATGAACATATTTATGTATAATAATCATATAATAGATTATAAATGTATAGACTATAAATGAAAATGAATGTTAATGTTGCCAACATTTTCGTTTTGGTGTATAATTTTTTGTGTGAAATACAAGGGAGGCGATATATTGGAGAACGACAATGTATGGGTCAGAATAAAAACCTATATATCTGTTAAAGCAAAGACATTGAATTTAAAAGGCCGGTTTGAAAAAATACCTGATTTTAAAGAATTAATTAATATAAAATTAAACTATAAAAGTTTAGTAAGTGCATGCGTAGTTGCAGCACTGGTAGTTAGCACAGTTAATTTAAATGTTGATACAAATAAAGTATATAAGATTAACATAAATGATAAGGTCATTGGATATTTAGAAACTTCAGATGAATATGAAAAATTAGTAAAAATCATAAAAGCAACTGATGGCGTTGATACTACTCAACTTATAACAGCTAAAAAGGTTAGAGATAAGGATGCAAAACTTTCAAGTTCAGAGGAACTTGAAAAAATCGCAAGAAAAGAACTTCACTTAAAAATGCCAGGGGTTATAGTTTCGGTTGATGGAAAAGAATTGTTTAATGCAGCGAGTAAAGAGGATGCAGATAGAATTCTAGAAGATGTTAAAAAGTATTATTTAAGTAGTATTGGTTATAAGGATATAGATGTAAAATCTACAAACATAAAAGAAAATATAAGCATATCTACTAATATGATTGAGCCTGAGAAAATAATGACTGCAAAAGATGCTTATAATATGATTATAAAGGGGAAGGGAACTGAAAAAACATATGAGGTCCAAAAGGGAGATACCCTTTGGGACATAGCAATTAAAAACAATACTACTATTGAAAACATACAGTCTCTCAATAAGACTGAGGATATAAATAAACTTCAAATTGGACAAAAGGTTAAGCTTTCTGCAAGAGAGCCATATTTGAATGTTGAAACTGTAGCTGATGTCAAGATTCAGGAACCAATACCTTATGATATAGAGAAGGTTGCAGACAGCAGCATTAATAAGGGGACATCAAAGGTTAAGCAAAAGGGGACAGAAGGTCTTGCAGATGTGGAAAAAACAATTACTTTTGTAAATGGTAATGAAGTTTCTGAAAAGGTTTTAAATAAGGCAGTGGTACAGCAGCCTGTTAAACAAGTTGTTGCTGTAGGAAATAAAAATAAGTCTTATAATTCAAGCTCATCTTATAATGTAGCTTCCTCAGGAAAATTTATTCAACCATCAAGAGGATATTTTAGTTCGTATTTTGGTAATAGAGGAAGCGGATATCATACAGGGCTTGACATTGCAGGTTCAACTGGTTCGCCAATAGTTGCAGCAGAAAGTGGAGTAGTTTCCTTTGCAGGATGGAATGGAAACTATGGAAATTGTGTTATAATCTCTCACGGCGGTGGCTATCAAACCCTTTATGGACACGCAAGTAAAATTTATGTACATCAAGGACAAAGGGTTTCAAGAGGAGATACAGTAGCAGCCGTTGGAAGTACAGGAAGGTCAACTGGTCCTCATTGTCATTTTGAAGTTAGACTAAATGGGGCACCACAAAACCCATTAAAATATATAAGATAATTAAAAATATGAGATATTAAAAGGTCTGTTTATAATGAACCAAATTCATTATAAGCAGACCTTTTTTACCATATGTAATACCCAGTTTAGGGCGGAGGTATTACATATACTTATTTAATGACAGCCACTGCAGGAACCGCAGTCATGAGAACAATTGCCACTGCTCTTACCATAATATTTCCCTTTGTAAAGTCTCTCTATATTAGTGCTGTTGCATTTAGGGCATTTAATTTTTTCATTTGCGTCATTTACTATCTCGAAGAATTCATTTTTGCAATCTTTGCATTTATAATCAATTAAAGCCATTAAATCACCTCACACATCATTCTATTTCATATTATACACCAATTCTAAACTTATCAAGCAGATCTATTGTTAAATCTTTTATTCGTAATTTAAAATCATTAATGAACAAATTACAGCTGTAGGGAATGGTCTTGACCGTTCCTCTGGGGAATGCGCGAAATCGTGGGGGCGGAACGGTCAAGGCCGCTCCCTACAGTTTATCTGGTATTTTAATCCTAAGAACATCTTTGTTTCTTATCGCAGCGGTGGATTAAATCTAAATTACGAATAAAACACTAGTCCTACTCACCACAATAAACGAAAAAATGAAGGATTCGAGAAAAGTGAGTTTTCAAAACAATTAAAGATTATAAACAGTTTAAATATATTTCAAAGGGGTATAGGAATTAATTTAAGTTGTAACAAATTTTTCCTTCATGCATATAATATAATGCATATCTATTTGAAGGTGATAGATTGAGGTGGTTTGGCTTTTTAAATAAGATTGATTCAAATATAAGGCCATATTTTAACATAAGTTCAAGAAGAAAAATTCCTGTGATTGTTTGCTTTTCTGGAGACAAAAAAGAAGTAAAAACACTTATTTTAAAAAATAATGGAAATATCAAGTATGAATATGATGAAGTAAATGCCTTTGCTTGTGATATGGCTTCCAATAATATAGATAAAATGTCAGAATCTCCTGAAGTAAGTTTTATTTTACTTGATTATAAAGCTTCTATTTGTACTACAAAAGCAAAGGGACAAATGGGGGTAAATATTTCAAGAAAATTTAATTTAACAGGTAGGGATGTGGGAATCGGCATTATTGATACAGGTCTATATCCTCACAGCGATATATTAAATGATAGATTAAGATCTGTATACTTTGAAGATTTGATAAAGGGTTATAAAAAACCATATGATGATAGCGGTCATGGAACTTTTATTGCTGGATGCATTGGGGCAAAGGGCCCTTATGAGGGGATTGCTCCTGATGCAAATATATGTATGATAAAGGCTTTTAATCAGGCAGGAAAAGGATATATGTCGGATATTATAAAGGCTGTAGAAATCCTTGTTTCCATTAAAGATACTTATAATTTAAAAATATTATGCTTACCTTTTGAATTTCCATATTTTACAGATGTTAAAATAAATCCTCTTAAAAATATAATAAAAAAATGTGTTCTTAATAATATTACAGTAATGGTCCCTTCAGGGAACTATGGCCCTAACCGATCTTCTATATTTTTCCCGGGCAATATGGATGAAGTCATTACGGTAGCAGGATGCTGCATAGATGAAAAAACTGAAGAGCTCAGGGTATCTAGTTTTTCGGGAAGAGGTTCGGGAGATAAAGGATTGAAAAAACCCGATATTTGTGCACCCTCCGCCAACATTACATCTTTACTTAGTGATATAACATATATTCCTTCCTTTAAACAAGTAGATGTCAAAAACAATTATGCAGCATTTTCAGGTACATCTGCTGCTTGTGCTTTGGCAGCAGGCTTTGCAGCACTTGTGCTTGAAAAAAACCCCAAGCTTTCATCTGCAGATTTAAAGGCTATTCTTATTTTAGCTTGTAAAAGTATAGGAGAGGATAAATATTCTCAGGGGAATGGTTTATTATCCCTTGATAAAATTTTAAACTAAATATTTACAGCGGCAGTGCATAATTATTAATAATATGCTCATAAAAAGCTTTTCCTTGCGGGGTCATAATTCTGTTTTTAAAAGTAACCATATAGATATCACGTTTGATATTTACATTTTCAATATTATGCTTTTTTATAATACCAGCATTTATATAATCCGCACATGCAGCTTCAGAGATTATGGATACTCCGAGACCAAACTTTACAAATTGCAGCACTGCTTCAAGGCTGTTTACTTGTGCAACAATATTAATTTCTCCAAGGGGTATTTTTGATTTTTCAAGAAAAGTTTTAAAAGCACTTCTTGTAGCAGAGCCTTTTTCTCTTAAAATAAAGTCTTGCTTCAAAAATAAATCAAGGCTGATATCTTTAGGTAGTGTGCTGATATTACTTATAGCAATTAAATTATCATGAGCAACCTTTATAAACTGTATTCTTTTATCATTTACAGTTTCACCTACGAAACCAATATCACTTTCACCTGAGATAATCATGTTTAGCACATTTGTACTGCTTCCCTCTTTTATATTGTAATTTACTTTATCATAAATTTTGCGGAAGGATTTTATAAATCTTGGCAGCATAAATCTGCACGGTGTGGTGCTGGAAGCAATAGTAAGAGATCCTTTTATTGAAGTGCTGAAGCTGCTTAATTTTGAAACGGCATTATCTCTTGTATTAATTAAGTTTGTAGCATATTCAAGGAAAATGCTGCCTGAAGGTGTTAATGAAACTTCTTTACCATTCCTGTTAAACAAGGAAACACCAAGTTCATCTTCTAAAGATGAAATATGGGCACTTATTGTAGGTTGAGACAAAAAAGTTGCATCTGCTGCTTTTGAAAAGCTTTTAAATTTTGCTACGTTAATGAAAGCTTCAATTTGCTTAAAATCCATATAAACACCTCCATAATAACTATTATGCATTAAGTTATCAGCAATATCAATGATAACTATTAATAGATTCTATAGTAGATTAATATATAATAGATGAATGTAAAAAAATTTTTTTACAAGTGAAACCATTAAGTGTATAATCATTATAGATGAATTATTGTATTAAAAGTTACATATATGAACTGGTAAAGGATGGGTATTGTTTATGAAAAAGTTGATTATAAATGGAGGAAAGCGGCTTACAGGTGAAGTTGTAATTGGCGGCGCAAAAAATGCTGCTGTTGCAATTCTTCCTGCTGCAATTCTTGCTGATGAAGGAATATGTGAAATAGATAATTTACCTGAAATTGAAGATATAAATTGTATTGAAAATATTATGAAAACTCTTGGGGCAAAGATTATTAGGGAAACCCCTAAAAGTGTAATTGTAGATCCAAGAAATGTAAAATCTTATTGTGCTAATGATGATGAGGCTAAGGAAATGAGAGGCTCTTATTATCTTTTAGGAGTTTTACTTGCAAAGTTTGGAAAGGCAGAAGTAGTGTTTCCCGGTGGATGTGCTATAGGTGTAAGACCTATAGATCAACATATAAAAGGCTTTGAAGCAATGGGAGCAGAAATTTCTGTAGAACATGGGATAATAAAAGCTTATACCAAAGGTGGCCTTAAAGGAGCTAATATTTATCTTGATGTTGTGAGCGTAGGTGCTACTATTAATATAATGATAGCAGCAACTAAAGCAAAAGGGGTTACTATAATTGAAAATGCAGCAAAGGAACCTCATATTGTAGATGTGGCAAACTTTTTAAATTCTATGGGAGCTAATATAAAGGGTGCAGGTACAGATGTTATAAAAGTAACAGGTGTAGAGCATCTTAAAGGTTGCTATTATTCTGTAATCCCAGATCAGATAGAAGCTGGAACTTATATGATTGCTGCAGCTGCTACAAAGGGTGATGTAGTGGTTAAGAATGTTATACCTACGCATTTAGAATCTGTCACTGCAAAGCTTACTGAGATGGGCGTGGATGTAGAAGAGGGGGAGGATTCCGTAAGAGTTGCATGCAATAAAAAGTTAAAAGGAATTAGCCTTAAGACACTTCCATATCCCGGATTTCCTACTGATTTACAGCAGCCTATGACAGTGCTTTTATCTATTGCAGATGGTAGAAGTATGGTTACAGAAAGTATATGGGAAAGCAGATTTAAGCATGTAGATGAATTGAAACGAATGGGAGCCAATATAAAGGTTGAGGGCAAGGTAGCAATAATAGATGGAAATAAGAACCTTACTGGTGCTAAAGTTACAGCTACTGACCTTAGAGCTGGCGCTGCTATGGTTATTGCAGGGCTTGTGGCTGAAGGAACCACTACAATTACAAACGTTTACCGTATAGATAGAGGATATGAAAAAATCGAAGAAAAGCTTAGAGGTCTTGGAGCAGATATAAGAAGAGTAGTAGATTAATTGGCTGGGTTACCCAGCCTTTTTTGCATATCTATTAATAACTTTAAGAAGAAGTCTAGTGGTAACATGTCAAGACATAAATAATTAAAATTTGAAGGAAATAT
>ENA-UOOI01001317-UOOI01001317.1-fermentation-metagenome-genome-assembly--contig:-NODE-1317-length-26515-cov-4.145465_pt1 | contig 26515 bp, 21 predicted proteins | sample MGYA00245779_ERZ724027 | MGnify/ENA primary metagenome ERZ724027 (study PRJEB28704, sample SAMN03018318) | fermentation metagenome | biome: anthropogenic terrestrial biome; feature: soil; material...
GGCTTCATTATGTAGCGCAAGAAATTAAATATTTACAGAATACGGAAGAAGTACTCAACAGAAAAATTGCGTTTATCGACAGAGAGGTGCCGAATAGTAACTCCCAATTGGGCGATTCCATACAAGACTATCAAACCCGTTATTATATCCCAATCGGAACTGAAGAAACATTATACAAAGATAAATCCTTTTATCTCAATCCCACGATTGTTTTTTATAATGATAAGGGAGATCGAAAGTTTGGAGCTTATCTTGGGACAGCAAAAGAATTAAAATCCAAAGACGAGAGTCTAAACAGTATTCGGTCGGGGAAATATCTGTGTGTATGGCACAAGGGCGGATATGACACCATCTGGCAGCACGTGCTGGAAATACGCAGGAAATATAGAAATCTTAAACTTGAAAACTGGTCTGTCCATTTTAATATAGTAGACCAGTTTATAGAGAAAAACCCGGATCATTATCTTACAAAACTTCAAATTCCGATAAAAAAATAAAAACCACTGAGTGCAGTACATTTGCAGCTGCGCTCAGTGGTTTTTATTTTAATACAGTTTTTCCTGAAGATATGATCTGCAGTTTTCAAGATCCGGCACAAGTACCTGCATCTTTCGAATGATAGCCGGACTGAATGCGCCATCCTGAGGAATTCGATAACTTTCCACATTATTTACACCCATCGTGAGAACAGCCATCGCATATCCCATAATATCTCCATGTGACAGATCTGTTGTCAGAAGTGGAAAACCTTTATCAATCAACTTTAAGATTGTGTTTACATCCGATTTCTTCGCCTTATCAAACGCTGCCATCAATACTTCTCTCTGCCGGTTTGTTCTTTCATAATCAGAGTTTCCGATCGAACGGTTTCTCGCATGAACAAGGGCCTGCTCTCCGTTCATATGATTCATGCCCTCACTCAGATCCCAATCCTCCCGTCTCGGCTGAGGATATAAAACATTTTGATCTTTTCCCGTTATATAGTCCGCTTCCTTTTGTGAGAGTTCCAGATCAATGCCGCCAAGCAGATCAATGCAAGACTGAAATCCCTCGAAATCCACTTCTATATTCCCATCAATATGAACACCGAAATTCTTCTCTACCACCTGATCCAGAAGTTCCATTCCACCAAACTGATACGCTGCATTCATACGATTGTCGCTGTAACCGGGAATCTGAACATATAAATCACGCATAAAAGAAGTAACCTGTATTGTATTCTTCTTCTTATTGATTGTGGCCATCATCATAGAATCAGAGCGCTGTCTTCCCTGCCCTTCTCTCCTATCCTGCCCGATCAGCATGATATTTACGACATCTTTATCCTTCATAATGTCCTCTGTAAGATCCGGCCACGTTACATCCTCAGGTGCAATCTCCTGCAGTTCACTATTGGCTTCATTTGCCATATCCTCATCCGTTTCAAATGTCTCCTTGGAAGGATCAATCTTTTGGTTGTCCTCCGCGGTCACCTTATTAATCTTGCCGAGTGTATGCTGCGCATAGGCATAACCAGCCCCAATAACAATTACAACAACCAAAAGCACTGCAATCAGAATTTTGACACCCAAAGGCATCTTCTTTTTTTTCTTTCGTTTCATCTTAATCTCCTCATATGTCTTTCAGGAATGTTGTGATACGAGCGTCCAAAACAAACCGTACATATCACGCCACAGCAGACAATCGCTGCCGTGATGTCAACATTATACACCATTTCGGAGAAATATGGGATATTATTTTCATATTGAACATTACACATGAAATAAAGACTGAATCAACAGCTTTATGCGCTGGCTCCAGAAACAAAAGGTTGTGTAATGCCAGGTGCCCATGCTCAATTATGGAAGAATCTTTCCGGCTGACAGATAAAGTTCATACCACTCTTCTCTTGTCAATTCCACACCTGGAGCTTTACAAATTCCTCTGATATGCTCAAGCCCCGTTGTACCGACAATGACCTGTATCCCTGCCGGATGGCGCAGCAGCCACGCAACCGCGACTGCGTTTTCCGTGACATCATATTTCTTAGCTAACCTGGTCAAAGTTTCATTTAGTTTTGGATACTTATCACTGCCTATAAACACTCCTTCAAACATCCCATACTGAAACGGGGACCACGCCTGAAGTGTGATTCTTTTCAATCTCGAATATTCGAGAATTCCACCGTCCCTGTCACATCCTGCATCACTGTGTATATTTACATTTATTCCCGCATCAATGGTCGGGCAATGAGCGACGCTCATCTGAATCTGATCAATTTTAATTCGGTTATCACAATAGCTGTTCAACAGCTCCATCTGCATTGGATTCTGGTTGCTGACACCAAAAGTGTTCACTTTTCCAGCCTTCGTAAGCTCATCAAATGCCTCTGCAACTTCTTCCGGTTCCATCAGTGCATCAGGTCTGTGAAGTAACAAGCTGTCCACATGATCCGTGCCCAGTCTTTTTAGACTCCCATCTACTGATTCGATAATATGTTTCTTCGAAAAATCGAAACTAATTCCAGGTCTGATTCCACATTTTGTCTGAATATACATCTTACCTCTTAAACTGGGTGTTAGGGCTTTTCCAAACACCTCTTCCGACTTCCCCCCGCCATATATATCCGCATGATCAAAGAAGTTAATCCCGTTCTCTAATGCCGTCTCTATGATTGCATGAACCCTATCAGACGATAAACTGTCAATTCTCATACAACCCAGTCCAACACGCGATACTTCCTGTAAGTCCTTACTTAGATTAAATGTTTTCATTGTTCACCATTCCCTTTCCTACCCACTGATCCAGCTTAACCAGGGCATTCACATAAATTTTAACAGCTTTTTGAATATTGTCGACTGACTCCGCCTCATCGGCACTGTGACAATTTCCGTGTCCTTCTGATAATCCCAAAACAGAGAAATCTCTGTCCTGCCCGGGACCAAATCCAATCGCATTAGGGATTTTTCTTGCATAAGTTCCTCCTCCCATGACGAAAGGTTCATCATTCTGCCCGGTCTCTTCTTTCCAGGCACTCATCAAAGTCTGGACAAAAGGGCTTTTTTCATTCATATAATAGGGAGGATCATCTTCTTCCTTGATGATGTCAAATCCTGATTTATCGGCTTCTGAATAAAGTTGCTTTTTTATTGAAGCGCCAGAGACGGTAATTGGGTATCTTATATCCAGAGACAGAATAGTCTTTCCCTGTTCCAATTTCAGAATCCCTGCATTACAGGTCAATTTTCCGGAGAGTTCATCCTCACAGGCAATACCAAGTTTCCTGCCATATCCGTCCGAAGCAGTTCGATATAAAAATTCTAATAAATCTAGGTAGTTTTTATCTCTGCCGATTACTTTTTTTAATTTCGCAGCAAGCATGCCAATTGCATTCTTTGATCCCGGTGGAAACGCAGCATGTCCACCAATACCACGACATTGATACGTCTTTTCCCCCTGTTCTGTGACAAGGACCGCCGTGGCCTCATCCGGAATCATATTCGCCGCAGTTCCGGCTGACAGTTCTTTAAATCTGGAAAAGTAATTTCTAGACTTAAATGTCACATTATAATGACCTTTTTCTCCGCAGCACACCGGAAATCCGCAATCTGCGACAAAAGAATAGTTTGGGGCTTTTTCATTTTCCAGGTAATGCTTCACGTCCCGCATACCACTTTCTTCCTGGCAGCCCAGAATTTGCCGCACTCTTATGTTTTTAATAAGATCTTGCTGAAGACAGTATTTCATCGCATAGTGCACTGCCATTGCAGGGCCTTTATTATCCTGCACTCCTCTTCCAATAACATAACCATCTTTTATCGTACATTTAAGCGGTGGATAAGTCCATCCGGATCCCACGGGAACTACATCCAGGTGATTCCATATCCCTATTTCAGGTTTTGTCTTATTGCTTGAGCCAATAATTGCCGAAGCACAGTATCCATCGTGATTATAGCTCTCCATTTTGTCTCGCCTGGAAATATACAGAAACTGATCCAGTGCTTTCTTGCATTCACTTCCAAAAGGCTCATCCGAGGTTGGATCTTCCTCCTGTGCCACACTCTCAATTTTGACCAGGGATGTAATATCGCAGAGCAGATTCTCTCGCTCTTCATCTAGCCATATGTCCAACTTACTGCTTTTCTTCGATTCATTCACATCTTGCAAGTGTATAAGTATCCCCTTTCCCATCTGTATTCGCACATTTTTCTGGACGCACTTAGCCTTTCACTGATCCGGCTGTCAGACCCTTCACAATATATTTTTGTCCTAAACAGTAGATAATCAGCATTGGGAGCATTGCGAGCAGATATGCGGTAAATGCCATTGTATAGTTAAACGAGTATTCCGTCTTAAAATTATACTGAAACAACGGTAATGTCCATATGCTTTGTGAACGATTCAATATCAGAAGAGGAAGCATAAAATCATTCCAGATCCAGAGTGCATCCATGATCAGAAGCGTCGACATCATCGGTTTTACCAGTGGCAGGACAATTCTCATATAGGTCTGAAATACACTACAGCCGTCCAGCTGAGCGGACTCTTCAATTTCATAGGGTAGTCCCCTGATGTAATTGACAAAAAGAAACACTCCTTGAGTCAGACTAAATGCTGCATATAATATAATCAATCCCTGTGGATTCAGAAGATTAATCTTTGTCATCATTTTCGTTACCGGAAGCATAATCACCTGTGAAGGGATAAATAACCCCATCAGCAAATAATAATACACCCCTTTGTAGTATGCCTTGTCAAAATTTCTGGCAATCGAGTAGGATACCGATGGAACGAATATCATAATCAGCACCATGGATAAGACCGTAATCAAAAGAGAATTCTTCAAAAAAACCCAATAATTACTGTCTGTAAACAGTTGTTTAAAATTCGTAAGATTCAGGCTCGAGGGTAATGCAAAGAAATTCTTTCCCGCTTCCTCCAATGTTTTAAACGAATTAATGATGACCAGATACAGAGGAAATAAGATCAAGATCAATCCAACTATCAGAATGAGATCACGAAGAATCCGCCATCCCAGTCCGGCTTTTTTTATCTTCATCAGTCATTTCCTCCTTTGCTGGTAAGTTTCAGCTGCGTCAGTGAAAATATTGCCACGACAATAAATAACAGGCAGGCTTCGGCATTTGCCAGTGAGAACCTCATATTTTTAAATGCATCGTTATATATAAGGATTCCAACCAACTCTGTTGATCTCACCGGACCGCCTCCGGTAAGTGCAAAGGGAAAATCAAAGGATGTAAATCCCTGTTTGATCGTCAACACAAGATTTACAGTGACTGTTGGAAGAAGATACGGCATCGTAATATAACGAAACCTCTGAAAAGAAGTCGCCCCGTCTATCATTGCCGATTCGTACTGCTCTTCCGGAATCTGCTGAAGTCCTGCGATAAATATAACCGTTGGTATTGCAACTGCCTGCCAGGTCTGAACAAATACCACGGCTGGAAGTGCTGTCTTCTGGGTCATCAGAAGACTTTTTGACAGCCACCCGATATTAAGTGCCTTTCCAATTACAGGTACTACCCGATAGAATAGTTGATCCCAGATGAGTGCAATTGTAACGCCTCCGATCATTGCCGGAACAAAATAGACAGACTTGATCAGGGTTTTAAACCTCTTTATGGAATTGAGCGAAATGGCCAAAATTAGAGAAATGATGATAACTCCGGCAACCAGCAATACCGTGTAGATGACTGTATTTTTCACTGAATTCCAGAAATTTTTATCCCGAAACAACAGAGAATAATTTTTAAGTCCGATAAATTTATAATCAGCTGACATTCCGTCCCAATTTGTAAAACTGTATTTCACCCCATTGATTACAGAGATAACATAAAAAACAGTATACAAAATAACTGGGATGATCGTGAAAGCAAAGAACGTCAACCTTGCGTTTGTTATTTTTTTCTTCTTTGTTCCAGATCTCTTATAACCCATCAGGAGTCCTCCTTCTTACTGCGCCGATGTAATGGATATTGAATCATCCATATTTTTGAGAACAGCTTTGACATCCTGATCAGACCAGAATCCTTGTACGACATTGTACAGATCTGTGACCACATTGTTGCTGACCGTAGAAGCCATCCAGTCATGGGTTTGGCCTGCATCAATCATATCCGTCATAGGTGCAACTCCATCTTCATTGACTTTGACTCCTGTTATCGCGGAAGGTGCTCCGTCATTGTCACAGAAAATCTGTGCATTTTCAGGTTTTGCAAGAAAACTTAAGAATTTATACGCCGCCTCTTTTTGCTTATCCGTTGCTTTTGCTGAAACACAGATTGCAGCGTCAATGCCGGAAAGCGTCGCTGTTGTCTCCTTTGTGTCATTTGGAAGTGGAAACACACCAAGTTTTACATCCTTGTTTAGTGACTGGAGTGTTCCCCTCGCATAAGAACCGGTGATACACATCGCATATTGGCCGTTCATAAAGTTTTCATAGCAGGCTGTATCAGAAAGCGCAAGCGCATCTTCATTCGAATAGGACAGTAACGTCTTCATCTTCTCAAAAACTTTCGCGAGGTCCGTATTTCCCTCTAGTTTTTCCTTTCCAGCCACGGCTTCCTCGATTGCCTCCACTCCTTTGGGATCCCATGCTACCAGACTGGCCTGGAATGTATGTCCGACACGTCCGGGATCTTTTCCGTGAAGTCCCATAGGGGTGATCCCTGCATCCTGTAGTGTCTTGCAGACATCGATAAATTCATCCCACGTTGTTGGGACTTCCAGATTGTTTTTCTGAAAAATATCTTCATTGTAATACACGCCCATATAGTTTCGGCTGTAAGGCAATGCATAATACTTTCCATCTTCCTGCTTTGTCATCTCCAGAGAGGACTGGTCCACATTTTTCAGGAAATCCTGATCACTCAGATCCTGAACGTATCCATTCTTCACTTTTTTCTTAAACTGTTCCTGTGTGGGATAATCAGAAAAAATAACCGGAATATCCCCCGAAGAAATACGAGATGTCAGTACAGTTCCCGCATCCGGCACCGTGTTCATCTCAATTTTGATATCGGAATTCTGCTCATTGAACTTCTTTATGATCTCTTTATATCCCTTTTGCGGCCCTTCTTCTCCTTTTTGCTGAAAGAATTCTATCTTCTCTGCTCCGCTTGCATCTTTTGAATCATCACCTTTATCGGTTGTATTTCCACATCCCCCCATCAAAGCCAAAACCGCTGATAATCCAAGAATAATCCCTGTTTTTCTATTCATATGTGTGCCTCCTGCTTATTCAGACAAATCTTCTGTATTATTTTTTATAGTTGTGTGCCGCATCTACAGCCGTCTTAATGTAGTCTAACCGAATATTCTCTCCCTGAACCGTACAATCTGCACCAATCATAATTCCCAGTGACCCAAAAGCATCCAGAATTCCATGAACTTCGTCTGCAATGCTTTCTTTCGGTCCTTTGGCTATGTTACCTTTATTGTCCATCCCTCCAAGTATTGCTTTTTGAAATACAGCACGTCCTTTCTTCAATGGGTATCCATTGTCTTTTACAGACCAATTTACGATATCAGCAGGATAATCGGTAAACCAGTCAATGGATGTGTGGAACTCATACTCCGGTTCTCCGCATATATGAAGAATATTATAACGATCCGACATTGTATCTGCTACATTCAGAATCATAAGATCAAAGGGTTTCACCAGATCTTCCCATTGCTCTTTTGTAAATCTTCCATTCTCTGAAAATTGTGCGGAATAGTAAATTCCATCAGCACCATCCTCCAGGAATGCCCTCGCCCATTTCTGTAATCCTTCAGCAAGGATTTCGAGACCCGCTTTCACTGCTTTTGGGGATTCTTTCGCATATTTCATCAGCACATCATCACCAAACGCAATTGAGGCTGCTTTTGTCGGCCCATACATCGTCTGAAAAATCAGCACATCGTTCCCGGCCTCTTTTCTAATTCCATGGATCACATCTGACATTTTTTTGAACTCTTCAGATGAAGTGTCTTTCACAGAAATATGATACCAGTCATCTGCACAGGTAATATTTCCTTCCACCGGATACATATAATCCTGCATAATCTTAATGAGATCCATTCCTGTTTCCCGATACAGTTTCAGGTGTTCATCAATGGTCTCCTGTACTGTATCATCTGCATTATAGTGAAACCAAAACCCAGCGGGAACATAATCGACCTTCTTATTATGAAATACAGCCAATACTCTTTCTTTTTTCGTCATTATCCGTCCATCCTTTCCTAGACAAGTATATTTTTATAATAAATCATACTTTCATTCAAATCAAGACTTTTTGTTTAATTTAATATCTACATATAAAATATCCGACAGCTATTGTAAAGCATGGTGTGAATCTAATATAGATTTTCAATAATCCTAATATAATCTGAAAATAATATTGTTTTCTTATTGGGCTGATTTTTATCTTGCGGTTTTCTGCTAAATCACTTATGATATTTGTTAACAGATTTCAATGAGGAGGATGATTATGATGAAAATTCAGAATATATCAATTATCGGGTTGGGTGCCCTTGGTGTTCTATTCGGAAATTTCTTCGCAGATAAACTTGGTCATGACAGGGTATCATTTATTGCCGACAAAGATCGAATTAGAAGGTATGAAGAACAGGGTGTGATCTGCAATGGTCAAAAATGTAATTTTAAATTTTCCGATAAAGACAATACAAACCAAACCGCAGACTTGCTGATATTCGCTGTTAAGGCAAGCTCCCTGTCAAGTGCCATCTCATCCGCGAAAAATTATGTGGGTAATCATACTATCATTTTATCCCTTTTAAATGGCATTACCAGCGAGGATATTATTGGAAAAGCACTGGGAACTAATCATATGCTATATTGCGTGGCTCAAGGAATGGATGCAGTCAAGCTTGGAAATCAGCTGACCTATTCTCATATGGGCGAACTGTGTATCGGTATCCCCGAAGATGAATCAGAAAAACAGCCGATGCTTCACGCTGTTATTGATTTATTTGATCATATAGATCTTCCCTATGTCTGTGAGAAGGATATCATTCACCGCTTATGGAGTAAGTGGATGCTGAATGTCGGTGTCAATCAAGTTGTTATGGTCACTCAAGGAAATTATGGAACTGTTCAGCAAGAGGGAAAGGCGCGTGAAACCATGAAAGCAGCTATGCGGGAAGTTATAGCACTGGCAAAAAAAGAACACGTTTCTGTAACCGAAGAAGACCTGGAATACTATGTAGATATGACAGATACTTTAAATCCTGATGGAATGCCTTCCATGCGGCAAGATGGTGTTTCCGGGAAATATTCAGAGGTCGAACTGTTCTCAGGTACAGTGATCAACAAAGCAAAAATATATAATCTAGATGTGCCAGTCAATCGAATGCTTTATCAGGAAGTCAAAAGATTGGAAAGAAACTATTGAAAGGCTATTTGAAGGAAGAGTGTGGTGTCACACTATGGTACACCATGGTATGACACCACCTTTTTTTCGTTCATATCCTATTAAAACTTTCTTACCGCAGAAAGTCAAACCATATTTTTGTATATAAAAAAATATTTAACTTACAAGCTCAGATTTGATGATTAAACGATAGCACTTCCTCCATCAACGATGACAAACTGTCCCTGCACATAACTGGATGCATCACTGGAAAAATAAAGTATTGTACCGTTTAGTTCTCCGCGCTTTCCCGGACGTCCTGCAGGATTTGTATTATTGTATAATTTCAGAAATTCATCGGACTTAAAAAGTGTGCCGCTCGTCATCTCACTTTCAAAAAGTCCTGGTCCAACAGCGTTTACTGTGATTCCATATCTTGCATATGATGCTGCCATACCTTTTGTCAGCCCCAAAACTGCAGATTTAGATGCATTGTAGGAATGTCTGATAAACATATCACCTTTGTCAGCGATCACCGCATTAATGGATGCAATGTTTACAATTTTTCCATAGCTCTGCGCCTTCATGTGCGGGACAACATATTTGCTGACAAGAAAGATCCCTTTGACATTCGTGTCAAAAGATTTATCCCAATCCTCAACAGACATGGAATCGACTCCTCCGCCAACTGCAATTCCGGCATTATTTAACAGGATATCAATATGTCCAAAAGCATCAACTACTTGTCCGATCGCTGCTTTCACCTTATTCTCATCTGACACATCACATCCCACAGCAATTGCTTTCCTGCCTGTCTTTTCAATCTCAGATTTAACATTCTCAAGCTTTTCCACTCTTCTGGCAAGCAAAGCTACATCTGCCCCTGCCTGGGCGTATGCCAGTGCCGCATCTGCGCCAAGGCCTGAACTTGCACCTGTAATCACCGCTACTTTACCACTTAAATCAAATAAATTAGTCATGTTCTCCATTAGCCTCCATAGATCGATATTTTTTCTCATTTTAACCCATATATGATATAATGTCCACAGTAAGCTCAAAACTATATTTATTTATATATTAACTCTCTTCCTTTTCTCCCTGTGTTTCCCTCATTTTTTTTCTATTCTTATATCCGCTGACAATTCCAAAAAACACCATCCCGAATCCAATTACAGTGAACAGAATCGTAAAGACAATCATCAATAGCTGCTCATTTCCGTGACTGGAGGAAATTGCCCTGAACATGTTGTATGACAGCGACAGCAGATATACCCCGGCCATCGCGTAAATCGCGACTCTTACATTGTCCTTCCATCCTTCTTGCGGCCTTTTCTCTTTCATACAAGTTCCTCCACTTTTTCAGATAATGCTATCTTTTTACTTTTTATCAATGGACAGTCATACTTTGATTACTTTCTCACCAGATATTTTCTCATATCCACTGCACAGGCAACCAGAATAATAAGACCTTTAATTACATACTGCAGGTTCTGATTGATTGACAGGAAATTCAGTGCTACAAAGATGATTCGCAGGATAAATACTCCCATCACAACGCCGCTGATCTTACCAGTTCCACCTACGAATGATACACCACCAATGACACAGGCGGCGATCGCATCCGCCTCGTAGTTAAGTCCTGTATTTGCCTGGTTGGAACCGATGCGTGCAGATTCTATAAACCCTGTGATACCATACATGCAGCCTGCCAGTGTATGCACCTGAATGGTGGTTCTCATAACGTTAACACCTGATACATTAGCAGCTTCCGGGTTGGAACCTACAGCGAACATATTTTTTCCGAAAGTAGTTTTGTTCCACATAAACCACATAAATGCAATTACAATACATGCATACCAGACATAATTCGGTATCGGAACTTTTCCTACTTTGATAATACTGCCTGTGACAAAATCCTTGAAGGATTTATCAAGTCCTGATAACGGCTGCCCATTGTTTCCATTTATCATGATGTACATCAACAGAATTCCATAGACAATCAGCTGAGTCGCTAAAGTTACAATAAACGGATGCAGGTGAAATTTGGCGACAAAGAAGCCATTTACCCATCCGATAATTCCGCCCACGATAATCACAATCAGTATAACCAGTGGAATTGGCAAAACCGGAAGACTTGGAAATATCTTTGTCGCATAGGTTGTCGACTGCAAAAGAGACGCCGAGATACATGCCGTCAGCCCAACCACACGTCCGGCTGAAAGATCGGTGCCCGTGAGCACAATCGTGCCGGCAATTCCGCAGGCAATTGGAATATTCGCAGCGGAAAGTGATATGATGTTGACGATCGAAGATGTGCTCAGAAATCTGGGATTCTTCGTATACGTGTAAATAACAGCAATGATAATCATAATGTAAAGAGCATTGTTGATCAGTCCCTCTTTCCATGCCCGCACTTTGCCTCTCCGGTCCAGAGCACGGTAATCCTGATAACGTGTTTTTATGTTTGTGATTGCTTTCATCCGTAAAGCCTCCTGTATAATTTCATACATATTTTGCAGCATAAGTCATAATCTTCTCCTGCGTCGCCTCTTCCGCCGACAGCTCTCCCGCAAGATGTCCTCCTGACATAACAAGAATTCTATCGCAGATTCCCATCAGCTCCGGCATCTCTGAGGATACCACGATCACAACTTTTCCTTTACTTGCCAGATCAATGATCAGTTGATAGATCTCATACTTCGCACCGACATCGATCCCTCTGGTTGGCTCATCCAAAAGCAAAACTTCCGGATCAGTGAGCATCCATCTTCCGAGAATCACTTTCTGCTGATTTCCACCCGAAAGAGCACGGATCTTTGTCTCCTGACCGGGCGTTTTGATACTCAGTGCATCGATATATCTTTGTGTATCTTCCCGCATAGATTTTTCACTGAGATAAACTCCATATCTTTTATGCCTGTTGAGACTTGAAATGACGCTGTTTTCTCTGATATTTAGGATATTAAAAACACCCGTTGCACGCCGTTCCTCGGTAAGAAGAGCGAATCCATTCTTGATGGAATCCTCAGAGCTAGTATTCCTGGCTAGTTTTTTGTTCAGGCGAATCGTTCCGGATTTTCTCGTCGAGATTCCAAATATCGTCTCCAAAAGCTCGGTTCTTCCGCTTCCGTCCAGTCCCGCAACACCCAGAATCTCGCCTTTTCTCGCTTGGAATGTCACATCCTCAAGCAGTGAATACATCCCGGACAGATGATCTACTTCCAGAATAAAGTCTCCCGGGGTATTCGTCTTTGGGGGAAATTGCTTTGTGAGCGGACGTCCAACCATCAGTCGTATAATCTCATCCATCTCAAGATTGCCTGCATCTTCCGTCGCAATCCATGTACCATCACGCATGATTGTAATTTCATCCGAGATCTTCTTAATTTCTGCCATCTTATGGGATATGTATATAATCCCGCATCCCCTTTTCTTCAGCATCCGTATGATATCGAACAAATGCTCCACTTCCTCCTCCGTCAGAGAGGAAGTCGGTTCATCAAAGACAATGACCTTTGCATTAACCGACACGGCCTTTGCGATCTCTACCATCTGTCTTTGGGATACTGGCATCGTACTCATAATCCTTCTCGGATCTACATCGATCTTTAACTCATCAAAGATTTTCTTCGTGTCATGATAAATCTTTTTTTCATTTACCATGACTTTGCCGATCTTCGGATAACGGCCAAGCCACAGATTATCCATGACACTCCGTTTCAGAGCCTGATTCAGTTCCTGATGTACCATCGCTACTCCGTTTTCGAGAGCTTCTTTTGAACTCTTAAAGTTAATCTCTTTTCCTTCCAGTTCGATCTTTCCACTGTCCTTTTCATAGATTCCGAACAGGCATTTCATCAGTGTGGATTTGCCGGCACCATTTTCACCCATTAAGGCATGTACAGTGCCTGCTTTCACCGTCAAAGACACATGATCCAGTGCTTTTACACCTGGAAATTCTTTGCAGATATCCGTCATCTGCAGTAAAACATCCTGTTTCATATCTGCCTCCCGTCTTCAGTCGTCCAGTCATCTCATCAGGGAAGGCGACGGCCAACCGACTGGCCGCCGCCTTCTCCTTTATCAGCGATGCTGCATATTATTCTTCCCCGGTGTACTCTCCATATGGGATATAAATCTTGTTGCTGACTTTATCGGATATATTATAGGAATCCGTTCCATCCATGACTTCTTTGCTATTAGCCACGTTCTGCATAAGTTTTGCAATACATTCGGCCATACCATCTGCATCCTGTTTGATCGTTCCGGTCATCTTGCCGTCACCAATCAGCTGCTTTGCTGCGTCTGTCGCATCCACACCAAATACCGGGATCGTCTTGCCATCTTTTCCACTTCCCAGATTGTATCCCTTGTCATTCAACGCTGAGATTGCACCTTCTGCCATACCATCGTTATTGCAGATAACAAGTTCAATCATGTTGTTATTTTCCTCATTATACTGGGAAAGATTTGTATTCATATAATTATTGGACGCCGTAGCACTCCAGTTACCATCCTGGTCTACCTGGTATTTATCTGAATTTGACGGATCAAAGTATTCCAGCTCCGGTTTTCCGGCTTCTTTTAAGACTTTGTTCGCATCCTCTACTGCGTACTGTGTACGATAGATTGCTTCAGCATTGCCAAGCTGTCCCATAAACATTGCATAGGAAATCTTGCCGTCACCGTTCAGATCAGCAGCATCATAGTTCTCTGAGAGATATTTTCCAATCATCTCTCCTTGCATATGTCCTGCTTCTGGAGCATCTGTTCCTACGAATGCACACTGATCGTAGCTTCCGAGAACATCTCCTTCTGTCTTATCATCTTCTACTGCCCGGTTGAAGAATACAACTGGGATTCCAGCTGCTTTCGCTTTATCCACAATCTGGCTGGAAGCATCTACAGATCCTGAAGTAACAATATTCACCACCAGCATGGTTGCCCCTGTCTGAATTGCAGTGTCAATCTGTTCATTCTGTGTTGTCTGGTTGCTGTTTCCATCATAATCTTGATATTCGAGTCCCATCTCATCCAGTTTCTTGTCCAAAAGCGTACGTACGGAAGCGATATAGGTATCTGAATATGTGTAATAGAACACTGCTACATTCGCATCCGAGTCTGATTTTTTATCGTCCGTTTTGTCACTTGTCTTTTCACTGGAAGTACTTGCTGTACTTTTCCCGCCGTCTGTTCCCTTACTCTTGTCATCAGAGCTTCCACAACCTGCAAACATTCCCATCGCCATTGTTGCTGTGAGCATAACAGCCAGTAATTTTTTCTTCATCATTCATCCTCCTTTTTGTTGACACTATCTGTCTTCTTATAGAAGAATACCATGAGAGAAACTATGAGTACATGTGTTATACTATTTACTTTTTGTATTATTCTACAGTACCTCTGTAAAATCTTACTGGCTGAAACCCTACACTTTTATACAACTCTCTTAGTCAAAGGAGAAGAGAGCACGCTGACTTTTTTCGTCATACATATTATCCCTGGTCACCAGAATACTGGACGTCTCAATTTCTTTTGATTTTACTTCCTGCCCGTTAATCAGGGCATAAGCATTCTCGACGCCCAGATATCCGATTGCATAAGGATTCTGGACAATCAGTGCATCGACATCTCCGTTTTCAAGCATACTCACAGACTTTACATTGCTGTCGAAGGCAATCACCTGAGTGTCTTTGCCTCGTTTCAGACTTTCAACTCCATATCCAACTCCCAGACTGGTCCATTCGTTGAAAGTCACGATGACATTAATCTCGGGATGACTTTTCAACATCTGAATCGTCCCCTGTTTTGCATCTTTAACTGTTGATTTGACGTTAATGGATGATATAATTTCCGATCGATCATCTTTCATTACGGTGTTGCGAAACCCATTCTCCCTCATCTGACCATTCTGCGTGTTTTTATCAAAGTTCACGATTCCGATCTTCAAGCTTTTGGCTTGATTGGACAGTGCCTCTTTCCCTGCCATACATCCGGCCTCATAATTATTCGTCCCGATATAGCATTTCACTTTAGAACTGTCCACCGGGCTGTCTACGACCACAATTTTGATCCCTTTTTGGGCAGCCCGGTTCACGGCATCTGCATTCGCCTCGAAATCAATTGCTGATAATATGATCGCATCTGCACGATCTTTTACCGCCTCATCAATCATCTGGTTCTGCATCTCGTATTTCTCTTCACTGTCCGGTCCTTCACAGATAAGATCAAGATTATACTCTGCACTTGCTGCATTCGCCCCTGCGTATGCGGACTGCCAGAATGCCGAATTCGTAGATTTTGTAATAAATACGACTTTATCTTTGTCGAGGGCATCACTGCCGTCCTCATTATTTCCCAAAATCCACAGATTGCCGCGGAAGGCAATGGCGAAGATGGAGATCAGCAGTGCTGCTCCGGCCCCGATCGAAAGTATGATCCTCCACTTACTTTTGTCCATAATCTGTATCCTCCTCAATCTTTGGGATGCGGATGGTGACACAGGTGCCTTCATCCGGTTCACTTTTAATAAAAAGGCCATAATTCTCACCAAAGTAAATTTGGATTCGATCATTGACATTCTTGATGCCGATTCCTACCCTGTCGCTCGCCTCCTGATGCAGGATTTCACTGCACTGTTCCTCAGTCATTCCAATCCCATTATCCTCAATCTGAAAAACAATATCCTGCTGATCCATAAAGATACGAATCTGAATCTCGCCTTCGTCAACCATCTGATTGACACCATGATAGATTGCGTTTTCAATAATAGGCTGCAGCGTAATCTTATTGCAGTAATATAAAAGACACCTCTCCTCAACATCGAACGAGTATATAAATTGATTCTTATAACGGAAGTTTTCTATCTTTAGATAACTCTTAGCATGTTCAACTTCCTTTGCAATTGGAATAAGTTCATGCCCTTTACTAATGCTGATTCTAAAAAGCCGTGCAAGAGCATTCACCATCTCCTCTGCCTCTTCATTTCTGCCATCCTCGCACATCCAGGCAATCGCATCGAGCGTATTATAAAGAAAATGCGGATTAATCTGTGCCTGGAGTGCTTTCAACTCTGTTTTTCGCAGGCTAATCTCCTCTTGTCTGACCTGTTCCATCAGTTTCTGTATTCGCACCACTAGGTGAGCAAAGGAACTTGAAAGCGTCGTGATCTCTGTCGTTCCTCTTACTGGTATAAAAACAAAGTTTTCCGTGTTCTTTTCAAATCCACGCATCGCATGCGCGAGTTTCTTTACCGGTGCCGAGAAAAGTTCAGAAAATGCCAGCCCCAGAAGAAATACAGCAACTAGAATTCCGCATAACATAATCAGAAGGATTTTCACAGCATTTTTAACCTTTGCAGTGATCATCTCATCCACAAAACAGACACCTACAATCTTCCAGTCACAGTTACTCAGATTGTGTACGGTATAAATAGCGTCAGATTCCTTATGTGTGCCTTCTTTTAGATGTGTGCCTTTTTCTTTCTTCAGCTCGGAATAGATCAGCTGCTGCTGTGGATGATAGATCAGATTGCCGTCCAAATCAGCGATATACACATATCCATGCTGTCCGATTCCAACATTATCAATATAGTTCGCAATATCTGAAAAACGAATATCCATATTGACCTGAATATCGGCTCCATCCGGTGCCGATATTTTCTGATAAAGAGTAACAACCCATGGGTAATATTCCACAAACAAGGATTCCACATGTGGTTTCGAAATATTTAGACGTCCGTCATCACTTCCGTCATCCGTATAGACGGCATGATCTGCACTTTTTCTTTTAAGCTCCTGTCCATTATTCCAGCAGTCGAGTAGGTTTCCATCTTTATCATAAGTCGTGACAGCAACGATGTCAGAACGAATCTCAACCATATTCTGGATAAATGCGAGATCTTCCAGAGACCCCTTTCTCATATGTAATACGATCTGCTGCATGACATTTTGCATTTCATTTGTATAGTTTTCCACCGTGTTCAGAACCTGACCACTGATCTGTATTCCGCTTGTGACAGCACTTTGCTCCATGGCATTTTTATAGATCTGGACGAAAATCAGCATCGCGGCGATAGTAGAAATAATCACAATCGTCATAACCATGGCAATAAAGATGCCTGATATTGAGATATTCCGTTTTTTATCACTTTTGTTCATGTTCCCTCCTGAATGCATTTGGAGATAACCCTGTGTTTTTCTTAAAACAATGGCTGAAATAATACTGGTCTTTATAGCCGCATTTTTCCGTGATTTCCCCGATCTTAAAAGAAGTACTGACGAGAAGTTCCTTGGCCCTGCAAACTCTTCTGTCTGTAATCAATTCTACTAATGTCTTTCCGGTATTCTTCTTAATTAAGCTGCTTAGATAATTAGGTGACACCCCCATCTCCTGACTGATGGAAAGCACAGAGATATCCTGGTTAGTATACTCTTTGTCGATCATCTTTACTGCCTGCTCACAAATCACTTCACTGCTTTTCTTTCTTTTTTCAACCAAAATTTTCTTGGCACATACACATAATTGTTTCATATATTCTAGATTCTCGGCTGTTCTCTCCAATTCCTGCAGTTGGTTTATGGGGCAGGCTTCCTGCAGCTTTTGAATCCCTTGATCCCCGGCAACGGAATATACAACTTTATAGACAGATGCCGATATCTGTGAGATCAGGATAAAAAGCCCCATCAGAGAATTCTTTCCGGCACGCATCTTATGTTCCAGCTTATAAAGGTAATCCTGCATCTCTTCCTTCGTTCCACCACGTAAAAGCGAGTCAATCTTATCGGTAATAGCATTGAAATCTTCCTGCTCCAGACTCTTGTTCTGTTCCTCGTCCGCAATAAAAAACACACTGGTTTGTCCCGGCTTTGAGTAACTGAGTGCATTCATGGCCTCCAGATATCCTTCCCGGCAGCCGACAAGTGTCCCCATGCTTCGGCTTACACCGATCCGGCATCTCACTTGCATCATCCGTTCCACGCTCTCAACAATCTCTTCCACGATAATGTGCAGATATTTCTTCATCCCCTGCTTCGTTGCCGCCAGAACGGATACTACTCTTCCTTTCATGTAGCAGCTCGCATATCGGATATATTTTTTCAAAATCGTATCGACCGCACGGACACTATTTCTACTTGTCATATCCTCTCCTGATTCATCTTCCATTCCGACCACCAGCACAACATATTCCATAGTCTCAGGTTTTGGATTCCTGAGGAGTCCGCAGGATATGGCATTTTCCTCCAGTTTCTCTTCCGTCTCCACGCTCTGCTGAAAGCTGTCGAGAAGGAGCGGAAGGAGAAATTCCGACTTTTTCATCTCGTATTTTTCCTGACTGTTTTGTGTAAACAGTGCAAACTTCTTGTCCATATCGGCTTTGATTTTTTTCAGTTCCTCCTCTATTTCACCAGAAGATATAGGTTTGAGCATATAGCTTACAATATTATACTGAATTGCCTGCTGGGCATACGAAAAATCATCGTATCCACTTAAGAATGCAATCTGAACCGTGGGACGCACTTCACGGATCTCCCTGGCGAGCTCAATTCCGGATAAAAAAGGCATCCGGATATCCGTGATCAGCAGATCCGGTTCCAGCTTGTCCACAAGTTCCAATGCATCAGCTCCATTTTCAGCTTCTCCGATCACTTTAAAGCCGACTTTTTCCCAGTTTACTTTTCTCACAATTCCTCTTCGAATCTCTTCCTCATCATCCGCCACGATCACGGTATAAATCTGATTCGGTTTGGTCACTTCACCCATATGTTTCCTTCCTTATTTTTTCACAAGAATAACGCTGTCATTTTGAATAGATAAATGATATAATTATCTTTATTAAAAGCAAATATATACAAATCATATCACAGACAAATGCATTTTACAATTAAGATTCAGGAGGTGCATATGCATGAAAATTAGCCGTATTGGCGGCGTAATTGCTGCCGCCAGTCAAAAAGCTGCAGAGCCTTTGCTTCAGATTGGAAGTATTTCGATCATCAAACGAATTGTCATTACGTTTCAGCAGGCTGGGATTTTTCCGATTGTAGTAGTGACAGGGACCGAGGAAGATGAAGTAAAATATCAGCTGTCGAGCTATGGCGTGATTTTTGTTCATAATCAAAACTGTGAACAGCCGGAACTGATTGATTCCGTCAAAATCGGCCTTAACTACCTATCGGGAAAATGTGACCGGATCGTATTTACTCCAGTCAATGTACCCATGTTCACCCCGGATACTCTAATTCACCTGATTACAGCCAGGGGAGACATCATAACCCCTTCCTATAAAAACAAATGTGGACACCCGATTGTTTTCTCTGAAATGGCAGCACCGCAGATTATCGCCTACTCAGGAACAGGCGGACTTAGAAATGCCATCTCTGATATGGCAGATCAGCGGACTTTCGTCTCTGTAGACGACCCGGGTATTCTCTTCAGTGTCCGTGACAGCAGCCAGTTGGAAAATTACCTTTCTGTACACAACCGCTCTCTGTTACATCCGACGGTGGATCTGAGTCTTCAAAAAGAGTCCATCTTTTTCAATACGAGAACAAAGCTTCTGCTATATCTGATTTATGATACGCACTCTGTCAGAAAGTCCTGTAACCTCATGGCTTTATCCTATGGAAAAGCCTGGGATATGTTGAATGACCTTGAGGAGGAAACTGGTTATCCGGTTGTAGCGCGTCGTCATGGAGGAAGCCGAGGCGGAAAAACCACTTTAACATCAAGGGGACTGCAGTTTCTGAAAAACTGGCAGCTTTTAGAAGATGACATCTTCCGTTTTTCGCAGAAAGAATTCACCAGCTTATTTCGGAAAACCGGTCTGTTCTGATAAGTCTCAAACAATAACCCGTACTACAAAAGCATGTACTTCCAAGGAAGAACTTGAATTACCCTTCCACCCTTTTTATAATAGCATTATAGACAAAAATACTGCTGTGAAAGGGGTGGTTTTATATGTATGACACAAAGCCTGTCTGTGGCCTGATCCTTGCTGCAGGGTTATCCCGCCGCATGGGCGATTTTAAACCCTTGATGCCATTTAAGGGAAAAACACTGATCGAATGTACCGTTGACAGCATGCTGCAGGCCGGCGTAAAACAAGTTGTGATTGTCTTAGGGTATCGAGGCAATGAAATACAGTCTGTTCTTTCTTTACATTATGGAAGTGAGATCATCTTTACATACAACCCAAATTACGCCACAACAGATATGCTGACTTCTATTAAGTACGGACTTAGGGTCATGCCCCCGTGTGAAGCATTTTTCCTGCTTCCCGGAGATATGCCGGTCGTTAAAAAAAGTACATTCTTAAAGTTATTAAAAGCACACCCTGCCAATCAGGCTTCAGTCATCTTTCCCACTTTAGAAGGATATCGGAAACACCCGCCTTTAATAGATTTCACTTTTCTGAATATTATATTGAATTATCAAGGAGATGGCGGGCTCAGACAGATATGGAGACTGTATGAAGATTTCGTGATCCACGTCCCTGTAGATGATGAAGGAGTATGGGTCGATTTGGATACCAAAAAAGACTATGAACTATGTATCAGGAAATTCTGCACTGCCCAAATGTAAAGGAGGTAAAAGAAAATGCAAAACATCAGTCAGCCCGTAGTTAAGAAAGACCATGAATCCAAGATAACAGGTAGGGCCATCTATGTAAGTGATTATCATGATGACAATATTTTAACAGGAAAATTTTTACGTTCAACACTTGCACATGCAAAACTTGTATCGGTTGATGTCCCACCGCTTCCGGATGGATATTGCTATGTTGACAAGACAGATGTCCCCGGAGACAATAACGTAAATATCGTAAAAGACGACACACCTGTCTTTGCCCGGGATACCGTGGAATATATCGGCGAGCCCATAGGAATGATTGTTGGACCAGAGGAATCCGAGGTCGACCACATATTGTCCAAGATCAAGGTTTCCTATGAAGAGCTGGAGCCAGTTCTCGATATCCGCAAAGCAGATACCGTATTCTTTGATTATGAATTCGGCAAAGGTGATATGGAAAAAGCTTTCGCAGAAGCCGACAAGATTTATGAAGAAGAATTTACAACCGGATATCAGGAGCAGGCCTATATGGAAGCACAGGGAATGATCGCCGAACCCGAAAAAGATGGGAAGATGCTTATCCATGGCTCTCTTCAATGTCCTTATTATATTCACGGTGCCATCATGCGTGCCCTCGCCTGCGGACCGGATCAGATACACATCAAACAGGATGCAACTGGCGGGGCCTTCGGCGGGAAAGAAGACTTTCCTTCAATTCTCGGATGTCAGGTAGCCGTCGCCGCAAAAAAAGCCAATGCCCCTGTGCGCTGCATCTTCGGACGCCGCGAAGACATGGAGTTCACCACAAAACGTCATCCATCTCTCTGTACATACAAAGTGGCGGTCAAGGACGGCCATGTGACAGCCATGGATATAGATGTAAAATTCAACGGTGGTGCTTACACAACCTTGTCTGCTGTAGTATTGCAACGTGGGATTATATGTGCTGACGGAATCTATAATATTGAAAATCTTCATGTCAGAGGAAAGGCATTAAAGACAAATACCGCACCGACGGGAGCATACCGTGGTTTCGGTGCTCCGCAGACATTCTTCGCCGTTGAAATGATGATGGACCATATTGCCATGGATCTTGGCATTGACAGTCTAAAATTCAAAGAACTACACATGGTGAAACAGGGAGATGCCACATCCACATCAGGAAAATACCATTTTCCGGTTCCGGTTCCCGCTATGCTCGACGAAGTAGATCGAGTCTGTGATTTACGAAGAAAACATGAAGAATATGCAAAGCCACAGACGGGACGTTACCGCAGAGGCATGGGCATCTCGATGCATTTTCATGGCGCCGGATTTACCGGATCCGGTGAACGAGATATCATCAAAGCTGTATGCAGGCTTCATAAATATCCGGATGGAAAAGTAGAGATTCTGGCTTCCAACGGGGAAATCGGTCAAGGACTGCTCACTACATTTCCAAAGATCGTGGCACACGAGCTAAATCTTCCTCTGGATCAGGTAACTTATACCTACCCGGATACAGCAAGGGTTCCGGATTCCGGTCCAACCGTTGCCTCCCGGTCACTCATGGTCGTCGGTGAACTGCTTCGAAGATGTGCGATCAAACTTCGTTCCCAATGGAAAGACGGAGAAGATCAGATCGTGGAAGAACACTTTAAAGAACCAGATTTTGTGATTCCGTTCTACCTTGATAAATTTCAGGGCGATGCCTATCCCACTTATGCATGGGGTGTAAATGCTGTCGAAGTCGAGGTTGATACCTATACGGGATTGACAAAAATTCTTGGGGCATATGGTAATTTCGATGTAGGAACACCGATCGACTACAACATCGTCATGGGACAGATGGAAGGCGGATTCCTACAAGGGATTGGGTTTGCCTCTATCGAGCAGATGGATTACGACAATAAGGGAAGAATTCGCAACAATTCCTTTACAGACTATTTAATACCTACTTCCGCTGATGTACCCAATATGAAATGTATGCTTCACGTAGAAGAATATCCTGACGGACCTTACGGCGCCAAAGGTGCAGGCGAGCTTCCTCTGGTCGGTGTTCCTGCTGCTTACGTTGAAGCTGTTGAGCAGGCTCTCGGACATGGTGTAAAACTCAGCCACGTTCCATTCACCGCAGAAGATACCTTGAAAGTAATTGCAAAGGAGGGACTATGATGGATGCAATTCAGTTTCAGTTAAATGGCACCAAAACTTCTTATTCCGGAGATGCAGCTAATCGTCTTCTGGATGTATTAAGGGATACCTACGAGATGACCAGTGTAAAATGCGGTTGTAAAGAGGGGGAATGTGGGGCCTGTTCTGTATTGATTGACGGAATGCTAATCAACTCCTGCTGCGTGGCTGTCGGATCGGTAGATGGCTGCAATATTGTCACATTGGAAGGATATCGGGAAACGAAGAGATTCGCCGCTCTGAACAAAGCGTTTGCTTCCACCGCAGCCGCACAGTGTGGTTTCTGCATCCCGGGAATGGTTCTTGCAGCAGAAGCTTTGCTGAGCAAAATTCCTCACCCTACGGAAGCCCAGATCCGCGATGGTTTGTCCGGCAATCTGTGCCGCTGTACCGGATATAATGCAATCGTAAACGCAGTCCACCTGGCCGCAAAAGGAGGAAATGGATTATGGTAAACGGATATAAACCAGCTTCCCTTAAGGAAGCCCTCGAAATAAGAAGCAGTAACGACGTTGTCCCTTATGCGGGAGGCACTGACCTCATGGTGGAAAACAGAAAGAATGTCTCCTACCTTTTTATAAACGGAATCGAAGAATTAAAACAAATCCGTAAAGAGGGCGACTATGTCTCCATCGGTTCCTGCGTTACTTTTACACAGGCGCTGGAATCTGACTTGATCAGTCCCCTTATGAAGGACGCTGTTCGCGAAATCGCCGCTCCGGCAATCCGAAACGCCGGGACTTTCGGTGGAAACATAGGAAATGGATCTGCGAAAGCCGATTCCGCACTGATATTCTTTGTCTGCGATGCAAAAGTAAGACTTGCTTCCCTCAGGGGAACACGCACCTTGGATATCGAAGATTTTTATCAGGGGCGAAAGAAACTGGATCTAAGATCCGATGAATTAATTGTGGATATTCTGGTTCCCGTGCATGGCATGGAGAACTGTTATTACAAAAAGGTAGGCGGAAGAAATGCACTGGCCATCTCCCGTGTTGCGTTTGCGGGAACAATCTCTATTGAAAATGGTCAGATTGAACATATCGCTGCCGCCTTTGGTGCCGTATCAGACACCGTTCTTCGATTTCATGATTTAGAAGACAGACTGATCAAAAAGACACTGGAGGAGGCCAGGGCAGGAAAAGAACAGCTTTTGGCTGACTACGCAAAACGGTTGGTTCTAACCAGAGGCCGTGTGTCGGCTGAATACCGCAAAACGGTATGTCTGAACCTGCTTAACGACTTCTTAGAAGAAAAGGGAATTTAAAGTAACACGTTATTTGAAAGGAGATTTTCACATGTACACATTACACATCAATGGGCGCGACTACGAAACACCGCATGACAAAAAATTGCTGCGCTTTTTACGCGACGATCTTCACCTGACTGCCACAAAAGACGGCTGCAGTCAGGGCGTCTGTGGAACCTGCACCGTTCTTATCGATGGAAAAAAGATAAAAGCCTGTATTCCAAAAATCAGCACCCTCGTAGGAAAAGACATTCTCACTGTAGAGGGTATTGATCCCGAAGAAATGAAAATTTATGAGCATTGTTTTGCCGAAGCCGGCGCTGTTCAGTGTGGATTCTGTATTCCTGGAATGATTATCTCAGCAAAAAGTCTCCTGGATACCAACCTGAATCCGACCAGAGAAGAAGTCAAGAGGGCAATCAAGGGTAATCTGTGCCGTTGTACCGGTTACAAGAAAATCGAAGATGCAATCCTGATGGCCGCTGCTTTCTTCAGAGATCATCTGGAAATTCCTGCACAACCCACTACTTTGCATATGAACGAACATTTTAAACGAATTGATGCTGCTGAAAAAGTAAATGGAACTGGAATTTATACGGATGATATCTATCTGGATGGCATGCTGTATGTAAAATGTCTCTACGCCGAACACCCAAGAGAACTCATCAATAAAATTGATGTATCGAACGCTTTAAAGCACCCGGATTGTGTGGAGATTCTCACCAAGGAAGATGTCCCCTGCAATAAGATCGGTCATATCAAACAGGACTGGGATGTCATGATGGGTGAAGGTGATATCACTCGTTATGTTGGAAATGTCCTCGCAGTTGTCGCCTCCTCTCGTCAGGAATCACTGGAAGAAATCGTCTCTCTCATTGATGTGGACTGCACAAAACTTCCCGCAATTACAAGCCCCTATGAAGCTTTAAAGGGAGACGCTCCGCTCATCCATGAAGACGGCAACGTCATGAGTCGTGCAACACTGGTACGCGGTAATGCAGATGAGGCAATTAAAAACTCCAAATACGTCGTGACAAGAAAGTATAAGACCCCCTGGCAGGAGCATGGTTTTATGGAACCTGAATGCTGCGTTGCTCTTCCCGAGAATGAGGACGGTCTTTTGATCTACACCACCTGCCAGTCCGTGTATGATGTTCAAAGAGAATGTTCGACGATGCTTAAGATAGCACCGGAAAAAGTGCATGTCCATTCCCCACTGGTCGGCGGTGGATTCGGCGGCAAGGAAGATATGTCCGTTCAGCAGTATGCAGCCTTGATGGCGTGGTACACAAAAAAACCAGTGAAGATCAAATACACCCGCCAGGAATCCTTGGACTATCATGTGAAACGTCATCCGATGGAAATGGAATTCACCACAGCCTGTGATGAAAATGGTCATCTGACTGCAATGAAAGGTGTGATCATCGCCGATACCGGAGCTTATGCTTCTCTCGGTGGTCCGGTTCTTCACCGTGCCTGTACACATGCCGCAGGACCATACAATTATCAGAACATCGATATCTTCGGCATGTCTGTGTATACAAATAACGTTGTTTCCGGGGCTTTCCGCGGATTCGGCGTAACCCAGAGCTGCTTTGCAACAGAGATGAACATCAATCTTCTCGCTGAGATGGTTGGTCTGGATGCCTGGGAATTCCGCCGTCGAAATGCGATAAAACCGGGAGATATTCTTCCAAATGGCCAGACTGCAGACCCGAATACCAACATGGAAGCATGTCTGGATGCTGTAAAAGACACCTATTATGCAAACCCCTACGCCGGAATCGCCTGTGGCTTTAAGAATGCAGGAACCGGAATGGGTAAAAAAGACATCGGTCGTGTTCTTTTATCCGTGGAGGATGGAAAAGTCCACATCCGCACTTCGGCCGCCTGCATGGGACAGGGAATCGGACAGATGGTTTTGACTGAAATTTGTCAGGCTACTGGCCTTAACCCATCACTCTTTTTCCACGAAGCGGCAGATACCGTGCGCACCCCGGATTCAGGAACCTCCACAGCATCCCGTCAGACCGTTGTCACCGGCGAGGCAGCAAAAAGAGCAGGTGAAAAACTAAAACTTGCCTTGGACAATGGAGCAGCCCTCTCTGATTTGGAAGGACAGGAGTTTTTCGGAGAATATTCTGTAAAAACAGATCCTCTCGGTGCCATCAAA
>ENA-UOOI01001318-UOOI01001318.1-fermentation-metagenome-genome-assembly--contig:-NODE-1318-length-26500-cov-56.084175_pt1 | contig 26500 bp, 18 predicted proteins | sample MGYA00245779_ERZ724027 | MGnify/ENA primary metagenome ERZ724027 (study PRJEB28704, sample SAMN03018318) | fermentation metagenome | biome: anthropogenic terrestrial biome; feature: soil...
TTATTTTTATATATTTTTGGGTAATAACAGAATATAGAGGATTTCTACAGAGCCGAAGATCTTATTTTCTAGAATAAAATATTCGATATAGGAGCAGGACCGGGGGGCATGCTGAACAAAAAAGTATTGAAAAATTCCCAAATTGATTAGTATGGAATGGCTCAAAATTGATTAGTATGGAATGGCTCAGGTACTTTTTACGTTCATAGCATAATTGTGATATCATCATTTTTCTTGCTTCTGAGCCACTGGTGCTTCTGGTTTATGATAATTTCTGAGAATTAAAGAGAAAACTGTCCTCAAGAAGTAGCCATTCATGAAAGCTGAATATGTCGATAATGGAAAGAGGAAAAGGGAACCTGGGGAATAAGTCTCAAGAAATGAGCCCTGAGGAAAACATGAAAAAGGAAAACAGAAGCCAGAAAGACAATCCAGCCTTTCAGACCGGAGAAAGCGTTTCCCTTCTTCCAATCCTTGCTGTTAATTTTATAAGTACTCTTGGGTTCAGTATTGTACTCCCATTCCTGGTATTTCTGGTTAACCGGTTGGAAGGAAATGCTTTCATTTACGGGTTGGCAAGTTCGATATATCCGGCTTTTCAGCTAATAGGAGCCCCTATTCTGGGCAGATGGTCTGACACTTATGGCCGTAAAAAATCCTGATTTTAAGCCAGTTAGGGACTTTGCTCTCATGGATTATTTTTCTTGGGGTTATTTTTCTTCCGGTCACAAGCCTTTTTAAAATTGATTCCAGCGTCCTTGGAGCCTTTACAATTACCTTACCCCTTGTAGTGCTCTTTTTTGCAAGAGCTCTTGACGGGCTTACCGGGGGAAATGTGTCAGTATCTAATGCCTATCTTGCAGACATAACTACAGAAAGGGATAGAAGCCGAAATTTTGGGAAAATGTCGATTTCCGAGAATCTGGGATTTATAGTTGGACCTGCACTTGCCGGAATATTGAGCGTGACAGTATACGGAAACCTGGCTCCTGTTCTAGGAGCAATAATAATCTCACTTATTGGAACCTTGCTGATTATATTTTACCTTCCTGAAAGTAAAGAGTGTGCTCTAGAAGAGTTTGAAGAAGCTGAGAATATACGGAAAATTCTTGGTTATGAGATCAGGGAATGCAGAACCACGAAGGAGATAAAGAAACCTGATTTCAGGGAGGTCTTGAGGCTTCCAGATATCCCCTACATGCTGGGTCTGTACTTTCTAATTGATCTTGGCTACAATGTATTCTACACGGCTTTTCCCCTGCACGCAATTTCAGCCCTCAACTGGAGCATTGCCAAAATGGGCGTTTATTTTACGGTACTGAGCAGACTTCTGATAATCGTGCAGAGTACCGTGCTTCCCAGGGCATCAAGAAAGTACTCGGATGCAGCCCTTATAATCTTTGGAAGCCTCGTGCTTGGTACTAATTTTCTACTTCTGATCCCTGGAAACCTTTTCCTTACTTATCTTGCGGTAGGGTTTTTTGCGCTTGGGGACGGGCTAATGTGGCCTTCTTTTCTCTCCCTTCTATCAAAGGTTGCAGGAAAAGAATACCAGGGTACTATACAGGGATTTGCCAGCAGTTTCGGAGGTCTTGCCAGTATCACCGGATTAATTCTTGGAGGCCTTTTATATGAAAAGCTTGCTGGATCCTCATTTTTGATTGCAGGTCTGGTAATCTACACTGTTTTCTTACTCAATTTCCGTCTCAGGCATTTTGAAAGAAAGATAGAACACTGAATTGGAAAATTTAAATGATACATTAAATCATAGTTTAAAATGCGCGTTTTAAACTAAATAAGTTAAATCTTCAAAAACAATTTTAACTAACTAAAAATCTAACGGAAAAATACTGGCAAAAAATGGGATCTCAGACCGAGGTTTAGTATGAATAATACATCCAAGCTGTTAATGATTATTCTCATGGTTGTAACTGCAGTAATAGTTGCACAACTGATTGATCATCCTCCTAGAGAAAATAGAGTAGTAGACCGAGACAATATTATGGGAAAGAATTCACTGGACCTATTTGTAAGCGAGTCCTACAGCTATGAAGACAGGCTCTTGTTTGTCACAATCCAAGGAATCCAGACTCTAAATTTGACTGTTACGTGACGTATGAGTTCAAGGAAGATAGAAATTCCCTTGAAAGCGCTAATAAAAAGTTTTATGGAAATGTTTCGGTTGAAAACCCGATTGTGTTCGAGTATCCTAGGAAGAAAGATTCCACATATGAACTCGAAGTCAAGATAGAAGATAAAAGTGGAATCAATCTGCACAAAAGCAAGATCAAAATTAGTCCTGCAGCCATAGAGAGTGAAGCAAATTAAACAAACCTCGAAGCAAATCTAATTGCTGCAAAAGCGAGTGCGGCTAAAACAATTATCTTTTGGCTAAGGCAATTATCTTTTGGCTAAGACAATTATCTTTTTCATCTGCGGAATACTCCCCGCATCAAATCATCCCATTTTTAAAGTCTTCGCGTTTATTGCTACGATTACAGTACTTAGGCTCATAAGAACGGCACCCATAGCAGGGCTGAGTAATATTCCATATCCATAAAGGATTCCTGCTGCAAGAGGAATTGCAAAAACGTTGTACCCTGTTGCCCAGAGCAGGTTCTGATACATCTTGGAATAAGTTTCTCTGGAAAGCCTGATGATATCAACTACGTCTCTAGGATCGTTTTTTACCAGGACAATGTCAGCGGTTTCAATTGCAACATCAGTGCCTGCTCCGATGGCTATCCCGACATCAGCCTGGGCAAGGGCAGGTGCATCATTAACCCCATCCCCGACCATGCCTGTTATATATTGCGCCTGAACTTCTTTGACCTTCTCGGCTTTCTCATGAGGAAGGACTTCTGCGAAATAGTCGTCAAGCTCCAATTCTTGGGATACCCAGGCTGCTACATAACGATTATCCCCTGTAAGCATGAGGCATTTAATTCCCATGCTTTTAAGTTTAGAGATAGCTTCCCTGGATTCTTTCCTGATAATGTCAGCAAGTGCAACAGCTCCAAGTACCTTTTCTTCCTCAAGCAGGAACACAACGGTCTTCCCCTGCGCTTTGATTTCTTCAATTTTCTCGTTTTTTAGGACAATTCCATTTTCTTCAAGATAGCCAGGGCTCACAACAAGGAACTTTTTTCCTTCAACCAGGCCCTGCACACCCTTTCCGGGAATTGAACTGAATTCTTTCACAGCTCGAGTTTCCAACCCCTTTTCCCGAGCACTCTCCAAAATGCCTGTTGCAATAGGGTGTTCCGAACTAGCTTCAAGGGAAGCTGCGAGGCTTAAGATCTTTTCGTTATCCTCTCCGATTTTGTTTTCCTCTCCGACTTTGTTTTCCTCTCCGGCTTTATATTCCTCACCAGAAAGAGAAACTACATCCGTAACCCCAAACCGACCTTCAGTGAGTGTACCCGTTTTGTCAAAAATAATAGCCTGGAGATTGCGTGCTCTTTCAAAAGCCTGCCTGTCCCGGATGAGAAGCCCGGATTTTGCAGCAATGGATGTTGAAACTGCAACTACGAGAGGAATTGCAAGTCCAAGAGCATGTGGACAGGTAATAACCATTACAGTTACTGCCCTTTCCAGTGCAAAGACAAGCTGCTGACCGAAAAGAATCCAGAGAATAAAGGTGAGAGCCCCCACAGTCAGAGCTATGATTGTAAGATACATGGCAGCCCGGTTTGCCAGGTCCTGGGTTTTTGATTTGCTTTCCTGGGCAGCCCTGACAAGTTCGACAACCTGGCTTAGATAGGTATCCTTTCCAGTCTTTTCTACTCTGACAACAAAAGCTGCTTCCCCATTAATCGAACCACCTATAACTTCATTCCCAGGTTTTTTCGTGATAGGCTTTGACTCTCCGGTAAGCATGGATTCGTTGACGCTGCTTGTCCCCTCGACAACAGTCCCGTCAACAGGGACTTTTTCTCCGGGCTTGATCAGAACCTTATCCCCAACTTTTAGCTGGTCAACCCCAATATCAACAACTTCATCGTTTTTCTTTAGATGAGCAATTGAAGGCATGATCTTTACTAGCTCTTCAAGGGCTCTTGAAGCTCCCATAACAGAACGCATTTCCAACCAGTGCCCGAGAAGCATTACATCGATAAGGGTCACAAGTTCCCAGAAAAAAATCTCTCCAGGAAGCCCGAAAACTACAGCCGAGCTGTAAAAATAAGCCACGCTGATTGCAATGGCAATAAGGGTCATCATTCCAGGCATTTTTTCTGAAAGCTCTTCTTTTATTCCCTTGAGAAAGGGGTACCCGCCATAAAAATACACGACTGAGGAAAGTAAAAAAGTGAGGTAATCCGCACCTGAAACGTGAAGCTCAAAGTTAAAAAAATCTTGGATTGTAGGCGAGAGCAGCAAGACCGGAAAAGTCAGCACAAGGGAAACAATAAATCTCTTTCTGAAATCTTCAAGCATATGGGTATGGTGATTACCATGCTCTTTCCCGCCGGCTGCCTCATGACCTTCATGCTTCATTTCTTCGTGTTTCATTCCTTCATGGTTCGCCCTTTTATGTTTCATCTCTTCGTTAGAACCATGGGAATCCCCTATCATTTCCTCTCCGGAATTATGTTTTTTATCTTGAGGTGAAGGCGTATTTACCTGAGCTTTAGAGTCATCGGAATCCATTCTCTTTTCTTCAATCAGCATATTTCCCGATTTTCCTGATTTTAATTTTATATAAATATTATAGTTTCAATGTTATTTGAAAATAAAAGAACCAAATATCCTGAGATTAAAAAACCAAAACTGAGTTGTATAATCAGCTGATTCGAAGGACAAATATAATAGAAAACTTATCGAGAATATTCATAAAAAGCTGTAGAGAAAGAAAAGCCAAAGCTAAGCTATTCAAGCGTCATTCTAAGGGGTAATAAAAAGAAACATAGGCATGTTATGGACGGGTGTAAGGAGAATTTCAACTGCTTCGCACATGCCGAATCCCACGACGGACTGCAAGGAATAAAATAAAGAGCATAATGACGCTAAAGATCCCAATGAAAATAGCATCTCTAAAGGCTATGTCCAAAGGAATATGATTTATAGACCCATAATCTTCAAGCAATGAAGACATAGTTTTATTTATGTATCTAAATGAAATAAGCTTACCTGATATTACCATCAACTTCATTTTTAGTTAGTAATTAATTCTCTTGGTTCAAAGAAAACAATAATATTTCCGGAACAACTAGATTATATGCATAGGGATAGGGGGGCTGTGACTGGCACAGAAAATAACTGAAAAATCCGAAGAAGAGTGGAAAAAGGTACTAACGCCTGAACAGTATCATGTCCTGAGAGAGAAAGGTACGGAAAGACCCTTTTCAGGCAACCTGTACTATAACAAAGAAAAAGGAGTTTACACCTGTGCTGCCTGCGGGCAGGAACTTTTTACTTCAGATACTAAATTTGAATCCGGAACCGGCTGGCCAAGTTTCTATGACGTGATTTCGAGCGACAAAGTACAACTTAAAGAGGACACAAGCTATTTCATGAATAGAACCGAGATAGTCTGTTCCCGATGTGGAGGCCACCTTGGCCACCTTTTTGAAGACGGACCTGCGCCAACTGGAAAACGCTACTGCATTAATTCTATTTCGCTTAATTTCAAGAAAGAAGGAGAAGTAGATAAAAAAAGCAAAGAAGGAAAGGAAGAAGAGTAAAAAGTAAAATCTGGGTAAGTCAAATCTCTAAGATTTGCAGATTCTATGGTTGGAGAGGGACCAGGTGAAATATGAAACTAACAAAGAGTCAGATGAAATGTGAAACCAGCAAGAATACAGTTTGAGATAATTGGATTTTTAATCTTTTTAATCTCTTATCTTTTATTATTTAACATATTATTTTCCATTAAAGGATCAGACCATCCTATTTACGCCCCTGGCACTCTTATTTTTTCTTTACTTGGCTATCGGCTGGGGGGCTATTTGTACAATAAATATTTCAAATGAAAAAAGCCTATGAAGAGAAAAGAATTCGGAGTATCGTTGTCCGATACAGATCTATATAGAAATTTTAATGAACTTGTTTTTCATAATATTTATTATAGATCAATGACTATTTATTGAATAGATGTTGAAAGCAATAATTTTTGATGTGGATGGGGTTCTTGTAGACTCCATGCTCTATCAGGCAGATGCCTGGGTTAAAACCTTCAAAGAAGTTGGTATTAACATTACCAGAAAAGATATTTATGAGCTCGAAGGCTCAAATAACAGGAGGTTAATTAAAACAGTTTTCGAAAAAGCTGGGAAGAAGCTTGAGCCCTGGCATTTAGAGCAACTACCTGAAAAGAAAAGCAAAGCTCTTGAGTTTGATCAGATAGAACCCTTTGAAGGCATTCTAGATTGCCTAAAAGAGTTAAGACAACATTTCAAGCTTGCTATGGTTTCAGGATCAAATATAGATACAATAAATAAAGTTGTGAAAAAGTATTTTTCTAACTGTTTTGATGTCGTAATTTCCGGGAGCGACCTTGAACGCGGGAAACCTGATCCAGACCCTTTTCTTAAAGCCCTTGAGGAGCTCAATTTAACAAAAAATGAGTGTATTGTAGTTGAAAACGCTCCTCTAGGAATAACTGCCGCTAAAAGGGCTGGACTTTACTGCGTTGCAGTTGCGAGCATGCTTGAGCCTGAAAAGGTAAAACATGCAGATTTCGTGCTTGAAGATCATGCTGCCCTGCTTGATTATTTGAAAAGTCTCATACCTGAAAAATCGTAAGCTGAATAATTCTCGGGTTTTTCAGGAAATTTCTCCTAAATTTTTTCCAGCAATTCTTTAATCACTTTGGACTGTTCAGCCTAGCCACAAGTCTCCGCAATCTCTACTTTGTTTCTGTACTTTTCATCTTCCAGAATTTCCGGCTCTGCTGTAAAAATTCATAATGTAGAAGTAAAGATTTAGTTTCATAGCAAATCACATAAAAAGTATGGATTTTGCAACAGAACCAGATTACGAGCACAAAAAAGTAATTTAAGCAAGGAGTTCAATACTCCATTGCTCTTTTTTAATTCAATAAACTCTGATAGACTTTGATACTGGTGTGCTACTACCGGCACTGTTAGATGAAGCCAGACTCACAGTGTATGTACCTTTCTTCGTAAATGCATGCGTTATTTTTCCGGTTGTAGTAGTGACAGTAGTTCTAGTGTCAGAGAACGTCCACTTCCAGCTAGTAGGGTAATTTGTACTAGAGTCAGTGAATGTTACTACTTGCCCACGTTTTACTTCTATTGGTGAGTAGCTGAAAGAAGCTACTGGTATAACATCACCTACTACCCGAGATGATGTTTTCGTCATTTCATAAAGTATTATGATATCATAAACATCAATCAAACTGTCATTATTGAAATCAAAGAAAGCAACAAGAGCGTTTTCTTTTATCCAATTTATGTTGTCAGAGTATGCTACTACATCATCGAAATCCAGCATTCCGTCTCCATTGACATCCTCATAGAGGCCATCATCGTTCAGATCGGCCGGCGGATTAGTACATCCAGGGAATATGGGAAGTACTGGTACTGGCTTTTCTGTAACGGTTATTGTAGCTAATTTTGAATTTGTACCGTTTCCATTGATTGCTGTCAGGTTAACCGTATAGTTTCCTTTCGTAAAGTAAATATGTACAGGATTCTGCTCTGTTGAGTTATTGCCGTCTCCAAAGTTCCAGTTTACAGAAGTTGCATATTCTGAACTGTCGTTAAATTGTACAGATAGAGGAGCAAAACCCTCAGTAATGTTGGCACTGAAATTAGCTACTGGAGCAATTGGTGCTGGTGGATGCACTGGAGTGTTTGTACCAGTAATCACGAATGTATGAGCTCCTGCGGTTGCAAGGGTTGCCGTAACATATGTGATACCAGTAAAACTATCCTGTTTAACGCTTGCGGCAACGCCATCACAAGTTGCAGAAACAACATTACCCAATGTTGTTTTCAAAGTGAAATCAGTAATTGGTTGTGTGTTTGTGACAGTAATGGTTGTGACTGCGCCATCAACTGTACCAGTAATAGTTGATCCTCTAACACCATTTATATAATTTGCAAGTGTATTCATATTTGCAAAGTTTGGATTTGCCGCCTGCTGAGTGCTGAGGATAGTTGTTAGTCCAGATGTAAGTTCTGTAGACGTTACGCCCCAACCAGGAACTCCACAATTTGTAGCCATTCCCTGATAGTGTCCAGCAATTACGAAGTTCATTGGGAAGTTACCATACTTGAACTGATTTGAGTGGACATTTACTGCATTGGCAAATTCTGCTCCTGTTGCGTAATCGAGATCTAATGTAGGAATTTCATATTCTATCAGATTTGTCTTTGCATTATTCACAAGTACCTGTTTTGGTAAAAACAATGTGTTATCAGTTGGACTACCAGCAAGAGCACCATTTATACCATTCGATGTCTCAATGATAAAGCCACTATTTGCTACAGCTTGCATTGAGTTGACACAATATGTGGTCATTGGGAATCGCCATGATGTAAACCCATAATCAGATGAACCAGCTGCATTATTTACAATCGCTTTATCAGCGGCGACATTTGCCGTATAAGTAGCCAAAGACACACTATCTTTATCCCATACAGTCAAGTGTGGATGAAGTGTGTGAGTGTCACCATATTGAGAGTAATAAGTGAGCCGAGGCCCTGTCATGTATGAACTAGGAATAATATAGAACGTATTAAGTGCACTTGGTGTGAGACCCAATGAGGTTTCTGCATTAATCATTGGGTCTATTGTAGCTACATCCCATGGAACACATTCTACATCATCAACAGTGACAGTGAGTTGTTTATCACTGTTTGGATAAGTGACTTCAACACCGCTAGGATTCTGAGCAAATTTCATAATCCAAGCTTTAGTCTGAGTGAACAGTTTTGATGCGTTCTGAGCATCGAAGTAACTGGTAGTACCACCAGAGATGAACATATTAGGATTGGAATATATTACACGAGCGCCATTGGATGGATTCTCGAATTTAACCAGCATTGCAGCACTTCCACATGACATAAGTACCTGATAATTCATACCCGATATTGTTCCACTAGGAGTACTAAATGTTCTGAATATTGAAGACTGTGAAGCTGTACCTACAGGTTTAAATGTTGCTGGTAATCCATTAGTAATGTCGTCGGTATTAACTATAGTTATTGTGGTTTCACTGCTAGTCGTTCCACTCACAACATTTCCAAGAATACTTGTTAACTGGACACCGCTACCACCAGTGACCGTAAGACACGGGTCATTTATGAACCAGACACATCCACCATTGTTGATATATTCCTGAATCTTATTTGCGGCAGCAGTAGACATTTGAGATACTGGCACAATTAAAAGTTCATAGTTTCCAACAGTTAGTGTATTAAGACTTGTTGTAGTGTCTCCAATGTAATCTGGATTAAATTCACTCAACATTGCAGTTGTCATTGGGTCGAACGTTACAGCAACTCTAACAGCCTTGTTTTGAGATTCACTCCATACCCAATTTGTCATTGCAGGCATATATACTGCAATTTTCTTAGTATTATCAATCATAGTTCCAGAAGCAGAAGTAGATGTAAATGTTACAGCATTAGAAAAAGCTGTTTTAGATACAGGAACACTTGCAGGAGCTTTAACAACACTTGCTGCTTTTATATTTTGTCCTGGAGGTAATATTTTACCTTGTGAAGTTTCTGGCACTGGGATATAATTTCTTTCGATTTCTAATGATCCATCGGTAATATTAGATGTAACTATTGACGAGTTATCCATTTCATTAGGTGCACCATAGGCCGGTCCGACTAAAATTAATATCATCAACATGGATATTATTGATTTAGGTAATATTATCTATCCCCCCAATTATATAGTTAAATTTGTTTTAATATAGTCACTTGCGACTTAAAATTCATAAGATACTAAAGGTATATAGACGTACCTGTTCTGCTGCAAAAATTTATAATGTAGAAGTAAAAATTTAGTTTCACAGCAAAAAAGCATAAAAAGACAGAATATTTCTAAGATGCCATCTAGATTTGGCTGTGTTGCAAAAATAATATTTCCGCAGTTTGATACTATAACTCTTTCCTTTGTGTATAATTTCCCTAGTGATGAAATTGATCAACTTTCCTAATTGTGAATGTTTACACTGATTTCGTAACAAAGCCATGTTTTTTATAATAGAACCAATCAATGGGCTTCACGTTTCTGTTTTTTACATCTATGAGAAAAATAAGTTTTTTATCTATCCTTCTTCAGGTAGTTTGTATCGTTCTGCTACGCTTGCGAGACAGAACACTAAAGACAGAGAAATAGATTCTAGAAAAAAGGAAATATTTTTAGTAGTGGAATGCTCCCTTAAAATTCAGTTTGCCAATTTCTGATATACTCTTCCTAAAAAACCGTTGCCCTGAATTCTGATCTTGGCTTGTTTATTATTTACACCTTTTGAATCCGGAAGTTCCTGAAATTTCCAACGGTGACTTTCGCTTTAAAATTTATATATTTAGCAGCATCTCCTAGGTCCAGTATATTCTCCAGATAAACTTTTGAACTATTTCTTTCAGCTTTTCTTTCTTTTTGATCTCAATTTTCCTGTGCACATGCGTGACTAAAATCTTTAATTTCCTCAATCTCCCTAGCCTTATTTTCCATTTGAGTATGTAGTCATCTCCGCTTAAGGATCTTAATAAGAAGCAAAACCAAAAATAGTAAGATAAGAATCTTAGTGCGCATGTGGCAACTAAGATATGTTCGTTTATTTCGCTTTTATGTGTCTTCTTCCGTGTTTAATATTTAGTCCAATACCTGTGATATAGAGCACATAAAAATAACTAAGCACAAACACTTTTAATATTGGATAAATAATCATATACGGAACTACCATCAACATTAGCATTTTATTGTGCCTTAAGAATATTGAAATCATTGCACTATTAATTAGCATTAATATTGAGAAACAAATAAGTCCTTTTATCATAAAACCATAGATATTTCCATATTGAGTCAAGAAATATGGCATGACTAAAATCATTATAAGAGAGCATAAACTCATAACAAAGCTAAGATAACTATAAATCATCCACGGATTCGTGATAGCCCATTTTTTATGGATACGCCACACTTGAAGGTTACCGTACCACCACCTTGTTCGTTGTTTATACCACTGCTTAATGGTTTCAGGCGCATTTGTATAAATTTTAGCGTATTGATCTAATTTTATCATGAATTTACTTTCACGCGCGCTTGCCGAGAAATCTGCGTCTTCTAATATTGTATCATTAGTGTACTGTATTTGGTCACATACATGACGCTTTACTGCTGTAATGGGACCAGGACACACAACTATTTCATCAGTCAAACTTTGGAGGTATCTGACAATTTCTTGTTCAATATGATATTCTATCTTCTGACAACAATTAATGAAGCTAAATTTCTCAGGTTTATTAATTAACACTTGCCCTGTGACTATGTCTGCATCTGGATGTGCACTAAAGCACCTCATTATTGATGATACCGCATCAATGCACATATTTGAGTCACCATCACTAAATAATATAATGTCTCCTTTTGCAATCTTAATACCCTCATTGAGTGCACTAGCCTTTCCAACATTCTGTTTTAAATCCAAGAGGGTTATAGGATATTGTGAAGCTATAGCAGCTGTTCTGTCCGTCGATCCATCGTTTACGACAATGATTTCTTTTGCGCCTTTATAATCTTGATTCAACAACGACTCAATACATCTACCAATTGATTTTTGTTCATTATAAGCGGGAACTATGATCGTTAACAGATCAGGATATTTTATTTCTGTCTTCAGTAGTTGCTTATCAGATTCTCTTTTAAATCTACTTGTTATTAGCTTCCATATAACAAAGAAAACTAAAGGGAATGTGCCAAACACCAAGAAAAACAGCAAATACGCTTGCATAATTCTATTTACCGATACATGAAAAATATATAGATCGATATTTATATCATTTTTAACTAAAGGCATTGCAGGAATTACAGCTAACACTACTTCACCAACAGAAGAATATTTGCGCAGTGCAGCCATATCTTGAATAACTTCTGGCTTTGTATTGGCATCTATGTCGTCCATTCTTACTAATATATTTCTATTCTTAGTTTTCGCAAGATAGTTGTTTAAGAATAATTTAGTATGTACATTCCAATCTTGAGAGTGAACCATTATAATATGTGGATTATCTTCTTCTATCTTCTTTACAGCTTCTATATATCTTAAATCAGTATCATGCGTCATATTACGCCATTCCCATGTATATTCATATAGAATGGCACCATCAAATGGTATTGTCAAACCTGCGTTTGCGACATCTTCTATTACATTTGACGGTTCTGACACATTCGAAACTTGGTATGGAGCTACAAATATTGCAGTGTTAAGTCCAGCTTTGTTAAAAGTATTTACTGCGTTGTGTAAATTTTTAGTGGCTTCAGCATGTGTCAGGTTGCTATAATCTTCATGCACCCAGCCATGTATTGCTACAACGACACCATCAGCTTTTGCAATCTGCAATGAATCAAGTAACTCCGGAACTTTTAAAATCGTCGTATGTCCATCAGTATATCCATCGTCTTGCGAAATATTATATTGTGTTATTATAGCGCCAACGCCAAATGTAATAATTATAGCTAATATTAACGATAATGCTATGCACAACCTACCACTTAATTTAGTTTTAATTTCCACCACCTTTGATGTTATATCGTCATAACTGTATTTAAAAATATTGATATTATTATCTATAATCCTAATATTCAATACCTACCTATAATTAGAATTTATTATTCATATATGATTATTTATTATCCGACTGTATGTATAACCATCTGTTGGTAAAAAATATATGTAAATTTTTCTAATTATGTTAATTTGTAACTAAAATAAAACAGATTAGGCTGTGAAAGGAAGTGGGGTAATTCACAATGAAATCAATAATAACTGGCGGAGCGGGCTTTATTGGTTCTCACTTATGCGACCTTTTGCTTTCAAAAGGGCATGAAGTGGTGTGTGTCGACAATTTAATCACAGGCAGTGTAAAAAACATTGAGCATATTAAGTCAGATAATTTTACTTATATGCAACACGATGTAACTAAACCGTTTCATTATGCTGGCGAAGTTGATTATGTATTTCATCTTGCAAGTCCAGCGACATTTAAGATGTGTGTCGAAGCTCCAACTGCAATCATGAAAGTCAATTCTGAAGGAACTTTCAATATGTTGGAGTTTGCTAAAGAAAAACAAGCACGCTTCCTGCTTGCATCAACATCGGAAGTTTATGGCGATCCCCTTGTAAATCCTCAATCTGAAGCATATTGGGGGAATGTGAGTTGTACTGGTCCAAGAAGTGTCTACGACGAAGCAAAGAGGTTTGCTGAATCCATCACAATGACGTACTACCGTTATTGTGGTGTAGATACACGGATTGTCCGTATATTTAACACATACGGACCAAGAATGCAGATAAAAGATAGCAGAGTCATACCGAATTTCGTCAATCAGGCGCTTTCCGGTGATGACATTACCATATATGGTGATGGCTCTTATACTCGCTCTTTCTGCTATGCAACTGATGAGGCAGAAGGAATTTACAGGTTGATGATGTCTGACTGCGCAGAGCCTGTTAACATTGGAAACGAGCATGAGATGACTATACTTGAACTTGCTAAGATGATTCTCGGAGTCACAGGGAGTAAATCAAAGATTATCCACAAGGATTCATTGACAGACGACCCAAAACTTAGATGTCCAGACATCAGCAGAGCTAAAAATGTGCTAAGTTGGGAGCCTAAAGTTGGCTTAGAAGAAGGGCTCACTAATACAGTTGAGTATTTCAAAAGTGTAAGGGTTTGAGTAAGTGGGATGGGGGATTAACGTGGATAAATTGATTAGTAAAATAAATGATAATTCTGCTGTTGTCGGAATAATGGGATTAGGTTATGTTGGACTTCCACTGGCAATGGTTTTTGCTAAGAAGTTTAACGTGATTGGATATGATGTTAGTGAAAATACTGTCACAACGCTCAAAAGTGGCAAATCACATATAAAAGATATATCATCAGATGTGCTTAATACTTATCTTGGTTCTTCATTTCATCCCACAAGTAATGTAAATGACTTAAACAAGTGCGATTTCTTCATAATCTGTGTGCCGACACCACTCAATGGAAATCATGAGCCTGATTTGAGGTATGTTGAAAGTGCAACAATAACGATTTCCAAGATTCTCAGGAAGGATCAGTTCGTTGTTCTTGAAAGCACAACTTATCCAGGTACGACAGAAGAAGTGCTTGTGCCTATTTTGGAAGAGAGCGGGCTTAAAGCTGGAGTACACTTTGGCGTCGCACATTCACCAGAAAGAATCGATCCAGGTAATACATATAATGTAGAAGATATTCCTAAAGTCGTCGGTGGTATAAATCAAGAATGTACCGAGATTGCAACAATGATGTATGGTGCCGTGCTTAAGCATATAGTGCCAGTTACTAATGCGAGAACTGCTGAAGCTGCCAAAATCTTAGAGAATACTTTCAGGTGTGTGAATATTGCACTCATAAATGAAATGTCTTTGATTTTTGACATGATGGATATTAATACGTGGGAAGTTGTTCAAACTGCTGCAACTAAACCATATGGGTTTATGTCATTCTATCCAGGTCCTGGCATTGGAGGACATTGTATTCCACTTGACCCATACTATCTGTCATATCAAGCAAAAAAACTAGGCTTCATGCCTCGATTTATTGAAATAGCAGCTGAAATAAATCACTATATGAAGATATACACAGTAAACGTTGCTAGAGAAGCATTGCATAACGTTGGTAAACAACTACGTAGTTCTAATATTGCTGTGTTTGGTCTAGCATACAAGAAAAACATAGACGATGCAAGAGAATCACCTGCACTGTATGTTATTGAATCGCTTAAAAACCTTGGTTCAAATGTAACAGTTTATGATCCACATATCAGTGCATTCAAGACACCGTTCGGTACTCTATTCAGTCAAAATAGCATCGAAGAAACATTGAAAGATGCTGACTGTGCTATCTTCCTTGTCGACCACGATGAATACCGTAACATAGACCAAGAAACCATTACTGCACTCATGAGGCATCCCATAATTATTGATTGTAAGAATATATTTGATAAACACCATGATATACCGTGTTACGGAATCGGTAAGGGAAGCGTACAATCACTCATGAAGTCTCCCATCATTATTGATGAGCCTATCCCAAAACCTATTCCCATTCACACATCCATAAGGCTGCCATGACCATTTTCCTGCTTAGTATCACGATTGATTATCTTAAAATCGAGGTTCAAAGAAGTGGTTTTTGATTTTTGGGATTCGCTCGTTTGTAAGAATATATATTGATAAACGCGATGGTATAACGTACTACAGAATAGGTAAGAAAAGCATACAATAATAAAAACAAGAAGCTCACGAATGTGAGCTTCATTCTCCTATTTAATACAGTTAATATAGCGAATACAGTTAACGTGTGTTATTAGGAATTATTGCGTTCTTATAGTTATGCATAATAAGGATGTGTAATGATGCGATTTAACTTAATACTTCTAACTATCTTATTGATTGTGTTGATACAACCTGTATATGCAGGTACAATAGCAACATCGAATGATGCCTATAATAAATCAGTTCAAATGCTGTCTGTTTGTGAAAATAATCAGGTTACACCAAACTGGAATTATGCAGAAAACATAAATGATAATAGGGGAATAACGTTTGGTGCTATTGGTTTTACAACAGGTACATGGGATGGTAATATTTTGATTAAATATTACACTAAACTTAATCCCAATAATACACTTGCTAAGTATATTCCTGCACTAAATGCCATAGATGCCGGTCCACATCCATACAATGACGAAAGTTCAAGTAACAGCACGGTTGGTCTTGATAACTTTATAACAGACGTTAATAGTATCAATGATCCGCTGTGGCAAACAGCACAACTTTATTTAATACAAGAGATGTACTGGAATCCTACTGTTGCTGCATGGAATCGTATTGGTGCTAACAACCAATTAACACTGGCTTTTATGTACAATTCTAATATTAGATTTGGTCAAGATTATATGGAATCCTTTATAACTGGTGCGACTACTCAATGTGGTGGAACGCCTGGTACTGGAGTGGATGAAAATACGTATCTACGGGCGCTGATGGCTGAAATGGATGCTCAGATAGTGAAAGAGGGTTGGGGAGATACCGACCGCAACGACGGTTTTAAGACACTTCTAGCAGAAGGAAACGTGAATTTGACGACTCCTTTCATATTTACAGAGTACGGAGACTCGTATATAATTACTGGTGATTTGGATTTAAACACAAATACACCTTCAACAGCCTTTACTTATCCAACACCTGTAGTAGCTTTTAGTAATCTAAAACCTGTACCACACGCCAAAGCAGTAACACTTACTGACAAGTTCAAATATACTAAATTCATATACATGGACTGATTGTGTTACAAAAATATTATTTCCACAGCTTGATACTATAACTCTTACCTATCTGTATTATTATTTTTTCTAGTGATGAGATTGATGAACTTCCCTAATTGTGAATGTTTGTCTGATTTTATAACAAAGCCAGAATTTTGGTGCTCCCTTGTTAATCAGTTGATGTTTTGACACCTGTAATTTAACAACTCTATAAATCTCCATTTCTTTTTAATGATTTCAGACTCTTGTGCAGGTGTTTTCTTTTCCAGAACTCCCTTTTCCTTTTCTTTTACTAATCCTCTATAATTTCTACAGAAGTTAAAATGGGTACAGTAAAGCCTCATTTGGTTATGCTCCTCATTTACCCATTGTAATAATATATACTAAATTTAACATATAAACTAACTAAATATAATATAAGCATCCACTTTTTTGATCCTAAATATTAAAATATATCTAAAACACAGCTTTCTTCAAGCATGATAAAAAGAGGCTTTCCTCCAGCTCTTAATGAAAAAACTGAAATACTTATTCTGGGCTCCCTTCCCGGAGACGAGTCTTTAAGGAAGCGACAATATTACGGGAATCCCGGTAATGATTTTTGGAGACTAGTCGGCAATGCGATTGGCGAGAATCTTCAGGATATGGATTATGAGACGAGGCTTGAAACTCTGAAGCGCCACAGAATAGGGCTCTGGGATGTTTTTAAAACCGGAAAAAGAGAGGGAAGCGAAGATGCAAAGATAAAGGAAGAAGAGATAAACCAATTCTCAATGCTAAAAGAAAAAGCTCCGAACCTGAAGCTGGTTCTTTTCAATGGCATGAAATCCGGAGAATACGAGCCGATTCTAAAATCAATGGGATATGAAACAAAAGTCCTTCCCTCTTCAAGCGGAGCGAACCGGCGATTTTTGAAAAATAGGAAGTCAGAATGGGAAGCAGCTTTCAATCATTAGTAGGCTCTACAGACCTATTCCCCAGACCTGTTTCCAGCTTTTAGAAAACTTCTAGTGTTGTTTACAGAAGGATTTTGAAAGTAAACCTAAACCCGCACTTCAGGTTATCTAATTTCTATAGCCTGTATGGGGCAGACTTCTTCACAGGCTCCGCAGTCTATGCATTCTTCTTCATCTACGACTGCACAACCTTCATCCTCATCAATGACTATTGCTTCTACAGGGCACTCCTCAGCACAGGTTCCACAGCCTGTACATTCTTCTTTATTGACTTTTGGTGGCATAATTTTAACTCCTCTATTTTGTTTTTCTATTTTTTCCAGTTAGGATCAGAATTTTTGAAGTGAAATTAGGGTCTAGAATTCAGAATATCCAGACTCAATTTATAATTATTTCTTTTTATAGATAAAATTTCGCTTTAGAAGTAAAAGAATTAGCCACAACTGAGACTGCAGTTCTAATCGTCACTGATACAACTCTCGATAAATCTAACTTTACATATATGGACTTTGTCTATTGACAAATAGGAATTGCATGGTTTGAAACTAAATTGAGCATTGCAAAAGCGCTGTAAGTAAATATGTAGTTGAGTCACTAAAAATGTAGTTGTTATCGGCATCCAGACTTGCGATGAGCAAATGAAAGAGAAAATATAAGTTTAGATTTATTCCTACCATAAGGATTAGGAACAGTCCTGTAGTTTGAAAAGTTGAAGAATGATATGATGAAGTCCATACTGGCGAAGTTTGTATAGTTGATATAACCCGGTAAATATTCAAACTTTAGTAATAGGTCTTGCCATACCTTTGTAGTGATTAAAGAGTTCTTTGCCCCATTTGAGTGCGCTTTCATCAAAACTTAGCAGATTATGGTTGTAGTAAATTCCACTATTGCAGAAGAGGGAAAGCGCCAGAAACTTTTCCGTAACTATGCTTGAAGCAATTTTCATATTATTATTATTGCAGACATAAAGTTTGGTATATTTCAGGTTCAGGAAATGTTCAAGTTCTCTTTTGTAATCATTTAACATTCTATCATAAACATACTCTGTAAACACCAAGGTTATGTCTGTACCTTTTGCTGCAAGCTCTATGCACAAGGATGGGTATATAGGCAGGAAGAAGGAGGATGAGATCATTACCTTCTTAGACTCGGACAGAGGGGTTACAACTTCCTTAGGATATTCAAATACATAATTTCGATCCGGGTTTACTTCGATATAATCTCCAAGCTTTCCGATCTCGTCTAGAAACACAGGTGGAATTGATGTCATATCCTGGTTTACCCAATAATCGTGATTTTTGTCGAAAACATCAAACGTTTCCAAAATTGTTTTCATTTTTGGAACCAGAATTTCTCCGATACTGGAAAGTTTATATAGTCTGTTATTCTCAACAACAAGATCCTGCTTTATAAGTATCTTTATTTGGGTCATTATCGGGCTTGAACGGACGTCAAGTGTCTCTTTGATTTCTTCGATGTTCTTTGGCCCATCAAGAAGCAGTAGAAGTAAACTTTTCCTTTTTTCCGAAAGAAAAAGAACATCCAATAATGAAGACGCCATCTAATTCCCTCTCAGGTTTCAATCTATTATATCTGACATTATATCTCTCCATACCAGAAAACTCTGAAATTCTTACTTTATCCCTGATTCTTACTTTATCCCTGCCATTATAGTTTTTAATAATATAAAGGATCTGTGAAGGTTGCGCTTAGGATATAAAGAGAAATATCATTTTTATGTAGCAGACTATACTACAGAATATGTTTATCTTTCACCAGCTTTTCATACATTCCTTCAAATTTTATTATATAGTTTTCCTGAAGCGTTTCTTTTCAGGATTATTTAAACTTTAAATATTTTTAGAGGTTACTGAGATTTATTTACATCTATGTTCTTTAATATCATATCTTATTTACCAGTCTGGAAAGCCTCTTGAAATAATCAAATAATTCCTGACACCATAAAAGAGCGCTGGGTTCGGAGCTCATAATGAATTGCTGATCGAATCTACCTTGATTATCAAAAAGGCCTAAAAGCATTGTTTTATCAGTTACAGTAATCTCAGTGAGTTTTATTCCTTCTTTGGAAACATACAGGCTTACATTATCCATGCCCATGAGTTCATTTATCATGCTTGAGTGTTTATTTGAAAGATGGTCCCAAACTGACTGGGTGAAATTCAGGGATAGCTCGGCATCTTTCCTGCCAAGCTCAACATACAGGGGAAGATAAGCAGGGTTGAAATAAGAAGCAAAAGTCGAAGCCTGCTTTGCATTACTCATGCTGTCAATAATTTTCTTAGAAGGCTCATAGATATGGTTCAGGTCAGGTTCTATAAGGGTACAATCTCCAAGTTCGGATATACGTTCCAACAAATGGCGTGGGATTGAGTTCAAGTCGTGACCTGTCCAGTAAGATTTGTTTTTCTCCACTACTTCAAGAGCACTTATCAGAGGCTTTATTGTCTTGATTATGAACTCTCCCAGAACTGTGAGCTTGTACATCCTCTCTTCCTGGACAACAAGGTCATCATCTATCAGTCTCTTAATCTGAGGAAGAATCGAGGTGGCTGTAACATCAAGTGCATCCCTGATTTCATCAATATTTTTTGATCCGCTATCCAGTAGTATAAGAAGATTTTTTCTTCTATCAGAACGGAAAACGAGATCAATAAGTGGAGAAGCCATAATCTCTTACTTCCTGTCATTCAGTAGTTTGTAGTTGTGGCCGGACTTTCTTCCAGCAGGCTGGTTCTTTGGCTGTTCATTTTCAAGTGAGGATCGTTTCTGGCTTTTTAAATTGGCCTTTATCTGCATAATCTGTAATTATCATTATTTAGTCAGTTAAAATTCCGGGGGTACAGGTTCCTACAAAAGTCATCTTTGTCTCCATTGGAGTGTGTTTCCAGCCAGACGGTGAAAGGTACTCTACGCTTGTGTTTATTTTTATCGAGCTTTCTGGAAGTCCGAAATATTTCATTGAATTCAGAATGAGCTCTTCGCCAGTTTTTTGGGAATATTCCACTGCCATTTGATACAACTCGAACTTCTTCCTCCCTGCTGGGGTGAATACCAGGAAATTCTGGTCCGGATTCTCCATTGAAGACGGCCTGATAGTTATTTCAATTCTTTTAATTCCTTTTCCTACGAGAGCTCCAACTGCATTTCCTACATTTGCATATTCAGGAACTATAATCTCTGCATCAATGAGAGCCTTGATCTCTTCATAATAAGCCTTTACAGGGCCTCCAAGCAGGACTATAGGAACATTTAACTTGTACTGGACAGGTATTTCTCCCTCCAGTACTTTCTTTATTCCATCTGTCCCCTTGCTTTCCATTATAAAGGACATTAAACTATAAGCCATATTTTTTGCAACCTGTTGCTTTACTTTTTTGCAAAAAGCATGAACTCCCAATTGAGTGAAACGCGAAAGCTTTTTAGCTCCAATCTGAGCAGCTTCTACGTCTCCTTCTGTATATTCCCCAAGAACATGCAGAGCATCAGTTGGAGTGAAGCCTATAACCTGGATCACTCGCTGTTGAATTAGTGAATCAAGGACAACAGGAGAGGGGAACCTTTTCATTTTATTCAAGATTTCGTGGATAGAGAGGGGTTCTTCTTTTATAAATTCAAGTAATTTTATTTCACTTTCTGTAGGGTTGAAGGGGATTACTCCAGTATTAACAAAGAATTTGGCGGGTTGAACGTGCTCATTGAGCATGGTTCTTAGGGGCACGGGATTCTTTTCAAGTTTCTCCATGAAGTTAGGGTACTGCATAGCAGCAAAGCAAAGTGGCATTACTCTTCTTGGCCCAATCCGGATTTGTTTCTTAAACCACACATGACTATCTCCCCCGTTTGCCGAACTTTCCATTTTTATTGTTTTTACGCGAGTTTGCCAGCCTCCTACAACTGCTCCTATCTCACAAAGTTCCGGAACTCCATTCTTCATTATGGAGATATCTGTGCTTGTTCCTCCAACATCGATTATGGCACAGGTATCCAGTCCTGAAAGGTAAGAAGCTCCCATAATACTTGCTGCAGGACCTGAGAATATAGTTTCGATAGGCCGAAGTTTTGCATCTTTTATATCTGTAACTGAGCCGTCACACTTTAGCATCAGAATCTTCGCATCAAGGTTTCTTTTCCTTATTTCTGCCATGATGGAATGAATAAACTGACAGGTTATTGGGATTAGCTGGGCATTTAAGACGGCGGTGGCTGCTCGTTCGTAAGCTCCAAGCTCCTGGGAAAGTTCATGTCCACAAACCACAGGATACCCTGTCAATTTAACGACTGCTTCCTTAATTCTAAGCTCATGATCTGGATTTCGGATGCTAAAGTACGAAGATATTGCAAAAGCCGAGACTTTCTTCTTGAGACTTATTGCAAACTGTTCTACGGCAGTAAGGTCTAGAGGCTGTAACTCGTCTCCATTGCTGTCGTGTCCTCCTTTTACAGTAATACAGTAATCTGCAGGAAGTTCCTTTGGGACGTCATAGTCCCCTACAAGGATCAGGCCAACTGGATATCCTGTCCTTTCGAGAATGGTATTTGTCGACAGGGTTGTGGAAACCGATACCAATTTTACTTTACTGAGGTGCTCCGGATTAAGCTTATCAATAGCATTTCGAATTCCTACCATGAGGTTCGGATAAGTAGTAGTTGCCTTGCTGGTATCAAGGATCCGACTGTCCGAGTCTCTTAAAATTACAGCATCGGTGTAGGTTCCACCTGCGTCAATACCCAGACTATATTGCATGTCAAAACAGCCCCATTTTTTAATTCAGTGTACGTAATTGAGGTCTTCTATAACTGTATATCTTTCTAACTTAGATTGTAAAAATTATTTCCCTGGGTATATATATTCCAATTAAGATACATATCCCTATATATAAGTTGACTACTGACATTCCAATTTACCGTTATCCTTGCAGTTCCTGTAAATATCTCCTTTTTCCTAAGATATAACTCCTGCAGACGCCTGTACAAATCCATCCAGAAATATTTCCATGAAGAAGACAATCATTGATTCACAGTTATATGCCTAATTGACTCAACAGTTAAATCCTTAAATAACTCAGACTCGACTGTACGTAGCGAGGTTGGTAAAACCATGTGGGGCAGCACTTGCAATCTTGTCACTATTACGATAACAGTCCTACGTTTCCCTTATTAGTTGACCTGAAACCAGTTCAAAAAAATAAAAAAGAAGTTAAGGGGCTTAGAGCCCATAGTTTTCGGGTTTGAAAACTGGAACTTCTTGTTTGAATTTAGTCAGGTTGTCGCTCATGAACTGGTCAGCATCGTCGGTAAGGGCTTCGAGGTCAGCCTTAACCTTTGCAAGAGCATTGGTTTCGAACCTTGTAAGCCTCAGCTTACCGGAGTTGATACCTTCTTCAACAATGTTACAACATTCAATCGCAGCGTTCTTTGCACGGAGGTAGTTGTTTTCTCCATCCTTTACGATTGCCTGTCCGACCCTGTAAGCGTTGTCGTAGGCAAGCACATAGCCCTGCGGGTCTCTGAATTTGTCAGAGAGCACGAGAACATCCCTGAGATCCTTTGCTTTTCCGGTCTTAAGGGCAACGTTCATCATGGAACAGTCATATGCCAGACTTTCGGACCAGCACTGAACAGTTGTACCACCGAATTCCCCATGGAATTCAACTGATTCGTTGGACCAGAGGTCACAACACTGCATGATCAGGTTACCCATAAGGTCAGAGTGAGCACAGGTTGAGGTCTTTCCTTCCTGTGAAATCGGGACACCTGCAATGGGTTTTACAATGCTGTTTTCATATCCACAGTCCTTTCCAGGCCCGACAGCACCGGCTTCGTATGCACAGAGAGATCTTGCTGCAGAAATTGCCCTTGCAACAATTGCGGTTGTGTGGGCAAGATTCTTGTCAAGCAGCCCGCCTGCAATGAACATTGCAGTGTTTGCCTGAGCACAGTCTGTGTCACCTGCGGGAACAGTGCCGGTCTTCTTTGCGATGTCTGAAATGTCTTTCCAGATCATTTCCATGTCCATGCTGCCAAGCACACCGATACCGAAGAGGATACCTGCAGTGTCGTTCCTCAAGATAGAGTAGTCGAAGATTTCCTTACCACCCATACTTTCCACGGAAAGCAGGTCTGCACCATTCTGGGCACACAGTTCGAAGGCTTCCATAAAGACGTTGTACTTGTCTCCTCCCCTGAGCTGGAGGTATTCACGGTCTTGACGGATATCACCAATGGTGTGGCGGAGTGCGCATTTTATGCCATATTCGTCATGGTATTCTTCCATGATAGTTTTCTGGGCGTGTGCAACGGCTGCTCCCCACTCAGGGTTGTTGGACATCTGTTCAACGTGTTCAGTTTCAAGTACCACAGAAGGAGCTCCGATCTGGATCATCCTTTCCATGATATCGGTGGTAATTCTCTCGTATTCTTTTATAAGTTTTTCTTTGGACTTGCCTGCTTGAGGCCTTGGGGCGTAGTTAACTTCGGGAGTTGTGTAACCAGCACCGATTTCGAGGCCAAGCCCTGCTTTTACTGGGAATTTTGACTCCCCAAAAAGCAGTTCATCTGCACTAGCGTAAGCCATTGAAGTGTATTTTTTAACCATTCTTGCTCCCTCCTTAATGCTTGTGGAATTCCTCTCTTAATGCTGGGATGTCTACAGTACCTGCAATAATTGCGTCAGCGATCTTGGGGGCATCTGCAGCTTCTTCACCATACACTCCAAGTTCATACTGAGACACGAAGTCCTGGTTCACAGCACCACCACCGCATGCAAATGGAACCTTTATTCCCTTCTCAAGGAGTTTGTCATTGACTTCCTTGAATGCATACATGGTGGTTGTCATGAGGGCAGTACCTGTAAGCATAATCGGCTTTTCTTTTGTAACTGCATCGATTACTTCATCTACAGGAACGTCTCTTCCGAGGTCAACTACATCATAGCCGTTTGCTCTCAGAAGGGCAACAACAATGTTCTTTCCAATGTCATGGACATCACCTTCTGCAACGTGGCAGACAACCTTGCCCCTTGGTTCGGGAACTTCGTTAGTCTGAGTCTTACAGAACTCAATACCTGCAAGCATTGCATCAGCAGACATCATAACGTTGGGGAGGAAAATGATACCTTCATCGTAGAGCTGGGTTACAACTCCCATTCCTACCATTAGGGCATCATCAATAAGGTCGATTGGCTTCTTGCCTGCATCGATTGCGGCCTGGAGTGCTTCAACTACATCATCCTCTTCACCCTCATAGATTGCTTTTGCAACCGGGTAGATGAGTTCATCCTTGGGGTAAAGCTCTTCTGCGGCTTCGTCAGGAGTCATTTCCTTCTCGAGGGCGACGTTGTAGCGTACCAATATGCCGTCGATATCTTCCAGTTTCAAATCCAACATATTTTAACCTCCATTTGGTAAAAAGGTCTTAGATTACTCGAATCTTTGACCCTGCAAGTTGCATCTCCTGAAGTTTCCAAGCTTTTTTGCCGGACACTTCTTGAATACAATGTCAAAGAATTCGAAAACCTCCAGATCAAATTCTTTCCACGGGATTGGATAACTTCTGGTGATGTACTAGTCTAGTCATTAAGTAACTGAATTTAAAACCGTTTTTCCGTTGTTCACGCTCTCTTTAGAGGGCTTTTAAGTAACCAGACATGGGAATCTCTTATATTCTATTCTCTGGCTCTAAAGAATCTTCTATTCAGTTAGTTCTGATAGGTGTACTCCCTATAGTATTCCGGGATGCACTTGCAGATCACAGTTATACTTAATTGCATATACCTTCACCGATGCTAATTTTTGAGTTGCTATAATATTATAATTCTCATTTCAGTTTTCTCTGCAAGTGATGTTATAAAAGAGAAGTGAATTTTTGCCCCCAATGATCTAAACAATTGAGTCAAAATTTATAGAGCAATTATCCTATTTCAGGATTTATTAATTGTAAAGCATGAAGATAAAGAGATATTTATTTTTAGCGCTTGAGATAATCAAGTGAACTTGTTTTTTACTGTAGATCAGGAACAGTCAAAATATAGCTACCAACGTATATTCTTCAAAGCACACAAGTGAAATTAAATACTCAAAGTCCTCCCTCAGAAATTTCATAATTTCTTACTTTCCGGGAAAACAAGTAAGAGCTTCCAAAACTCAGACCTTTAATTAAGATCTTTAATTATCTGGAGTTTATTAAATTCGGTTTTTGCCTTTACTCAGCTATTTTATTAACCAGGGCAATCTATTTCCCATATAGGTTATCCTGCCACTGTCTTTAATTTCCCTCTACTTTCGATCAAGCGCCGATGACCTTTTTATAATATATAAGGCTTTTGTATGTAGGGTCATAGTTTTCCTGAGCTATAGGCATCTTTCTTCCAAAAGTCGCCCTGCTTAAGAAACTACTATTATTTTAGCTATAACTTTACACATACATCATGCTAAATTTCAATGTTGATTTTCATGGTACAGCAAACACAGCCGTTTGTAATCTCCTGGTTTCTACCCAGTCTTTCGAGACTATATCCCCACCAATTCCGATTTCTCAATTTCATTAACAACAATTATCATTTTTTTTTACAGATATTCAATAATTCTCCTTATTGTTATGATTTTCCACCTTCTGGCAAGTCCCTGATTATAAGTCCCTGATTATTATACATTTCATATTTTTGCCACCTTCCATAAATGTCTTCATAAACGATTTTCAGGAGGATTTCAGGATTGAAAACACATATTCAGGACTTAAAATGACAAAATAAGCCTAAAGAGTGCTTCACTCCTGATATCTCCCATCTATTACCCCCTTCTGTCTGGAGGTTCGAGGTTGAAAACACCGAACCTTTTTCACTCCGTTTTTTGGCTGGCAACAGTCTGGAAATGGCAAACCGAGTCTGTACCACCTTTCCGGAGTGTTTTCTGAATATATACCCTGTTTTCCGGGAAGTAAATAAAAATGGCAAATTTACTTCCCGGCACAGTACTTCAGGTCTAACTCATTTTTTGGGGAAGTGATAACAATGCCAC
>ENA-UOOI01001319-UOOI01001319.1-fermentation-metagenome-genome-assembly--contig:-NODE-1319-length-26500-cov-3.926413_pt1 | contig 26500 bp, 24 predicted proteins | sample MGYA00245779_ERZ724027 | MGnify/ENA primary metagenome ERZ724027 (study PRJEB28704, sample SAMN03018318) | fermentation metagenome | biome: anthropogenic terrestrial biome; feature: soil; material...
TGACAATCCTGATCCGCGAGGGAAGTGCCGCGAGAAATGTGGAAGCGATCGTAAAAGGAATTGTTGAAAATGGAATCAGTACGGAAGGTTTTTGCTTCTGCACCGATGACAAGCATATTCAGGATATCCTGCAAGAGGGACATATCGATCACAACGTTCGAAAATCAATCCGCTTAGGTTTGGACCCCATGACTGCGATCCAGATGGCTACGATTCACCCGGCCAAATGCTATGGATTAAAAGATGTCGGAGCGATTGCACCGGGATATCAGGCTGATCTAATCGTGCTTGATGATCTCAATACAATTCAGGTAGAGGAAGTATATTATAAAGGTGAGAAGATCCAGAAATCTGAGACTGTCGAAAAAGCCGAGTGTCCCAAGGAGCTTAAGAATACCGTACATATTAAAGATTTCTCCAAGAATAGATTGCGTCTGCCACTCACAAATGAGACACATGTGATAGAGCTGGTGGACGGACAGATTCTGACAAAGGATAAAAAGATCAGAACCGAGGCCGGAACCGAGTTCCAGGCAGACAGGGAATATCAGAAGATTGCGGTTGTGGAGCGCCACAAAGGCACCGGGAAAGTCGGAGTTGGAATTGTGGGAGGCTATGGAATTAAACATGGAGCCATCGCATCCAGTGTGTCCCACGATTCTCACAATATCATTGTAGTGGGAGACAACGATGAGGACATGGAACTTGCCGTCAATGAACTCATAAAAAGTCAGGGTGGGTACAGCGTTGTGTCAGACCATGAGGTCTTTGACACCCTGCCCCTTCCGATTATGGGACTGATGAGTGATGACGGTTTCCAGGAAATCGATTCGAAGATGAAACGGATGAAACAGAAGGCACAGGAGATGGGTGTCTCCAAGGGCATCGATCCCTTCATCACGCTGTCATTTATGGCACTCACCGTGATACCTGAGATTCGTATTACACCGAGGGGAGTTTATTGTGTAAAAGAGAACACATTCTATAAATGATAATTAAATTTTCTATTGAGTAGAAAAGTGTGAGAGTTCATTACATGAGTGATGCCAGCCATGTGATGAGCTTTTTTTGGAGGATTGAATTATTGATTATATATTGACACAAGCTATGAAATGCGTTATATATAAACCGCCCTATCAAGCTCCCTTCTCATGTTTGTTCGGGTCCCAAGGTCATTTTTTTCATGAAATTATGAAACACGTATGACCTTTTGAACCTTGTATTATGCAAATAGGTATTTACAAGATGCAGGGAACGTGTTATTATTTTAGATAGATAAAGGAACAACCGCCCAAGGTGGGTTGACCCATTAAGAATGAAAAATCACCCTAACTGGTCAAAGTTTGAGGGTGATTTTTTATGTAAACTACTGATTCATCAATTTAATGAAGGTCAGTAGTGCGAGAATAAAAATCCCAAATTGAATCAAATCATTGAAACTAAATAGGTTTTCCATTCGCATCACCTCCATTCTTTGTAGAATGCAGGCCAGCCCACCCTGAAACACGGTTGCTCCTCAGACATTAGAATATCATGCTTGCCTTAAATAACAACTATAAAACTCTATGATCTGAATACAGTCTATGCAATTCTTAATCCTATGCATCTAATACTTGTATTGAAATTCTGTGAAGCCTTACAATGAACCTGCTCTAAATCTGCTGATTTCCTTATTGTACCGGATCGCGGTAGAATGTCCGGTAACCTCTTGGGGATTGTATCTTTTTTTGGGGTATGCTTCACAGGTATTCCGCAGGAGGTCTAAAAAATATATGGAGTGCATCTGTCCTATGCGGCTACCTGAAAGCATAAGTTCTTCCGGAAGAACGCATATGATGGTTCTCACAGACTGGGCACCAGGATACAATTTAGAAATACAATCGCATTTTGAATTTTCTTGCATTTAAATAGCTATTGCGCTATAATATTCATAGATTAATAGGAGATCTTCAGGGCGGGGCGTGATTCCCCACTGGCGGTACAGTCCGCGACCTGTTGCAGATGCGGCAGCTGATTCGGTGTGATTCCGAAACCAACAGTATAGTCTGGATGAAAGAAGATACACATGTCGGTGTATATAGTAAGACCCCTGGATTTTCGGATCCGGGGGTCTATTTTTTTCCGGCATCTCGGCAGAGGATCTCCAATAAAAAAGGAGATAGAAAACAATGAAAATGAACACAGCTGCAAATCCACAGAAACATCCGGAACAAAAGGCATCAAAGACAAAAACAATGGTAAAGGTTTCCATGCTGGGAGCACTGGCGGCGGTCCTGATGCTCTTCTCGGTTCCTCTGCCATTTCTGGCACCGTCTTTCTATGAGATGGACTTTAGTGAGGTTCCCGTACTGATCGGAAGCTTTGCCATGGGGCCGCTTGCGGGTGCCGCCATTGAACTGGTCAAGATTCTGCTGAATCTGCTGATGAATGGGACCCAGACAATGTTTGTGGGAGAACTGGCGAATCTGATTGTCGGATGTGCTCTCGTGGTACCGGCAGGATATATTTACCAGAGAAGCAAGACAAGGAAACATGCAGTTGCAGGTCTTGTGACCGGAGTAGTGACGATGACTGTGGCAGCAGTCCTGATGAATGCTTATGTACTTCTTCCGGCTTATGGAAAAGCATTCGGCATGCCGCTGAATTCCTTCATTAAAATGGGAACAGCGATCCACAGCTCGATCGACAGTCTGCTGGACTTCTGCCTGCTCTTAGTTGCTCCCTTTAATATACTCAAAGGAGCATTTGTTTCGGTGATTACTCTGCTGCTCTACAAACGCATCAGTGGACTACTCAGGAGGTAATTGATTAAAATGGCTACGATTAAGAAGATAACAAAACTGACAGACAGTAAATTCGTGAATTTATATTATCTGGAAGGGGAGAATAAAAAGGGACACATCAGTCATTACTATGTGGCATCCCGCGCAAAACATCTCGAAGATCTGAAGTGCAAAACGAAGGAAAACAATGCGGACGGCGTCTTTATCTACAGTCTATACGGAGAGAAAAAGGACAAAGTGGTCCTGGTACATCAGTATCGATATTCGATTGACGATTATATCTATGAATTTCCGGCAGGACTCGTGGAGGATGGTGAGAACTTTCATCAGGCGGCAGTCCGTGAAATGCACGAGGAGACCGGCCTCGATCTAGATCCGATTTCGGTGAAAACCGGATATGAAAAGCCGTACTTTACGACCATCGGGATGACGGATGAATCCTGTGCAACGGTCTATGGATATGCATCGGGAGAGATCTCTGAAAAGTATCAGGAAGAGAGTGAAGAGATTGAGGTTGTACTGGCTGACCGGGACGAGGTCAGACGAATCTTAAAAGATGAAAAAGTTTCAGTCAGCTGTGCTTTTCAGCTGATGCATTTTATAAAAGACGAAGATCCCTTCTATTTCCTTGAATCCTGACGGATTCCGCCTTGCACGATGTGTGATAAAACGGTATAATAAGTCATAAAGTTTGGTGCTGCCATAACTTCGAATAAGAAAAGTTTAAGGAGAAATGACATGGATATCACGAGTGTACGTGAAATATATAAAAACAGAGAAGATTTTCTGGACAAAAAGATTACGGTCGGAGGATGGGTGCGAAGCGTCAGAGGATCCAAGAATTTTGGCTTTATTGTACTGCATGACGGTACTTATTTTGACCCCCTTCAGATTGTCTATCATGACAAGATGGATAATTTCGAGAAAATCTCTAAGTTAAATGTCGGTGCTTCTATTATCGTTACAGGAACTCTGGTTGCCACGCCAAAGGCAAAGCAGCCGTTTGAAATACAGGCAGATGAGGTCACTGTAGAAGGCGCTTCCGCTTCGGACTATCCGCTGCAGAAAAAACGTCATACACTGGAGTATTTGAGAACGATGCAGCATCTGCGCCCGAGGACGAATACCTTTCAGGCAGTATTTCGTGTGCGTTCGCTGTGCGCATATGCAATCCACAAGTTCTTTCAGGAGAGAGGATTTGTCTATGTCAACACACCTCTGATCACGGGAAGTGACGCAGAAGGAGCCGGAGAAATGTTCCAGGTGACAACGATGGATCTGGACAATGTTCCGAAGGACAAAGAGGGAAGAGCTGACTATTCCCGGGACTTTTTCGGAAAAGAGACAAATCTGACAGTGAGTGGACAGCTCGACGCAGAGGCATTTGCCCAGGCATTCGGAAAGGTCTATACCTTTGGACCGACGTTCCGCGCGGAAGACTCGAACACGACCCGCCATGCGGCAGAGTTCTGGATGATCGAGCCGGAGATTGCATTTGCAGATCTCGACGATGACATGCAGCTTGCGGAAGATATGCTGAAATATGTGATTCGATATGTCATGCGGGAAGCACCGGAAGAGATGAAATTCTTCAACTCTTTCGTGGATAAAGGTCTGATGGAACGTCTGGAACACGTAGTAAACTCAGATTTTGCACGTGTAACCTATACTGAGGCTGTCGAGATTCTGGAAAAGCATAACGACAAGTTTTCATATAAAGTACACTGGGGCACAGATCTGCAGACGGAACATGAGCGTTATCTGACCGAGCAGGTATATAAGAAGCCAATCTTTGTGACGGATTATCCGAAAGAGATCAAGGCTTTCTATATGAAGCTGAATGAGGATGGAAAGACGGTAGCCGCAATGGACTGCCTGGTTCCCGGAATCGGCGAGATCATCGGCGGAAGCCAGAGGGAAGACGATTACGAAAAACTTGAGAAACGCATGGACGAGCTGGGGCTTGGCAGTGAGGGATATGAGTTTTATCTGGATCTTCGCAAATATGGTTCGACAAGGCATGCGGGATTTGGTCTTGGATTTGAGCGCTGTGTCATGTACCTGACAGGCATCAGCAACATCCGCGACGTGATTCCATTTCCACGTACGGTTGGGAACTGTGAACTGTAACTTGTACATGAAGAGCTGATACATGAGGGTGTTATGAAGATTATTCATATAGCAGATGTTCACCTCGGTGCCGAGCCGGATATCGGCCGCCCCTGGAGTGAGCAGAGAAAGACAGACATCTGGGAGTCCTTTCGAAGAGTGATTGACCGATGCCGAAAAGAGAATATAGATCTTCTGATCATAGCCGGTGATTTATTTCACCGGCCTCCTTTAAAACGGGAGGTAAAAGAGGTAAATTCCTATTTCCGCAGTATTCCGGATACGACCGTGATTCTTATGGCGGGAAATCACGATTATCTGAAAAAGGGCGGATTTTTCGAGCGATATCCCTGGAATGACAATGTCATCGGCCTCTGGGGTCATACGTGCGAGCGGGTTGAGATTCCAAGGTTAAATCTGGCTGTGTACGGGTGCAGCTATTATGAGCGAGAAGTTCCCGAACCTCTTTATGATACGATTCGACCGTCAGGCTCCTGCAGATATCATATCCTTGTCGCCCATGGCGGTGATGCCACGCATAGTCCGATTGACAGACAAAGGCTGATGAATGCCGGATTTGACTATGTCGCACTTGGCCATATACATAAACCGGAAATTATCGCAGAAAACCAGATGGCTTATTCCGGATCTCCGGAACCTGTGGACTGCAGTGAATTTGGCCCGCACGGCCTCATGGAAGTGACAATGGAAAAGGATTATACACTTGCCTCTTTTGTGCCTGCGGCTGTGTGTGAGTATAAGGTCATGGATCTCGAAGTGGATGAGAACAGCACGCAGTATGATCTCGAGCGGCTGCTCGCCGGGCAGCTTTCCAGTGAAGAAGACAATCATGACATTTTCCATGTACATCTGAACGGAATCCGTGACCGCAGTGTGGAGTTTGATCTGGAACGTCTGAAAGACCTGGGGAGAGTTGTGAGGGTGAAGGATTTTACACATCCCTATTATGACCTGGATGAGCTTTCTCATATTTATGAGGGCAGTCTGATTGGCGAGTTTATCAGACGACTTCGGGATTCAGACGATGCAGTTGAAAAGAAAGCATTGTATTACGGGCTTGAAGCACTTCTCGATAACAGTTGAACTGTTATGCCCTGAAATCAACAAATGTGAAAGCCAGGAGGATGCAAGTGAAGCTGAGGGAATTGGACATAAAAAATTTCGGAAAGTTCCATGACAAAACGATTCCTCTTCATGATGGAATCAATCTGATTTACGGTGAAAATGAAGCCGGAAAATCCACCATTCATACATTTATCCGCAGCATGCTGTTTGGCATCAGAAGACAAAGAGGAATCGCTGCGAGGACAGATCTCTATCATCAATATGAACCATACCAGAATCCCGGATATTACGCCGGAACCTTAAAATTTGAAAGCGGAGGGAAGCAGTTCCGTCTGGAGAGGATTTTCAACCGTGAAAACTTTCGACGAGAGTTGATCTGCGAGGATGACGGAGAAAGACTGTCCGTCGGAGACGGCGATCTGCAGATGCTGCTCGGAGGAATCAGTAAGGCTGTCTATGACAATACTGTCTCAGTCGGTCAGATGAAGAGCAAGACAAACGAAGAACTTGAGAGAGTTCTTCGCAACTATATGACCAACTATCAGGGCACATCTGATCAGGAGACGGATCTGGAGGGCACTCTTGATGCTTTGAAAAGGAAGAAAAAAGCACAGGAGACAAGGAAAAGGGAAACCGCACGTAATCTAGAGGAAGAGGAAAATCAGCTTGATACCAGGATAGACTATGTGCAAAAGGAGTTAAACCATAAGAGCGATCTCAGAAATGAGACAGTGGAAAACTATAAGACAGAGAAAAAGAAGCTGGTGGAAGAAAAACGGAGAAATGGTGCTGCCGAAAGACAGCCAGACCGCTCTTCCAAGAGAGGATTTAAAGTTTTTCTCGTGTCCCTTCTGGTTCTGTTACTTTTGGCGGTTTTTGTTCCGAAGGTATCGGTGAAAGTGGCGGCAGCTGCGGGCATGATTGTTTTGGCGTCTCTCTATATTCGATACAAAATGAATCAAAAGACGAAAAAAGGTTCGAGGACTTCTCCATCGGTTCAAAGAGAGGATCATCTTTCAAAGCTTAAATGGAAGGCAGACGATCTGAAGGGTGAGATACAGAATATGAAAATTCAGCTGGAGGATCTTCTGGAAAAAGACCGGGAGTTGAAAAAGACTATGGCTCTTCCCACGGAGTATGATGAGGATATCAAGGCTGTCACGATGGCGATGGATCTGATCACAGAAATTGCTGACTCCATGCAGAACGTGATCGGTGACCGACTGAAACGGGAGATATCCGATATTATGTGTGAACTGACGGACGGACGGTATCACCATGTTTCAGTGCAGGATAATTATCAGATTGAGTTACATACGAAAGATACGGCTGTTCCACTCTATCAGGCGAGCAAGGGAACGGTCGAACAGGTTTACTTTGCCCTGAGGATGGCTGTGATGGATGTCCTGTGTCAGGAAGAGGAGATGCCTCTGATCCTGGATGAGGTTTTTGCCATGTATGACGAAAATCGTATGGGACGTGCACTTTCGTGGCTGTCAGAAAACCGCGGCCAGGTCCTGCTGTTTACCTGTCAGGACAGAGAAGAGCGGCTGTTGGATCAATTGAATATTCCTTATCATAAGATTTTGTTATGATAAAAATGATGGTCACTGTACTATTTATATTTTTTAGGCTATAATTAATATAAAGCAATACTTTGTAAGGGTTTTGTATTATTGTACAGGAGGTAATATAAATGTATGATTTATCATTAAATGATACAACTATAGAAAAAGTTAAGATTAATGTTGTGGATTCATTAAAAGAGGTTATGAAATCTGATTTGATTGAAGTTGTACTCTATGGTTCCTGTGCCAGAGGGGATTATACAGAGGACTCAGATATTGATATCGCTCTTGTCCTGAATTGTGGAAGAATAGAAGCAAAAAAATATGACAGTTTTTTAGCTCAAATAACAACAGAGTTGGCAATGAAATATTTTGCAGTCGTTAACTTTGTTTGCATACCATATGAAGAATTCCAGGAGAAAGGCACTTGGTATGCTTATTATCGAAATATAAAAGATGAGGGAGAGGTTCTATATGGATAAGGAATATTATATGGCTTTAGCTAATGTTAGAATTGCAAGAGCAAGAGAATTATTAGAAGATGCAAAGAGCTTGTTATCTGAAAATTCATATAAATCGGCAAACAATAGAGCTTTCTATGCAATGGAAAAACCTGAAAGCTTTATTGGCGATGGAGAAGATTGATTCAACTACTCATAATGGTGCTTTGAAACAATTTAATTTTATCTACATCTATAAAGGAGATGGAACTTTTACTCCTGAGGATTATCAAAAAATAGCCAGGGCAGAACAGATTAGGAATGCCTCGGATTATGATGACTTTTATGTCGCAAGCAAAGAGGAAGCGCAGCTACAAGTAAAAAATGCGGGTTATTTTATTGAGAAAGTAGAAAAATATATTGAAAATAATACTTAACATATTATTATGTTAAAATTTTCCAATTATAATATGGCTGTAGCATCTTACTGATCAGGTGCTACAGCTATATCATATTAATAGGAAGGAGAAATATATGTTAACAATAGGCTGTCACTTGTCATCTTCGAAAGGATTTCTTCATATGGGAAAGGAAGCTGCACAGATCGGTGCCAATACGTTTCAGTATTTTTCGAGAAATCCCCGCGGGAGTAAGGTGAAGGCATTAGATCTTGAGGATATACACGTCTTTCTTCAATTTGAAAAGGATCATGATATTCCTGTGATCCTTGCACACGCTCCCTATACGTTAAATCCATGTTCGAAAACCGAAAGGACAAGAGAGTTTGCTTTCGAGGCAATGGAAGATGATCTGAAGAGGCTTGAGTATCTTCCGGGAAATTATTATAATTTTCATCCAGGCAGTCATGTCGGACAGGGGAGAAAAAAAGGAATACAGATGATTGCAGAGCTTCTAAACCGCGTGATGAAAGCAGAACAGACAACGACAGTTCTGCTTGAGACCATGGCAGGAAAAGGAACGGAAGTGGGAAGAACCTTCGAGGAACTGCGGGATATTATTGATCGGGTGAATCTTGACAGTCACCTTGGCGTCTGCCTGGATACCTGCCATATCTATGACGGCGGATATGATATTGTAAATGATCTGGACGGAGTACTGAAACATTTTGATGAGACTGTTGGCCTTGAAAGACTGAAAGCAATTCATCTGAACGACAGCAAGAATCCCCTTGGCAGCCATAAAGACCGACACGAGAAGATCGGAGAAGGTTTTATAGGACTTGAGACATTCGAAAAAATCATCAATCATCCAAAACTGCGACAACTGCCTTTCTTCCTGGAGACACCGAATGAATTGGAAGGGTATCAGAAGGAGATAGAAGTACTGAAAGGTTTTTACACCGAAAAATGAGGAGGAGTAGTATGAAGAAGCAGGAAGTGTTTCACAACCGCAATTATGTTTACTTGTTGATATCCAACATCATCAACCGTTTAGGCGATTCTTTAGATACCATTCTTTTTACATGGCTGGTGTATTCCCTGACAAACAGTGCGGGATGGTCTGCTGTGATTTTTGGTATCAATCAGGCAACCTCTGTTTTGATTCAGCCTTTTGCAGGACCTCTAGTCGAAAATGCCAATAAAAAGAAAGTTTTGATATTTTCCGATATCGCAAGGGCGCTTCTGGTTGTTCTGGTTCTGGCAGTTTATATGAATGGTTTACTCTCTCCGTGGACACTTGTTTTTATGACGATAGCGATTTCTCTGATCGAAGCATTTCATATGCCGGCAGGGGTCGCGGTGATTCAGCATATCCTTTCTGAAAAAGATTACGATGAAGGCGTAAGCCTTAATGTATCTTCCACGAAGATTGCCGTACTTGCAGGTACAGGTCTCGCCGGGTTAATCATTAAATTGTTTGGAATTGGAATTTCTCTGCTGATAGACAGTGTGATATTTTTTATATCAGCATTTCTCATTATTAAAATTAGATTTTCTCTTCAGGAAAACAATATGAAAAAGAAAGTATTGGGAAAAGAGTATTTCATTTCACTGAGAGATGGCTTTCATTATATTTTTAGTCATGGCAATCTGATGAAATTGTGTTTTCTTTGTATTTTAATTAATTCTGCAGTGGTTCCTTTCGATGCCCTGCTTGCGCCAATTGCGGCAGAGATGTTTCAGGGAGATGCTCAGATCGTCTCACTGTTGAGCGTGAGTGTGTCTATAGGCACCATTAGTGGTTCACTGGCGTATTCAAAAATGCAGGAAGAGAAAAAGTCAAATGCTCTTGTCACAATCTGTGGAATCATTCTGGGAGCCTATTATATCTTCATGGCATTGATTTCAAGATACATTCCGGTACCGTTGGTTCAGAAAGTATTATTGGTGATTGGCTCTGTTATCATCGGTACCGCTTTGGGATTAATGATCACCTACGTCCAGGTGAAATTTGTCAAAGAAGTAACCAAAGATTATATCGGCAGGGGTTCGGCTATTCGCTATTCCATCACATATGCATGCGCGCCGATTGTTTCTTTCTTAATCAGTGCGTTGTATAAAGCTTCAGCTGTAAAAACCAGTTCTGTTTTTGTTGGTTCGGGTATGATCATCATTGTGTTATTCGCTCTTGCGAATAAAGTTACCTTCACATCAGCATCGGAAGTGGAGGAGCCGGTTCGATCTTGAATTTTGCTGTAGAAAAAGCCATGGTATGCCTCTCGATTGAAAGGAATACCGCGGCTTTTTATGTTCGATTATTCAGATCTTCTCGTGGTTCCTGAATTTCCCCAGTACTTTCTGGATTCTCTCAGCAGGATCCAGAAGTCCACTGATCGAGGAATCATGGTTTAAGGTGTCAATAATCAGAGCGGTATATTTACTCATATCGCAGCTTACATACCATGGCTTCTCAAGCAGTTCAGGGCTCTGATATACGAGATTCGTGGTGAGAAGCTTTGTGAATAATCCCTGCTCATAGGCCTGATCAAACTTAAGCAGCCCGTTGGTAAAGAGACCGAAAGTGGAGCAGAGATAGATGTTTCTGGCTCCGTGCTTTTTCAGGAGTGTGGCAACTTCGATCATGCTGTCACCGGACGAGATCATATCATCGATGATAATCATGTCTTTGTCTGTTACATCTGCACCGAGGAATTCGTGTGCGACGATTGGGTTGCGTCCGTCCACGATCCTGGAATAATCTCTTCTCTTATAGAACATACCCATATCTACACCGAGGTTGTTGGCCATGTAGATCGCACGTTTTGTGCCGCCCTCATCGGGACTGATTACCATAAGATGATTACTGTCGATCTGCATGTCGGGAGCATTTCTGAGGATATTCTTGATGAACTGATAGGCAGACTGAACGGTCTCGAATCCATGAAGCGGTATTGAATTCTGAACTCGCGGATCATGAGCATCGAAAGTAATAATATTGTCTACGCCCATGTTTACAAGTTCCTGCAGTGCCAGTGCGCAGTCCAGAGATTCCCTTCCGGAGCGTCTGTGCTGACGGCTTTCATAGAGAAATGGCATGATGACGTTTATCCGTCTTGCTTTTCCTCCGATAGCGGCGATGATTCGCTTTAAGTCCTGAAAATGGTCATCCGGCGACATGTTTGTTTCACGGCCAAACAGCTTATAAGTCATACTGTAGTTTGTGACATCAGTCAGAAGGTAGATGTCATCTCCGCGGACCGATTCATTGATGAGGCCTTTCGCTTCACCGGAACCGAATCTGGGCACTTTCGAAGGGATGATAAAACTGTCCCTCATGTAATCCTGCAGAATCGATTCATTTTGGTGGGCCCTTTCTTTTCGCCAGGATACCAGATAATCATCGACCTTTTTACCGAGCGGGGAGCAGTTCTCCATTGGTATCATACCGAGTCTTCCTACGGGTAAGCCGTCGTAATAATTTTCAGATTCCTGCTTTCTCATTTTTTACCTCCATTAATTTTTTTCTGGATACGTATATCGTTTCCAAATAGCTTTATCATAGTATAACTGCTTGAGATGCGGGAAAACGTTCTCTCCGAATACGTCTCGGCAAATTTATTCAAAGAAAGATTTGTCGAGATAATCGTAGATTTTTTCCGGAGCATCCGCTCGTTGATACACAGAAATAACTGGGAAGAGACAAACGAATTCGTAAGTTCTGTTCCAAGATCATCGATGATCAGGAGATCACAGTCAAAGATACTGCTATGCGTTTCTTTGGCTTCTGATGTCGTGGAAAAAGTATTTCTTGCAAATAATTCAAATAAGTCAAATGCCGTAAAGTAAATGACACAATAAGATCGGTCAATCAGATCTCTTGCAATACAGTGAGAAAAAAATGTTTTTCCGACTCCTGTATCCCCGTAGAAAAACAGATTTTCAAAGGACTTGTCAAAGTCCTCCACAAACTGATGACACCGGTTTAATGTGAGAAGTGCCGTCTCATAAGAGGACATCTGTGTTGCCTGATTCATGAGATCTTTGGAGTAATAACTTAAATTACAGTGATCAAAATTCTCTTCCTTTAAGATGTCCCGGATATTCGACTGATCGTAGAGAAGTTCAATTTCAGCTTTCTTAAAACATGAACATTTCTTATTGCTGCGATATCCGGTGTCCTTACAGAGCGGGCAGTCATACTTCATGTCCAGGTAATCAACAGGATAACCATACGCTTTGAGAAGTTTTGTGCGCTGTGCGGATATATCACGGATCGTCTCAGAAAGATCCGTTGGATCAGATATCCCCTGAAAATGTGCCCGCGCTTTCGCGACGCTGATTTCAGCAATCTTCTCATCAATTTTCGACAGCTGCGGGATTCTATCATATGCAGTTTTCATGTGTTCATCGTGCTCGCGTCTGTGGCGGTTTTGTTTATTACTGTAGAGACGCATAATCGCATCGTATTGTGTATTCGAAAGTGCCATGAAATCCCCTTACTTATTTAATAACTGTTTTTCCAATTTCTCGTAATCGTATTCACGCTGGTGGAAATTGTTGAATTTATTTGTCTGGGCGTTTTTGGTCTGATCCCCTTTCTCAGAAGATTTTACCCTTTTTTGATGCTGTTCATCCAAACCTTTGATATCATTGTAAGATTTTACTCCTTTTTGTTTCCAATTTGAAAGAATTCCCTCCGCGTAGTTAAAACTCGGCTGGGCCGTCGATGCGATTGTCCTCGCACAGGCTTCCTTTATGATATCAAGAGAAAAGCCATATTGTTTAAGCCATCGGTTCATATGTTCCGCCTCTGTGTCGACCGGATCTCTTCCCCGAATTCCAAATGCCTTTAAGATGGAATAGTAATCTTTACTCCAGGTCCTGGCCCGTGCCTTTGCCTCTTTCACTGTATGTATGTTTTCCTGATGCCACGCCAGTCCCACCTTTTCGATGTAGTTTAAACTTCTGTGATTCTGGGAGACGCAGTATTCGATCAGATATTCCACCAGGTCGATGGAAAAATGCAACTCATCATAGAAGTACAGGATTCTCTGCATATCAGTGGCACTTAAGGTCTTCTTCAGATACTGCTCTGCCAGAAATAAAAGCTGGACAACATCCGGATTCTCGTTCTGCAGCTGCTCAATATCTCCCGGAGATAGATACTTTGGCCGTGCGTCCGAGGGCTTTTGGCTTTTGAACGTGGGAGCCGGATCCGGAATCTGTTTCGTGGCCGCTGTCTCTGCGGAAACACTGTTATCGGTACCTGTAACAGGAAGCAGAGTCAGCCCTGCAAGCGATCCGTCAGTATCATAGTCAAGATTTAAGATCCCTGCCTTTTTCCAATATTTTAAAGCCCGATTCACATCATTTTCCGTGCATGAAAAAGCATCAGCTATGGATGATAAGCTGACATCATATGTCGGGTCATGAGTGATGCGAAGCAGGTACAGATAGATCTTTACAAATTCACCATTGGCCTTAGACATGTACTCATCGATAAAGACATTCGGAACCAGAGTCGAAGAATCAGATCTGGAATCTGAAATGGTCAATGTACTGCTCATTAAAACACACCTTCCAATAAATATACTATCAAATTCCCGTTCTAAATTTAAGGCCGGGCTTATTGAGACTTAAGTATAACACAGTATTGCATTTATGAGAATAGCAAGTTTTCCCTATCGCCTTTCCGACAAAAGGTGGAGAAAACTGTGGAGAATGTGGATAAAAAATATCATTTAAATATTATCTGTAAACCGGAAACTCTAAAAATGTTGAATTTCCGAAAAAAAGTGAGAATAATGTCGAAAATGTTATGTAAACAAGCTGCCGGTAAAAAATCCACATGATTACAGTGACAGGATTGTGTATAATCTTGTGGATAATGTGGATAACTTACATCTTGATCAGTTTTTCTCCTATTTTGACGACATCTCCGGCTCCCATAGTTATCAACATATCATCCGGATGACAATTTTCTAAACAAAAGTTTTCCACTTCTTCAAAGGTGGGGAAATAATAACATTCTGTTCCGAGTGCCTGAATCTTTTTCTGCAGATCCCTTGAAGAGATTCCAAGGGTGTTTTTCTCCCTTGCGGCATAGATGTCAACAAGAATTACTTTGTCTGACAGAGTCAGTGCTTTGGCAAAATCGTCGAGCAGTGCTTTCGTTCTGGTATAAGTATGAGGCTGAAATACGCACCAGGTTTCTTTATGTGGATAATTTGCCGCCGATTTCAGTGTGGCGGTAATTTCCGTCGGATGGTGGGCATAATCATCGATCACTGTCACACCGTGTACCTTACCTTTATATTGAAATCTCCGGTCGGTTCCGTTGAATGTTTCAAATCCTTTCTTAATTATACCGCTGTCTAGATTCAGCTTGCGGGCTAATGCAATTGTAGCCAGCGCATTTGACACATTATGAGTTCCCGGTATCTGAAGACTGAAAGTTCCGACAGGTTCACCGTGATACAGGCAGGTGAAAGAGGGATGGCCGATTTTATCAAAGGTAATGCCGGCGGCTGTATAATCAGCATCACGATTTTTCAGGCCGTATGTGATGACCTCACAGTCCAGTCCTTTCACGATTACTTTATATTCCGGCGTATCCGCGTCGATGATTAATGTGCCGTCAGAAGGAAGAAGTGCTGCAAATTCATGAAAAGAGTGGCGGATATCATCGATATCTTTAAAAAAGTCCAGATGATCTGCGTCGATATTTAATATTAAACTTATTTTCGGAAAGAAACTTAGGAAACTGTTTGTGTACTCGCATGCTTCTGTAATAAAAACTCCCGAGTGTCCGACTCTTATATTGCCGTGAATGGAAGGGAGAATTCCGCCGACCGATATTGTAGGATCACATCCCGCTGCCATCAAAACATGTGATGCGAGAGAGGTGGTGGTGGTTTTTCCGTGAGTACCGGATACGGCGATCGGCATACTGTAGTTTTTCATCATCTGGCCGAGCAGCTGTGCGCGGGAGAGCATGGGGATTCCCTTTTCCTTTACATATTTAAACTCAGGATTGTCGGGATGAATGGCAGCAGTGTAAACCACCAGGTTAATGTCATCTGTGATATTGGAAGGCATCTGCGGGCTGTGAATTGTGGCACCAAGGGTTTTGAGATGATTGGTGAGCCGGCTTACCTTTGCATCGGATCCTGATATGGTAAATCCCTCTTTTAAAAGGATTTCGGCGAGTCCGCTCATGCTGATGCCGCCGATTCCTATAAAATGTACATGTATGGGTTTTGTAAAATCTATTGTATACATAGTAGTCCTCTTTTTATCGAAAATGATTTTTTAGTTTATTATACGCTGTTTCGGAGAAAAAGTAAATAACGGAAGGAAGGCGGCAGGCATTGATACATGGATTGCGTCGCAGTTCGTGCTCTCACAATTCCGAGTATTTTGTCATAATATGTAGAAATATGAAAAAATATGTAGAGATACTGAAAAATATTTAGGGAAAATTAAATAATATATCGAAAAATATAGTGCGGTTACTATAAACAATGTTCACATTCTGACAAAACTATGATATAATTGTATATCATATACTACAAGAGGTGATTGCATGATAAAGAAAGAAATGATAGCAATGCTGCTTGCGGGTGGTCAGGGCAGTCGTCTGGGGGTACTCACACAGAACGAAGCCAAGCCTGCAGTTGCATTTGGCGGAAAATATCGGATCATCGATTTTCCACTCAGTAACTGCATCAATTCCGGTATCGATACCGTTGGAGTTCTCACCCAATACCAGCCACTGCGGCTCAATACACATATCGGCATTGGGATACCGTGGGATCTGGATAAGAACGTCGGCGGAGTTACAGTCCTTCCCCCTTATGAGAGAAGTACAAGCAGTGAGTGGTACTCTGGAACTGCTAATGCAATCTATCAGAATATGGCTTACATGGAAACCTTTAATCCGGATTATGTCCTGATATTATCAGGAGACCATATCTATAAGATGGATTACGAGGTGATGCTGGACTTTCATAAGGCGAATAATGCTGACGTTACAGTCGCCTGTATGCCGGTACCCATAGAAGAGGCAAGCCGTTTTGGTGTTATGATTACAGACGGAAGTGGGAGAATTACAGAATTTGAAGAAAAGCCTGAACATCCAAGCAGTAATCTGGCGTCTATGGGGATTTATATCTTCAGCTGGCCGGCGTTAAAAGAGGCGCTTACCAAATTAAAGGACCAGCCGGGGTGTGACTTTGGAAAACATGTTCTTCCGTACTGCCGAGATAAAGGCAAGCGTCTGTTTGCATATGAGTATAACGGATACTGGAAAGATGTTGGAACGCTGGGGTCCTATTGGGAAGCGAATATGGAACTGATTGATATTATTCCGGAGTTTAATCTATATGAAGAATTCTGGAAGATTTATACCAAGGGTGATGTGATACGTCCTCAATACGTAGCGAGTGATGCGGTGATTGAACGCAGCATCATCGGAGACGGTGCAGAGATCTTCGGAGAGGTTCACAATTCGGTAGGCGCCGACGTACATATTGAACCGGGAGCCGTAGTCAGGGATTCTATTATTATGAGACACAGCCGGATCAGAGAAGGAGCGGTGGTGGACAAGTCTATTATCGCGGAGAATGTAATCATAGGGGCGCATGCTGTGATTGGAACCGGTGAAGAAAGTCCGAATCAGTTAAATCCGGACATTTACGCGTTTGGTCTTGCGACAGTTGGTGAAAACTCTGTGATCCCCCCGGATGTAAAGATTGGAAAGAACACGGCTATCCTGGGTGATACCGTACCGGGGGAATATACAGATGGAGAACTGCCCTCTGGCGGTGCGATTATAAAGAAGGGCGGTGAATAATATGAGAGCACTGGGCATTATATTGGCAGGCGGCAACAACAACAAGATGAGAGAACTGTCTAATAAAAGAGCGATTGCAGCTATGCCTATAGCGGGAAGTTACAGAAGCGTCGATTTTGCACTGAGTAATATGGCAAATTCTCATATACAAAAGGTAGCGGTGCTGACTCAGTATAATGCGAGATCACTGCATGAACACCTGAGCTCCTCCAAATGGTGGGATTTCGGACGTAAACAGGGCGGGTTGTACGTGTTCACACCGACAGTTACAACGGGAAACAGCTGGTGGTACCGTGGTACAGCCGATGCAATATACCAGAATTTATCATGGCTGAAACACAGCCATGAACCGTATGCCGTCATTGCATCCGGCGATGGCATCTATAAGCTTGATTACAATAAAGTACTGGAATATCATATCCAGAAACGAGCCGACGTCACGGTTGTCTGCACAGAATGTAAAGAGCCTGATCCCAGCCGTTTTGGTGTGCTTAAGATGAATGAAGACTGTCGGATTGAAGAGTTTGAAGAGAAACCGATGGTTTCAGAATCGAATGTTATATCGACAGGCATCTATGTCGTTCGAAGAAGACAGCTGATTGAGATGATTGAGCGTTGTGCTCAGGAAGACCGTCATGATTTCGTTAAAGATATCCTGATCAGATATAAGAATCTGAAGAGGATCTATGGATATAAAATGGATACCTATTGGAGCAATATATCAACAGTGGAATCCTACTATCAGACAAACATGGACTTTTTGAAGCCGGAAATCAGGAAATATTTTTTCGAAGATTATCCGGGTATCTATTCTAAGATTGATGACTTCCCGCCGGTGAAATATAACCCGGGAAGCTGTGTAAAGAACAGTCTTGTCTCCAGCGGATGTATCATCAATGGACAGATTGAGAATTCAGTAATATTCAAAGACGTATATGTGGGTAACAATTGTGTGGTTAAAGATTCAATTATATTAAATAATGTATATCTGGGTGATAACGCCCACATTGAAAACTGCATTGTGGAAAGCCGCGGTACGATTAAGGCAAATACATACTACTGCGGCGGAGATGAAAGAAAAATTGTGGTAGAAAAGAATGCAAGATATGCAATCTAAAACAGGGGGAAGATAAGATGAACATTACAGACGTAAGAATACGCAAAGTGGCAAAAGACGGTAAGCTGAAGGCGGTTGTATCCATAACGATTGATGATGAATTTGTGGTGCACGACATTAAAGTAATTGAAGGCGAAAAGGGACTTTTTATCGCTATGCCAAGCCGCAAGGCGGCAGACGGGGAATATCGCGATATAGCACACCCGATTAATTCTGCAACCAGAGAACACATCCAGACCCTTGTTTTGGATAAATATGATCATATAAAAGAAGAGCGTGCGACGGAGGATGCTATGGTATAATTATTTGTTCACAAGTTGTCTTCCTTATGGTATAATTTTCGGGACTAGAAAGAAAGGAACGTATGATATGACAGATTTACCGGAAGAATTTTTACACCGTATGGAAGACATGCTGGGGGATGAGTACCGGGATTTTCTTTCAGGTTATGACAAGCCGCGTCTTTATGGTCTGAGGGTTAATACGATGAAGATCAGCCCCCGGAAGTTTAGAGAGATCTCTCCGTTTCCCGTAAAACCGATTCCATGGGTGAAAAACGGATGTTACTATGGAGAGGAAGACCGTCCCGCATCGGATCCCTATTATACTGCCGGAGTATATTATCTGCAGGAACCTTCGGCGATGACTCCGGCAGGCCGTCTGCCCGTCGAAAAGGGTGATAAGGTTCTTGATCTTTGTGCGGCGCCCGGAGGAAAGGCCACAGAACTTGCCGCGAGACTGAACGGAACGGGAATCCTTGTCGCAAATGATATCAGCAATGCAAGGGCTAAGACACTTCTCTATAATCTGGAGCTGTTTGGAGCGAAGAATATCTTTGTTACAAACGAAAAACCAGGCAGATTATCAGATGTTTTTGAGGGGTGGTTTGACAAGATTCTGGTGGATGCACCATGTTCCGGTGAAGGAATGTTTCGGAAAGCGCCTGATGTTGCTAAGACCTGGGACGAACAGCGCCCCCTTTATTTTGCAAAAATTCAAAAAGACATCGTCTCCAATGCGGTTAATATGTTAAAGCCAGGAGGTATGATGCTATATTCCACATGCACATTTTCTCCCGAAGAGAATGAGGGGATGGTCTCCCGGCTGAGAGAGGAGCATCCGGAGATGGAACTGGCAGATATTGACCCTTACGATGGGTTTTGCCCCGGGGTGCCTTCATGGGGAGACGGAAAAGAAGATCTGAAAAAATGCGTCCGCATCTGGCCCCACCATATGCAGGGGGAGGGACATTTTCTTGCACTCCTTAAAAAGAAGAGCCTGCAGACAGAAGATGAAGATTCTCTTGTACGAAAAAAAAGGACCGGAAGGACAGGAAATCTATCAAAGTCCGGAGGGCTGAGCAAAGAAGAGCATAGATCTCTGAGAAAATTTCTAGATGATATGGGAATTCAGGATGACTGTATTCCGGTCGAATCCGACCGGCTGGAATCGAGGGGTGGCAAAGCATATCTGGTGCCGGAACTTCCGGAAAAAGTAAGCAGGCTGCATTTCCTGCGAAACGGTCTGCTCATCGGAGAGTTTAAAAAGAACCGGTTTGAGCCCTCCCAGGCATTTGCGATGACTTTGTCTGCGGATCTTTGCGGCGAACATATCTGCCTTCGAAGAGAGGATGAACGTGTTGCGCGATATCTCAGAGGTGAGACGATTCAGGCACCGGAGGAGGTGCGCAGTCAAAAAAACGGATGGAAACTAATCTGTGTTGATCAATTTTCTCTCGGCTGGGGAAAATTGCTGAACGGTGTCATAAAGAACAAATATTTGCCGGCATGGCGCAAAAATTGAGATGAGTTTACGCCAATGTTACAGCAATGTTAAGAAAAATTAAAAAAAGCTTTCATTTTTCACAGCCTTGTGTTATAATCGCTTTCTATGAGGAGAGAAATATGTAAAAGGGGAATAACGAGGTGTAAAGATGAGAGATAAGAAACGATTAAGTTTGATGCTTGTGGCTTTGTCTTTAACGATTTCATCCGTGCCGGGTTACGCTGCGACGACGCAGGAACAGATATCCGGTGTTCAGGCACAGAAGAAGTCAATGGAGTCTACGCTCGAAGATACCAGAAACAAAATCGCAGGTCTTGAATCAAAGAAAGATCAGTCTGAGTCATATATGTCAGATTTAAGCAGCCAGCTGACTGACTTGCAGAACAGTCTTGAACAGCTTAAGACAGAATCAGAGAGCAAGGAAAAAGAGCTGGAACAGGTTCAGACGGAACTGGAAGATGCCAGGGATCAGGAAACAAAACAGTATAGGGACATGAAACTTCGTATTCAGTATATGTATGAGAATTCCAACTCAGGTTATCTGGAGATGCTTTTTTCATCCGAGAATTTCGGCGATTTCATAAGCCGTGCACAAAATATGGCTGAGATCAGCAAATATGACAGAAAAATGCTGGATGATTATCAGGCAATTAAGGAACAGGTACAGGAAAAAGAAAACAAAGTCCTTGATGAACAGAAGGAAATTGCCGTTCTTCAGGACCAGAGTTCTGAAAAACAAGAACAGGTTCAGGAACTCTATCAATCTACATATAATCAGGTGCGGAATTATAACGAAGATTTAAACCAGGTTGAGACACAGGAAGGCGATCTTCTCTCACAGATAAATGCTCAGGAAGAAACAATTACGCAGCTGATGGTACAGGCAAAAAATGAAGAAGTAGAGCGTCAGCAGCGTGAGGCGGCGGCAGAGCAGGCGGCTAAGGAAGCGGAAGCTGCCAGAGCAGCACAAAAGCAGCAGGCAGAAGCACAGGCGGCGGCTGAGAGTAATAGCGTTTCTTCCCGGTCGAAGAAGAATACAACTTCAAGTACGGGGAAACCATCTGCACAGAAACTAAGTGATTCGGGTAGTGACAACCGCAGAGAATCGGATAACGCCAGTGCCGGAAACAGTGGGAATACAACTCCTGCTTCTCCAGGTCAGTCATCCGGACAGGGAAACTATCTTGGAAACTTTAAGCTGACATCTTACTGCAATTGTGAAATCTGTACCGGAGGCTGGGCAGGCGGAGCGACAGCCAGCGGTACAATCCCGACTCCGGGAAGAACAATCGCCATGGCAGGACTTCCGTTCGGAACAAAACTGCTAATCAATGGAAATGTCTATACCGTAGAGGATCGTGGAACACAGTACGGACACGTAGATATCTTCACCGGTAACCATGCAGATGCGGTTGCATTTGGAACACAGCACGCGGATGTCTATCGATTAAATTAAAAAATGGTTGACATTTTCTGTATTATTTTATATAATACATATTGCTGATGCAATTGCATCGCAATATCGAAGCGTGGCTCAGTTTGGTAGAGCGCTGCGTTCGGGACGCAGAGGTCGTGGGTTCGAATCCCGTCGCTTCGACTTAGAAATCCCGTAAACTCAAAAAACAGGATGCCCCTTACATTGGCACCCTGTTTTTTATTGTCTTGTTAACTTATAAAGGACTTGCATTGCCGTGCCGGATAAGATAAAGTAAAAGCTGTAGAAAACGTGAATGAACAGAGAGGAAGTTTTAAGATACATGAGTTCAGAAGAAACTGTTAATGAACTGTTGAAGACAGAGAATCCGGAAGTGATCATGGAGAAGATGGAGCCGTTTCGCAAGATGATTTCACAGTATCGCTGTGCATCTATGGAAGTGGAGACAAAGATCCGGGTTTTAAACGAAGAATTAAAAAATGATTATCAGAGAAATCCGATTGAAACGATTAAGTGTCGGATTAAAACACCTGTCGCTATTGTAGAGAAGATGAAACGAAGAGGCCTGGAACTGACCCTGGAAAGTATAGAAAAGAATCTTACGGATATAGCCGGAATCCGTGTGATCTGTTTATTCCCGGAGGATATCTATAATGTTGCGGCTATGATTGAAAAACAGGATGATATCCGGATCGTCAAGAAGAAAGACTATATTCAAAATCCAAAACCGAACGGCTACCGCAGTCTGCACTTGATTCTGGAACTTCCTGTGTATTTCACGGAAGGAAAAAAGATGATGAAGGTAGAAGTCCAGTTTCGCACAATTGCAATGGATTTCTGGGCAAGCCTTGAACATCAGCTGGCATACAAGAAAAACGTCGAGAATTATGAGTGGATTTCGAAAGAATTAAAAAGCTGTGCCGAAGTTACAAGCGATTTGGATAACAGAATGCAGGAAATACGAAGACAGATTGAACAGACAAAAAGTTGTAAAATTGAATGATTCAGGATTGCGGGAGCACGAAAGTGCGCGGCAATTCCCGAGATCATCATCAAATAAGGAGTATCCATGTTAGATGTATGTTTATTGGGAACCGGAGGGATGATGCCTCTGCCAAACAGATGGCTGACCTCTCTGATGACAAGATATAACGGGAGTAATTTACTGATTGACTGTGGTGAAGGAACCCAGATAGCAATTAAGGAAAAGGGATGGACTTTTAAACCAATTGATGTGATTTGTTTTACCCACTATCACGCAGATCATATCAGCGGGCTTCCGGGACTTTTGCTCACTATGGGAAATGCAGAGAGAAAGGAGCCTGTGACGCTGATTGGACCGAAAGGGCTGAACCGGGTCGTGTCGGCCCTCCGGGTCATCTGCCCGGAATTGCCATTTCCAATTCAATGTATAGAGATTACAGAGAGGGAACAGAAATTTGAAATTGCGGGATATCATATCACAGCGTTTCGAGTGAACCATAGTGTGGTGTGCTACGGTTATACGATTGATATTCCGCGCGGTGGAAAGTTTGACGTGAAGAGGGCAAAAACTTCAAATATACCGGTGAAGTATTGGAATCCTCTTCAAAAGGGAGAGACGATAAAGGCTGACGGGCTGACTTATACACCCGGTATGGTGCTTGGAGAACCAAGAAAGGGAATCAAGGTAACTTATTGTACAGATACCAGACCGGTTCCCGCCATTTCGGAACATGCCGCCGGTTCGGATTTGTTTATCTGTGAGGGAATGTATGGAGAGCCGGATAAAGATGCCAAGGCAAAGGAATATAAACACATGACATTCAAAGAAGCAGCAAACCTCGCGAAAGAGGGTGGAGTCCGCCAGATGTGGCTGACGCACTACAGCCCTTCGCTTGTCCGCCCGGATCAGTATCTGGACAGTGCACGTGAAATCTTTCCGGAGACCCATACTGCAAAAGACGGCAGATCTGTGGAATTATTATTTGAAGAGGATAAAAAGTAAGAATGAGTGAAAAAGATATCTTAATACTGGGAATTGAGAGTTCCTGTGATGAGACAGCAGCTTCCGTCGTAAAAAACGGAAGAACAATATTATCGAATGTGATCTCATCTCAGATAGACCTGCATACTCTGTATGGAGGCGTTGTCCCGGAGATCGCTTCCAGGGCACATATTGAAAGAATAAATCAGGTCATAAAACAGGCACTTTCCGATGCGAATGTCACGCTGGATGATCTTGACGCGATCGGCGTGACATATGGACCGGGACTTGTCGGAGCATTGCTGGTCGGGGTGTCTGAGGCAAAAGCAATCGCCTATGCAAAGCATCTTCCGTTGATCGGGGTGCACCATATAGAGGGCCACGTCAGCGCCAATTATATTGAATATCCAAAACTGGAGCCGCCATTTATGTGCGAGATCATATCCGGTGGCCATACTCATCTGGTCATTGTCAAAGATTACGGAGAGTTTGAGATTCTGGGAAGAACGAGAGATGACGCTGCCGGAGAGGCGTTTGATAAAGTTGCCAGAGCGATCGGACTGGGATATCCGGGCGGTCCGAAGATAGACAGGCTTTCAGATGAAGGAAATCCGGATGCGATTGCATTTCCAAGAGCAAAAGTAGAGGGATCGCCTTACGATTTCAGCTTCAGCGGTTTGAAATCAGCGGTTTTAAATTATCTGAATCAGTGTAAGATGAAGGATGAGCCTGTAAACAGAGCAGATATCGCAGCTTCTTTTCAGAAAGCGGTCACGGATGTACTGGTGGATACTGCAATCCGCGGTGCCAGAGATTATCATGTCGACAAGCTGGCCATTGCAGGAGGAGTAGCTTCGAACCGGCATCTGAGAGCGGCTATGGAAGGGGCATGTCAGCATGAGAATATTACATTTTATCATCCTTCACCAATATTCTGCACCGATAACGCGGCAATGATTGGAGTCGCGGCTTATTATGAATACCAAAAAGGAACGAGAAGCGGTCTTGATCTTAATGCAGTGCCGAACTTGAAACTTGGTGAGCGCTGAGCAGCTATAGGGCAAATAGTAAAGGAGGCGGGGAGCATGAGAGCAAATTGTATCAGAACGGAAGAAAATATACTTTTCCGGAAAAGAATTATATTTCTCGGGAGTTCCGTGTCCTATGGCTCTGCGGCAGGCGGACACTCCTTTATAGAAGAGCTGGTAAAAAGAGACAAGATCTGTGCAGTGAAAGAGACCGTCTCGGGAACGACACTCACAGATACGAATGATCAATCTTATGTTTCACGCCTGAAAAGGATGGATCCCGGCCTGAAGCCTGATCTGTTTGTCTGTCAGCTTTCTTCTAACGATGCAGCAAATATGCTTCCACTGGGAAAAATATCGAAGAATTATACACTTGATGAATTTGATACGTCTACAATTGTGGGAGCACTCGAATACATTATCTGTTATGTACAGAAAACCTGGGATTGTCCGGTGATATTTTTTACGGGTACCAGGTTTGACAATGCGCTGTATGGACAGATGGTCAGAAACCTGATCAGCCTGCAGGGAAAGTGGAAGATCGGTGTCATCAATCTTTGGGATAATGAAGAAATGAATAAGACCGATGAAAAAAGTTATGCTCTGTATATGGAAGATTCGATCCACCCGACTTTAAGAGGCTACCGTGAATGGTGGACTCCGGTCATCGAACGGGATCTGATAAGAGAGGTAGGAAGATTTGCGTGAAAAAGGATAAATGTACAGCTATACTGCTCGCAGCAGGGAAGGGGACCCGTATTGGCGGCAAAATTCCCAAGCAATTCATGAATATTCTAGATAAACCGGTGTTATACTATTCTTTGGAGTGCTTCCAGAATTCTCCGCTTATTGATGAAGTGATATTGGTGACAGCGGTGGATATGATTTCTTACTGCAGGAAACATTTCTCAGAAAAATGCGGCTTTACAAAGGTGAAACATATGATTGCCGGAGGTGCCGAGAGGTATGATTCCGTCTATGAAGGACTGAAACTGTGCCAAGACGCAGATTATGTGTTTATTCATGATGGAGCCCGCCCTTTTTTAACGGAAGAAATCCTTTGGCGGGGTTATGAAAAGGTCAAAAGTACGGGGGCCTGTGTAGCGGCAGTTCCCTCCAAAGATACAATTAAACTGACAGATCACGGTGACAGGGTGAGAGAGACGCCAAACCGTGATGATGTCTGGATTGTACAGACACCGCAGGTCTTTTTATATGATCTGATTCGAAGCGCTTACGACAGACTACAGGATCAGGATAAGAGCAAAATTACGGATGATGCTGCGGTACTGGAGAAGATGGGAAACCATCCGGTCTTTGTTTATGAAGGCAGTTACAAAAACATTAAGATCACAACGGCAGAAGATCTTGAAACAGCAGAGCTTTTTGTGCGTAATGTAAAAAAATGTTAAAAAACAGGAAAAAGTTATTGACATTAAGCGGTGTTGATGATATGATATCACTTGCGCGATTCAGTGAATCTTATAGTGGTTTATGTAGATTCGTGAATCAGACAAGCGAATGTGGAGAGGTATCGAAGCGGTCATAACGAGGCGGTCTTGAAAACCGTTTGTCCGAAAGGGCGCGTGGGTTCGAATCCCACCCTCTCCGTTTGCACTGTATGGTTTTTAATGGTCAGATTAAGAGTTGAATATCATATGGTGGATACTAATTGAATGAATATATATGTTTTAGGCAATTGGAGAAGTACCCAAGCTGGCTGAAGGGGCTCCCCTGGAAAGGGAGTAGATCGTTAATAGCGGTGCGAGGGTTCAAATCCCTCCTTCTCCGCTGATTAGAAGATCAAAAAAAGGTATTGACAAAATATACCGATTTGTGATAAGATAATCAAGCTGTCGACGAAATAAGCCGCACAGCAAAACATCTCAAACCGAGATGAAAAAGAACAAAAAAGTTCTTGACAAGCC
>ENA-UOOI01001320-UOOI01001320.1-fermentation-metagenome-genome-assembly--contig:-NODE-1320-length-26481-cov-47.526376_pt1 | contig 26481 bp, 37 predicted proteins | sample MGYA00245779_ERZ724027 | MGnify/ENA primary metagenome ERZ724027 (study PRJEB28704, sample SAMN03018318) | fermentation metagenome | biome: anthropogenic terrestrial biome; feature: soil...
TTTGCGTCGGGGTGTCGTCGATAATGAGTTCAATGTTGACTTTGGCATCTTCATAGCCGGTCGCCTGTTTTGGTTTTGATGCGCTGCCCTCGACGCTCTGCTCGTCAATCGCCGCCGACTCTTTTACCTCGATGCTTTTGACGAGACCGGGAAGGACGACTCCGTTGAGCTTGATCGTTTGATCTTCGACGAATATCATGGTCGTCCTCCTTTCGTTATGCCGGTTCCGGCGTGGCGGTGAGGTCACCGTCTGAGTCGTCGTCTTCCTCGTCGCCGTTTCCGTTGGTGTAGTCCTCGATCTCGCCGAGGAGTTTGAGGAGCAGCTGCAAGTCCTTAATTTGCTTGAGGTCAACCTGCATAAGGAGTTTTTTGATAATAACGCTCTTTGCTTTTCCTGAGTTGCTGTTCTCGCCCTCGTCCTCGTCTTCCTGCTTTTTGTTGCTGCCGAGTTTGATCTTCTTGACGGGTTCGCGGGTGAGCGCGGCCTTTGATCTGCCGAGCCCCTTCTCGATAGCCTCAGCAGGCGCACCCTCTGCCAGCTTTACACCTTGTGCGTATGTTGTCATGGTCTTACGGCCTGACAATGTCAAGGTGGAGAGGGGGCCTTCCTTCGCGTCAGAGTGAGGAAACAGGTTTCCAATTTTTCCGAATATGCCTTTTACGGCGTTGATCGGTGCCATCGCGACCGATTTAATGCCGCCGACGAATGTGTTGATTAGTCGTTTCCCGGCCTCGCCAAACCACGCGATCTTGCCTCCTATCCAGTCGATGATGCCTTGGAAGAATTGCCGGATACTGTCGAGTCCGCCCTTTATGCCCGTGCCTATGCTGCGGAAAAAGGCGAGGAACGCTTGGAATCCGTTTGAGAGCCATTGTAAGCCCGCCGAAACTCCGCTGCAAGCCGCGCTCCACGCGGTGTTGAGGAACGCTGTTACCGAGTCCCAGTTGCGCCAGAGGAGAATGATTGCCGCGACAAGCGCCATAATTCCTATGACGATCCAGGTGATCGGGTTTGCCAGGAGGGCCGCCGTGAAACTCCAGGTGGAAGCAATTAGTCCGGGCAGTGCCCTAACCGCCGAGGCGATTCCCTGCGCCGCCATCTTGACGAGACCCACGGAGAAGTCCTTGACGGCACCCGCGCCGGTCTTCAGCAGACCGCCGAAAGTTCTCAGGCCGCTTCCAGTTACTTTTGCAATACCTCCGGCAAAATCTCCTATAGCTCCGGCTCCCGTCTTTAGGAACCCTCCGAATTTTGAAAGTCCGTCTCCGGCGTAAAGGGCCATAATATGGATTGTGTCGAGCGCTGACGGTATACCCTTGACAATTCCGACGAACCCCTTTATCATTCCCGCCGTCTTAGTGAAGACGAGCCCTACGCTGCCGACGACGGCGATCGTCGTCCCTCCAACGGCGAGGAACCCGCCGATTGCGAGGACGACAAGCATAATCGCCCGGACAAGGTCTTGGTTCTTATCTATCCATCCGCTTACGTTTGTAAGTACCTCTGCCCCCTTTCCGAGGAACTGATTGACGGTAGGCAGGAGGCCGTTCCCGATGGTTTCCAAAACGTTATGGAGGCGCTGCTGCAGCACTTGATATTTGTCAGGCTCGGTTTCGTTGATCGCGTTCGCCATTTCCTTGACTTCGCTCATGCCCGACCCCATCGCGTCGTAGATCGAGAGGATGCCGTCCTGGAGGGTTCCGGTTTTGCTGTAAAGGAGGTCGACCAGAGAGACGGCTTCATCGGTTCCGAACGCTTTTTGAAGCTGCATCTTCTCGGCGGCGTCCATTGTTTCGCCGAATTTGCCCCGGAGCTTGTCGAGTATCTCCGGCATACTGAGGAGCTGGTTGTTGGTATCGGTGAACTTGAGCCCTAATTCCTGCCCGGCCTGCGCCGCCGATTGGAGAAAGGCTTTGTATTTCGTTCCCGCTTCGCTGCCGGACATTGTGGCCTGTAGCTGCCCGAGAATTGCGAACTGTTCCTCCATTGGGACTTTGGCGGTGGTCGCTGCGGCTCCCAGGCGTGAGATTGCCTGTGCCATTTGCGGGCCGTCAGTCTTATAAATGTTGGCTGTATGCGCTATGCCCGCGGCGAACATCTCCCCAAAGGGGATGTCGCCCATGTTTTTATAAAAGTCTTTGTAGATTCCGTAGCCCGTTGCAAACAGGCTCGTCATCTCTCCGATGGACGCCTTAGTCCCTTTGGCGGTAATGCCCGCTATTTCCGTGTACTTGGCGACCGCCTCGTCGCTCAGCGAGGCAATGCCGGACTTGATGTCGTATGCGGCTCCGATAAACTCGGCCTTGCTTGTTCCCGCCCAGGTATCGGAAAAATCCTTTGATGCCTTCTCGAGCGTTTTCAGGTCTTGCACGCCAACGGATTTTAGCTCGCCCAGCGCCCGCTTCGTTTCAAAAGTGGCCTTAACGGGAGCGAGGGTCGCATCGGTGATCTGAGCTCCGATTCCTGCCATTGTCGCGCCCGTCTTTGTCATGTTCCCGAGCGTCTGATTCATGTTCTCGAGCTTTGAAACGGAGCCCCCGACGTTTGATGAGACGCTTGCCATCGGCCCCGTCAGGTGGTCGACCATGTTCATAACGAGGGACAGCTTGAATACAGACTCTAAACTCATGCTTGCCTTTCACCTCCCGTTGTGATATTCTGGAAATAAGGAGGCGCGGATAATGGCCTTTATATGGACTGTGCTGCATGTGCTGTTGTTTGGCCTGTGCGCCGGAGCGGTTATCTCCGTCGTCGTTTTTGTTCCGCTTGGCATTTACGTTATCCCTTATGCGTTGTGGGTGGGTAGCCAAAACACAAGAGGGAAGCATCCCGAGCTAAAGAACGAAAAGTTTTTCCGAACGGTTAGAAACGCGACCAGGCTTTACAAAGCAAAACTTTCCGGGCGTGAGCCGATCTTCAAATGATCGGCTCTTTTTTTATTCCTCAAACGCCTCAGCGAGGGCCCGGGTAATAATGTCCTCCTCGAGTTTTTGAATATAGCGGGCCTTCGCCAGGTATTCAAGAAACGTGTCAAAGTCGTCGATTTTTTCAGGGTCAAATTTCTCTAAGAGAGGCGGAGGGAGGAACCGATAGATTTCCAGAAGCCCGCCTTCTATCGCGTTGCTTCCGATCTCCGCGACCTTCTCCCTTAGAGTTTCTTCAAATTTGCAGTGTTCGTCAGCCCCAAAATTTCAGTGAGCTTATTACCGATCGTGATGGCGATGCCTGGGTTTTCTTCCATATCCCGCGTGAGGCGGTCTTTGTCGCCGTCGACGACGGAGTCCAGCATGAAAGCCTTGCTTGCCTTGGTAATCCCGATTTGCGCGGCGGTCTTGAGGTAGCGGTCATAGCTCGGCACGGACGGGCGCTTGAAATAGTAGGCGTATTCCTGCTCCTTCTCGTCGTCGATCGGGACAATCATGCCGACGCGGTAGACGTTGCCGTATTTGCTCTTAAGGGTTGTTTCTTTGTCGGACTGCGTCTCGGCTGCTGTGTCCTTGGCCTGAGCTGTTTGGATCTTTTTTGTGTCTTCCATGAGTTGAATCCTCCTATCAATTATCTTGAGATAACGGTTGCGAGTAACGATTAGACAGGTTCGACGCCGTCCTGCACGATGCCGCCGACGATCATCATGTCGAGGTCGACGGTGAGGCTCTTGTCGCCTTGGGACGCTTTGTTGCTGCGCTTCACGAACTTTACTTTACGGAGTTCGTCGATGCGTGTACGGTCTCCTTCGCTTGCGTAGGAGACAACGATTGAAGGAATGTCCAGCTTATAGAACGGGACGCCTTTTGCTTTGCACCACGCGAGAAAATCGTTGTAATCGTCGCGAAGCATCGTGAGCTTGCCCGACGCCTTATAGTTCCCGGTGCCATAGCCCCGGGGCTTATTGCCTCTGCCGTAAACTTCCTCCATGTCCTGCTCGTCGTCATAGCTGATCTCTTTTACGACAACCGAAAGGCCGGGGACTTTAATGTCAACGTCGCCCCAGTCGTAGGCTTTTCCGTTTACTTTCAGCATGGTCTATACCTCCTTCCTCAGTTGCTCGGCTTTGCCCGACCGAGATCAATCTCGATCTCGCGGATGTAGCCGCGAGAAACGTAGCGGACTTTCACGCGCATTTTCTCGTCCTCGATGATGGTCTGCTCCTGCCCGTCCGGCACGGTGATCTGCGCCGAGCTGATCTCCTTCGCGTCGATCATGTCCTGCAAAGGCGGGAAGATAAACTTCGCGCGGGTCTCGAGTTCTCCTTGAACATCCTCGAGATCGATGTCGTCCTGCAATATTCGGATGCCCTCTTTGCGGGTCTCCCGGATAATCTTGTTCAGGACGCGCACGTCCTCGGCATAGCGATAGTCGCTGCCGTCCGGCGACATCATGTTCGTGTGGTAGACATAGAGGTTGTCGAGCCCGTCGTACTCACGGAAGGTAAGGTATCCCGCGAGGTCGAGAAGCTCCGTAACCTTTTCAATACCCTTCGGGCGGAGTTCGAGGAGCTTCGCCTTCGAGACGCCGAAGCCCGCTTCCTCGCGCGTTTTTCCGATGCTGGTCTGCACCGACGCCTTCGCGTACAGGCCGCAGACGAGGCCCGCGAGGTTGACGTCCCGGGTCGTTCCGTCCATCTTCATCAGGAGGCCCCGGGCGGGAACGACTTGGATGTTGTAGTTCTTAATCTGCTTTCGATCGGATTCCAGGCGAAGAGCGTAGTCGGTTATGTCCTCTTCCTCGTCGGGACTGTACGCTTCAAGGAGAAAGAACATAGGCTTTTTGTAATCGTCTTGGAGCTCCCTCTGAGCTTCGCTCACGGCTTGCCAGAGCGGGAGGGTGCTTTCTCCGACGATATGGACGAACTCGTATTCTCCCGAGAAGGTCTTGAGTTTGTCAATCGCTGCGATGACGTCGTCGTGTGTCATGGTCGGAGCGGTGGTTTTTGCCGTGTAAACGTCTCCCACCAGGAACGAGCTCGGAATCTGTTCGGGCTCCGGGGCGTCGGTAAACTTGAGCTTGAGGCCCGTCCCTGCGATCTCATATTCGCCCGATACGGGCACCGTGAGCTCGTCGGTGAAACTATACCCCCCGTCGATCGAAGCGACGAAGGAGGCCGTATTGAGAGCTCCCTGCGCTGTGATCTTGACGATGATCTGGAAGGCGTTCGTCGGGCTCCCGTCGATCGTCACGTTCCCGCCTCCGTCGCCCGCCTTTGCGATTTCTCCGATTGTGCCCGCCGTGGTAGCCGACACCGGGATGCAGTACGTTCGGTTCGCACCCCATTCAACGGAGTCCATCATCGCGTCGGCGAGGGGAGAGAGGCCGAGGCGCTCTTTGATTTTTTCCGCCGTCATCTCGCCCGTCACGACGATCGGCGCGTCGGATACGACCGGGGAGACGCCGATCTTCACATGGAGGCCGTCGCCTTTTGCGGCGGAAAATCCGAGGAGGCCGTCCGAAACCTTTGTTGTAACATCTCTGAGCATTACTTATCTGCCTCCTTTTTCACCCGGGGTCTGCCGTCGATCGGTGCCTCGGCGAATTTTTTTACTGCTGCCGTAAATTCTCCCCTGGTAACTTGCTTCCCGGGCTTCCATCCATTCGCGGAGCAGACCCCCGCGAATGTGGCCCGGTTGATATTGTGCTGCTTGCGGAGCTCGCCGATCTCGAGGAGCTCCTGGGCTGATGCCTGCGATTGATTTTTAGCTGCCATCTGTAGGCCCCTTCCTTTCAACGGACTCAACCTCGAGTTCTGTAACCCGCGCGAAGCCCGTGTCTTTATAAACGCCGCCGAGGAAATTGACTTTGACCTGAACGGCGACTTTTGCTTTCAGAATGGAGTCGTCCTTGTCGACCCAATCCGCACCCTCGACCTCAATCGGAACGTAATCTCCGTTGACGTAGATACCCTTGTCGAGACTTGCGAGGAACTTTTCGAGCATCTCTTCGACCGCCTCGTCTGTGTAGTCTCCGAGAATAACCGTGAACGCGGTCGTCCGGTCGAAAATCTTCCGCCTCTTTTTCTGCGCTCCCTCTTGGTCTCTATAATGTTTTTTGGAGCCGTTTCGAGAGAAGGTTTCGCTCTCGAATAAAACCGCGCCGAGATGACTTTCCATGCTCCTTTCGAGGGCTTTTTCGGTTGTGTAAGGATTGGACTTGAGGCCTGCCTCCTTGAGCTTCCCAATGAGATATTGCTTGCTTTCGACGTACATCCTTTAGTCCTCTCCTCCCATAAAGTCTTCGACTGTCGCTTTGATTTCCCGCATGTCGTCGTCTGAGAGGCCGAGGTAGGGGCGGGCGGGAATCGTGACCGTGACCTTTTTCTTGCTGACCCATCTCCCATCCCTTGCCTGGAATCGGAGCGACTTTGCTTTTTTCGCCTGGATAGTGCGGCCTGGGTCGCCGAACTGATGCGTTGCCGCATACTTGACGTTGGTTCCGACTGCGAACCCAGAGGCGTCCGACTTTGTGCGAATTGAGTTTCGGAGCTGTGCGGTCTTAATGAGAGTCCTGCCGCCCTCCGCTGCCGCCCGGATGGAGGTCTTCCATTTCTTCCCCTCCGGGTCTTTCCCTCGTTTGAATCGTTCGAGAGTCGATTCGCGGGTAACGCTTCCGAGAACTGTGTTGATTTTCTTTTTGTCGACCTCCGCAAAGCTCCTGACCTTTTTCAGGAGACGCCGGGTGTCCCCTTCCAACCGGATGCTGTAGTCCGCCATGACCTACATCCCTTTGAGAGATTCCCGGCTGAAAAGCCTGGGGCTCGACTTCACTGAAAATCCGGTTGCCGCCGCTGCTTTAGGGTCGTCGGCCTCGGCCCCGATCGAGACCTTCCCCTCGGCAACAAGCACAAGAAACTTGATCGCCGCGTTGTAGCGGTTGAGGTAGTTCTTTTCCTCTCCGGACTCGTCGATGCCGATACGGGAGAAAAGGTTGTAGACCGCAATGTCTTTTGAGCATTTGTTGATGATCTTCGGAGCCGGCGAGATCGGCACGGCGTACCTCTTGGCGAGGTATCCGTCGATCTCGCCGTCCGCGTCTGCGATCGCGCCGTCAATAACGGGGCCGATCTTCGCCTCGCGTTCCTCCGGGTTGTCAATGTAGGAGTCCCCGATGATCGTGTTAAGGGCGTCATCCTTGAGCATTTCCCGGACTTCTTCTCTTGTACTGTAGCTCATGCCTCAGCCTTCTTTCGCTTAGTGCTGCGCCCTTATTCCTCCGCGCTGCCGTCGCTGCCGTATGCCATCTGCCAGAAGCCGTAGCCCGTGTTCCCGCGAGAATCGACGCCGTAGACGTACTGCTTCTTCATAAAGACGTTGGGGTCGGTTTCTGCCGTGAGAGAGACAAATTTTGCTTTCTGCCTCTGCTGATAGATGAGCGGTTTAATGGGGCGGGAGGTGCAAAGCAGGAACCACGAGGAATCATGTCCGGCGAGCAGTGGAGCGACGAGGGGCTTCGCGGTGCCCTGCATGGTGTTCTTTGTGCCGTTGATGTAGTCCGCGACTAAGATGTCGCGAGCTGCTGCTTCCAGCGCGGGAGGCACGACCAGCACGTCAGGGACAAGGCCGAGGGCCATTCCTTTGGCGTTGGTGAGCGACATCATCGCGGCGCGCGCCGCGATGTAGGCTGCGAGGGTGAGCTTTGCGGTGCCCCGGTTGGATACCTTCTTTTTCCCGACCTTATGCTCGGTAGAGAAAAAGGTCTCGCCGTCATAGCATTTTTCAGTGAATCCCTTGCCGAGCAGGGTGAAGACGAGCTCGTCGGGATGCATCGCTGCGGACTGCCCGAGCATCTGGACGGAGGGGTTGTAGAGGCCGATCTTGTCGTCCTCGACCGCGTTGCGCGGGACGCCCACGGTGAGCTCGAAGTCCTTGTTCTTGATGGTGTAGTCCGAGCTGCTGAGGTTCTGGACTTCACGATCTCCAATCCATTCGCGCATACCCGGAATATCGCCGAGCCATGCGTAGGTTTCGGAGTCGGTCGTCGAAGGGGTGACGGTCGCGATCTGTTCGTAGATCGGTTTCTGCGCTTCAAATGCTTTGTTGAAAAGGGTGTTGAAGCCGATGTAGATGCCCCTCAAAGTTTGCGGGTTGATAATCATAATTGTTTATCCTCCTTTGCGTTTGGGTTACGCTTGCGGCGTTGCCGGTGCGGTGAGCCCGTAACCGATTTCGACGGCGACGCCAGCGTCGTCGACGCGGATGACGAGTCCGGCGACGGATGTGTCGGTCGCGAGGGCCGTGACTGTCTGGTCGTCTTCGATGTAGCAGGGCCTGAGCACATGCGCGGCGGTGACTTTGTTTGCCTGGGTTGCGGTGTTGTCGAACACGAACACGCCCCGGGAGACTCTGACGACGAGTTCGCCGTCCGCGCCGTTGTTCGCGACGGTCTCCTCGGCCCGGCCCGCTGCGGTAAGGCCCGCCGCCTTTGTTCCGGGAACCGCGAAGCCGTCCGCATCCAGGGCGACGATCGAACCCTGGTAGATGGTGGTCGCTCCTTTCACGGGAAGGACGAGAGACCTCGCGCCGCCCGCGATTTCAGGGGTATCTCTTTCGGATGTGAGTGTTGCCATGGTTTAGTTCTCCTTTCCGTACTTCTTGAGGTCTTCTTCGGAAACTCCGAGCTGCTTGCACACGAGCAGCGTCGCCTCATCGGGTTTGTCGTTCTTGAGGGCCTTCGCGTCGTCGAACTTGATTTCGCCCATGGGGACGACCTGGGGGGCTTTTTCAATGAAAGAGGTGAAACCCTTCGGGTCTGACAGGGCATAGCTCTCGGCCCACTCTTTTTGTGCGGGCGCGATCTTCCCGGACTTGAGCGCCAGCGTAACGGCGTCCTTCGCATCGCGCTCGGCGTTCTGCTGTTTGAGGGCTTTGAGCTCCTCGAGGACGTTGACGCCGTCGATCTTGCCGCCCTTGAGTTCCATGATTTTGGCGACGACGTCGTCTGCGGGAGCCCCCGCCTTGAGATCGAGCAGCTCGCAGACGGCTTTATTTGCGACAATCTTGTCGTCGCTGACCGGTTCTCTGCTGCCGTCTCCTTTTGCGGCGGCTTCCTTGAGGGCCTTCGCGTCCTCGATCGTTTTGCCGAGCGCCGCGAGAACCTGTTCTTCCGTCGCGTCTTCCCCGAGCCCGAGGAGCTGCGCGACCTTCGTGAGAAATTCGTTCATGTTTTCTTGTCCTCCTTCAAATGTGGATGAATTGACGATCGGGGTCATGCCTTCGATTGCGGGGGTGTTCGTAAGGGCCAGCGAGTGGAGGCCCGTCGCCTTGCCGTCCGACTTGCGGACGGTGATGACTGGAGAGAGGTAGCGGTACTCTTTATTCTCAAGATACTTTGCCGCTGCGGGCGTCCATTCGACGCGGGCCGCTATGCTGCCGTCTTTGAGAATCAGCTCCTTCACCCATCCGGCGGCGGGAGCCTGGACTCCCTTGAGGGTTTGGTGTTCATAGTCGATCACCAGGTCGACGCCCCTCTGCGCGATCTGCTCTTTCATCGCCTCGAAGCTCTCCTTGTCGACGTCGAACTCGCCCTTCGAGCTGACGACGTGACCGAGGGGGAGGACGGAGATGATCTCCGGGGCTCCCGATACCTCCACATCGCCCCCTTTCAGGATAAAATAGTCTTTCATTTGTTTCTGCCTCCTTCGGCTGCTGTTGATTGCCCGTTAGTGGCCCCGCTAACGCCGTTACTCCGTCCGTTCCTGTTCTGCTCGTTAAATTACACTGCCGAGCGGGAAAGGCGCTTTTACGGCTTCTCACGAGGTTTTTGCGTGGTTCCCCTTTTCCCGGCGTTTATATGCTTTGACAAGCGGCTCCGGGTAGCCTTTGAGGTCGGGGGTAAACCGTACCTTTGCCGGGTTCGTCGAGAACTGCGGGTCGGGCCGGATGTTCACAAAGCGCCCATCTCCGAGCTCCACTGCCCGGGGCGTTTCGGTTTCCACCTTGAGGCCCCGCTGCTCGGCTTGCCGCTTTGAGAGTGCCCGCACGGTGCAGCGGCATCGGAACCCGTTCGGTGGAAACCAGGTGTCCCACACGGGCGAGTCTGCCGGGAAGACTCTCCCGTCCATCGCGAGATGGCTCGGTCTGGTGTGGGAGTCGTTGACGGCGTCGTACTGCCAGTAAGGGCGGGCCTCGAGGACTTCCGGCTGCGTGAGCTGCTCATAGTGGCCCACGTTATAGGCCGTCTGGATGTTCGTGCGGAAAACGTTGTCGGCCTGAAACGGGGTGATTCCTTCGTAGCCCTTCGACTTGAGGAACTCATTCATGTTGGCCCGGAACTCTCCGATGCTGTTGCCGTTCTCGATCGCGTCCTTGATCTCGTCGTAAAACTGCTTGAGGATTTCCGCCTTCGTGTAACCCGATACGGTGAAGGCGAGCCCCCGGTACTTCCCGGCGATCTTGTAGAACTGCGAAGCCGTGACTGGGATGCGTTCCTTGAAGTAGTCCAGCGCCTCCTCGAAGGTCATATTCTTCCGGCTGAAGATGCTGTCTATGTCATTCATCGTCATGCACCCGTCCCTCAAGGTCTGCGTAGACCATGACCTTTTGAAGCAGCTCCTCCACATCCGAAACGTCCATCGCCTCAAAAAGCTCGGCGACGGTCTTGTCGTCTTTCATCATGTCGCGAAGCTCCTCGAGACTTCCGGCTTTCTCAACTAACTTGAGAACCGGCTTGAACGCTTTCTCGAACGTTCCCGCGCTCTTTTGGATGGCGGCATCCGCCAGAAGGTCGATGCGCTGCTGTGACCCGGGAGAAGGATCTTCCGCCTTGAGGGAGAGCTGCCGGGCTCCGGTCGCCGGTTCCCGCTTGAAGGGGAGGGCCCCGGTTCCCGCGCTCCCGTAGGGGGGCGCTGCGACCTCCTCGTCGGCCTCCGGTTTCGGGATGCTGAATTTTTTATATAGATAGGACGTCGGAACCTTAAGCCCGGTCTTTTCTATCAGCGTCCCGATGATCTCGGCGGTCTCCTTGAGGTCTCCGGCCTCCTCGCAATCGTAGCGGAGGTATGGGATGCGCTTATCCTCTCCGAAGTTGTAGAGCACCAGGGGCCGGATAAGGTAGCGGCGTAAGGTGGAGGCGAGGGCTTTGCAGTCCGCGACCGTGAGGTCGTGCCGGACTTCGTTGTGCGTCTTGGATTGTGCGTAGCTGCCGCCGCCCGAGTCCGAGGTGAGCGTCTGCCCGAGTATTGCCTTGCTGATCTGCTCGTCGCAATACCGGGCGAGCCGTTCGTAGAGGTCGGTGCTCGAGGTCTTCTCGGTGGTGATGAACTCGATGCTCGTGCCGTCCGGGATAATGCCCGCCGCGTCCGCGCCGATCTGAATAAGGGCTTGCATGAGGGCCCGCTTGTCGTCCTCGCTCGCGCCCGGCTGGTATTTACCCAGGCGGAGGGGGAGGCCGAAAACCTCCGCGAACGAAACCCAGTCCTTCAAGTCGTAATTTTTGAACAAGTACATCCAGGCGACGACTCTCAGGACGCCCGCCCGGGACGGATGCCCGGAGCGGGCCTTGTAGCGGTGAAGGATAAATTTATTCTCGGGCAGTTCAATTCCTTCGGGGTGTTCAGCCGTGCGAACGCGGAACGAGTCGTCGATCGCGTTCCAGAAGAACCGCTTTTGATACCGTGGGCGGATGTCCTCTATGACGACGCGGCCTTCATCGTAGCCCCACATAATTTCGGAAACTGCGAAGCCCTTGCCGATCGCGTCGAGTAGATCCATCTGGATGTCCTCGAAGTTTTCAAGGCCGTTGATCTGTTCCGTCACGAACTCGGCGATCTCCTTGTCGCGCTCGTCGTCCGTATCAAATGGGATGATCTCATAGTCGAGGCCCGTGACCGCGTTCTTGCGGGTTTGGAGCTGTGAAAAAAGATGAGGGTCTTTTTCCTCCATCTCCTCGAAAAGTTCCATTTGCCGCATGACGTCACCCGCGTCCGCTTCCTTGAATATCTCGGCGAGCCGGACGGGAGTAAGCCCACTTGACGGGTACTCGCTGTACTTATCTGTAACCTGGGCGACGGCGATCTCGGTCGTGTTCGGCCTTCTGAGGGGAGGAGTCCCGGGGTTCCGCTGCTGTGTCTGCTTTCTTTTCTTCTTAGCCATGTGGCCCCACCTCCCTTAGTAGGCCCCGCGCCCGAAACCGAGTGCGCGGGCGACGACGGATTTGTAATCGACCTTTGTTCCCACTTTGACATTGAGTGCGAGTTTGACCATCATTTCCAGTCCGTCCGGGCCGTCGTCGTTCTTGCCCATAGGGTACTCCATCATTTGTTTTAGAAGAGTCTTGTGCTTTTTTGAGAATTTGAGGTAGCCATTTTTTACGAAGGGCTGTAAGCTCTGGATGCGGGCGTCCTTGTTCTGGACGGATTTGATTTCCACAATCGGGAGATACTCTCCGGCCTCGACGGATTTCTGCCGCATGATCTCGGCGAAGTAGTATTGGAATTGCACCGTTTCGACCCCAAACTGATAATAGGGCCGCTTGTAGTCCCGCTTGAGTCGGCGGCTGTCCTCGATTGCGTCTGTGATGATCTGGTCGGGCTTGCGCTTTGCGATGTCCGCGATAAGAACGTACATGTACCCCGTCTGCAAGTCCTTCGCCAGAGCGCCTATAAACGAGGTGTCCGACTTCTTGTTCTTCCCGAGGCTCGGGTCGTTGGCTCCGACGAAAAGAAAATTCGGGGCCGAGAAGTCCGGAAGCTCCTTGCTGTCGTCGTCCCAGTAGTCGAACCACTCCTCGTTAAAGGTGCAGCTCTCCGGGTCGATCGGGTCGTTCTGGATTTCGCTGTTGAAGCTCGCTTCTCCTTCGGAGATGCGGATAACCATGAGGTCGTAGTAACTGAGCTTCTGCTCCCACAAGACCGCCGTGCCCTCGAGCATTTCGTCTCTGTGCGTCTCGAAGAACTCACGCGCGTCCTCCTGTCGGGCGTCGTTGGTGAGGTCTGTGTAGATTGCTTCCCATGCGTCCCATAGCTCCGTATTGGTTGCGAAGCTGATGACGCCCCGGTATTTGACCGTTTTGTAGGACGGATTCGCTGCGACGTTGGCGAGCAGCGCGTCATAGTGGAGCAGGGTGCCAATGTAGACGATGTCGGTGTAGGTGTCGCCCGCCTTTGAGACTGCTTTGTAGTACCAGTTGCGGAGCTTCTTGCGCTGGTCTGAGGTGTTGACGTTTTCATCATTCTCGAGATCGTCGCATAAAATCAGGTCGGGCCTCCATTGCTTGTGCCGCCGTCCTCTGATTTTCTTTCCCGCGCCGAGCGCCTCGATCTTCACGCCGTTCGAGAGCAGGATGACCGAGGCTTTCCAGACCTTGCCCTCGAGCTCCCCGAAGTCCTCGCGGAGCGCGGCGTTCTCCTCAAATTCGGTCTTGATGTCGTTCAAGAATCCCTCGGCCTGTTCCGAGCTGTCGGAGAGGATGATCTCGTAGTGCTTGTAGGCGTAGACCGCCGCGTGAATCGAGTCCTTGAACGTGAAGGTCGTGCTCTTTGCGTGACCACGCGGGGCCTCGATCGCTCGGCGGCACCCATCCGCCCGGCTGATCTGCTGCGCGTCGGCGGTGGGGTCGAGCCCCTTCATGACGCCCTCGCGCCATATCCTGTCGAGTTCTCCATGAAATGGCGGACTCTCTCGGACAAAATAATGCGGGAGATACGCCCTGCCGAAATATTCAAGGTCGATCGCCCCGAGCTTCCGGCGCAAACCCTTCGGCCCGGTCAGCGGGGCCCCGCCCCGATAGTCCCGGAGGAGCTCCGCCCGGAGCTCGGCGAAGTTTTCTCCCCGGGAGACATACTTCTCGAATAGCTCCTTCTGATATTCCCGGTTGGCGACCGCTTCGCGGTCTTCCGGTTCGTCGAGTTTTTCGATGTAGTCCTCAAGGTTAATCTTCGCCATCCGTGACCACCTTCTCTCTTGCGCGGGCCAGAACCGAGCGGAGCTCTCCGGCGAGCTCTGGGTGCTGCTTGATCGCCGCCATGAGCTCGGTTTCCATCTGATCGAAGGCGAGCTCGGCTTTCTTCTTGAGTTCCTGCCGCACCCGCTTCTCGTAGGTGGCGTTCCGTGAGAGAGAGGCGATAAGTCGTCCGGCCTTGTCAAGGGGCATTTCGTTAAAATCGTCCTCCGCCGTGCTCACCCGCTGCATGAGGCCGTCCATGAGCACCATGCTCGCGGCCTTCGTGTAGTCGAGGTCTGGGTGCTGCTCCACGGCCTGGGTGATCGCCTGGGTGCGCTGTAGGGTTTCGGCGACGCGCTGCGCCGCCTGATTTGACCGAATGGCGTATCGTCCGACCGCCGACTTGCTGATCGCGTAGCCTTCCGACTTGAGCCACTGAGCGAGTTCCTCATAGGTGTTTGACGTGTCCGCGAGCTTTTGATCGAGCTGCCCCTTAATATCATCCGGGAGCTTGTCGATGGTGGAGCTCACTCGCGTCCTCCGCCGCTCTTGCTTAGACATCGACGCCCGGGTCGTCGATCGTGCCTTCCACGAGGTCGACGCCTTTCTTTGTGAGTTTTATAACGGAGTCCGTGCGGTAGGCTTGGTAGGCGTTTGCGTGTCGGCCCGTGAAGGCGATGTACCCGCCCTCCTTCAAATACTCAAGATACTTCGAGATGTCCGGAGAGTAGATAAGCCCATCGCCGACGAGGGCGTTCGCGACCTGCCGGATGAGGAGCGTGTTGTGGTTGCCTTTTGCAAGGGCCCGGATGATATAGCCCCTGACCGCTTTGTTTTTGTTGACCTCCTGCTCCTGTGTCTCGTCCATGATGCTCATATCTCATTCCTCCTTTCCCTTGCCCGGGTTGTTTCCGCTGCTGTAAAGCAGTTGGTCGAGCTTGTTCTCGACCCGGTTCATAATGCGGATATAGTCTTCTCTCGTGACGTAAATGAGAGGAAGGTCTGCCTTGAGGTCGTTGAGATTGTCTTTGACCTTCTCGATCTCCTGCGCGTTCTTTTTGTCTGCCTCCTCGAGACCCGAAAGCGTCTTTTTGAGCAGAAAGCTCAGGGCTCCGACAATGACCGTGCAGAGGATGGACGCCGCCGCGCCGATGACTGCCGTTATTTGTGTAGCGTCCATGCGCGGCCCCCTTTACTCACTGGTGATTGTTTCGCCGGGAAGGGTAATGTACGGTTCCTCCTGCTTTACCCTGCGGACGGCGTCCTCAACCAGCTTCGAGAGATAAGCGTCGAAGCTGCCGAGGTTGTCGGTGATGACCTTCTGCGCCTCCGGTGCGGTCGCCGCCTTGACCTCGTCGAACGCTTTCTTGCCGAGGGCGAGCAGTTCCTCCCGGTCGGCCTTGCCGTCCTTCACTGCCTCGCGGAGTGCTGCGGCGGTGGTCTGCTCGATCGAGCCGACCGTGACGGTCGCGAGGTTCTCCACATCCGCCAGAGCGTCGGTGAGCAGCTTCCGGCTCGCGTCGTCCTTGAGCTTGGCGGTCTGCGCCCGCACCTTTGCCGCCGCCTTGCGGATGTAGTACACCCCGTAAGCGGCGAGCAGAGTGATGACGCCGAGGGCGAGGTTGGTTAAGACCTCAATCGCTGTAGACTGGATGATTTCCATGGTTCGCATCCTCCTCTGAAAATAATAAGGCTACAAGCGTTAGCTTGTAGCCTTATTCTAAGCCCGGAGGCCGGAAGGTTCTATTTGTAGCAGTTCTAAGAGTTACGGTTTGCTTTTGGACTTATCCGCTCCCTCGTCGGAGAAAAAGTCTGCTATGGAAATTTGCCCTTCTATATGGCCTTCGCCGCATATCTGCCGCACCCATCGCTCCGTGACGTCGTATTTTCTCGCGAGCTCGAGGTGGTTGTAACCGTTGAACTCTGCCTTAATTCGGGCGTCGCGGACGGGCCGGGTCAGACTTTCGGGCTTTGGGATATAGATAGTCGCGCCGCCCACCACTTCGGCGAGCTTGACGAAGTTTTCCGGCCCGATTGCCTGTGCAATATTCTTGTAAGTGCCCTCCGGGAACATGTCGACCGTCAGGCCCTTTGAAAGCTCGTTCATCGCGTCGCCTCCGTTTCATGTGCTTAGAGTTTAATGAGATTGCTGATATTCACGGCGGCGGTAACGGTCGACCCGATGCCGATGACCGCCCGGTCGCCTGAGACGCTGATAACGTCGTAGACGTTGTAGTAGGCTTTGAAGGCTTTCCCGTTGTACTGGATTGCCCTCCTGACTTTAACCTTGTCGCCCTTTGCGATCGGCTTCGGAGCCGGGGCCGATTCCGATGCCGTCCCGGAGGCGAGCTGCAAATTTGCCGCGTTCACGGCGGCGGTGACGGTCGACCCTATGCCGATGACGACGCGGTCTCCCGAGACGCTGATGACGTCGTAGACGCTATAGTAGGTCTTGAAGGTGCCGCCCATGTATGTGACCGCTTTCTTAACCTTGACCTTGTTGCCCGGCTTGAAGGAGCTCGCGGATGTTTGAGTCGGCGTCTGGGCCGGAGCGGGGGCCTGGGGCGTTTCCTTTCCGAGGTCGTTGAGCCCTGCGCGGCGGATGATGCCCGGATAATCCTTCATGCTGTAATCCATGTCGACGTTGCCAGAGATGCCGCCGACCCTGCCCTTGCTGCTGTACTGCCAGACGCCCGCGTCGCTGCGGTTGCACTTCGAGTTATACCACGCATACCAGAGGTCATAACGTGCGAGGGCCTTTTGGTCGAACATGCGTGTCAAATAGTCGGCGTTGGAGTATTTTGCGGCATAGTGGCGCGCCCGCTCAATTTCGTTGCAAAAGGCCGTCACCATCTGTGTGGCGAGGGCTTTCGTAATGGTGACGCCGTTTTTTGCGGCATAGCGGATGGTATCGTACTCAAGGTCAAAGTAGATCGGGTACTCGAGACGGTAGGGCTTGACGGCCTCGAGGCAGTAGCGGGCTTCCTGCGCGGCTTCTGCCGCCGTGAGCGCATAAGAAAACCAGTAGACCCCGAGGGGGATTCCGAGGCGGTTGCACTCGTCGGCGTTGCGGCGGAACTGCTTGTCGATGTTGTTCGACCCGTACCCGGCGCGCGCGATGATGAACTGGACTCCGTCCGTCTTTACCCGCGAGAAGTCCGGCGCTCCCTGCCAGGCGGAAATGTCGATGCCCTTATAAATCGTCCCCATCTATAAACCCTCCGTCCTCAAACTCCGCCCGGGCCTTTGCGATCTCCGAGGCGTCCCTGCTTTGAATCTCGAGGACTTCCTGCAAGGTGATGTCCTCGGCGTTGACGATCTCGTCCGGCGTTTTGCCGTATGCAAAAGCCTTGATAACCTCATTTTCTTTCTGACCGTTCATAATGCAATCCTCCTAAAGCTCGAAAATGGGGAGCACGACCTTGTCGACGTATTCCTCGACCGTGTACTGTGCCCTGTGCTCCGCCCTGAGCGTCTCGTGAAATTTTTTTGTCTCGACCGCGATCTTGAGCATCTTGAGAACCCCGACCTGCTCCGCCGTAATCTTCGGCATTTTTGGGCCGACCATGCAGGCGATCGCCTTATAAATGTAAAGCACATCTTCAATCCCGCCCATCTCGTGAAACTCGGCGAGGACTTCCTCCGCAAACTTTTTGCGGTTGAGCCGAGGCTTGTCGGGCGGGATTTTACCCTCCGCTTGTAGCTCTTTTTTTGCCTCGGCTCTCAGCCGCTTCTCTCGCTGTGTGAGCCGCTTCTTCTTGGTCGCCGCCATCCTATACCTCCTTCCGCCCGATCTCCTTGAGCTGCCGCTTCCTTTCCTTGACGTCGTCGCTCAGGTCTGCCTCTCTCAGAGCCCAGTTGATTCCGCCGATCCCGTCCGGGGCACAATTATCGAAAATGCGGACTGCCTTTCCATCCCCTCCGACCGCCCATCTTTCCATTTTGGCGGGGTGGAGATTCTTGCAGCGGGTAGCTTCTCTCAGGCTACTGTACGGTCGGTTGCAGACGGGGCAGCGATACCACGTTTCAATGTGTGCCATAGGGAGCGTCCCGCCTTTTGGCGATGCCTTCAAGCATCTTGACGGTCTCGGGGATGCTGAGGCAGATATACGGGGACATTCTATACATGAGTTCGGGCTCTCCGCTTTCAAGAAGGATGACCGTAGGCTTCCCGGCCCCGATCGCGAAGCCCGCTTCCAAATGTGCCGACCTCCCGCACGGGAGCACCAGGACGCAAGCGTCGGAGTTCGCCAATGCCGCCATGTCAAAGCCGAACCCGCGCGCGGCAACGGGATGGGAGAGAGCCTCCCGGAATTGCTCCGCCGTCCAGTCTTCCCAGTCCGGGGCAATCTCCGACCAACGGAACCCGGTGTTCCCCGGAGCAGGGTGCCTGAAGTCATAGACCTCGTGCCCGGCTTCTCTCAGCGCCACCACGACGCGGGGCTGTAGGTTGTTCCTCCACGAGGACGCGACGTAAATCTTCATCCGTATCCCTCCTTAGCTGACGGGGCCCTTGGGAACGGGAGCCGCCATCATTTCCATTTTTTCAATGTTCCGGCGAACCGCTTCCGCCGCTTCGGTTTGTTGTCGGAGCGCGACAGCGGATGAGGTAAGCTGCGCGGCCTGGATGATCTGCTGTGGGCCCTGCTTAAGGAGCTGCCGTTTCTGTTCGTCCGTGAGGCGTTTTCCCAGGTATTCGGATACCCGTTCGATTTCTTCCACGGCGAAGCTCCCGCACAGCTTCGTCACCAATCCTTCCAGGTTTGAGAGTGCCGCTGCAGCCCCGTTTTTCTGCGCTCTGTTCATTCCTGCTCTTTCCTTTCCTTCCGGGCGGCCATCTTCTTGAGCGCCTCGACCACCTTGCCGCATTGTGCCGTCGTGAGCCATTCGACGCGCTCAATGTGAAACATGCGCTTGACAAACCCGTTGATGCGCCGGTTGTCGTCGTTCCAGCCGAGCACGTCGCACAGCGCGTAAATTTTATGCCGGAGCTGCACGGTGCGGGGGTCGCCCCCCTCGTCGGTGCGCTTGCTGCGGGTGTCCCTCTGGATGCCGTCCTTCATGTTTTGCAGGACGCGGGCGAGGGTGTTGATCTCCCCCTGGGTGAGCTTCTTCATGCTTTCCTTGCCGGTCTCGCGGAAGACGACCGAGTGCAGGTCATCATCCGAAAGGCCGAGTTCCGGGGATTTTGCAATCGCCCAAAGGGTACGGATGGAGGCGGGCTTCCTGCCGCCTCTGCTTCTTGCTGCTGTCATTCCTTACACCTCGTTTCCCCAACAATCCCACCCGGGGACGCGGCGGCGGGCAAAGAGCTCAATGCGCGGAACGTCGCCGAAAAGCTCCTCGATTCGCCGCCGCACTTCCTCCGGCTTCTCGCTGTGTCGGCCTCTGACGGCCTCCACAAGCTGCGGGACGTTGTTTTTCTGTTTGTACTGTGTCATTCGTCCCCGCGTCCCCAAAAGACAGAGCTCGCAGTTCTTGAGCGTCCAGGGGGCGAGGTTGTAGACGGTTCTGCCGTTGACGGTCTTTTTCAGCCAGACGAAGGCGACCGTCACATACCGGAACCCCCACGCCTCGTAGAGTCGGATGGCGTCCTTTAGGTGCGCGTCGGTTGCCCACATGAAGAAGGCGGCGTCGCGGTCGGCGATGCGGCCCACGTTCCACGAGCTCATCGCGGCGGTTTCTACAGTCTGGTACACCCTTTCAAGAGGTGCAAACAGTGCCCCCCCCCCCCGCGTTTTCCTATCGGCTCCTTACTGCTGAATTTCCAGGGAGGGTCGGCGTAGATAACCCGGTACTTTTTCGTCGTGGAGAAAATGTCGACCCTCACGAGCTTCCACCTATGCGCCCGGCGCTATAACGGAGCGTTCGAGCTTCTCCTTGAAGGTCTCGTACCCGAAGACATCCTTCTGCTTCCAGGTCGCACCGACCGCGTTGACCGTGTCCTCGCCGTACTTTTTGAGGTTGTCTTTGCTGACCTCCTCCTTGACGACGATGCAGTCGTTCATCTTCCGGGCCTTCAGGCGGCGGATAATCTCCTCTACCTTCTCCTTCGCCCGGGGGACTGACACGGTGGTCGAGAGCCGGAACCCGACCGCGCCGTAGGTGAGGGCCTTCGTTTTGGCCTTGCCGAGGTCGGTGCGGTGTTCCTCGACGTACTCCTTGATGTCGCGCTCGAGCTTGGAGATGCGGTCGGCGTGGGGCTTGCTGTCCTGCTCCGCGACCTTCTTCGCTCCGATGATCTGCCGGTTCATCTCCGCCTCGATGTCGTCCAGGGCCAGCTCGTTCTCGGCGATCTCCCGGAGAGCTGCATCCACTTCGGCCCAGGACTTGAGCGCCGGGGCCTCTACAATTCGTTTCCTTGCCATGGTGTACCTCCTTATGCTCTGTTCCGCGCGTGCGGAATTTCCAGCGGATCGGGCCGCGCTGCCGCCGCAAAGCCGTAGTTTGGCTCCACGACCGCCCGCGATACTTTCCCGCCGTGTACCTCAAACCCGACGCCGAGCTGGGCCTGTATAACCGCCAGAAACCGGAGCGGAATGTCTTCGACCGTTTTGACCTCGTCGACGGCGACGTAGCGCCGGTTGACGTAATCGAGAATTTCGTCCTTGACGGTTTCCTTGCTGTCGAGCCCTTCGGCGACGCATGCGAGCCCGACCGAGACAACCTCTTCGAGCCCTTTTCTGCTGTTCCGCTTGTTCATGTTCAGCACTCCTTTTTTCTCAAAAATGTTGTCTCAGAGCATCATCATGCTCGAGGCTTGCTCAATGATCTTGAGGGTGATCTTGTTTCCGTCCGTTTCGGCAAGGATCCGGGCGGCGTTGTTCAGCGTCCGGTCGAGAAGGCGGAAGCATCCGGTCTGCATGTTGCAGGCTCGGGCCGTGAGCTCCGCCAGCGCGTCCGGTTCCACGTCGTAGCCGCTGAGGTAATCCTTGACCTCTGAGGCCGTGAGGCCCCGGAGGGAAGCGTAGAAGTCGACCCGGTTCGCGAAGCGGACGAGGTAGCTCTTGATCTGCGCCTCGAGCTTCGGCTCGCCCGCGATGACGATGCCGACGTCGCTCTGATCGAAGATTGCCCGGAGTATCTCCATTTTCTTTTGAGTGTACTTACTTATGAGCTTGTCGGCCTCGTCGATAATGAGCAGGTAGCCCTTGTTCGTGTTGCAGTAGTCGCGGACGCTGTTCACGCGCTTCCAGATCGTCCCGTAACCGTTCGGGATGCCGAGGGCGTGTTCAATCGCCTCGACGAGGTCGCGGCTGCTCATGGTGTCGTCGCACTCGATATAGGCGACGCGGGGGAGCTTTGCGTACTGCTTGAGGGTGTGCGTCTTCCCGTAACCGGAGCGCCCGACCACGATGCCGAGGCCGATGTACTCTTGGCAGGATTGGCAGACGCCGAGAACGGCCTTCGCGTCGCGGCTCTCAAAAAAGCGGGGCCGTTTGGCCTTTTGTGCCTTGCCGTCCGGCAGGGCAATCTTCTCACCCGTGTGGGCGCTGAGAAACTCCGCGAGGCGTCCCTCTATGCCCGTTACGTCGCTGTCGTACTTGCCCCCCAGGTAGCGGGAGACTGCCGTGCGCGAGTAGCTGATTTCCCGGGCGAGCGTCGCGATGCTCGTGCCGGTCGCCGTGAGATACTCGTTGACCTTCTCGGCGAGGCTCTTGTTTTCCGTGTATGTGGCGGTGGCTGCCGCTGCTGCTTTGACTTCCATAATGTACCTCCTATTCGTTCATAGCTCTCAGACGGGAAAGAGCGTCGTTTGCCTTACTGTCGAGGAATTTATCCCCGGCCCCGGCCTTCTTCGGCTTGCCGTGCTCGGCGCGGAACTCCTTGTCGTTGGGAAGCTGTACGACCTTCGGGAGCCGCTTCGCTTCGATGGTGAGGTCAATCTTCCCGACCGCGTCGGTGGGCCGACCGTTCGCGACCCTCTGCTCGTAGGGCGTCCCGAAGTCCTCAAGCAGCTCCCGCGCCTGTCTGAGCTGCCGCTTCTGGTCGCGCAGGTGCTTCTCGAGCCATGCCTGGGAACAGCGCGGGCCGAATTGCAGAAGATGGGCGGAAACCGCTTCGCATATCTTCCGGCCCTCGCCGTCGAAGACGTAGAGCTTCGTGACATCGTCGATGTCCCATTTGACCCCGACTTTCTGCCCGACATACTTGCAGAGCTCATAATCCGTATAGAGGGTTCCGAACTTCTGGATGCCCTGGTTGCGGACGAGGGCGGTGTCGGCCTTCATCAGCAGCATCGCCGCGTATTCTCGGGGCGGCGCTGCCTTTTCGTAACGCGGGCCGTTGGCGAACATGTCGGCGGGCGTGACCCATTTTTCCCCCGCGTTTTTGAGCCCCGAGTGTTCCCGCTTGTGGTAGTGGTTGTTTTTCCAGTCCGTCCAGATTTCAAAGAACTCCTCCATTGTGAGCAGTTCCCCGCGCTCGAGCATCCCGTCGACGTCCTTCTGACGTTTGGCGTAGGTCTTCGACCCCGTGAGGGTGCCCGTGTAGGATTTGAACCATCGGGAGAATTTGTCGCAGACCGTCCGGAAAAGCCGCTCGATCGGCTTATCCCAGGGCTGATAGGGAAGCGACCGCCCGACTTCCTGGATGCCGATCGACTGATAGAAGCCGACCGTTTCGCTGTCGAACCGGAGCTCGATGCCGCGCTCCTTCCGGTTCTGCCCGGTCATCGTCCGCCCGGTGTAGTCCTTGCCGTTGTCGATGTGCAGGATTTTCGGGACGCCGCCCGGCTCGTTCTCCGCGTAGATCATCTTGACGAGGCTCTCTTTCAGGATTTGGCTGTTGGCGTCGATGCAGGCGACATCCCCGAGGATTGCCCGGCTTTTCATGTCCATCCACGCGACGAGCTTCGGGCGGACGGCCTTGATCTTCCCGTTCGGCATGGTGGCCTGAACCCAAAAGTCGAAGGTGTGCTCGTCGCCGATGACGTACTCCATGACCTCGAGCGGCGTCGCGTCGCGCCTTGCCTTGACCATCTTCTTGTTCTTCCACTCGCGGAGGCCGTTCGCCGCCAGGTAGCGGGCGCTTTCGGCCCCCGGCCTGTTCATGAGATGCTTGACGTACCGGGCGACCGTCTTGACGGACGGGTAACTTTCCCATTGCCTTTTCTCCGCGAGGCCCTCGAACGCCTCATAGAGCATCTCGATCGTCCCGAGGTTCGCGGCGAAATCCTTGTCGAACCAGATATTCTCAATCGCGGCCTTTTGTTCGTCCGTGAGGCTCGGGAAGCTCCCGGCCTCCTTGGGCTTCCGGCAAAGGGAAAGGGCCCGGAAGTAGTCCCGGCTTTTCCCGTCTTCCTTTTCCAGCTTGAGGGCCCAGGCGTTGGCCTCGAGGACGTTCCCGACGTATCGGTAGAGCGTCGGGACGCTCACCCCGAGGGCCAGCGCGAACCGGTCGGCGTAGGCGGTTCGGTCGCTTCCCTCGTAGTCGATGAAGCTCTGCACCCGCTTCGCGAGCTCGATCGCCTCGTAATACTGTTTCTTGTGCCTGTCGATGTAGTGGTTGAGGTCTGTTCCCACATACCAGGGCGTCGCTTCTGCCCGCTGCTCTATAATGACATCCCTCCCGTCTACCTTCCGAGCGGCCTTGTGCGCCTTCTGCGCCTTTGAGGACAGCGAGGCGACGGAGACCATGACCTGCTCTTTTCCCCCGCCTGCGCGGGGCTGTGTTTTTGTTCTGAATGATTTAGGGCTGCGCTGTATCCGCTTTTTCATGGTGTCGTATGTGACACCCTCGAACGCCGCCGCCTCCTCAAGCGTGATGAATACCTCCGGCACTTCTGTCCCTCCCTTCTGCTGTTCATGCTGCCGTGAGTTTCTCGACCCTTCTCGGGTCGAGCTCGAGGGCCGCGACGATTGCCGGGAGGTATTTCTCGCCCGACCGGATGCCGGTCAGGATGTAACTCAGGTATTGAGGCGACGTTCCGATCGCGAAGGCGAGCTCCTTCTTGCTCATATCCCGGTCTGTCAGCGTCTTCACGACGTACTTCCCAAACGGGGTGAGCTTGTGGCTCCTGCCTTTCATCGCGTTCCTCCTTTCCGTGAATTTCAAGTTTTACTTTCGCCCCGCCGCGCCGTATAATTGAAGTGCGACCAACAAATAACGGAAGGGGGTGAAGTGATGGGTAGTATCGACATAATGGATGATTTCAGGTTGAATACCGGGGATGCTTATGCTGACATAACGATTGAACAAAAGCTCGCTCAAATGCCTGAATATTGGGCACTTATTGAATACCTTGAGAAAAAGGGATTACTTGACCGCAAGGAATTTTGGGATTTGCTGAACAAGAAATGTGCTCAGCACGTTGTAACCGCAAACATTATTTCAAAGGAGCCGCAAGACGATTGAGCGTTTCGCGAGTTACATTGCGTATTTGCTTCTCTCGCCTAATGTGGTGTTCAAGCGCTCCGGCGTTTGTCTGCGGGGCCGTCCTTTCATCGGGCGGCTCTTTCATTTTGTCTCCCTCGGCGTCCTCGTCGTTCAGAAAAAGCACCTGTCCCATAACTTCCTCCGGTGGCTTCTGCTCGGTCACGCGGCACCACGCGCCGCCGTAGTGCCTGTTCAGGTAGTGAGCGAGAGCGATCTCGCTCGGTGCCTCCGCCCGGATGCAATACCCGACGAGCTCCCGGCAAAGGGTGACGTAAAACTTTTTCATGCTTGTTGTCCTCCTCTCGGAAAATTGAAGTAGGGCCGCTTGCCGCCCGTTTCGTGGTCGAGCGCGTAAAGCACGAGCGTCTTCACGTCCTCGCGGCCCGCGTGAATCATCTTCCGCATCCACGCCATGAAGGCACGGTAGTAGGCTTCCGTGTAGACGTACTCGGGCAGGTCGCTCCACGTTTCGAGGGCTTCCTTGTACTCCGCCCGCGCCCTGATGTCCAGGTCGAGGGCCGCTTTGTTGATGGTCGGGTTTACTCTCGCCGCCGTCTGTGCCTCTGCCGGAAGCACCCTCACGCGGTCGGTGTGCTTGTGCAGGATGACGAGCTCGCCGTTCCGCTTCTGTTTGAGCACGAGCCAGTTTTCGGGAGAAAGCCCGCACTGCCCGAGCCTGACCTTCTGCTTGCGCGTCGGTTTCTTCCCATGCCTCATATCGCCGCTCCTTTCGTTTGTCTGCTTTTATTCCGGCCGCGCACCGGTTCATAGGCTGATGCGCCCGGCAACTGTTGGGAAACTTTTATCGGTTCCAACCCCGATGTGCGGTCGCGCCGCACGGCGTGGATATGTGCCGCTTTTACTTTCCTGATTCCTCCTTTTTTTGTTCCTTTTTACTTCGGTTTGTGGTATGCTTTCTGTGATTTATTTTTTAATCTGTTTTTATTATAGTGCTAATATCTGAACGTGTCAATACTTTTGTTCTAATATCTGTTCAAAAAAATTAAAAGGGGGTCTATTATGTGAACACAATAGGAGGGCGTATCAAGTCGTTACGAGTAAAGAAGGGACTCTCTGCTCAAGCTCTCGGCGATATTATAGGTCGGTCAAAAAGCAATATTAGCGGTTACGAGACTGGAAAATATGATCCTTCGGCTTCGACGGTCATTTCTCTCTGCAAATACTTTGGAGTATCTGCCGACTGGTTGCTTACAGGGGAGAACGTTCATAAATCGGAACGAGAAGGGGACAAGCCTCCGCGCTCGCACTTTGAGGTGTACTGTGATGGCATACAACTAACTGAGTCTGAGGCCGACCTGGTTGCAATGTATCGTCTGATTGATGGTGCGGACAGGCAAACGGTCTTTGACCTCACAAAGCTCAAATACGAGCAGAAGACAGGGGAAAAGGTATCTACCTACTCAACGTATTCCGACACGACCGAGACGCAAAAAAGCGCCCCGGGCGACGACGGTAAAGCAGCCGGTAAGAACGCTTGATTTTTTATCCCCGAATGATTAAATATTTAATCTGTTTTTTGTCCCTTTGTAAAAGGCCGTACATAAAAGAGGAGAGGGCCCGCAAACCCGCGCCCGTACTGCAATGGGACAATGGGACACGACTTTTATGAAAATGTCCCTTTGCTTTCGGACTGTTTCGCGCTATTTTCGTCGCGCGCTCCGTGCGCGCTCACGCCCCCGGTAACGGGCGGTAACGGCCCGCGCCGCCGCGTTTCCCGGCAAAATGCCGCCGTTTCGGGGTGCTGCCGTTACTTTTCGCACGGAGTAACGCGCCGTTAGCACGCCGCCGCCTCTCGACAAAGGGGGCCTGTTCTGCTATACTGTGTTCATGGGCCGCGAGGCCGTCCGCTTTAGTCTGCTGCTGTGACTTCCCGGACGCGCCGAGCGGCTCTTTCTATGCCCGGAAACGCCGGTTTCATGCGGCTTTTCGGGCGGTCGCGCGGTTTTCGCCGGGCGGTCGTGACGCCGCGTTTCAGGGCAAAAAGAAAAGACGCCGATTTTCTCGACGTCTCATCTCACGATTGTTGAAAAAAACGGGCGTTCGCGGCGGTTTTCCCGCTGCCGGCCCGCCCGAATCCCGCATAAATACTGGGTTTTCTCGATTGTTCCCGTGCTGTCCCGCCTTATCCCGCCTTTCTCAAATACGTTGTCCGGTTACAACCGGTTCGGGATCGAAGAAATTTCCGCGGCGCAGGGGACCGCAGACAGAAAGGA
>ENA-UOOI01001322-UOOI01001322.1-fermentation-metagenome-genome-assembly--contig:-NODE-1322-length-26445-cov-5.784729_pt1 | contig 26445 bp, 27 predicted proteins | sample MGYA00245779_ERZ724027 | MGnify/ENA primary metagenome ERZ724027 (study PRJEB28704, sample SAMN03018318) | fermentation metagenome | biome: anthropogenic terrestrial biome; feature: soil; material...
AAATGCCTCGCAGAGCGCTTTTTCATCAGCACGAACAAGGCGACGGCCACGACAATACCTATACCGATGCCAATGAAGGTGAACTGCATCAAGGACAAGCCTCCTGCAATAGGCAGCGTGGAGCTTGTCTGGCTGCCGCTTGCTTGCATGTCAAGCCATTCCTGGGGAATCTCGCTACGCTCGGCATGTATCAAAAGGCGATGAGTGTTGATGCCATAAGGTGTGCAGGTGACCAGCGTGACGAGGTCGCGGCCGTCTTGTATGGCAAGGCTATCGGTTTGGTCAGGCAAAACAACCTCTGTAGAGATAACTCGATAGGCGTGATCCTCGCCAAGAACGCGAATGATGAACCAATCCCCCACCTCTAACTCTGTAAGACGATCAAAGATATGGGCGGAGGGAAGTCCCGTGTGACCGGCGAGAACACTGTGGGTAGAGTCTCCGCCGATGGGGAGCGATGTGCTTGGCATGTGGCCGACACCATGGTTCATACCATCTCCATCGATAGAGTGGTAGATAGGTAAGTCGACGTCAATGCTCGGTATGACAATCTGTCCTGTGACGCCGTCTCCTGCCAAGTTGAGCGTACCTTGGTAGTCATCATCGCTGAGCAGCTCCTCATTCGGGTCGAATGGGTCAGTCACGCGGACACGACTGGCGTTGATGCGACTATTGAAGTCCTCCGCTTGCGTCCATGCTTCTGAGAGGTCTTCGGAAGATGCGCTGTCCACCGCCTCCTGTTGGGATACCTGGACCTTGCTCTGTTCGACCTCATTCAAATAGTTGCTCGCATAGGGATAGGCGATAAGCGAAAGACCTCCAACTATGAAAATGAGCGCCACAATCAGCCTGGCCACCTTGCCATGGCGCCGTCTGCTGGAGCCGCCTTTGTGCTTCAGGGCGCTTAAGCCATGACGCATGACGGAGCGAGTTTCCTGTTGCTCCGTCACACGTTTGCCTGAGCTATGTCTGAGGCGACCGAGCACTACTCTGACTTCTTACGAGAGCGTACGGCGGCAATTGCTCCTCCAGCGATCAGCACGACGCCCACGGCAGTGATGCCAAGCGTGCCGGCACCGCCAGTTTGCGGAAGAATACCCTGGTCAGGGTCCGTGAGATCTGACGATTGCTGATAATTGTCCTCTTCCACCTCGGAAGTCGCAGGGTTGTCTTTGGTGGCGGAAGCAGAATCGATTGTGATGATCACGTCTTCGACCTTTTGCTTGCCAGACGGAACAGTCGTCTCAACCGCGACATAGGTCTTGCCTTGGGCGAGGCCGGAGAAATAGATGTAGCCATCATCGCCGGAAGTGGAAGTCCCATAGACCTTGGATGTGTCAGCCTGGCCATCTTCTGTGGCCTCATAGAGGGTGAATGTGGCACCTGGCAGCGCATTGCCGTTCGCATCAATCTTCTTGAAGTAGATGCCATAGGTGTTAACGGTGACTTTCGCATCGTCATCATTGACGGTGATGTGGTTAGAAGCTGTGCCGTTAGTGGCAGCAACGTCTGTGAGAGTCGCAGTATAGGTGACTGTGAGCTGTTGATTGGGATTTGCTGAAATATAATCCTCAGCAAAGCTGATCGTGAAGCCGCCATCGTCATTGGCTGTAACGTTGTAATCCGTACCTTTTGCAAGTGTGCTGTCCCCCGCCTTGATGACAATTGAGCTGGCATCGTCTGTGAAGCCCGTCGGCGTGTCTTTGACGGTGAGCGTCTTGTCAGTCGCATTGGCCGGGAATGACGGCACAGCGAAAGTGACCGTGAAGTCATAGCTTTGCCCTTGTTGGAAAGATTGACCGTCAATCGTCTTGTTGACGTTGGTGTCAGTCGACTTCACGTCGACAGTTTGCGGGTTCGCCGCATAGCTGCCGTTTATGATCTGAGTGTCATTGTTGACGACGGTGTTCTTGTATACCCTTGCGTCCTCAGTGCCGTTTGTGACGACAATGAGCCAGGCGCCATCGTCAAGGTCCTCAAAGGTGACGCTCGACCCTGATGCGGTGATACTCGCTGAAGCTATCGCTTGCCCTATCAGATAAGAGATGGGATAGTTTTCGACATAGCTGGCAAGCTCACTGTCCGTCGAGGGGTAATCCGTCAGATTCGTCACGGTCGTCTTGTTGTTGTCATCACCGACAATGGAGTCGACGAGCTCGTAGGCGGTAACTGTGTCACCATTGGTGACCCCGTTTACGGTTATGTCAGAAGTGAACCTGCTGCCGGCCTCGGCAAATGCGAGAGCAGGCGCTATGGATGCCGCTAAAGCGGCCATGCAGATGCCTGCAAGTACCTTGTTTTTGAAACTAGGCTTCATCCGGATCCCCTTTCATAGCGATCGGTGTTGAAGTGTTCGGCGTTACTGCTCTTGGCTAGGCACGTGTGAGATAGCTCTGAGACGTTGCTTAGCCGATGACCTAGTCCTATCAATGGCCTTTCTCCTCTCTCTTGAGAAGCGCGAGCCCTCCGGCAATAACTAGGGCGGCGCCGACGACGGCAAAGGGAGCTATGCCGATTCCGCCTGTCTTGGGCAACTCTGCGATCTTCTCGTTCGTCACGGTCGTCTGGAAGTATTTCACCCCCTGATCTACGCCCGTGTTCGTAATTTCGATCCCATCCCAGGTGGCGGTGCCATCAATGCTTATGACAAGCGTATGGGTGCCTGGGAGCGTGTAGCCGGAAGGGACTTTCTCTTCTGCCACCGTGTAGGTTCCAGGCAGAAGCTGGCCAAATGTCACCAAGCCGTCTTCTCCTGTGGCCTGCGAGCCACTGCCGGACACGCTGAATATCGCTCCTGACAACGCAGCTCCGTCAGAGCCCTGTTTGAGGATGCGGAATGCATACTTGATCTGCTTGTTGGTAACGGTGACGCCAGCTGATTGGGCGTTGAGCCCCTTGAGCGTCCCTGAGTTGGTGTCAGAGCCACTTGGAATAAGGCCGGTCAACGCGTAACCCTCAAGAACCCAACCGGCAGGCACCGAGGGTTCGGTCACGGTGTAGCTATGGCCTTCTGGGCCAGCAGCAACGTAGATAGTCTTGGTCCAGCTGCTGCCAACGAGCACTACATCCTGGCTGAACACCCCTGCGCTGTCCTCCACATGCAAGGTGAGCGAGTCGGCCCCTGTGCCGCTGCCATTCCAGCTTTTGGTCAGCGTGAGAGTGGAGGTGGAGACCGTGAGCTCTGGACGGGGGAGGTCGACTACGCCGTCCTTTTCAGAGTCTGGCTGCTCTACCCCGTTTTCAGTCATGAACTGGGTGTATGCGACAGTGTTGCCAGCGGATGGGTTGGCGTAGGCCACGATGTCGCTGCCATCACTTGAAACTTTAACAACATTTGAGCTAATTGCTGTTTGGCCGTTAGCAAGCTTGGCTGCGTCATCGAATGCCTGCTGGGTGAGCCGCACCTTAAACGATACGGTGTAGGTCGTGCCATTTTGAAGGACCATTTTACCGAGGTCCCATGTCACCGCCTTTGTGCTTGGGTCATAGCTCGCTTCAGGAGCATCAGCCCATGTCGTGGTGTTGCCGCCCGCATCTGTGATGGTATAGGTGAACCCGCTCACCCCACCGCCATCGGCAACTCCCAAAACCGTGTCACCTATCGTGACATAATCAGTCATGAGAACGTTTTTATAGGAGTACGCATACGTTATCTCGCTGACAATCGCCGAAAGGGCGCTTTGCAACTCTGTTGGACTGCTTGCCTCAAAGTGCCTTGACGCCGCTAGGCTGTCCATGCTCTCGGCGTCGCCCACATTGATGGTGTACAGCGCATGCACCTCGCCGTCCACCAACCTGTCGGCGACGATGTTCGCGGCGGCGAAATTCCACCCCTTAGGGTCTGCGTCTCCCTCACCATAGACGCCAGTAACATCATTGTTTTTGTCGTCGTAATATAGAGGGCCTTCGTTAGGGTAAACCCATACTCTTTCTCTTCCATTCCATCTGGTCGCTGTGTACTTCTCATAGTCTTCGTCGCTATAGATCTGGCTCAAGCGATACGTCGGTTCACCATCTGAGACGAAGATGACATAGACCGCGCCGTCAGTGATACTTGTGGCTTCGGTTTCTGCCTGCAGAAGGGCTGCTTCCCAGTTGGTGCCACCTTCGGCTGTCATCGAGTTGACCTGTGACTTGAAAGTGTTGATGCCGTTTGTCCAGTCGTAGTTATTGACCACCCTCGTGCTGAACGTGATCAGTTTCACTTCGGCGAGCGTTTGGTCGGCTGCGCTGTTCTGATTGAGAATTGTCTGCGCAGCAGCATTGATGGAAGACTTGGCTGCAGCCAGACGCGTAGTGTCGCCATACCTATTTTTCATGCTCCCTGACACGTCGGCAACGAAGATGACGTAGGCCTTCGAGGAAGTGGAGGTCGACTGGGACTTACCCGTGACGCTAAGCTGCAAAGTGTAGTTGCCTTCTTCGTCGACCTGGAGGGAACCGTCTTGATTCTTCGCGAATGCCTTGTCAACGAGAGGTGCGCCCAAGTCAATAGCTTCAGCTTGGGCCAACACAGGGTGCAAGAGTGCTCCGACCATGAGAACCATCAGGGCAAAGGCCGCAGCTGCCAGTATCACTCTCAGGTGCCGGTTAGACGAATGCATGACGGTGAGTCTGCTCTTTTTCATACGTGGCCTCATTTGATCCCACCATTCTGGTCAACGGCTATGCCCTGCCTCCTAGCACGATCCATGTAACTGTCTTTATTCTTTTCTCAGATAGAGGTGCTATAGCGTGCTTAAGGTCTAGGTGACTCAAAATAGTGTCTCAAGAGCGCATTTGCTCCGCCTACCGACATAAATAGCCGTTGCCCACGTAGCAACCTCAGTTCATAGATTAATAAGCACCAAAAGACCGTACGTAACGACAATGTACGAGATAGCTTATATCGCATAGATCGTCTGAGGGAGGAATATGCCCATAGACGTAAGGGCCCGCACCGAGCGCTTCGTTTACTTGCTTTGGGATTGCAAAGCTGCCAAATGCCTGCCATACCTCTCTCAAGACTTCTCTTTTGTGGGACCCTTTAACAACACCATCTGCTTTGGAGTGTCTGAACTGATTCAATATTGCTGCCACGTCGAGCCGATTTTTCGTCAGCTCTCCTTTGAGATAGGCAACATCAAGGTCGTACATGAGAATACGAGCACGTACGTACTGCTTGTTGTCGGAAACATTTTGCTTTCGAACGACAAACGAATCGCACGCGAGCGTTATAGCTTTGTATGGCATAAAGTCGCGTCACGCATAGAGCTCACGCACCTGCACGCCTCGATTCCCACGTTGCAGGCGGACAAAGGCCAGTTCGTCTTCCTTTCGCTCCCTGGCAAGCATGGCTCTTCTGAACAAGCAACTCAGACTCTGGCAGCAGACAAGCCCATATTCATACGCGACACTAAAGGAACAGTGCATGCCATCGGCGGCCAACAGACCGTATACCTCGAAGCATCACACCAGTACACGATCGTCCACCTCAGAGACGATGCATTTAAGGTAAGATGCTCTCTCACGGAGCTTACCTCACGGCTATCACCATACTTCATACGCGTACACAGAAGCTATACGGTCAATGCCCATCTCGTTACTAGCATGAAAGGTCCTCTAATTACGTTTGTGAATGGTAGCACTGTCAGTGTAGCTGCAAAGCGCGTGAAAGAGACTCACGCCGCTCTGCACAAAGCTGTAGCTACCTCAAAGAACAAGCATGACTAAGCTATGCAGCTGCTCAGAGGTTCCTCTCCATGAAGCTTTCCAATTCTTGAGCTGCTTGCTTCTCGTCTGGACCCTCACAGCTGACAGTGATCTCCATACCGCGCGTTATCCCCATTCCCAACAGGCCAAAGACGTCCTTTGCGCTTTTGCTTGCACCTTTGGCGGAAATTGTCACACGTGAGGAGTATTTTCTCGCCTCCCTGGCAAGGGCTCCTGCAGGGCGGGCATGGATGCCCATCTCGTCGGTAACTATATAGGTAAAACGCCGCATAGCACTCTCTCCGTTCCAGAGCGCTCAGTTTGGCAGGGATGCTGCCAAACTGAGCGTGAACTTCTTACAGCTGACTGCCATTAGTCTCGATGACACGCCGGTACCACGCAAAGCTGTCCTTCTTGAGGCGCCTGCCCGTACCCTTGCCCTCATCGTCGATATCGACATATATAAAGCCATAGCGCTTGCTCATCTCAGAGGAAGAGCAGCTCACGATGTCTATGGGCGCCCACGCATAGTAGCCCCTCAGGTCAACGCCGTCTTCTATGGCCTCGCGCATCTGCGTAAGGTGAGCACGAAGGTAGTCAATGCGATACGGATCATGCACGCTGCCGTCCGACTCAAGCTTGTCGAAGCAGCCAAGACCATTTTCCGTGATGTACATTGGGCGCTGATACCTGTCATAGAAGAAGTTGAGGGTGTAGCGCAGGCCGATGGGGTCAATCGACCAGCCCCATGGGTTGGCTGGCAGCAGTTCGTTTTTGCGATCGGAGTTCCCGTCTGCGAAGCTTTCAGCGCTGCAGACACTCGTGTAGTAGTAGGAGAAAGCGAGAAAGTCTGCAGTGGACGCAAGGTCCTCAAGGTCATGGGCGCCAAATTCGATGTGGTAGCCCCTGTCTTCGAAAAATCTCAGGGCATAGCCTGGATAGCGACCGCGCAGCAGCACGTCAGCGAAGAAGCACTCCATCTGATTGTGCTGATAGCAGGCTAGGACGTCTTCCGGCGCGCAGCTCATGGGGTAGTCCGGCCCCCCGCACAGCATCATGCCGACCTTGAGGTCAGGGTAATGCTCGTGCGCGTAGCGCGTCACTCTCGCGCTCGCCACCATCTCGTTGTGAACCGCCTGATACTTCGCTTCCGGAAGGTTGCCGACCTTGTCAGCGCAAACTCCAAGATGGTTAAAAGACTCAGATGAGATGAGGTTTATCTGGTTCACCGGGATCCAAAGCTTCACGCGATCGTGAAAGCGATCAAAGAGCACCTGGCAGTACCTCTCGAAAAAGCTGATGAGCTCGCGAGAGTACCAGCCTTTGTAGGAGAGGGCGAGGTTTATAGGCATCTCGTAATGTGAGCAAGTGATCATCGGCTCCATGCCATTTGCGATGATCTCGTCTATGAGCTTGTCATAGAACGCAAGCCCTTCCTCATTCGGCCTGTCATCGTCGCCGTGCGGGAAGATGCGTGCCCAGTCGATTGACGTACGAAAGGTTTTGAGCCCAAGCTCACCTAGCAAGGAGAGGTCATCCTTATACTTATGGTAGAAGTCGATCCCACGCCGCTTAGGGAAAACGCGATCTGTGGAGGCCATGGCCTTCCGTATATAGTCGGTCGTGATCTCACCGTTGAACTTCTTCTCAATAGGGACATTCGCCTGGTACTCATTCAAGTCAGCCACGGAAAGGCCTTTGCCGCCTTCGTCGAAGGCTCCCTCACACTGGTTTGCTGCGACAGCCCCACCCCAAAGGAACCCCTTTGGGAATCCTTGGGGCATGCCAATACCAGATTTACCTGTCTCAGCCATCCCTTTCCTCCAACTTCTTGACACGCGCATCAAGCGAGGCAAACACCTTCACAAGCTGATGGGCGACGATAATCTCGCTGTAGATGGTCATGAGCGTATCTTGGGCGTGAGCGAACAGGAGGTTATAGTCTTGCTTCTCGCCGCGGATGGTGGCTTGTATGGCATCGGTCTGAATCTGGTGAGCCTTCGCGATCTTGCCGTCTGCCAAGCTGAGCCGCCTTTGAGCCTCAGTCATGTCTTGGGTAGCAATGGCATCATACGCGAGCTTGCATTCCTCACGAGCGTCACCTGCGAGCATAATGATGCTCATTGCGTTTTGTGAGGTCTTGTCTAATTTTTCATTCATGCGTTTCGATTCCTCTACTCGTCCTTTTCCCCTTCAGAGGCGACTGTGGCTTCCTTTTCGCAAAGCTGCTTGTCATAGACGCGGAAGAAGGGCATCCAGACGCACCAGGAAATTACAAAGACCGCCACAGCAAGGATAATGCCAGTAACTGCGCCTGTCGTCAGTCATGTCGAAATGGGAAATGGGGTGTACCACAGCTGGAACAGCAACGTCGGAATGGGAGCAAAGGGTATGACCTTGGTAAAGATGTACACGAACAGAGGGAGGATAAAGCCGTTTATCCACATCGGCAGCATAAGAAGCGGATTCCAAGCAATGCAGCCGAACACACAGGGCTCGTTGATATTGAAGATGGCTGGCGCGATGCACGCGCGGCCAAGAGCCTTGAGCTGGTGCGACTTGGCCATGCCCAGCATCATGATCACAAGGGGAAGCGTGCAGCCGATGCCGCCAATCCAAAGATAGGCCGAATAGATCGTCGCGTGTGAGGAGATCTGGATAGTCGCAGCCGTCGCAGTGCCGTTTTGGACAAGCGTCGCGTTCACCGCTGCGGCAGTTGTCTCGATCGGCGTTGTAAGTGGCGACATAACCCAGCCTGAGATTCCCAGCGAATAAATAAAGCAATTGAGAAACAAGATGAACGTGAAGCCGAACATGTTCTGGGCGAAATCCTGAAGCGGCATGAAGAGATCAACGACCGCCTGATAGAGGTTGAAGTTGAGGAATGCCGAAGACGTCAGTATCCACCCGCCTAGCACGATGATCCCCATAGGAAGCATGGAGTCGAACCAAGAACGAACAAAGTCAGGGATAGCGGAGTCCTCGCTGAAGAATGAAAACGTGGCGAACTTGTTGATGATTGCCGCCGCAACGAGCCCTGTGATGATGGCTAGGAACATGCCTCCTGCACCGAACCCGCCAATCTCGCTGATATCTGTGAAACCTATAGTCCCTTTGCCGAGCGCTGTGGTCTGATCAGCGATAAACTGCGGGTTTACGGAGAATAGGAACAAGATTGCACCTGCGATGCCGCCATTGATCCGAGCTTGGCGATGCCCTTTTTGCTCCAGCAGATTAAACGGAACAAGAAACGATATAAAAAGGGAGATCAATCCGAATGACCAGTAGTAGCCTTCCCAGAAATTCGGCCACCACGTGAAGAACGTGCTGGGAATGGTCAGCATGCAGAAGATCGAGCCAAGGAAGATCAGGGGCATCGTCTGCATGATGGAGTCATTTATTCCTGCGAACCATGCATTTCGCGCAACGTTGTTCATCTTCGGTGCAAAGCTATTCTCAAGCCAATTCATAAACTTGCCCATAGCTACCAGTCCTTACTTGCTAGTCAAGGTCAAATAGGGAAAGAAATAGTGATTTATAGCTTTAGAAATCTTTTGTCGCACTCAGCAAGTCATCAAGGGCGGCATTGCCGTCGAGCAGCGAATAGTATGAAGGCTTCATGAGAATGACCTTAAGGTCCGGCCCTTCATACTTCTGCCGCAGCTCATCGATTAAGTATTTGAGATGGGGACCGATCATGAGCACGTTGATCGAGTCAATATACCCTCCGATCTCAGACTCGCTCCTTGCAGTAATCTTGATGTCAAGGCCTCTTTTCTTTGCAGCCTTTCTCATGCTCACAGCCATGAAGCCACTGCTTGCCCCAGAACCGCATACCAACAGAACATCGAGGTGCCGCATCGCCTAGACCACCTCCTCCACTTTTTCCTTCGCCCCTATGCAGAGAAGAAATCAAATTACATGCCTGGGATTTCTTCTCGCTCCTAGTTCTCTCATGTCAGGTTGCCTCGCACAAACAAATTCCCTTCCTCAATCGAGGAAGGAGAGCGGCAGAGGTTAATTTCCTATATCTAGGAAAAACCAGAGCTCAGCTCATCGATATACTTCCGATATACTTCCATCCAGAGAGTAGTGGTAGGAGGCGACGAGCCAGGCGGATCAGACACGACGACCTCATAAGGGTCCTATCCTCTAAGCGAGACTGGGTCGATGCTGCCTATCTTGCCGACACGTTTGGCGTGACCACCCGCACCATCAGAAACTACATCAAGGCAATCAATACCGCCCCCAGCGAGCCATACATCAGGTCATCGCACAAGGGCTACCAAATTGAGAACCAGCCAGCGGTCGCAATGGAAGAGACCATACTTCCCATGCAGGCGGAGGATGGCCGCGGCGCATCAGGAGAGCCAGAGCGCGCCTCTTTGTCTGAGGACCGCGTCAGCCATCTGCTAAGGAAGCTCATCTCGAGCGACTCCCCTGTCAACGTCTATTGGCTCGCAGACGAAATGTGCGTCTCTGACTCCTCTTTGGAGTCGCTCATCAAGACAGCCCGGGACTCCATCCGACTGTTCGGGCTCTCCTTGACGCGCCGTCGCGACCTCATCTCGATTGAGGGAAGCGAGATCGGTAAGAGGCGCCTTATAGGACAGCTGCTCACTGTTGAGAGTCCCATCGGCTTCACAAAGCTCACGGGAAACGGCATTGTATCCGAAGGCTATGACGTAGCGAGTCTCACAAGGACCGTCTCACATGCCCTCACCAGCCAAGAGCTGCACACTGACGACTACGGGCTCGGGAACATCCTCATGCACCTGATAGTGATGATTGATCGCATTCGACAGGGGAAATCGATGCCTCCTGATGAGAGCGTCTCAAGGGCACGCACCACTTCTGGCTATGCTGCAGCCCACATAATTTGCTCAGACGTTAACCAAGCATACAACTTGCACGTGAGCGAGAGCGAGATCTGCTACCTCTCTCTGATCGTCTCTTCAAATAGCAACAAAGCAGACTACTCTTTTGTTGAAGATCAAGATTTAACGGCGTTTCTCGACCAACGAGCAGTTTCATACACACAGGCAGCAATTCGCCATCTGGAGCAGGCATACTACCTAGAGCCATTTGACAATAACTTCGTGACGCGCATGGCCATACATGTACAAAATCCTAACGTCGATCTTAGCGGGTTCAAGATAGAGATGGCAGGCGTCATAGAGGTGACATGAGGCTAAGTACAAACAAAAAACAAGCTGTATAGAAGCTGACAAATCTTATTGACAAATACTTACAATACCTGATATATACCGTTTACCGTGGTTCACCGTGCGCCTTGCCTCTTGGCCTCTTGTTGAGACTATGTGTCTATAGCTCAGCCGACTTGGGTAAAAGAATAAAACTATCCAATGCACTGACGAAAGGAAGCCGATATGTCCGACCTCAAAAAAAGATTCGTCGATGCCGCCACGGAAGCAAGCGAGGCCATCAAAGATGCTGCAACTGATGCGGGAGAGAAAGCAAAGGACGCCCTTGACAAAGCCGGAGATGGAGCTGGGGATGCCAAACGCGACGTTAAAAAAGCTGCTGGCGATATTAAACGGGAGGCAAAAAAAGCCACTGGCACCATAAAACGCGATATAACGTAGTCCTCCTCCCTAATATGAGTTGATACAAGCTCTCGATGTGAATGATCACTTCGAGAGCTTCTTATATTTGAGTTGAATTGTTTTAGATTACATTGTAAGAGACAAGATATTTTTTAGACGGTTCATGTAACTAGGGGCTGCAGGCACCTTGCCTACAGCTCCTAACCTGTTATTTACAGCTACTGTTTAACCGCAAAACTTAGCTGCCATAGCTTGCGCCTCTTGCGATCCGCGACATAAAGAACAGCAGCTAGTACACCACAAATCACAGCGCCAGCAAGCGAAGCCCAATTAAACGGGTTGTTGCCAGTTTGGGTCAGCAGTCCTGAACCAGAATTACTACTTGAATTATCAGTTGCAGAGCCAAGCTGGGTGTAGGTGTTGGTGATGTCGACCTCGGCAGGGTCAACTCCTGCCGTGACGGCGACGGTGCTTGCCGAGGCAGTGTAACCTGTATTGTTTTTTCGGACATGAGATTGTGAAACTTCCAGTCGGAAATCCAGTAATCTCATACCTACCGAAAAAGGAGTACCACAATGACAAGACTACGAGCCCCTGGATGGCTGAACGTCTGAAGGTAAGCCGTTCGGGGTTTTATGCCTGATTTGTTAGAGGAGAACCCGAATCTGCTTCCGCGGAAGAGCAGAGCGCATCTGCCACACGCGTCTTTACCCTCGTGACCTGCTCATCTAACATGGCAGGGCAATCAGAGAGAACCCTCGTGATCTTTACGGCATAAAGACAGGCATTTCTCCGGCTCTTTTGCATAAAGGCCAATTAATGGAACTTGCTCGCTCAGGCCACGCTCCTGCAGCATATGCGAAAACTCATCGATCATGATGCCATGTCCCTTGACGCAATGCGCGCTTTGAAGAGCCTTGGGCAAATCATGCCTTCCCTCAAAGCTCCCATACCACTTTCCACGGCAGGTATAGTCAACCCCGCAGCTCGGACTGCCATCTACGCCAAGAAGCCCAAGCACCTCGAAGCGCTCGGGATGAGCAAGGTATTCCTCTACTTGTTGCATGATTGGCTCAAGCTGCCTTCTGCAGTGGCTGCGGAAGAAGGGATTGTCGAACTGGTCGCTGACATGCCCCCACCGATTGGCGCCATAGAGCGTGAACTCTGGGCAAGGCAGTTGCAAAAGTTGCACGCCATCGCTAATCGCTGTCTGGAGAAATCGGCGTCGCAGAGATTCTTCTGCCCTTTTCTCCTCCTCGTTGTACAAAATGACCTTGGAAGAAATGTTAAGTATGCAATGTGCAACAAGAAGCACCTTTTGCATCGCATATCCCCTCGCTAATGATGCACCGACAATTTTGATGTGCCAGCAGCTTGACGCATTGACGACTCGCACAGGCTAGGAAATGGCACCGGACAACGGCTTAACCACGGCAGCCACGACAAGCACGCGATAGCAAATGGCGCCAAGGCCAAGGAAGATGCTCGCCATGCGCACAAAAGAGTCTGTTTTCGTATAACTTAGCTCGCGATAGACAGTCTTGTCGCCGGGCGCATTAAACCCCCTCGTTTCTAGGGCGACAGCTTGGTCTTGTATCTTGATGAGAGAGTTGGCCACAACGGGCACCATAATCGGAACAAACGCCTTCAGTCGCTGGAAGACGTTCCCATCCACTCGCAAGCCACGAGCCATCTGAGCGTCCTTAATCTGTTGCATATCCCTACTTAGCTGCGCAATCAGCTGGAACGAGTCTATGAAAACGAAAGCGGCCCTTTGCGACAGCCCCATTTTGCGCAGCAACGCGCCAAGATCACCCATGTCAATCGAAGTAATGAGGGGGAAAAGGGCACACATGAGCGGCACTACGTTGAAATAGTACCTTGTCGCATAGTCGATGCCGGATCTCCAATACGGCAGCGAGCCGATGTAAAACCACACGGGCTCGCTTGCCTTGTCAAGGCCTGGTGCCATCGTCCCATAAATCCCGTACATTGAGACGAAAAGCACCAGGCTTGTCATGAGAATGACCTTGAAAAGCCCCAATTTGTCCTCATGCACCACAACAAAGACACTAGCCACGATTACCGCGATGCCAAAGAAGATGTTCTTGACAAACAAAATGGCCAAGGTAAACCCAAGGCAGAGCCACAGCTTCGGACCAACCCCCATTCTCTCAAGGGCTGTTTTGCCCTCATTTCGCTGCATATGCTTCCCTCCTTCATTGGCACGCTCTGCATGCAGTCCAGCACAATGCCCCGTCGTATGCATCGAGACGCTAGCGTCACTCAACGGCTACTCTGCTGCCGCCGACTCACTTCCGCTCTTTGAGGCATTCAAGACCCGAAGATTGTCAGGGAGCCTCCAGTAGATCAGCCAAGAGATGACCACAGCGATCCCCTTGTCAAGCAGCTGGGAAGGAAGACGCCCTATAAAGGCGGCGCTCAGCAAGTCCGACCCTGTCGCCTGCAGTCCGGCGATCAGCAAGTTAGTGCTTGCATTGCCGTCGACCCCGCCATACACGACAAGGCCGATTGGCGTTCCAATGATGGCATTGAGCAAGGCTACAAGGATTGTCGCGATGACAATGTGGGTCACTGTCTTGAACTTCCCTGCGCGCGCAAGGTAGCCGACGATCAAGGCAGTCCCTAGATTGCAGAGGCCAAAGAGGGACGCAAGCACGTTTCCGCCAATGAGAGACGAGACGATGTTATACAGCACGCCTGATATGGCCCCAACCCACGGCCCGCCAATCACCGCCACAATGACCGTGCCGATCGAATCAAGGTAGATCGGAAGACTCAGCACCTCGGCTATGAGGCCCCCAACATAATTGATCGCTATTCCTAAAGGTATCAAAACTGCAATGTAGGTATTTCTAAGCTTGCTTTGCGATGTGTCAATAGTGTTTAGTGCCATGAGAACCATTCTCCTAAATCGTATGTCCGTTTGTTCGAGCCCTAAGATGTCGCAGACACAACATCCACATAGTTGCTTAGATGTTTGTCTGCATGTTTACTCACGAAATCATCAGTTGTTAAAGCAAGTTCACTCGTCGCATGAAGCCAAAAGTCAAGCTGCGTAATTTGCGGCGGGGCCAAATGGGCCTTTGACAATCTCCCACGCTCTGAAAAAACCTCCTGGGGGCTTCCGTCTTTGACAATCTTTCCAGCAGCCATTACCACAATCCTGTCAGAGACCATGGCAACAAAATCCATGTCATGAGAGATCAAAACCACCGTATTGCCTTCCTTGCGGTATGCCTCTATGACTTTTGATAGCTTTTCCCTTCCAATCTCATCGAGGCCGTCAGTCGGCTCATCGAGAATAAGGACCTTTGGATGTGACACCAAGACCGAGGCTATGGCAACGAGCTTCTTCGTCGTGTAGTCAAGCATCATGGGGTGCTTTCCCAAAGCGTCTGTAAGTCCGAGCTCTTTTGCAACCTGTTCTACAGCTTTCTTTTCGCGGGCTGCACCGAAGCCAAAATTATGCGGGCCAACAGCCAATTCCTCACGTACCGTCGAGCAAAAGATCTGATGGTTAGGATTTTGGAACACATACCCACAGACCTGCGAGAGCTCTGCAACAGACCTTTTGGCAGCATCCTCGCCAAAAATGAGAACCTTCCCGTGGGTCGGGCGCAAAAGGCCGTTGAAATGCCGCACCAATGTCGTCTTCCCGCTGCCGTTTTGGCCCACGATGGAGACAACCTCGCCGCAACAAAGGGAAAGGCTCACATCCGCAAGCGCAAGGACATGCGCATCACCATAGACGTAGCTTAAAGCCTCAGTCTGTACCGCTGCCTCAGGCATGCACGCTTCCCCTCTTCCACACTTCAAACACCGCTGTGGCCTCCTCTAGGTCTATTGGCAGCCTCCTCATGGACGGAAGCTGAGACCCCAGGCGAAATGCGGCCTCCGTTACCTGCGGCACCCGCACATGATGCTTGAGAAGCAGCTCCACGTTGCCCAAGACGTCCGAGGTAGGGGCAAAGGCCACAAGCGATCCCTTGTCAAGCACAAGGAGCTTGCTTGCAAACTCCGCAAGGCGCTCCACATCATGCTCGGCCATGATGATGGCTTTTCCTTCTTGGTTCATTTTCCCGACAAGGCGAAAGATCTCATCCCGACCCTCTGGGTCAAGCTGCGAAGTGGTCTCGTCCAAGATCATCACCTGAGGCTGCAATGCCAAAACGCAGGCGATGGCCAGACGTTGCTGCTGGCCGCCAGACAGCTGATAAGGAGACCTGCCAAGCACGGCCGTAAGGCCGCAAGCCTTTGCAGCAAAGGCGACGCGCTGCCTCATGAGCGTGCGCTCATAGCCAAAGTTGCACAAGGCGAAGGCGATCTCATCTTCTACGGTCGGCTGCGTAAACTGACTTTCCGCATTTTGCAGAACAATGCCTACAAGGCCTACAGCATGGGTCCCCCCACTGTCTTGCAGGCTTTTGCCATCGACATCGATCTCGCCTTCCCAGCTTCCCCCGACAACATAGGGCAAGATGCCGGCAATTGACTTGCAAAGTGTAGTTTTGCCTGCACCATTGCATCCTAAAACGCCGACAAAATCCCCCTTTTCGATTCGAGCAGTAACGTGGGATAGAGCGTGAGAGTTGCTGCCTCGATATAGGTAGGTATAATTTTTGAGCTCCACTATCGGAGTCTGCGCTCGGATTCTTTCTATGCCAGACACAGCCAAGTTCCCTTCGCCTGGAATTCGTCTGACCGCCCGCATAACAAGCGGGAGCCAAAAACAATGTATTGGATTCTATAGAGATTGGCCAAACCTAGGATTTACGCCCGAACTCAAAAAGGCCAAGGGCTGTCATGCCCTACTCAAAAATGAGCCCGGGCTTCTGCATGAACAAACCCATGCAAATAAGAACGTCGTATGTGTGTTTCTTTTTCATGGCAACAGAGTTTAAACGCTCACTTCTCGTTGTCAACAATTTTTTCCGATTTTTTCTCGCTTAGTAATGATAATAACTACGTATTGAATGCCTATTTTATGCATCTATAGTTATAACAAGGAGAAGAGCGAACCATTATGCTCAGGAGAGCTGCTCTCCTTCCACGGCCGCCCTGAACCAACTGGTAATCGAGGTGGGATGGGTGATGGCTGTGCCGACGACAACCGACCAAGCTCCTGCGTGCAAAGCGCGAGCAGCGTCTGCGGGCGCATGAACGCGACCTTCGCATACGACCGGCCTGTCGGGAAACTCTTTGACGGCGCGCTGGATCAGCGCGATGTCTGGCCCATCTTCCATCGTGCAGTCAGTGGCGGCCGTCCCATGCGAAAGCGTGGTGGAGCATAGATCGCATCCCGCGGCAAACCCCCGGCGGATGTCCTCTAGCGAGCGGCAGTCTGCCATGAGGCAGACGCCAGTACCCTTAAGCTGTGCCACCGTCTCCTCGAAGCTGCGGCCATCAGGTCGCGGACGGTCCGAAGCATCGAGCGCGACAACGTCGGCACCGGCTGCCACGCAGGCGCGGGCATGGCGAAGCGTCGGCGTGATGTAGACTCCTTCGCTCCCCTCTTTCCAAAGCCCGATGACAGGCACCTCTACCTGACCTTTTATAGCAGCAATGTCTGCGAGGCCCTGGCAGCGGATCGCAGCTGCCCCACCCAGCTCGCAGGCGCGTGCCATCGCGGCCATGAAGTCCGGGCGGCGCAAGGGCTCCCCCACATACGCCTGAACGCTGACGATAAGCTTGCCTTTGAGCAACGCGACAAGAGATGCGCTATCGGCTATCATGCGATCCATACCCCTTGCACAAACGATATGAAGCAAAGCGAACCCGAAACGAACCTATGATATGCCATCCGAGCAGATCCGTTGCAGGCCAAAGTGCATCTGACGCCTGCAAACAGGACCTGCAGGCAGCGTCTTCTTCAGTCGCCTTTGCAAAGAGAGAGCTGCGCCCATGCGATTGCTAGCGCTACCAGGTAGGCCCCACCCGCGATTGCGACAAACCAGCAGGCAGGGGTCCATATGGGCTGGTCGTAGACCCGAAGGAAGGGATAGGGCCCGGACATGGCCCTTCCTTCGGGTCTACGACCAGCCCATATGGACCTCTGCCTGCTGGTCGTAGACCCGAAGGAAGGGATAGGGCCCGGACATGGCCCCGGCGGGGCTAAGGCCGATCAGCTCCAACACAGTAAGCACGACGGTTACTGCCAAGGAGGCAGCGAGACATCTTGCTCACACTTGCCCTCAAATTCAAGCTTACCCAAGGCTTCTCCCCTCCTGTAGCCCTCTAGCCAGTCAAGACATTCTACCAACCTAAATGCACCGCAAGCTTAAAGAACCGAGGCAAAGCTTACAGGTTTAGATGCTGATCGACAGTTGCCTCATGCCTTTGGATGTAGGGATGTGGACAAGCAGCAATCTCATGTCTTTGGATGTGGAAATACGGATAAGCAGTCACCTCATACCTATCGGATTGTCTTTTATGAATTTAAGTTGTGTGCAATTAAATATGGGAACATCTGCATGAATTTCATTTAGATTGTGTACAATGTAATTGTTCGCTAAGGTTAACAAAGATGAGTGTGATGAAGGGAACGGACATGGCATCCATTTACGATTTCACCGTTAAGGCAGTCGACGGAACAGAAAAGAAGCTCAGCGATTACCAGGGAAAGGTATTGCTTGTCGTCAACACGGCAACCCATTGCGGCTTTACTCCTCAGCTTGAGGGACTCGAAGCGCTCCAGCGCAGCTACCATGAGAAGGGCTTCGAAGTCCTAGGCTTTCCCTGCAACCAGTTCGCCCATCAAGCCCCAGAGACAAGCGAAGAGATTCAGAAGCAATGCCGCCTGTCTTACGGCGTTGACTTCCCCACCTTTGCCAAAATCGATGTCAACGGAGACGCAGCGGATCCGCTCTACACCTGGCTCAAGCAGCAGAAGAAGGGCCTTGCGGGAGGCGACATCCGCTGGAACTTCACCAAGTTCCTCATCAATCGCGACGGACAGGTGGTAAGCCGCTTCGCACCCTCAACCACGCCGAAGAAGATCGAATCAAGCATCAAAGAGCAACTGTAGGCCGGCACAGCGCTCAATGTCTATGTGAAAAGCCATGCCGAGAGGAGGGCTTGATGGCTACAGCTGAGCTGCACGGTTCGAAAGACGATAACAATAAAGATCGAGACAAGGATCAAGATCCCTACGCGTGCCTGCGCCTAGAAAACCAGTTCTGTTTTCCTCTCTATGCAGCTGCAAAGGAGGTGGTTCGGCACTACCGGCCTCTCCTTTCAGCTCTTGACCTCACGTACACCCAATACCTTGTCCTGATGGTGCTATGGGAGCTTAAAAAGACAAACGTGAGCGAGCTGGGAGCGCGCCTCTACCTTGATTCCGGCACGCTTACGCCGCTGCTGCGCAAGCTTGAAGAGAGAGGCTACATCAGTAGACGTCGCTCAGAACATGATAAGAGAGAGTTACTCATCAGCATCACAAAGAAAGGCCTGACTCTGCGCGACAAGGCCCGCCAGGTTCCCTACAAGCTGCAGTCATGCATCGACTTGCCCCGGCAAGACTTGGTTGAACTACGCCGTATTTCACGTGAGTTACTTGATACTTGCACTGCCAGCTGACCCATTACACTGCCGACCCATCCGTCAGCGGCATATCGAAAAGTGTAAAAACTTACATTTTTACGTCCTTAATTATGTTAAATTAAACAGAAATAAGGACGTATTTTTTTCGATGTCAGTTCATCCCCATTGGAAGCGGGCACTCCGTGGAGCGTTTTCTCATGTCAGAGCTCGTCGCGTGGAAAAACAAAGGGAACAGAAAGCCCCTTATCCTCAATGGCGCCCGCAAAGTGGGCAAGACCTGGCTGCTCAAAGAATTCGACCGCACTCACTTTACCAGCGCAGCATATGTAAGTCTCGATGCAAATAAGGCTGTACGCGCACTTTTCGACAGCGGATTTGACATGAAACGGATCATCAATGGCCTGTCGCTTCTTTCTGGCGAGCAGATCAATTCAGGCTCCACACTAATCATCCTTAAACGTAAGAAAATGGTATAAAAAATAAAGATTGAGCCCGGTTTTCCGATTGATTATATTATGTAATTATCCCCGGTAATTTCTATCACTATGCTAATCTTTCGCTGCTGATTTATCAGTTATTGTACGATAGCGATTAACAAATTCGCTGGGAGAGAGGAATACATCGTCATAACCCAATGCATGACAAAGCTGCGTAGTAGTAGGTTGTTCAAGATAAGCATTTTGAAGTATCTCACGCTTTGAGAAGACAGACCTAGGATCCGAGTCAAGTAAAACTTGACCATAGGCCAAAACGATAACTCGTTCAAATGTTTGGGCCACAAAATCCATATCATGTAAAATTGAAATTACAACTTTATGTTCCGCAGTAAGTTTCTTGATAATTTGACGGAGGCGCATTTTTCCATCGTAGTCCTGGGCTATAGTCGGTTCATCAAAAATTACAACATCTGTATGCATTGCTAAAATTGCTGCAATTGAAACCATTTTACGATCGGAAAGTCCCAGATCATAAGGATTAACTTCTTCTTTGTCTTCAAGGCCAACAATCCCGAGTGCTTCCTGCGAAGCAATTTTAGCTTTTTCTGTGCTCATGCCAATTTGCAAAGGGCCAAACATAACTTCATCAAGGACTGTATTCTTAAAAATTTGATCATTAGGGTTCTGGAATACAAGACCAATATACTTAGCTAAAGCTGGTACAGATATATCTTTAATATTGCGATCATTAAACAATATTTGACCTGAAGTGGGTTGTAAAAGACCTTTAAGTAATTTAACAAAAGTAGTTTTTCCAGCTCCATTTTGCCCAACAATTGCTGTAGAGCGCTCGTCTAAAGTAAAATTTAGTCCTTTAAGTACTTCAGTGTTTGCAGTATATGAGAAGTGAAGGTTCTGTACTTCAATTTTATTCATTTAGCGCGACACCCTCTCCTTCATATCTGCATCTAACAATGCCCGCGTTTCTTCCAAAGTTACAGGGAAAAGCCCATCTCTATCTCTGATATTTAATTCGCGGCATATCTGTGTGTAAGTAGGAGCACACACACCATGCTTAGCCAAGTCATCTCGCGAAAATATAACTTTTGGCGTATCCATTGCAACGAGCTTGCCATCATCAAGCAACATGACACAATCGCTATAAGCAGCAATTTTTTCGATTTTATGCTCAATCATGATGATAGTTTTACCCTGATTTTTAAGCGCTCGAACAGCACGAAACACTTCTTCTGAACCTTGAGGATCAAGCTGTGAAGTAGGCTCATCCATAACAATAACTTCAGGTTCCATTACAATAATACCTGCTAATGCCATACGCTGCATTTGCCCACCAGATAAGTCATATGGAACACGATTTTTAAGTTCTGATATATCTAGGAGCTCCATTGCATTATCAATTCTTCGATGCATTTCATCTGATGGCACGCCAAAATTCTCAAGACCAAAGGCGATCTCTTCATATACCGTAAGTTTTGAACCGGTAATTTGATTAAAGGGGTTTTGGAATACTAAGCCTACCTTTTGACATAGCTCATCAACAGAGCTCTCTTTAACGTTCACCCCATCAATTGTTACCGAACCACCATATGCACCGTGATAAAAATTAGGAACAAGACCCAACAGCGCTTGAGAAAAAGTTGATTTACCTGCACCATTACGCCCGATTACTCCAATGAACTCACCTTGATGAATTTGGCACGTTATGCCATTAAGCGCAAGACGCGTAGTTTCTGGATAACGATAACGTAGGTTGTTAATAACTATCTCAGCCATACGGGCAACACCCCCGTAGCCTTTAGGATTACAAAAACCACACTGCTAATAAAAATGATAACTAAAATCATACGAATTTTTGAATCATATTTAGAAGGGATAAAATCCTCAAGAAACGTCTTTTTTGCCTTAGAAGAAAATCCTCGTACTTCCAAAGCAATTGAACGTTCCTTTGTATCCATAAATGAGCTCATAATTACGGGTGAAATTAGGGGTAAAAATGCCTTTATCCTCGTCCCTAAACTACCCTCTGTTTCCATTCCACGACTACGTTGAGCATCTGTAATGGTAGATGTATGCTCAGTCATTTGTGGAATTATCTGAAAAAGAGAAACAAATACGTACCCCAAACGCGGGGATGCGCCATGTTTGACCATCTCTTGCATCATGTCCGAAGGCTTAGTTGTAAGCACAAAAACACAAAAGCAAAAGATGATATTAAGGACGTTAAGAAGAATTCCCATTGAATACTCAAATCCTTCTTTGCGTGCCACAAGTGGGCCTAAACGAAATAGCTCAGTATAATTTCCTCCACGAAAAAAAGTTTGTATTATCACGACGGTAATCAGAATAAAACCGGATACTTCGATGATGGTTTTTGCTTTATAAAGAACTTTTGAATCTATAAGCAGTCCAATACTTATAGCCATAAAAGCAATGAAGGGAATCCTGCCGCCAATCATTACTGGTATAGCAATAGCAACAACCACATAAAGTAGCTTTGTTTCAGGCGAAAGACCATTAAGAAACGAATGCTTCTCCTCATAAAGACTGATGCTTTTTTTCATATAAGCCCACTCTGGTCACGACATCTACTCACAATTACCTGTACACCATGAACTTCTACTGAGATTATCTCTTTTAGTCCAATGACTCATCTTTAGCTTGATAAAGAGAAACAAGGCTCCTTGGGAGTACTTTATATATGCCTGCAGTAATAAACAAAACTACAATTTTGTCGGGAAGATCTACAATTAATTCATCAACAGCCGAAGCAAGAAAACCTTGTGAACCCATAGCGGCAAAAACTGCGTCTCCCCATACATTGCCAGTAGAACCACCCCAAAAGATCATATTTAATGGTGTAGAGATGCAAATAGCCGTTAAGCCTGCAAGTAAGCCTGTCAGGAGAATGCCTGGGGCTTTATTAACACGCCCATACCAAGCCATCAAACCAACCACAATGCCAATTCCAGCTTGCGTAAGTCCATATACAGTAGAAATAGGATCCATAGTGAGACCATAAATCAAGTTTGTCAGAAATCCAGACAAAGCACCAACAAGAGGGCCAGCCAAACACGCCGAGAGACATGTCCCAATGGAGTCAAGCCATAGAGGGAGTTTAAGCATGCTTGCAAATAGTTTTCCTACATAGTTGATACCAATAGCTGCAGGAATTAATACCAATGATGCAGTGCTCATCTTAGTTGTCCAAGGACTCCCAGTTCTTCTTTCAGCCATAAGATCTCCCTTTCCTATTAGTTTATAAAGCTGCGTGCTCAAGCTGCACGCAAGTTTCAAGCGCGAGCAAAATCTCGTTCTTTTCTCCCTGAGCAGCCTCGTCTTCAGCACTACTATATGCATTGATCTCATCCATGAGATCTCCCTCATAGAGGGAGACGACATTGAGAATCGAACCGCAGCGCACACCACGTAAGCCGCCAATTGTAAATAAGGCTGCTGTTTCCATATCTGATCCTATAATGCCATGGTCGTGCCAATAGTGATCTATCTCTTCTTCGTTATCTGTATAGAAGCTATCATGGCTACGACCACGGCCTACATGAAATGAGATATTTAAATCCCTAGCCGCTTGAATTTCTGCAAAGAGCACTCCTGTATCAGGAATAGCTGGATAATTCTCACCTATATATGCACGGGATGCGCCATCATCTCGAACTACTCCGTTTAGAATAATGAGGTCGCCCATATTTATGTTCGGTTGTAAGGAACCGCAAGATCCAATACGAATCATAACTTGTACGCCAATATTATGTAGTTCTTCAACTGCAATACCCGTGGAAGCTCCACCCATTCCTGTAGAAATGCATAACACATCTACACCTTTATAAGTACCAACAATGCTCTTCATTTCACGATTGAAAGCTACATCATGAACATTATCAAGATAAGCCCGCATGTGGTCTACTCGTGCCCAATCACCTGGCATAATTGCATAGCGCCTAGCGTCATCCTCAGAAAGCTTGGTATGCGGTTGCATCTTCACACTCATTAATGTGCCTCCTTTTTATTGTTCGTAATGCTATTTGGCATCCAGTGCTTTTCTCACTGCCTTTTCAAGAGAGTCAAGGCCCGCTAATGACTCTTCACGCGTCTTTCCACGTGCAAACAAGTAACATTTAATTTTTGGTTCTGTTCCTGATGGCCTGATAAGTACTTTGCGCTTGTCTTCCAAACGCCACTCAAGCACATTCGAGAAAGGAAGGCTTTGCGGTGGATCTTTCAGGCCCCCTGTCATAGGCATCGAAACGCCAGACTCGTAATCAATTTTTTTTACTACAGGACTTCCCGCGATACTAATCGAACTCTTTTTACGTAAATGCATCATGAGCGTTTCCATTTTCTGCGCGCCCTCAGAGCCAGGAAATTGGAAGTTCAATGTTCGATTAAGGTAATAACCATACTGATGGTAAAGTTGATCCATCACTTCTACTAAATTAATCTTTTTTTGATAATACCAGCTTGCCATCTCAACAAACACCGTGCTCGAGGTAATGGCATCTTTGTCTTTGACGTAAGGACCTAAAAGATATCCATAGCTTTCCTCAAAGCCAATAAGCCAACGCTTGATACCTCCGTGATCGTGTAGAGTAGCAATCTGACCTCCGATATTTTTAAAACCTGTTAAGGTTCTACGAAGCTGGAAGCCATAATTCATAGCAATAGGATCTAGCATGTCGGTCGAAACGATTGTGGAGACAGCTACTTTTTTCTTCAGATCCTCGCCGTTTCTTTTACATCTTTGAACAAGCCAATTGGTAAGAAGGACACCCATTTCGTTCCCACTTAAAAGTCTATATTCACCTTCATGCCGGACAGCGACACCCATCCGGTCGGCATCTGGATCTGTTGCTATAAGAATATCTGCATACGTTTTATTGCAAAGCTTCAAGCCTAAATCAAGAGCTTCGCGAAACTCTGGATTGGGATACGGGCACGTCGGAAAGTTGCCATCAGGTTTAGCCTGCTCGGGCACTACCAAGACGTCAGCAAGACCAATGTGTTTGAAACTACGCTGCATGAGTTCCAAACCGGTACCGTTTAGAGGGGTGTAAACAACCCTCGGACTATGACCAGGTATTATTGCAGTTGGCTCGCTAAGTGAAAACACTTCTTTAAGAAACTTGTCAAGAATTTCGTCACTAATGAAAGAGATATGGCCATCTGCCAAAGCCTCTTGAAAAGGCGCTCGCTTTGGTCCGTTAAAAAGATCAACTTGTGATATAGCTTCAGAGATTTCTCCTGCAACCTTTCCTGCGATCTGGCAACCGTCATGTGCAAAAACTTTGCATCCATTGTATTGCCTTGGGTTATGGCTTGAGGTAACCATAATTCCTGCCGCACAGCCTAAGGCTTGTACAGCAAAAGACAACGTCGGCACGGGCTCGATACGTGGGTAAAGTTTGACTTGTATCCCGTTAGCAGCAAAAACTTCAGCACACACTCGTTCGAACTTCTCTGAATTTATTCTAGAATCCCTACACAAGGCCACACAAGGAGCAGAAAGACTCGGATTCTTTTTATCGTTTCTCTTTTGCAAATTAATCCAGTTGGCAATCCCTTGCATAGCTTGTGCGACAGTGTGCACATTCATGCGATTGGTACCAACACCCATAATTCCGCGGATGCCTGCAGTTCCAAAGGAAAGTGTCTTATAAAACGCATCATTTAAAGCATTTTCATTGCTTTGTTGTATAAGCTCTTCAAGCTCACTGGCTAAATCAGGCTCACTTTCTTGAAGATGCCAAGAATGAATTTCCTTTTGAATTGTGCTAGTAAGCATTGAAAATCGCTCTTTCCTTATTTGAGTTACAATAGAACACCGCTTGTGCCTCATTCTATTTTTTATCCCCACTTATTTTTTTGCTTATATTACAAATGGTAGAATTAATTTGCTAAGTAGCTGAGTCCATTTCTTTGTTTAGAGCTTGACCAAGCGGTTCTCTAGATGATCTAGAGCTATATTAATATTTTCTATTTTTGGTCATAGTTTCCTAAGTAAACAGATATATAAGGCCTTAATTACTATTGAAATAATTTAGCAAAACCTAATATTTTCAGTTAAACCGCTTGCATTACTATGCATCACCGTTTAACTGGCACATGACATGGCTGAAAGTGAAATCTTATATACTAACTATATATGTGCAGCTCGTAGTACTGCAATGTCTGCGTTTTGATTGGAGTGGTCACCTTGGCTAATCCCTATCGCAAACTCTTCGAACCCATCACCATCAACAAGCTCAAAGTCAAGAATCGCATCTCGATGGCACCGCTTGGCATGGTGTGCATGTCCGACGCACGAGGAGGCTTCTCCCAGCAGGCGCAAGACTACTACATCGAGCGTGCAAAGGGCGGCACTGGCCTCGTGATGAGCGGCGTCACGCTCGCCAACTACGACGAGATGCACGACTTCTCGGTCCCCTGCGCAGCCTATGACCCTGTGTGGTTCGCAAAGACCACGCATTCCATGATAGAGCGCATCCATGCATTCAATTCGGTCATGTTCCTGCAGATATCCGCAGGATTTGGCCGTGCCGTCATGCCTCCGATGGCCAAGAGGCTCTACGCCCCCTCAGACCAAGAGAACCGTTGGGATCCGGCACTGCATCAAAAGGCCATGACCATAGAGGAGATCCATAAGCTCGAGCACGACATGATCTCCTGCGCTGCGAGCGCCCAGCACGCCGGCTTCGACGGCGTCGAGATACACGCCGTCCACGAGGGCTACCTGCTCGACCAGTTTGCCATCTCACTGTACAACCACCGCGACGACGAATACGGCGGAAGCCTCGAGAACCGCCTGCGCCCCGCAATAAACATCGTGAAGGGCATCAAGAAGGTCTGCGGCGAGGACTACCCTGTCTCTTTGCGCTACAGTCTCAAGAGCTTCGTCAAGGCCATCCGCAAAGGCGCGCTGCCAGGCGAGAAATTCGAGGAGCAGGGCAAGGACGTCAAGGAGGGGCTCGAGGCAGCGCGCATTCTCGAGCAGGCCGGCTATGACATGTTCAACGTGGACGCCGGCACCTATGACTCATGGTACTGGAACCATCCGCCTATGTATTTCGAGCCGGGGATGTATCGCGAGTTCGGCCGTCTGATGAAACAGACCGTGTCCGTGCCCATCATCTTGGCCGGCCGCATGGACGATC
>ENA-UOOI01001324-UOOI01001324.1-fermentation-metagenome-genome-assembly--contig:-NODE-1324-length-26436-cov-10.313597_pt1 | contig 26436 bp, 24 predicted proteins | sample MGYA00245779_ERZ724027 | MGnify/ENA primary metagenome ERZ724027 (study PRJEB28704, sample SAMN03018318) | fermentation metagenome | biome: anthropogenic terrestrial biome; feature: soil...
ATTATATAATCAATTATAACTATATAATAAAAATTATTACTTGTCAAAAACAATTTTATAGTAATTATTTTAATATATAGAAATAAATTGTATATTTATGACCTTCGATTTGTATATTTTATTTTAATGCTATATAATAAAAGCATTGATTGTGTAAAGGAATAGGTTTGTATGAATATTTATTTTGTAAGACATGGACAGACAAATGAAAATAACAATAAATACTATTATGGGAAACTGGATGTATGTTTAAATGAAAAGGGTTTAAACCAGGCTAAAAAAGCAGCTGATTTTTTAAGACATGTTAAATTTGACAATGTCTATGTAAGTGAGAGGAAGAGGACTTCTGAAACGGCTCATATAATTTTAGGACATGATTTTGAAAAAGTCAATATAGACAGTAGGATAAATGAAATGGACTTTGGAAAATTTGAAGGCAAGAACTATAAACAGATAAAGAAAATGTATCCAAGCCAGTGGAATAGATGGTGCAGTGACTGGAAAAATGAATCACCGCCGGAAGGCGAAAGTTACATGAAATTTTATTCGAGAGTACATGAATTTATGGATGACATTTTAAAATTAAATGAGGAGAATATTCTTGTGGTCACCCACGGAGGCGTGGTGCGATCTGTTTACTGTTATGTATTAAGTGGGAATCTAGATTTTTTCTGGAAATTTGCTTCCAGAAATGGAGATATTACGCTGATAAAATATGAATATGGTAATTTGTATATAGACAGCATAACTCATGTAGATGCTTGATTATACTGCCTGTTTCAGCGGCTTTAAAGTATTAGGGGGGATTTTATGGGGGAGTTTGTAAATGATTTTCTTTTGATGGTTCAGTTTTTAACGAGAATTCCAGTAAACAAGAATTTGCACTGTGAAAAGGAAAATTTCAGAAAAGCATCTATTTTCATGCCTGTTATAGGCCTTATAGTTGGAGGAATACAGTGGATACTGTACAAATTAGCCGTGCTTGTATTGCCGGTAAATGTTTCCGTGGCCATTGCAATGCTTTTGGGTATAATGGTAACTGGTGCACTGCATATAGATGGCCTTGGAGACATGTGCGACGGTTTTTTTGCGTTTAAAGGCAATGACAGGATAATTGAGATAATAAAGGACAGCAGAATAGGAAGTTATGCCTGTGTTACAATAGTTATGGATTTACTTTTAAAGTACAGCCTGCTTTGTTTTATAGTCCCCAGGTTTTCTCTTGCAATGATAGCGGCACCTGTTATAGGAAGGTTTTCTATAGTCTTTATAGCTTTTATAGGGAAAACGGCCAAAAGTACGGGATCGGGCAATCTTTTTATAGGCAATATAGGAAAACTTCAGCTTTTTATCACTGTGTGCATAACTGCGCTTCTTTTAATCTTTATAGTTGGTCTAAATCCGGAATATACAGCTGCATTACTGCTGGCTTCCCTTATTCTAGCGTCTGTTTTTAATTTATATTGTAATAGAAAAATAGGAGGTCTCACCGGTGATCTGTTCGGCGCGGATAATGAAATGGCAGAGATAATTACAATGCTTATAATATCTGTAATTATTCGTTGAATAGATGTCCTGTGATATTTGCTTGGAGGGTACGAATATATGGGTAAGATAATTTTGATAACGGGAGGAAGCAGAAGTGGCAAGAGCACTTTTGCTGAAAAGCTCTTGAAAGAAAAGAAAAAAGTTCTCTATATTGCAACAGCTGTAGTTACGGATGAAGAGATGAAGCTCAGAATAAAAAAACATAAATCCAGAAGAGATCCGGGCTGGATAACTTATGAAGGATATAATTCACTGGGTGATGTGATAAGAAAAAGCGAATGTCAGTACATAATGCTGGAGTGTATAGGTACCATGATAACCAATATGATCTTTGAGAAAAATATTAATATGGACAAAATAGACAGCCAGGGAATAGAGAGATTGGAAAATTATATTATAGGTGAAGTTAAAGATATAATTTCCGCGGCAAACGAAAGTTCTAAATGTGTTTTGATTGTGACTAACGAGGTTGGCTTGAGTTTAGTTCCAGAGTATAAACTGGGCAGGGTATTTTCGGACATTTTGGGAAAGTCGAACCAAATCATAGCCAAGTATAGTGATACAGTTTATCTGACTGTCTGTGGTTTGCCATTGAAATTGAAGTGATTAAAATTCGATAAAGGAGTTAAATTAAGTGAAGATCAAAAAGAATAGAATAGCTATTTTTTTAATTGCAATAATATGTATGATTCCATTGTATTCCTGTGATAATGCTGATTCAGAACCGTTGTCAAAAACAGAATATATGCTGGGTACTATATGTACGATAACTGTGTATGACCATAAATCTGATGCAGTTCTGGGCAAGGCTTTTTCTAGAATAAAGGAAATTGAAAATAAAATGAGTGTGAATAAATCGGGTACGGAAGTAGATGGTGTGGGAGATGCGGCGGGAAAGAAGTTTGTCAAAGTGTCTCCGGATACTTTTTATGTCCTTAAAAAAGGCAAATATTACTCACAACAGTCCTCGGGAGTTTTCGACATAACTATTGGACCTTTGGTAAAATTGTGGGGCATAGGTACGGATCATGCGAGAGTTCCCTCCATTCAGGAAATTGATGAGAAAAAATCATTGGTTAATTATAGAGATCTTAAGCTTGATGAAAAGGGTAAAAGGGCTATGCTCATGAAACCAGGTATGTCATTGGATTTAGGAGGCATTGCAAAAGGATATGCGGCAGATGAGGCAGGGAGAGTGCTGAAGGAAGAAGGAGTCCAGCATGCCATTGTGGACTTGGGCGGAAATGTTCTGACTATAAATGATTCTCCTGATGGAAGACCGTGGAATATAGGTGTGCAGGATCCTTTCAAGGCAAGAGGAAATTCGATTGGAACTGTAAGTGTAACTAATAAGACAGTAGTTACCTCTGGTATATATGAAAGATATTTTGAAAAAAATGGAAAAAAATATCATCACATATTAAATCCGTTTACAGGCTATCCTATGAATAATGATTTGGCCAGTGTAACTTTGGTTACAGATATTTCTGTAAATGCTGATGCCATGACAAAAAATATATTTTATCTTGGCTTGGATAAAGGCGCAAAATATGTAAAGAATATAAAAGGGCTGGATGCCATATTCGTAACTAAAGACAAAAAAGTGTATGTTACGGAAGGATTGAAAAATAATTTTAAAATTACTGATTCAGGTTTTAAATTAATTCATAATATCAAATAAATGTTTTTAGAAAGCTTGATGTAAAATGATTTTAGTATTAAAATTATTTTATATTATTGTATAATATAAAGTGAGGTATGAAATATGTCTGAGATAACCAAGGATATGACGATAGGTGAAATAATTAGATTGCATCCAAGGCATGTGGAAACATTGATGGCATTTGGAATGGGATGTGTAGCTTGCGGTGCGGCCCAGGGAGAGACACTGGAGGAAGCGGCTATGGTACATGGAATAGATGTTGACAATTTATTGAGAGCATTAAATGTATTGGATTAAACTGAATGTTTAATAAAAAAGTTAAAGAGAGGTTGATATTATGGCTAAAATTACTAAGGACATGACAATAGGCGATGTAGTTAAAATGAATCCTGCATATGCCGAAGTACTTATGGAAGACTTTGGAATGGGATGCATAGGTTGTCCTGCATCATTGGCTGAAACAGTAGAAGAAGCAGCTATGGTACATGGAATAAATGTAAGAAAGCTGGTCAAGGCATTAAATAAAGCAGAAGCAGAATTAAGCAATTCTTAGATTTAAATAATTTTACAAAAATAGATAGGAATTATCATATTCCTATCTATTTTTGCATTTTGATTTATTTGGAAGTCCACAATTTGCACAATCGTCGTTGCAGGATTCCAAATGAATCATCACTTCTGTATTTTTAAGGGATTTTCTCATTTCCTTTTCTATATCATCGCATATATCATGAGCCTTTTTTATATGCATATTTCCGGGGAATACCAAATGAAGATCCACATATCTTTCATTTCCAGATTTCCTGGTTCTCAATTTGTGAAAACCACAGTATCCAGGATTGTATTTGGATATGGTGTCAGTTATAATTGAAATTTCACTGTCTGATAGTTTTACATCTACCAGAGGGTTGAAAGCAGATTTCAAAAGATTTGCAGCTTCCTTTAAAATAAAAAAAGCTATGAATATAGCTACCAGTGGATCTAAAAAGTGAAGACCGGTAATCCATATTAAAAACAATCCTAAACCAACTCCTGCGGAAGAATACACATCTGTCCTGAGGTGAAGAGCATCTGCTTTCAGAGCCATGGAATCATTTTTTTCTGCCACTTTGTGTAATTTGCTGGATACCAAAAAGTTTATGGCTGCTGATAAAAACATAATCAAAAATCCTAGAGTGGAGGAATTTACCTCTTGTCCACTGATTAGTCTTTTTAAAGCCTCCGTTATTATGATAATGGAAGCTGCGAAAATTAATACTGCCTCCAGCACACCGGATACATCTTCAAATTTTCCATGACCATAGGGATGTTCTTTATCCGCAGGCCTGGATGATATTTTGACAGAAAAAAAAGATATTATGGATGCAGCCAAATCCATGGTGGAATGTATGGCTTCAGATAGAATACTTACTGAACCTGTAAATATTCCAACTATTAATTTCATGATTATTAAACTGCTGTTGGAAATTATGGAAAGCGAAGCAGTTTTTACTCTTTCATCCATTTTAAACATCTCCTAAAATTCAATAATTATCAAATGATAATTAAGCATCTTTACTATAATAGGCTAAAATATTGTACAAGTCAATAGAAAAACGTAGATAATATATATTATCAATTGATAAAGAGAATCGATCTTAAAATTTTCATATTATCCGATAATCTGATTTTATTATCTATTATATGTATATATGTAAAAGACGATTGAATGTGATTATTTGGAAAATCCAATATTTTTGAAATATTTATGTATGAGAACTGTTATATTTCAAATAATAAATTAAGGAGGATATAACTTTCTGCCATGAGATTGATGAAAATGACATGAAAAATGTCGGTGGAGAGAATTTGCAGAGCCTTTTAGACTCTACGAATATTATACATATCTATCTGTAAATAATAAAGGAGGATGACAAGTTTTATGGTTAAGAATATGAAGACTATGGATGGAAATCAGGCTGCAGCCTATGCTTCTTATGCATTTACTGAAGTAGCTGCCATATATCCTATTACTCCATCTACTCCCATGGCCGAGGCTGTTGATGAATGGTCTGCCCATGGGAAAGAGAATATTTTCGGTCAGACTGTAAAAGTGGCCGAAATGCAATCGGAAGCAGGAGCGGCAGGTGCCGTACACGGTTCTCTGGCGGCAGGGGCGTTGACTACCACTTATACTGCTTCTCAGGGGCTTTTGCTCATGATACCCAATATGTACAAAATAGCAGGGGAACGGTTACCCGGAGTATTTCACGTAAGTGCCAGAGCGGTTGCCACCCATGCACTTTCCATTTTCGGAGACCACCAGGATGTAATGGCCTGCAGGCAGACGGGATTTGCACTTTTGGCATCTTCTAATGTACAGGAGGCTATGGATCTGGGATTTGTTGCACATTTAAGTGCCATAGAATCCAAAGTGCCTTTTTTACATTTCTTTGATGGTTTTAGAACTTCCCATGAATATCAGAAAATAGATGTTATGGACTATGAGGATATAAAACCGCTGGTGAATTACAAGGCGATACAGGAGTTTAGAGACAGAGCCTTAAATCCTGAACATCCCACAATCAAGGGAACTGCACAAAATCCCGACATATATTTTCAAAGCAGAGAGGTTTCCAATAAGTTTTATATGAAAGTTCCCGAAATTGTTGAGAAATACATGGTGGGGATAAACAGGATAACGGGGAAAAACTATAAGCCCTTTGAGTATTATGGTCATGAAAATGCCAAATGTGTGATTGTGGCTATGGGTTCCGTATGTGACACTATTGATGAAACGGTGGATTATCTGATGAAAAAAGGCAGGGAAGTCGGATGTGTGAAAGTACATCTTTACAGGCCTTTTTCAAAAAAATATTTTTTGGATGTGTTGCCCCGCACTGTCAAAAAAATATCAGTTTTGGATAGAACCAAGGAACCGGGCTCTATTGGGGAACCGCTTTATTTGGATATATGCAAGGTGTTCTATGGTGAGCAGAATGCGCCTTTAATATTGGGAGGAAGGTATGGACTTGGTTCCAAGGATACTACCCCTTCACAAATACTGTCTGTGTTTGAAAATATGAGGGAAAAAGCACCTAAGGAAAGATTTACTATAGGTATAGTGGATGATGTGACCAATACTTCATTGAAAAATTATGGTACTATAGAGACTACACCTCAGGGAACTATAAGTTGCAAATTTTGGGGTCTCGGTTCTGACGGCACTGTGGGAGCCAACAAATCTGCTGTAAAGATCATAGGTGACAATACAGATCTCTATGCCCAGGCCTATTTTTCCTATGACAGTAAAAAATCAGGGGGAACTACCATTTCACATCTGAGATTTGGTAAAGAACCTATCAAATCACCGTATCTTGTAAGTAGTGCAGACTATATAGCCTGTCATAATAAATCTTTTCTGAATAATTATGATATATTAAAGGGTTTGAAAAAGGGAGGAACTTTTGTATTGAACTGTCCCTGGAAACCGGAGGAATTGGATGAAAAACTTCCTGCTTCCATGAAAAAGTACATTTCTCAAAATGATATAAATTTTTATATTGTGGATGCTATTAAAATTGCTAGGGGAATTGGACTTGGCGGGAGAATAAATATGGTTATGCAGGCGGCATTTTTTAAACTGGCCAATGTTATACCAATTGAGAATGCCATTGGATATCTGAAAGAATCCATAGAAAAGACTTATGGCCGTAAGGGCAGGAATATACTTGAAATGAATGACAGGGCTGTAGATGAAGGACTTAGATCTGTTGTAAAGGTGGAAGTCCCTGGAAAATGGAAAGACGCTGCAGAGGAAAAAGGTACGGCAGAAGAAGATGAACCGGATTTTGTAAAAAACATTCAAAGGCCTATGGAGAGAAATGAAGGGGATAATTTACCTGTAAGTTCTTTCTTGAATATGCCTGACGGAATTTATCCTGTTGGGACTTCAGCTTATGAAAAGAGAGGTATAGCCGTAACCATCCCTGAATGGCAGATTGACAAGTGTATACAGTGTAATCAGTGTGCTTTTGTGTGTCCTCATGCTACCATAAGGGCCTTCCTTTTGGATGAGGATGAAGTTGAAAATTCTCCAGAGAGTTTCAAAAGTAAAAAAGCTTTGGGAAAGGGGCTGGAAAAGTTTAATTTCCGTATACAGGTAAGCCCTATGGACTGCACCGGTTGTGGAAATTGTGCCGACGTATGTCCGGCTCCGGGAAAAGCTCTTGTGATGAAACCTCTGGAAGAAAAGGTGGAATTTGAATCGATAAACTGGGATTATGCAGTTGGTATAACTCCAAAAGAGGATGTTATCGGCAGAAATACCTTGAAGGGCAGTCAGTTTGTAAGACCTCTCCTTGAGTTTAACGGAGCTTGCCCTGGATGCGGTGAAACTCCCTATATAAGACTTCTAACTCAGCTTTTTGGAGAGAGGATGATGATTGCAAATGCCACGGGATGTTCTTCAATATGGGGGGCAAGTGCGCCGTCTATGGCCTACACTAAGAATTTAAATGGAAAGGGTCCCTCCTGGGGGAATTCGCTGTTTGAGGACAATGCGGAATATGGCTATGGTATGTTTTTGGCTGTGAGACAAATGAGGGAAAAACTTAAGCTCCTTATGACCTCATATTTAAAAGATTGTAAATATGCTGATGTAAAAGAGGCTTTCAGCGAATGGCTGAACACTATGGAAGATGGAAGTCTGTCTAAAATTTCATCAAAAAAAGTGATAGAAGCCATTGAGTCCCATGATTATAACAGGGATCCTTTGCTGAAGGAGATAATTGATAAGAAGGATTATCTTGTAAAAAAATCTCAATGGATTATAGGCGGTGACGGATGGGCATATGATATAGGCTTTGGAGGCGTGGATCATGTGCTGGCTTCCGGAGAGGATGTGAATATGTTTGTAATGGATACAGAAGTGTATTCCAATACAGGAGGACAGTCGTCAAAGGCAACTCAAACCGGTGCTGTGGCGAAGTTTGCGGCTTCAGGAAAGTCTCTCAAGAAAAAGGATCTGGGGCTTATGGCGATGAGTTATGGTTATGTATATATAGCACAAATATCTATGGGTGCGAATATGAACCACGCTCTGAAAGCCATAACGGAAGCTGAAAATTATAGAGGACCGTCTTTGATAATAGCTTATGCACCCTGTATAAATCATGGTATAAAAACCGGTATGGGAACAAGTATAGCTGAGGAGAAAAAAGCAGTGGAATCCGGCTACTGGCATTTGTACAGATTTAATCCTCTGCTTAAACTTGAAAACAAAAATCCATTTATCTTGGATTCCAGACCGCCTAAATTATCTTTCAGAGATTATTTAGAAGGGGAAATAAGATTTTCATCTCTTAAAAATACATTCCCTGAAAGAGTGGATAAATTATTTAAGCTGTCAGAAAAAAATGCCATGGACAGATATGACATATATAAAAAATTATCTCAAATAAAGTACTGATTAAATAACTGCGGATGGCTTAAGTTAAGCCATCCGCAGTTATTTAATCTATATTTTTGAAGCTTTATTTTTCATTGGTATCCACCCATTTTTTGGAACTTTCAGCCGCATTTTCATCTGGCATGGGCACTTTAGAAACCGGTTTGGTTTTAGCTATATTTGCCCAGGAGGCAGTTTCATGGTTTTCTATAATTTTTTTTCTATGACTTTTTTTATTTTTTGACATCTTCATTCACCTCCATTTTAGTATTTTCGAAAGAGGCATATTATATGAGTGAAAAGTTTTTCTAATTACAGCCAACAATTGCAGTTTTGGAAAAACTGAAAAATTGTGGAATAAAAATATATCAGACATATTTATCCCCCGAGAGTTATATCCTGATTGCTGTACCATTCAAGGGCATTCATGAGATGTTCAGTTTTGAAATCAGGCCAATAATCGTCTATTGTATAGAAATCCGAATATACTGACTGAACGGGTAAAAAACCACTGAGCCTTCTTCTACCGCCCCAACGTATTATAAGGTCCACTCTTGATACGTCGCGGGAATTTAACCTTGAGACAATGGAATTTCTATTTGTGGTCTGAAGATATCCCGATTTCCCCAAGTCCCATTCCCAGCCATAATTTACTAAAAAGTTGAGCCTCATTCCACCGCTGCCTAAGTCTTTTCTGGTGGTGTAGGGCAGAAGAGCTTTTGGAAACATATTTGAGTGAGTGTTTCCCAGCACCAGCAGAGAGACATTTTCTTTGGAAAGCATTTTCACAGCTTTTATACATGCTTCAGTGAAGGCTTTTCTCTGGATTTGCGGTCTCTTGGTGTTATCTGTAGTAAAACCATAATAAGTTAGCTCTTTTATCCCAAGTTTTTCGCACAATTTAAATAATTTCATGCCAGGGGATAAACCAAAAATATAACCTTTTTCCTTGCTCAATTTATGTTTTACAGCCCAACGCCTGTTTCCATCTGGAATTATACCTATGTGATTTGGTAATTTCATGTACATATCCCCTTTGTATTTGTTACTGTTTTAAATTATAGCCATTAATTTTGGTTAATATTCTTAAAAAGTGTAAAAATAAATAAAAGGATATCCTAAAGGCTATTTATTGCCTTTTGGAATATCCTCCTTATATTGTGTTGCTGAAGCCCTCTCCTAAGACTTCGTTTATGTCATTTACGGTGATGAAAGCTCTGTTATCCAATTTTTTTATATATTCCTTTAATTTTAACAGCTGTTTTCTGTTTAGAATAGTGATTATAACTTCTTTTTTGTCTTCCCTGTAGGCGCCTTTAGCATAATAAATTGTTGCACTTCTTTCAAGTTCATTTATGATAAAATCCTGTATGCTTTTTCCACTATTACTTATTATGGAAACCTGTTTGTAAGAATTTAAACTTATTATGACTTTATCTATTATGGTGGAGTTCAATATCACTCCGAGTATTGCGTATAGGCCTTTGTTTACTCCGAGCACTATAGTTGCGATTATGGTAACAGTGATATCGGCTATCAGCACAGATTTACCTATACTTATTTTTGTATATTTATTTATTATTTTTGCAATTATGTCTGTACCTCCGGTGGAAGCCCCTGTATTGAATACTATGCCCATTCCCATTCCACATATCAATATGCCAAATATAAGTTGTACCAAAATATCGCTGCTAAAGGGTTTTATATGCGGATATATTTTTTCTAATAGCAGTATTAGTGCAGATATGAAAAAACTGCAAAATATGGTCTTCCCGCCAAATACGGGACCTATTATTATGACTCCTAAAGTAAATAATATGACTTCCATTCCCATCATTAATAGTCCTATGGGAAGGTTTGGGAACACGGCATTTATAATTATGGCAATTCCGCTTGTACCACCAGCAGCGATGTGATTTGGAGCCAAAAAAAAATAGGTCCCAAAGGCTACAAGAAATGTTCCAGTCAGCATAAAAAGAGCTTTTTTAAGATTTATTTTCATAGATGGCCTCCTTTCATTTTATAGTTACCTGTTCTTAAATTTATTCATTAAAAAAAGCATATAAAAACCCAAGTAAATGTTCTCTCAGATTCATATGCTCTCATACATACAAAAATTACAAATTTATTGTGTGTATGTCTTTTAAATACTCCATAATTTTATTATATACTGACAAATATTGTGATGTCAATATGTTCTCATAGTTATTTTCAATGATTTCTGTAATTTGTGTTTTCTTCCTTTGGCTTGTATTATTCAATTGGTAATATTATAATAAATAAGTAGAATGAATAAGAATATGAAAGGCAATGGACCTGTAAAAAATTTAGAATAGTAGGTGAATTATTTATGCAGGATATAATTTTGACAGAATCAGGGAAAAAGAAACTTGAAAAGGAACTGGAATATTTGAAGACTGTTAAAAGAGTGGAGATAAAAGCTGCTTTAAAATCTGCCCGTGCACAGGGAGATCTTAGTGAAAATGCCGATTACAGTGCGGCTAAAGAGGATCAGTCATTGACTGAGACCAGGATACAGGAACTGGAGGAGCGGCTTAAGAATGCTGTGATAATAGAGAGCTCAAAGGATGAAGATGTATTTGATATAAATAAAACGGCAGAAGTAAAGTTTTGTGATGTAGATGAAGTTGAACATATTACTCTTGTAAGTTCGGTAGAATCAGATGTTAAGAAGATGAAGATAAGCATAGACTCACCGCTAGGTAAAACTTTATTTAGAATGAAAGTAGGTCAGAGGTCAACTGTTGAGTCGCCGGATGGAAATTATGATGTAGAAGTGGAAAAGATTCTATAAATATTTCGCTGGATATTTTATCTGGCGAAATATTTTTGTAAGAGAATAGGTTGACAGACAACTGATATTCTGGTATTCTTTATTTAAAACTAATATTAAATTTCTTATCGCGAGAGACTGAGGGACTGGCCCTATGATGTCCAGCAACCTAAATTGTATTTTAAGGTGCTAATTCCAGCAGGTGATACCTGGAAGATAAGATATATTGTATCGTAAGTATATAAATCTTCTTATAGTGTATCTGTAAGAAGATTTTTGATCATGTAGGTGTCATCTTCTTTAAGCCTGAGAATATTTGATAAAAAATTGGAGGAATTGAAGATGGGTGTAGAAAATGTAGTTAATTATTTTTTAGACAGGGGGATGGAAAATCCAGTATTTAAGCTTCCTCACAGCGGTGCCACTGTGCAGCAGGCTGCAGAAACAATACATACGGATCCCAAGTATATAGCGAAGACTTTGGCATTTAAACTCAAGGATGAGGATATACTTGTTGTTATGAGAGGAGATCTCAGAGTTAGCAATAAAAAGTTCAAAAAATTTTTTAAAACAAAAGCCAAAATGCTGGAACGTGATAAAGTACTTGAAGTTACAGGACATCCTGTAGGTGGACTTTGCCCCTTTGGGTTAAAAAATCCCATAAAAGTTTATCTGGATAAATCCATAAAGGATTTTGAATATGTATACCCTGCAGCGGGTTCTAAGGAATTCGCCCTCAAAATAAAACCGGGTACAATCAGTAATCTGGTCAACGGGCAGTGGATAGATGTTTGTGAAGATTGATCCTGACTGCAGTTTGCAGTATATGATATAATTCTGGTAGATTTTCGGATAAGACCGAAAACCTACCGATTTTTTCTAACCGAGTATCCAAAATAGCCGAGAGGTTTTGAGTTCAGACTGTAATATTCTCCGTGACTGTAGCATATAAGATTTGCTTTTTCAAAATGTATTTTGTTATTGGAATCCAATAGATTTTTATCTACTTTTGTATTTAAAACCTCAAACAGAAAAAGATCGTGAGTCCCCAGAGGTGTGTTTGAGATTAATTTACATTCTAAAGCTATCGGAGATTTTTCAAGAGAAGGAGTTGAAATGGATACACCTCTATTGAGCTTTAATTTAAAATGTCTTAATTTGTTTTCCCTTTTTCCGGAGACCACACCACAGTAGTCCACAATCTTGACCATATTTTTTGTAGGGAGGTTTACGGCACATTCGCCGCTTTCCAGGATATACTTGTAGGAAAGCCTTTCAGGTCTTATCCCCATGGCAATAATTGGTTTTTTAGTACAGACAGTGCTGATCCACCCTACTGTAAATATATTTAATTTGTTAAGTTTATTTTTTGAAGTAACAAGAACCACAGGTGTTGGATTCAGCATTGCACTGCCTTTAAAATTTAATTTACCCATAATACAGTTCACTCCAATTGATTAACGATTGGATTTTTTATTTTTTGCCAGTTCTACAGAAACTCTTCTGCCTTGAAACTTCTTACCATTGGACTTTTTTAATATGACATTTCCAACTCTTTCAGGAACGCTTATAAATGTGAACTTGTTTAGTATGTCTATATCGCCTATTTCATAAGCTTCTATTGAAGAAGTCTGGGTTATGAATTTCAGTAATTTTCTTGGAGTTACGTTATCCATTCTTCCTATTGAAAAAAACAATCTCATATTTTCTTCTTCGGCATTTATGGAATTTTCCTTGTAATTAAAACTCAGTTCCTTGTCAAAAGTTATTTTTATAAGTGCGGCAGCTACATCTACAAGATTATAATCTTCATCTAATTCCATTGCTATGGGAACAAAATTTTTATAGTCGTTTTCTGATATAACTTCTTTTATTTTTTTCTCTATATTTTTGTACTTTGCTTCAAATATATCATCTACAGTAGGAATTTCCTTTCTCTTTATCTTGCTTTTAGTAAATTTTTCTATTTGCTTCAGCATCATGTACTCTTTAGGAGTTACAAGGGAGTAGGCAATTCCATCCTTGTTTGCCCTTCCGGTTCTTCCTATTCTGTGAACGTAGGATTCAGTATCCTGGGGTAGATCATAGTTTATAACATGGGATACATTTTCTACATCTATCCCCCTGGCGGCTACATCTGTGGCAACCAGAAAATCAAGAGAACCATCCTTGAATTTTCTCAATGTATTCAATCTCTGATTCTGTCCCATGTCCCCATGCATGCCTTCCACATTATAACCTCTCAGCTGGAGGTTTTCCACTAATTCATCCACACCACGTTTTGTCCTGCAAAATATGATGGCACTGGAAGGTTCATCTACATCTAAAATCCTGCACAGAGATTCAAACCTGTCTCTGTTTTTTATTTCATAGTAATATTGTTTTGTTTTTTCGACAGTCAATGTGTTTTTGGCTATCTGTATATACTTTATATTATTTTTCATGTACTTTGAAGCCAGTTTCCTTACCTGATTCGGTATAGTGGCAGAAAAGAACAGTGTCTGTCTGTCTGAATTGCAGGCTTTTATTATATCTTCTATGTCTTCAATGAATCCCATATCCAGCATTTCGTCAGCTTCATCTATTATTAAAAATTGTATATTACTTAAATCCAGGGTATTTCTATGCAGATGGTCCAATATTCTTCCAGGTGTTCCCACTACTACATTGATACCTCTTCTTAGGGATTTAATCTGTCTTTCTATGGGCTGACCGCCGTATATTGGAAGCAATGATATTTTTCTAAATCTGGCAATCCTAGATAATTCATCATTTACCTGAATGGCAAGCTCCCGGGTAGGTGTGATTATTATAGATGAAATGTTTTTCTCGTTACAGTTGATTTTGCTCAACATTGGTGCCCCGAAGGCCAAAGTTTTTCCGGTACCTGTCTGAGCCTGACCTATCACATCGTTCCCCTCCAGTATAACGGGAATTGATTCTGCCTGAATTTGGGAAGGTTCCTCAAATCCCATTTTATCTATGGCCTGGAGAATTTTGGGATGTAAACCTAAGTTGTTAAAACCGATATTTTTCATTAAGATTCCTCTTTCTTTTTTATATTACAAAACAAAACCTATCATATCATAGTATATGTATATTATCAAATTTTAATTTGATCAAATACTTTTTATTTGCCATGAGATAAACTATAATAGTATGTACTGATAAATTAAAGGAGAAGAATTTTATATGTTTGATGCTAAAGAGAGCATTCTGCCTAATGGTATAAAACTTGTTGCCATAAAAAAAGATACCCGGATGATGGCCCTGCATGCCGGTATTAAAATTGGCTCCGTATATGAAAATGTTGATGAAAAAGGGATATCACATTTTATTGAACATATGCTTTTTAAAGGTACAAAATCTAGAAATAACGAGAAATTGAATAGGGATTTGGAAGCTCTGGGGGGAGAGTATAATGCCTATACGGATACTGGTTCTACAGTGTATAGCATTACAGCATTATGGGTAGAATTAGAAAGGTCTTTAGATATTGTCTCCGATATGCTTATGAATTCAATATTTCCCGGAGATGAAATCGAAAGGGAAAGAGAAGTAATACTTTCCGAAATAAGAGCTGGTGAAGACGATGTGGAGGAGTACAGCTTCAGGAAAACAAATGAGTTGGCATTTAGAAGGGGACCTCTGAGATATGATATAGCAGGAAATAAAGATACAATAAATGAATTTAAAAGAGATGATCTGATTGCATTTTACAGCAGGTATTATGTACCCAATAACTGCTTTATTTCTGTAGTTTCTCCCTGTGAGTACGACAGAGTCTATAGTTTGGTCTTAAAATATTTTGGAGCATGGAGATATGAAAAATTTAGTAGAAATAAAGTGATAGTTGAGAAGAATATTCCCTGTAAAAAGGTTTCTTATAAAAGAGATATTGGACAGAATACTATAATATATTTGTTTACTTTTTATGGATTGAGTAAAAGAGAAGAACTGGCTCTCAGAATATTAGATCATAAATTTGGAGAAAGCGGTAATTCTATTCTATTTAGAAAGTTGAGGGAAGAAAAGGGACTTGCTTATGATGTGTACAGCGATTTGGATCTGTCGGATTATGTGAAAACTTTGTATATTTACACCTCTGTAAGGGAAGAGGGTGTGGAAAGTGCTGTCGATGTTATTGAAAAATGTATAGACAAAATAAAAAATAGGGAAATAGTTTTTGGCGGCAGCACAATTGCCCTGATGAAAAAAGTGCTTAAGACTTCAGTTGCATTTACTTTGGAAAATCCCGTTGAGATAGGAAATTATATACTTTGCCAGTCTATGAAGGGAGACAGCATATACAGATTTATAAATGACATAAAAGAAATTGAGAATATAGGAGAAGAGGATATACATGAAGTGGCTAAAACTGTTTTTAAAAATCCAACCATTCATATACTGAAGAAAAAGTCCTAGGGAAATTTAAAAGTGTATTCAGAAACTGCAGTTTCTGAATTATGAATTGTGAAATGAAGGAGTGTTCAAGGAGAAAATTATGGCTGAGCATGTGATAACCAAGGTTGAAATTCAGAAAAAGAATAGGGAGAGAGTAAATGTTTATATAGATGGACATTTTGCCTTTCCCTGTAATCTGGAACTTGTATATACTTTTGATATAACTAAGGGAAAAATTGTAGATGTGGAGTATTTAAAGGGGATAGTGGATGAAAATAACTATATGAAATGCAAAAATTCGGCTCTTAGGATACTGGATAGGACTTACAAAACAGAAAAACAAATGAGGGACAAATTGGCTGAAAAGCAGTATGATGATGGTACTATCTCAAAAGTTATTGATTTTTTGAAAAAATATAAGTTTATAGATGACAGTAAATTTGTCGAACTGTACATAAAGGAGAAAATTGATTTTCAGGGCAGGAATAAAATCAAATATTCTCTGCTGAAAAAGGGAATAGGAGAAAATATCTTAAATGAAAAACTAAATTCAATTGACAGTCACTTTGAGGAAAAAGCTGCTTTGAATATGGCACAAAAGAAATATGCCTCTATTCTAAAAAGTGAGAATAGTGTAAAAAAGATATATAAGAAGTTAGGTGATTATCTGATAAGAAAAGGGTATGATTTTAGCATGGTCAAAAGCGTACTTGGAAAGGTATTAAAAGAATGCGGCAATTTCAGTGAAAAGGGAGAAAATACCTATTTTAAGAAAAATAATGATTTAGATGAACTGTACGCTGTTGCAAAAAAAAGATATGAAATAATAATAAAATCGGAGAAAGACAGAAATAAGGTATATAGAAGATTGGGAGCATATCTGATGCGCCGGGGATACCCCTGGGAGAATATAAAAAAAGTCCTGAATAAAATCATTTAGAATATATTACCCTTTGACTGAACTTGATAAATAATTTAAAATTTATTATATATGATATATAAAATTAGTTGAAGTTTGTTATTGAGTTTTAAAACTTTTTGCCGTTTAGAGGTGATTATAATTATGACTGCGAAAATAAATCCTATAACGTTGATGATAGGATTAATATTTTTATATCCCCTTGTAAAGGGGTTTTTATTTAAATTTTCATCCAATGCATTAAAGTTGGATATAAGTGACGTAAGTAAGAGCATTTCATTTATAATATCTTTGATAATGGGAACGTATCTTGGCAAAAAAGTGTTTATACAACATGATAGGGGAATATATAGAAAAATATATAATCTTATACCTATAGATTTTTCACAGTATCTTGAAAATAATAATTTTATAATATATGCGGTTATAATTCCACTGATTGTATTTATATGTTATAAAATCATAAAATTATTTTTGAATTTGATCAATTGTTTTACTTTTTATCCTGTACTTGACAGCATAGATAGGTTTCTGAGATCCAAAAGCAGCGTCTTTAAGAGAATACTTGGAATGGTGTTTCAATTTCCCAAGGCAATATGCTATGTGCTTTTAGCTGCATTCATATTGAATATAATGTCCATGTTTAACATAAATGCAAGATTGAATAAGTATATGGAGAGTTCGAAGCCCTATAATTATATTTGCAGGGAAGTAATAATACCTGTTACGAATTCGACTATTGCAAAACAACTTCCCAATATACTGGATAATTCATTTAAGGTGGTTATAAGAGAACCGGATTCAGGTGAAGTAAAAAATGCGGATAACTTAAACAGGGTAAAGAATACCGGGAATACCGTAGTATATTATAATGGGGTTACTTTGGATGAGGGGGTTAGATCAAATTCTGAAATTGACAGTTTTGCAAAAGCCCTTGCTTCAGAGGGAAGCAATACCACCGAAAGGGCAGAAATGCTCTACAATTGGATAGGAACTAATATAAATTATGATAATGAAAAAGCTAACAGGGTGTTGAACAATGATTTTAATGTAAAATCAGGTGCTATTCCTACATTTTATTCCAGAAAGGGAATTTGTTTTGATTATGCATGCCTGTATGTAGCTATGGCGAGAGCCAACAACATGAAAGTGAGATTGATAACCGGGGAGGGATTTAATGGAATAAGCTGGGTGAGCCATGCCTGGAACCAGGTCTATATTCCGGAGCAGAATAAATGGATAAATGTAGATACTACTTTCTATAAAGGCGGGAATTATTTTAACAGCAGAAGATTTCAATTTGATCATAAAAATGCCCAGGTTATAGGAGAGTGGTAGTAGATCAAGATAAATACCACTCTTGTTTAAAGCAGAGTGGCATTTATCTAATTCGATTTATCTATGTAATTTTTGAGTATGTTATTTATTGCTTTTTCACAATCTGAGTCTTTGTTGTCTAAACACCAGGCATTATTGAAATATATGAGAGCTTTTTTATTATCTTTTAGCATTGAATAGCAATATCCAAGATTAAAAAAATATTTACTTTCTCTCTTTAATTTAATTGCACAATTTAGCAGTTCAATTGCTTTTCCGTACTCTTTGAGTTTTATAAAACATACGGCTGAATTATACAGTGAAGATGATTCATTGTCTTTTGTTTTTATTGCTTTTTCGTACATATCAATAGCTCTTTTATAATTTTTTGAATTATAGTACTCATTGGCTTTTTGAAAATAACTCATTTTATTCCTCCCCAGATTATATGTTATTTTATGCTAAACTTTTATAATCCTCTAATAAATTTATATCCATTTTTGAAAAAAATATTCTGAAATATTTTATAACACCGGTTTTGACAAAAAATTAAAATGCCGGACCGGCATTTTAACTAGATTTTTTAATGGAACATCCTTTTCCTCAAATTTTTTTCTACTATTGATACTGCTTCATACATACCATAGGCTAAAATTGAAAGGATTATTATACTTAACATAACTGTATCAAGCTGGGATATCTGTCCCCCGTATATTATTAAGAATCCAAGACCTTCTTTTGCTACGAGAAATTCTCCCATTATCACTCCTACCCAGGAAAGCCCTACATTTATTTTCAGGGAGGATACCAGGGTGGGTATGGAAGCCGGTATTATAAGATAATTTAGAATTTGGGATTTTGAGGCTCCGAAAGTTTGAAGAAGTTTGATCTTATCTTTGTCTACTTCTTTAAAACCATTTAATATGGTTAATATAGTTACAATTACAGATATCAGAACTGTTACTAAAATAATAGCAGGCATTCCGTTTCCAACCCAAAATATTATTATTGGAGCCAGGGCAACTTTTGGAAGGGCGTTTAATACTACTATATAGGGATCCAGCACGTCTGAAATGAAATCAGACCACCAGAGGAGTACGGCAATAAGGGTGCCTATAATTGTGCTGAGTAAAAAACCCAGTACTGTTTCAATACAAGTGATTCCGATATGTTTAAATAAGTTTCCTTCAACATAAAGCTTTATCAGGTTTTTAAACATTCTAGAAGGAGTGCTGGTCAGAAAAGGGTCTATCCACCCCAGGTCTCCGGCAATTTCCCATAACATAAAAAAAGCTATCAAAATGGCAATCCTGCTTATTGTGACTTTTTTCTTCCGAGTATTTACATTCTTTAAATACATTTTACGTTCTTTTACATAATCCATGATTAATTGTTCAACTCCTTCCAGATACTGTTGAAGTAAATCCTGAATTTTGGATCCTCCCTGCATTTTAGCGGAGAATCATGACTTTCTTCGAAATCTATATTGTATATTTTTTTTAGCCTTGCAGGTCTTTTGGAAAGAACGATGATTCTGTTTGACATTGATATGGCTTCTGAAATATCATGAGTTACCATTATGGCAGTTTTGCCCTCTTTTTTTATTATCTTGAATATTTCATCACTTATATTCAATCGGGTTTGATAATCCAGTGATGAAAAAGGTTCATCCAGCAGAAGAAATTCCGGCTCCATGGCAAGTGTTCTTATTAAAGCTACTTTTTGCCTCATGCCTCCGGATAATTCCTCGGGATAATGGTGTATGAAGTCCCATAAACCGTAATTTTTCAACATGTCGGTTATCTTATTCTTGTATTTTTCTACGGATTTGTGCTGTATTTTAATACTGAGGAATACATTATCCCATACATTCAGCCACTCGAAAAGCTGATCTTTTTGAAACATGTACCCCATTTTAGCTGAAAAAGAAGTTAATTTTTCACCATCTACATATATTTCACCCTGAGATGGTTTTATGAGACCTGATATTATATTTAAAAGAGTGGTTTTGCCACATCCAGAAGGACCTACTATACTTAAAAATTCACCTTTCTCTACAGTGAAATTTATGTTTTCCAAGGCTTTTGTAGAACTTTTTGGTGAGTGATAATTCATATAGATGTTATTGACAACTAATTTATTCAAGGTATCATCTCCCAATAATCGTGTTTTAAGATGTTAAAAATTGTTCTATACGGGTTAAAATTTAAGCAAAATTAAGTTATAATCTATTATATGAACCAGTGCAAATTGGTGTTAAAGATATATGTTCATATGTTATAATATATTTACATACATTGTAATTGTAAATGATGTGTCATTTTAAAGTCTATAAAATTAGTCTAAATTTATTAATTTTAGAAGGTGATTGATCATGGAAAATTTATTTCACGTAGGTCTTGATATAGGTTCAACTACAGTAAAAATAGTAGTGTCAGATATAAAAGACAGTATAATCTACCAAAAATATCAAAGACATTTTTCAGATATAAAAAAGACAATAACCAAGATTATTAAGGGTGCCTATGTAAAGTTGAAAAATTCAAATATCACTGTAATGGTCACGGGCTCAGGAGGATTGTCAGTGTCCAAATGGCTCAACATACCTTTTATACAGGAGGTTGTGGCATGTACTAACACTATAGAAAGGTTTATCCCTGATACCGATGTTGCAATAGAATTGGGCGGTGAGGATGCTAAAATAACCTTTTTTGACGGTGGAATTGATCAGAGGATGAATGGAACTTGTGCAGGAGGTACGGGAGCATTCATAGATCAGATGGCTTCCCTGCTTCAAACTGATGCCAGGGGATTAAATGAACTTGCTAAAAATTATAGGGTGATTTACCCCATAGCTGCAAGGTGCGGTGTATTTGCCAAGACTGACATACAGCCGCTTTTAAACGAGGGAGCTAAAAAAGAAGATATTGCAGTGTCCGTATTTCAATCAGTAGTAAATCAAACTATAAGCGGGCTTGCGTGCGGAAGATCCATAAAGGGCAATGTAGCATTTTTGGGGGGACCCTTATATTTTTTATCTGAACTTAGAAAGAGATTTATAGAAACTTTGAAACTTACGGATGAGCAGGTGATCTTCCCTAGAAACTCCCAATTGTTTGTAGCACTTGGTGCTGCTATTTCATCTAAAAATGAAAAACCCATTTCCTTTAAGAATTTAGTGGATAGACTTCCGAATCTGGATAAATGTTCGGGCGGAGATATGCAGACCCTGAGACCTCTCTTTAAAGATGAAGATGAACTGAGGGAGTTTAAAGAGAGACACAGCAGAAATTCAGTGAAGAAAGGGAGCCTGGAGGGATTTGCAGGAAACTGTTATTTGGGAATTGATGTAGGTTCCACCACCACCAAAGCGGTTTTGATTGATGAGGAGGGGAACTTGCTGTATTCTTCTTACGGAAGCAATAGGGGCAACCCGTTAAAATCCACAGTCAATATATTAGAGGATCTATATAGGAAATTGCCTCAGAATGCCAATATAGTGAGTTCAACGGTTACAGGATATGGAGAGGGACTTGTAAAGGCAGCTTTATCCGTAGACATAGGGGAAGTTGAAACCATTGCCCACTATAAGGCAGCAAAATTTTTTCAGCCTGAAGTAGATTTTATATTGGATATAGGCGGACAGGATATGAAATGTCTTAAGGTGAAAGATGGAGTAATTGACAAGATAATGTTAAATGAAGCTTGTTCTTCTGGTTGCGGTTCTTTTATAGAAACTTTTGCTAATTCTCTGAACATGGATGTAAGAGATTTTGCTAAGGCCGCGGAAACTTCCAAAAGGCCTGTAGATTTAGGTTCTAGGTGTACTGTATTTATGAATTCAAGAGTTAAGCAGGCTCAGAAAGAAGGGGCATCTGTAGGGGATATTTCGGCAGGACTGTCCTATTCAGTCATAAAAAACGCCTTATTTAAGGTTATAAAAATAAGAGATCCTGAAAAATTGGGCAAGAAAATCATAGTTCAAGGCGGAACTTTTTATAATGATGCCATATTGAGAGCTTTTGAAATCATATCAGGAAGAAAAGTTATAAGACCGGATATAGCGGGACTTATGGGGGCATTTGGGGCTGCTATTATTTCCAAGGAAAGATCCAAGCCCAATCATAAAACGACATTGTTGAATTCAGAGGGGTTGGATAAATTTTCAACAGAAATTTCCATGAGAAGATGTGGAAAATGCGTAAATAACTGTCTGCTGACTGTGAATAAATTTTCAGATGGAAGGGAATTTATATCCGGGAACAGGTGTGAAAGAGGAGCAGGTTTGGAAAGCAAAAAACTGGATATACCCAATATTTACGATTATAAGTATAAGAGAGTATTTGACTACAAACCCCTTGAAAAGGAAAAAGCCTACAGGGGTCGGGTAGGTATACCTAGAGTCTTGAACATATATGAAAATTATCCTTTCTGGTTTACTTTTTTTACTCAGCTGGGATTTAGAGTGGAGCTGTCAGCTCGTTCTTCAAAACGCATTTATGAGTTGGGAATAGAAACTATACCCTCGGAATCCGCTTGCTATCCTGCTAAAATAGTTCATGGTCATATAATGAATTTGATACGGAGAGGGATAAATTTTATATTCTATCCTTGTATACCTCATGAACAAAAGGAACAAAAAGAAGCAAACAATAACTATAATTGTCCAATGGTGACTTCCTATCCTGAAGTTATTAAAAATAATATGGATATAATCAAAGAAAAACACATTAATTTCAAGGATCCATTTTTACCTTTGGATAATAGTGAAAGGCTTAAAAAAAGACTTGTTGAGGAACTTCAGGAATTTGACATACCTGACGAGGATATATTCAATGCTGTGGATAAAGCCTATGAGGAAGATAAGAAAATGAAGAGAGATATCAGATCCAAAGGTAAGGAAGTACTGGGATACCTTAAAAAGACCGGCAGAAAGGGAATAGTGCTGGCGGGGAGACCTTATCATATTGATCCTGAAATAAATCACGGAATACCTAATATAATCACTTCCTACGGCATGGCGGTACTTACAGAGGATTCAGTGGCCAGTCTGGGTGTAGTAGAAAGGCCCCTTCGTGTATTGGATCAATGGGTATATCATTCCAGGCTGTATGCAGCAGCAAGTTTTGTAACTACCCAGGATAATTTGGAACTTGTACAGTTGAATTCTTTTGGATGCGGTTTGGACGCAGTTACTACAGATCAGACTCAGGAGATACTTAATAAGTACGGGAAGATATATACAGTGCTGAAAATTGATGAAGGAAGTAATCTTGGGGCGATTAGGATAAGAATACGTTCTTTGAAAGCGGCTATAAGAGAACGTGAAAAGGCGGGATTCAAGGCACATAGAATTGAAAACAGCTATAAGAGAGTGCCATTTACTAAAGATATGAGGAAAAATCATACCATATTATGTCCGCAAATGTCACCCATACATTTTCAATTTTTACAGGAGGCATTTAGAAAATCGGGTTATAATTTGGAAGTGCTTCCTTCCGTGGACAGGAAGGCTGTCGATGAGGGACTCAAATATGTAAACAACGATGCATGTTATCCTTCTATAATGGTTGTAGGACAGCTGATAGAAGCATTGAAATCCGGGAAATATGATTTAAATAACACTTCCATAATAATGTCTCAGACGGGTGGAGGATGCAGGGCAAGCAATTATATAGGATTTATACGAAAGGCTTTGAGAGAGGCTGGAATGGAAAATATACCAGTGATATCCTTCAATGTAGTTGGACTGGAAAAAAACCCCGGATTCAAGATTACTGCAAAGCTTGTAAACAAATCCATAATGGGGCTTCTATACGGAGATTTGCTTATGAAGGTGCTGTATAGAGTCAGACCTTATGAAAAGATACCGGGATCTGCAAATTTACTTTATAGAAACTGGGTTAAAAAATGTATGAAAAATGTAGCTAACGGCAATCACGGGGAATTCAAAAAAAATATATACAGCATAGTGAATGACTTTGATAATTTGGAAGTCACCGGTGTGAAAAAACCAAGAGTGGGAGTAGTGGGAGAAATACTAGTTAAATTTCACCCAACTGCTAACAATAGAATCGTAGATACATTGGAAAAAGAAGGAACTGAAGCGGTAGTACCTGATCTGACGGGATTTTTGTTGTATTCCACCTATAATGTCAAGTTCAGATACAGATATCTTTCTGACAGCCATTTAAGTGCAATTTTAAATGAAGGGGCAATAAAATTTATTGAACACTGCAGGCGACATATAGTAAAGGCTCTTGAAGACAGCAGGAGATTCTCGCCGCCATCTCGTATTGAACAATTGGCACATGATGCTTCCAAAGTGCTGTCCATCGGGAACCAAACAGGGGAAGGCTGGCTGCTGACAGCTGAAATGATAGAACTCATAAAAAGCGGAGTCAAAAATATTGTATGTATGCAGCCTTTTGCATGTCTTCCCAACCATGTAACAGGTAAGGGAATGATAAAGGAATTGAAAAGAATCTATCCTGGAAGCAATATTGCAACTATAGATTATGATCCTGGTGCCAGTGAGGTAAATCAGCTGAATAGATTAAAATTAATGTTATCGGCGGCATTTAAGTCAATGAACAGTGAAACTGCAGCAGAAAGTCAAAAGAAGAAGCTGATTCCCAAAGCAGTGCTTGTAGGAGATGGAGATAAATAAAGAGCTCAAAATATTTTAACACAATTTTAATAAGAGTCATATTATGAATAGATATTAGAATTGCTTTTGGAGGATATGTAGTGAGAAAAAAATTCGGACTCTATTCTATTGTGTTGTGTTTTGTATTTGCAGTTACTATTTTTACGGCTTGCGGGAGCAATAAAAAAAATGCTGGTTCTGTAGCCAATGTAAGATTGAATGAAGTGGCAAGATCTGTTTTTTATGCACCTATGTACGTTGCAATAAACAAGGATATGTTTAAACAGCAGGGCATAAATATAGAACTTACTACAGGCCAGGGGGCGGATAAAACCATGCAGCAGGTATTGAGCGGCAGCTGTGACATAGGCTTTTGCGGCCCGGAACAGACAATCTATATATATAATCAAAAAAGAAAAGATTTTCCTGTGTTATTTGCCCAGCTGACTGCCACAGACGGTTCTTTTCTAGTAGGTAGAAATGAAGAAAAGAATTTCAAGTGGAAATCTGTAAAAGGAAAGACCATAATTGGTGGAAGACCAGGAGGGGTTCCAGAAATGGCTCTGGAATATGTACTTAAAAAGAATAATATACAACCTGGAAAAGATGTAAATTTAATAACTAATTTGGCCTACACGGCGACAGCTGGTGCATTTAAAGCAGGTACAGGAAACTATGTAGCTCTTTTTGAACCAACTGCCAGTATGCTGGAAAAAGATAAAGACGGTTATATTCAGGCCTCTGTAGGTGAATCTGCAGGTGTATTGCCTTATACCTGTTATTTTGCCACCAAATCATATATTTCAAAAAATCCTGAATTGATACAGAAATTTACAAATGCTATCTATAAAGGTCAGATATGGGTTCAAAGACATAGTGATGAAGAAGTGGCCGAAGCCATAAAGTCTTTCTTCCCGGGGACCGATGAAAATGTGCTGAAATCCGTTATAAAAAACTACAGGAGCATAAAAGCCTATGCTGGCACTCCAGTTATAAAGGAACAGGATTTAAACAGACTTATGGATGTAATACAGTCATATAAATCAAGTTTAATACCTGAAAGGCCTCCTTTTGACAAAATAGTGAATAATTCTTTTTCTGAAAAAGCCATTAAATAGATGGTGGTTATAGAGCTTGCCTATCTCTTGCTGTGAAGAGGAGGCCAGCTCTGAAATAGTTAGCTGTTTGATTTCAAGTATTTTTGTGTCCACGGGCAGATAGATATGCATTTTCCAATCCATCCTATTCCTGACCTTGTTGCTACAGTTTTATGGGGAAAAATTGTTTTTAAAGTTGTCTTATCTGTTTGAATGTTTTCTTTGATTTTTGGCAACGCATTGAATCCATGCTGTCTTATTATCTTTGCTGCATATCTATCGAGATCATCCAGAAGTTCATTCACTCTTGTGTATTCAGCATAATAATCCTTTGTAGGTCCATTTTTTATTTTGGCAATTATATGTGGATTCAGTGATACCGCAATTGAAATTCCATATCTATAGTTTTCCCTCTGATACTCCGGAATGTCTTTTAAATCTGCAAAGCCAACAATTGAAGCACCTTTTTCAATAAGGTGTTTTTTGAGTCCCGTGTTTAGATAATTCATTTTATATACTACCTTTCATATATATTATATAAGTAGAATATAATAAAGTTTGCGGGAAATCAATCTTGTTAAAAAATTTCTTGACAGCGGGAGAATTAACGTTATAAT
>ENA-UOOI01001325-UOOI01001325.1-fermentation-metagenome-genome-assembly--contig:-NODE-1325-length-26436-cov-3.346082_pt1 | contig 26436 bp, 25 predicted proteins | sample MGYA00245779_ERZ724027 | MGnify/ENA primary metagenome ERZ724027 (study PRJEB28704, sample SAMN03018318) | fermentation metagenome | biome: anthropogenic terrestrial biome; feature: soil; material...
AGCCGTTACAGTAGAAATACAAAACGGCGGAAAGACCTTCATGCGCGTCAGCGACGACGGCTGCGGCATAGCGCGCGGAGACGTAAAAACGGCGTTTATGCGCCACGCGACGAGCAAGATATTAAAAAAAGACGACCTTGAAAATATCGGCACTCTAGGCTTCAGGGGCGAGGCGCTTGCGTCCGTCGCGGCGGTTTCTCATGTCGGGCTTATAACGCGTACGAAAGACGAGCTTGCCGGCACAAAGTTCAGCATAAGCGGTGGCGAAGCCGGAGAGCTGGGCGACGCGGGCTGCCCGGCTGGCACTACCATAGTTGTGCGCGACATCTTTTACAACACTCCGGCGAGGATGAAGTTCCTTAAAAAAGACGTTACCGAGAGCAACGCCGCGGCGGCGGTAGTAGACAAAACAGCCCTTTCGCACCCTGAGGTTTCGTTCCGGTTTCTGCGCGACGGCCGCGAAACGCTCCATACGCCGGGTGACGGCAAGGCAAAGTCGGCTGTTTTTGCCGTTTACGGCAGGGAATTTACGTCGGGGCTCATACCTGTTGATTACGAGCTTGACGGGGTGCGCGTTTCAGGCTTTGTGTGCAGGCCGTCGGCGGCGCGCCCGAACAGAAGCATGCAGAACTTTTTTATAAACGGGCGTTACGTAAAAAGCAGGACGGCCGCCGTCGCTTTGGAAGAAGCCTACAAGGGCTCGCTGATGGTTGGCAAGGTTCCGTCGTGCGTGCTTTACATAGGCATACCTTACGGTACGGTAGACGTAAACGTACACCCTTCAAAAATGGAAGTGAGGTTCATAAACGAAAGGCCGGTCTTCAGCGCGGTATACCATGCTGTAAGGACTGCGCTTAAAACCGACGAGGCGGAAAAAATGCCCGCCGCGGCGGTAAATAAACCCGCTTTTACAGAGGACAGGCGCGATGGCATGCCTGACTGTGAAAAACAGCCGCACGTACGGCTGGCGCCGCGCTACGCCGTTTCGGACAGCGCTGCCGGGCCTTTCTTTAGGGAAGCTCCGGAGCGGGAAGAAATTATAAAGGCGGGCGCCCCAGAAACGTCTGCTTCGGAAAACATAAAGCCGCAGGAGGCGGAAGGCGTGCGGCCGCTCAGCGGGGAAGCGGCTGGCGATGGACCCGATGCCGAATGTATTATTGCCGGCCAAAACGCAGACAGCGTCCCGCAAAGGCTTATAGGCGAAGCGTTCGGCACGTACATTATCCTTGAGAGGGGCGACGAGCTTATACTTATAGACAAGCATGCCGCGCATGAGAGGATACTCTACGAAAAGCTCAAAAAAGAAAGCGGCCGCCAGTTTACCCAAATGCTTTTGGAGCCTGTTACGGTAACACTCGACAAAAACGAGTACTCCGCCGCGCTGGACTCGGCAGATATCTACGCGCAGGCCGGTTTCGAGATAGAGGACTTCGGCAGCGGCACGTTGCTCGTCAGGGGCGCGCCCATGATACTCGGCGGCAGCGACATCGGCGCCGCCGTAATGGAGATAGCGGGCTACCTTGCAGAGAACAAAAACGACGTAACAACGTCTAAAGTAGAGTGGATATACCATAATGTGGCTTGCCGCGCCGCCGTTAAAGCCGGTGACAGTCTGTCGCCGGAGGAACTTTCCGCCATAGCCGGCAGAGTGGAAAACGACGGCGTCAGGTACTGCCCGCACGGGCGCCCCGTGCGTCTCATTTTCCGCAGGAGCGACATAGAACGCCGTTTCGGGAGAGTACAGTAATGGGCGGCATACCTGTTGCCGCGGTGGTAGGGCCGACTGCCTCGGGTAAAAGCAAACTTGCCGCCGTGATAGCAAAAAACTTCGGCGGAGAGGTAGTCTCGGCCGACTCAATGCAGATATATAAAGGCATGGACATAGGCACGGCAAAGCCGTCAAAAGAAGAGATGCTAGGCGTGCCCCACCACCTTATAGGCTTTCTTGAGCCGGGGGAGCCTTTCAGCGCGGCTGATTATGTGGAAGCGGCGTCAAAAACCATAAGGGAGATCTGCGCGCGGGGTCATCTGCCGGTTATAGCGGGCGGCACAGGGCTGTATGTGCGCTCATTGCTTTACAATATATCTTTTCCGCCGGAAAGCCGTGACCCCGGGCTGCGTGCCGCACTTTACGAAAAAGCGGAGAAAGATGGCGCTAAAGCCCTCTGGGACGAGCTAAGGTCTTTCGACCCGGAGGCCGCTGCGAAAATACACCCTAACAATTTGGGCAGGACCGTAAGGGCCATAGAAATTTACCGCGTTACCGGCGTCACTATGACGGAGCACGTAAGACGCTCAAGGGAAGCGCCAACCCCTTACGATGTGTGCGCTATAGGCCTTACTTTTTCCGACAGGGCAGCGCTCTACGGGCGTATAAACGTGCGCGTGGACAAAATGGTGGCGGACGGCCTGCCTGAGGAAGCGCGGAAAATCGCCGGGCTTAAAAACGCGCCTACCGCCATGCAGGCCATAGGGTACAAGGAATTTATACCTTACTTTGAGGGCAGATGCACCCTTAATGACTCGGTGGAACAGATAAAACGTGAAACCCGCAGGTACGCAAAACGGCAGCTGACATGGTTCAGGCGCGGCGCCGGGATACACTGGATAACCGTTGACGCATGCGCTGACTTCGCCGAAGAATACGGCAGGGCCGCCGAATTTATAGAAGCAAAGGGGTGGCGGAGATGGACAGCCGCAGATCAAAAAGACTGATGTCCGCCGTTATAGCTTTGCTGCTTCTCGTGTACGTAGGCTACCAGTTTTACAGGACGCACCATACGGACTATAAAACCGAAACGGCATCCTACTTTACGGCTTCCGACTCGCTGTCTGTTTCAGGCGTGGCAATAAGGAAGGAAACGTACGTTGACTACAGCGGAGGCGGCGTTGTTGACTATATGGTTTCGACGGGCGACCATATAGAAAAGGGCGGGCAGGTGGCGAGGGTGTACGCAACCGAGGCGCAGGCGACGGCGCAGCGAAACCTTGAAAGTACCGAAAGCGAAATCGAAAAGCTTAAAAGCCTTGAGTCTGCGGGCGTAGCATATGCTTCGGACATAGACACGGTAACCGACCGCATAAACGAAACGCTGACAGGCATACTTTCAAATACGCTGAGCGGCGACTTTACGGGCGCTTCGGAAAAACGCGACAATATCCTTTACCTTATTAATGAAAAACAGATGATAGCGGGTAAGGTAAACAACTTCGACCAGCGCATAAAAACGCTTGAGTCAAGGAGGGACACTTACAAAAGCGCTGCCGGCAGCCCTGAGAAAAAGCTGGTTTCACCTGCGGCCGGTTACTTCGTTAAGGATACTGACGGGCTTGAAACCGCGGCTGATTATGCTGACGCGGCAAATATAACGGCTGCGCAGGTAAAGGCGCTGCAAAGTACGGCACATGCCGCCAAATCAGGTGCCGCTGGGAAAATATGCGGGGAGTATGACTGGTACTTCGTGTGCAATGTTTCAGCGGACAAAGGCGATACGCTCGGCCGCCTTATTTCAGGCAGCGGGGTCCAGCTTAATTTTCCGTTTGTCTCGTCGGGTACGGTTCCGGCGTCCGTCGTCGCTGTAAACAAGAGCGGCTCCGAAAGCGCCGTCGTTTTAGAGTGCGACCGCATGGACAAGGCGCTTGCCTCCATCAGGAACGAAACGGCGCAGATAATACTCGGTAAATACAGCGGCATAAGGGTAAGCAGGGACTCTGTGCATTTTGCCGAAGTAACGGTGCCTGCTAAGGGAAAAGACGGAAAAACTAAGGAAGTTAAAAAAAATGTAATGGGCGTCTACGTCCTTAACGGCAGCAACATAGCATTCAGGCAGATATTACCGCTTTTCAGCACGGACAGTTACGTTATCTGCGAACAGAACCCGGGTAAAGATGAAGTGCTTACCGGCTCGACGGTGAGCCTTAACGATGAAGTCATAACGGAAGGGACTGATTTGTACGATGGAAAAGTCGTCAAGTGATTTTGAGGAACGTTTCAGGGACGTTGAGGAAAATTTCAAGGTAATAACGGGCAATATAGCAAAAGCGGCTGCCGAGTCGGGGCGGAGGCCTGAGGATATAACGCTTTTGGCGGCTACAAAGACCGTTCCGGCCGAGGTAATAAACCACAGCATAGCCCTTGGGGTAAAGTGCATAGGCGAGAACAAGGTACAGGAGCTTTCCGCCAAATACGACCGGTACGACCTTGCCGACTGCAGCCTGCATTTTATAGGGCATCTGCAGAAAAATAAGGTGAAGTACCTCATAGGGCGCGTCTCGATGATACAGTCCGTCGACAGCGAAAAGCTTGCTCAGGAGATTTCTCGCCTGAGCGTTAATAAAAATATTACAACCGATATCCTTATAGAAGTCAATATAGGCGAAGAGCCGAACAAGTCGGGCGTTTTGCCCCAAAACCTCTGCAGCCTCGCTGAAAAGGCCGCCGCCCTGCCGGCAGTGCGGGTGCGCGGGCTTATGGCCATACCGCCTGCGAACGCGGGATATGACGAAACAAACGGGTATTTTTTAAGGATGAGGCAATATTTTATTGACATCGGCAAGAAAAAAATAGATAATATATCTATGGATTATTTATCTATGGGCATGTCGGCGGATTATATGCAGGCCATAAGGGCCGGCGCCAACATGGTACGGATAGGAACGGCGCTGTACGGCCCAAGGGCGCGTACGGTTTAAAGCTTTTAATTTTTTTCAAAATTATGCCGGTTAGGCCTTAACCGGTAAAAGGAGGAACTGGGTTATGCCGGGATTTGTGGAAAAATTCAAGGATATGTGGAATCCGCCTGACGACGAATATGATTACGAGGATGAGGTGGGTGAAGAACCAATGCAGGACGAACGTCAAAGCTATGACCAGGACCAGGTAAGGCGCGACGCCGCGCGCCGCATGCAGGCGGCGGAGCAGGACAACAAAGTCGTAAATATACATGCCACGGCTCAGCTCCAGGTCGTTTTGTTCAAGCCGGAGCGCTTTGGGGAAGAAACGTGCGCCATTGCCGACGAGCTTCTCAAAATGCATACGGTAGTGCTTAACCTCGAAAATACAAACAAGGATATTTCACGCAGGATAGTGGACTTTTTGAGCGGAGTCGCTTACGCAAACGGCGGCAAGATAAAGAAAGTCGCCACGAGTACGTTTATCATCACGCCGTACAATGTGGACCTTACAGGCGACGACGTGCTGGACGAACTCGAAAACAACGGAGTTTATTTTTAACTGCTGCCGGCCGCCGATGTTAAATATGCGGCCGGAACTCTTTTATGTGGCGAAGGCAACGTTTTGCCGCCCAATTTTGGGTATAATTTACCAGGGGGGATATTATTGCTGTCTTTAAATGACATCATTAACGTAAGCTTCAGGAAATCCGGCGCGCTTAAAGGCAAAGGCTACAACGCCGACGACGTTGACAGCTTTATAGAGCACGTAAGGGAATCTTTCGAAGAACTTAACAAGCAGGTAGTTGACCAGGGCGAACAGATAGAAAAACTAACCGGCGAGAAACGCCAGGCATATGAAAAAGTAAAGGTACTTGCCGACAAGACCGAGGAGTACCGCGCACAGGAGGACGAAATTAAAAACGCCCTCATCAGCGCGCAGAAGCTCGGTGATGCTTCCGTACGCGAAGCAAGGCATAAGGCCGAGATAATAGTCAAGGACGCCGGCATAAAAGCACAGCGCATGGCCGATGACTACGACAGGCAGCTTGCAGGCAAAAAAGATGAGCTGAGGAAGCTGCAGAAAGAAGTTTCTGACTTTAAAGCAAAGCTTTTAAGTATTTACAAAGAACATCTTACGGCCATAGACGCCATACCGTCGTACAAACCGGAGCCTGAGCCTGTACCGGAAAAAGAACCGGCGCCGCAAGCCGGAGAAAGCCGTCCGGACGCGCAGCCGGTGAACGCGGAAAAAGAAGAAAGCGCGTCCGCCGGTGAAAAAGGTCACGACCCGCTCAGCGCGGAAATTTCGTATTTCGACGACGGCGGGGCAGAGGGGTAAACCGCTCTGGGAAGCTTGCGGCCGGCGCTTTCCGGAGTGAAATTTCAAGGCATTAATTAAATATCTTAGAGGAGAGAATAGACCGATGGATTATAAAAGCACCTTAAACCTTCCACAAACAAAGTTTTCCATGCAGGCGGGGCTTCCTAAACGCGAGCCTTTAATGCAGAAGGCTTGGCAGGAAGACGGAATATATGAAAAACTTATGGAGAAGAACGAGGGAAGGCCCCTTTACGTTTTGCACGACGGACCGCCGTACGCAAACGGGGATATCCATTTGGGTACAGCTCTCAATAAGGTTTTGAAGGATATCATAGTAAGGTATAAAAATATGTCCGGCTTCAAGGCGCCGTACGTACCCGGCTGGGACACGCACGGCCTGCCTACGGAGCTTAAAGCAAGAAAAAAAGCCGGTGTCGAAAACTCGACGACCATTTCCGACGTGGAGCTGCGCAATATATGCCGGGAGTTTGCCAAGAAGTATATTGACGGGCAGCGCCAGGAGTTTATGCGACTCGGCGGCATAGGCGACTGGTACCACCCCTATGTAACGCTTACGCATGACTACGAGGCAAAGCAGATAGAGATATTTGCCGAGATGGCCTCCAAAGGATATATTTACAAGGGGCTTAAGCCGGTTTACTGGTGCCCCTCGTGTGAAACCGCGCTTGCCGAAGCGGAGATAGAGTACAGCGAAGACCAGTGCGACTCTATTTACGTTAAGTTCAGGGTTACCGACGACAAAGGGCTTTTCACGGCTAAAGGAGCGGACCTGCAAAAGACATATTTTGTCATATGGACTACTACTACGTGGACCATACCGGCTAATACGGCCATATGCCTCGGCCCTGACTTTGACTATTCGCTTATAAAATGCGGCGGAGAATACTACGTCATGGCGTCCGCGCTTTATAAAAACGTAATGGAAGAGGCCGGCAAAACCGGCTGTGAAGTCATAGGCGAGTTTAAGGGCAAGGACCTTGAGCTTATGGAGACCGCCCACCCGTTCCTCGACAGAAAGTCGCTTGTTATAGTAGGCGACCACGTAACGCTTGAGAGCGGCACCGGCTGCGTACACACGGCTCCGGGGCACGGCGTTGAAGACTACGACGTCTGCCATGACCATTACCCGCAGATACCTGTCATAGTTCCGGTTGACAGCCACGGCAGGATGACGGCAGAAGCAGGGGAAATGTTTGAGGGGCTTACGACTTCAGAAGCAAATAAGGCCATACTCAAGCACCTGCAGGATATAGGCGCCCTGTTTGCGGTTAAACGCATAATCCACCAGTACCCGCACTGCTGGCGCTGCAAAAATCCTGTCCTGTTCCGCGCGACGGAACAGTGGTTCTGCTCGGTTGATGCCATAAAGGATAAAGCAGTCGAAGAAATAAACAAAGTTGAGTGGATACCCGGCTGGGGGCGCGACAGGATAACATCTATGGTTCGCGAGAGGAACGACTGGTGCATCTCGCGCCAGCGCCGCTGGGGCGTGCCGCTGCCTATCTTTTACTGCAAAGAGTGCGGCGAGCCGCTTATGTCAAAGGACGTTATGATGGGGGTTTCGAGGCTGTTTGCCAAAGAAGGCTCCGATGCGTGGTATACGAAAGAAGCATCTGAAATGCTGCCGAAAGGGACTAAATGCCCAGAATGCGGCTGCACAGAATTTACAAAAGAGCACGACATTATGGACGTGTGGTTCGACTCCGGTGTTTCACACGCGGCCGTAGCGGACGTACGCCCGGAGCTGCACTGGCCTGCAGACCTGTACCTTGAGGGCGCCGACCAGTACCGCGGGTGGTTCCAGTCGTCGCTCCTGACGTCTGTGGCATGGAGGGGCAAAGCCCCTTACAAGGCCGTTGTCACGCACGGGTGGGTAGTTGACGGCGAAGGAAGGAAAATGTCTAAGTCGCTCGGCAACGGGATGGCGCCCGACGACGTAATAGACAAGTACGGCGCCGACATACTGAGGCTGTGGGTCGCCTCGAGCGATTACCATGCCGATATACGCATATCTAAAGAAATACTGAAGCAGCTTTCTGATGCATACAGGAAAATAAGGAATACGGCAAGGTTCCTTATAGGCAACCTCAGCGACTTTGACCCTGACAGGGACATGGCCGCGGCGGACAAGCTCCGCCCGATAGACAAGTGGGCGCTCCAGCGCTTTAACAGGCTTATAAAGCAGACGGATGAAGGCTACCGCACGTTTGAGTTCCACAACGCGTACCATGCCATACACAACTTCTGCGTTGTCGATATGTCGAACTTTTACCTCGATGTGCTCAAGGACAGGCTGTACGTTGAAAAGGCCGACAGCGACGGCCGCCGCGCCGCGCAGACCGTCATGTTTATCATACTTGACGGCATGACTAAGATGATAGCGCCTATACTCGCTTTTACGTCAAATGAGATATGGACGAGCATGCCGCATTTGGACTCGGAAAACAAAGACTATGTTATACTAAACGATATGCCAAAGCCAGTCGAAGTCGACGCCGACGATGAATTTATGGCAAAGTGGGATAAGATACACCTTATACGCAACGACGTTAAAAAAGCCCTTGAGGCTGCGCGTAAAAGTAAGGTCATAGGTTCTTCGCTCGACGCTAAAGTTGAGCTTTTCTGCGGCGGAACCGTATATGATTTTGCTGAAAGCATAAAGGATGCTTTGCCTGAGCTGCTCATAGTTTCACAGGTGGATGTCGTTAAGGGCGGCACGGGCGAGTTCACAGGCGACGAAGTGCCTGACATGTCAGTCACGGTTACCCATGCCGAAGGCGAAAAGTGCGCGCGCTGCTGGATTTACAGCGACACTGTAGGCAGTGACCCAGAACACCCGGATATTTGCGGAAGATGTGCCGGAGTGCTTAAGCAAATTTAATAATACAAAAATAAAGGAGGTAATGCCTCCTTTATTTTGAGTTTGGGATATTACGTTTAGGGGATGATACTTTGGCAGCCATAGTCCTCCTTTTGGCGGCAGCGTTTACGGCGGCCGACCAGTGCCTGAAGCTGCTGGCCGTCAGGTTCTTAAAAGACGGCGGCGGGCGTACGTTTGCAGGCGGCTACTTAAGGCTTGTATATACGGAAAACCGCGGCGCGGCTTTCAGCATCCTTCAAAACAAAAGATGGTTTTTCGTTACCGTAACGTTTGTCATATGCGTCCTGATTATAATAGCGCTGTTTAAGTACGAGGGTCACGGTTTTTTTTCTTATGCGGCGACGGCGCTTATCTTGGGCGGAGGCATAGGCAACATGATAGACAGGGTGCTGAACGGTTATGTGGTTGACTATATATATGTAACTTTTTTCCCGGCTGTTTTCAATTTCAGCGACTGCTGCGTTACGGTTGGTACGGTGTTCCTCATTATACACATGCTGTTTTTCTCGGAGAGAGATACCGGCGGGGAAAAGGTGCTTAGAACGAGAAGATGATGCGGACATATGATATACCCGTGGGACCCGACTGCGACGGGGTACGGCTCGACAAGTTTTTAAGCCTTAAGGTACCCGGCATTACGCGTTCGGCAGCTGAAAAGCTTATAGCGGGTGGCAACGCGTCGTCAGGCGGAAAAGTGCTTGGCAAAAGCTATGCCTGCCGCGGCGGCAGCCGGATACTGCTTATAATGCCGGAGCCTGCCGCGCTTGACGTTGAGGCCGAGGATATACCGCTTGATATACCTTATGAAGACGACGACCTGCTTGTTGTAAACAAACCGAAGGGCATGGTCGTGCATCCTGCCGCAGGGCACCCTGACAAGACACTTGTCAACGCGCTTTTGGCGCACTGCGGAGATTCGCTTTCAGGTATAAACGGCGTTATGCGGCCGGGCATAGTGCATAGGATAGACAAAGACACGAGCGGCCTTCTCATAGTGGCAAAAAACGACTTCGCGCACAGGAGCCTCGCGAAACAGATAAAGGAACACAGCTTTACAAGGGTATATGAGGCTGTTGTATACGGCGGTTTTAAGGACGGCGGAGGAACGGTAGATGCCCCCATAGGCAGGAGCACGGCCGACAGGAAAAAAATGGCCGTAACTTGTAAAAACTCAAGGAACGCTGTGACACATTACAAAGTCCTGGAGAGGCTTGGCGGCTTTACTTATATACGCCTTAAGCTTGAAACCGGCCGCACGCACCAGATACGCGTCCATATGGCGTCAATAGGCCACCCTGTTGCAGGCGACACGGTTTACGGCCCTAAAAAGCCCGTCGGCGGCCTTAACGGCCAGTGCCTGCACGCGCGGGTAATAGGCTTCAAACATCCACGGGACGGCCGGTATATTGAGATTACAAGCGAACTGCCGGAGTATTTTACGGATTTTCTCAACAGGCTGCGCGCGCATGAAAACAAATGACATGGGCTTCAACGGCTATGCCTTAAAGTTTGCGGGTGACTTTTATTGGATACCGAAGCACAGCATATAAAATACCTTATAATAGTTACGGCGATGCTCTGCGCCGTAATTATAGGCTACAGCGCTTTTTATGTGCCGGACGCAAAGATGTCTGAGGTAATAGTTAAAACGGACACGGACGCAGAGGCGCCCGCTTCCGGTGAGGAGTATACCCCGGCCCAGCCTGACTGGAGTACAGGCGGCGCAAGCCATAGCACGGATGTGTTGAGCAGCCGCTCAACCACGGCCGGAGCATCCTTTGGCGAGGCCGCCGGAACGGCAAAGCAGAAAGTAAACATAAATACAGCAGGGGAAAATGAGCTTGCTTCTTCGCTTGACGGTGTGGGTGAAGTTTTGGCCGGCCGAATCGTTGGGTACCGTGAAAAAAACGGGAAATTTAAAAGTATAGAAGATATAAAGAAAGTTTCGGGCATGGGTGATAAAAAATTTGAAAATATAAAGGACAAAATAACAGTGGGGTAACCTTTACCCAGTACGGTTTCAGGCTAAACGGCATGCGGGCGCATATATTAAGCAAATGCTAAATATATGCGCCCGCATGCCCGGGAGAACAAAAGCCTAATCTTTTTTGCCCTTTTTGTTTTTACCGAAAGCATCCGCGGCGGCTTTCCGCGCGATATCTACGGCGGCTTTGCCTTCGTACCCGCCGCTGCCGAGGCCGCGCGGCACTTCGCCGTACACTTCGGCAACCATGGAGCGCATCCACAGCCCTGGGGTTATGCGCATGGAGTAACCGCAGCCGTCAGCTGCCATCCAGTCGTAAAAATCGGCCTTTGGAAGCCCGTATGCAGACAGTATGGACATTATCACTCCGCCGTGCGTTACTATGACGGCAGACTGCGTCCCTGAGCGCAGCATCCCTTCGACAAGCTTTTCAAAAGACGAGCATACCCTGTACATAAACTGCGCCCCGCTTTCGCCGCCGGGAGGCGTGACAGGCTCGCCTACGCCGGAAGCCCATTTGCCGAAATTTTCATCGCAGGCGGCAATTTCGGCGGCCGTTTTCCCTTCCCAGTCCCCAAAGTCGCATTCGCTGAAGCCGTCGGCGATGACTGCGTTTTCCCCGGGGTACAGCAGCTTAAGCGTCTGCGTGCAGCGTTTAAGCGGGCTGCTTACGTACAGCGCTGCCTTGGGGTACTCGCCTTCGCTGCGCAGCTTGGCAAGCGCGGCGGCGCCTTCCTGCGAAAGCGGCAGGTCGGTGCGCCCTATGTAGCGGCCTTCTGTGTTCCCTTTTGTCAAGCCGTGCCTGATTAAGTGTATGGTGTAAGATTTCATGTAAACCCCTTCTGAAGTGCGGCACAAGCGCATCAATCCTCTTATGCCGATACCTGTATTATGTGCATTTAATATATGCCGGATACGATATGTAGAGCCTTTACAAAGCGTTATATCGGTAGTATACTTTACATAGCGTTTATTCGCTATAATCCGACAGGAGAAACGATAATGAACAGCAATTTTTCAAGGATAATAACCCTTTTGCGCAAAGAGCGCGGTTACAGTCAAAAAAAAGTTGCGTCAGACCTCGGCATATCCCAGGCGCTGCTTTCACATTACGAAAAGGGCATCAGGGAGTGCGGGCTTGACTTTATGGTGAAAATAGCCGATTATTACAACGTTTCCTGTGATTACCTTTTAGGGCGCACGCCGCACCGCAGCGGAGCGACTATATCTGTTGAAGATATACCGGAACCGGATGCCGCCGGCAGGGAAAATGTTTTGAAAAACGGCGGAAGCCTGCTTCCTGTTTTAAATAAGAAGCTTATTGCCAATTCTTTAAACGTAATTTACGGCATACTCCAAAAATGCGGCAACAAGCAGCTTACAAATGAATTATCGGCATATTTAAACATAAGCATTTACAAGGCTTTCAGGCTGCTGTACACGGTAAACCCAAAGAACCCCCAGGGGCTGTTTTCGGTGCCGGTAAAGCTGAGCTCAGGGCGCGCCACCGCCGCACAGGAGATAGCGCTGTCAAACGCCGCGTGCCTTGCCTCCGGTGAGAACCTGGAGGGTGCCGACGGACTGAAAAAAGACAAAGTGCCGTCGCTTTCGCCTGAAAAGCTCGATGCGGAGTTCCCGCTTTTTTCATCGTCGCTTTTTAACCTTATACAGAATTCCGAGGCGCGCATGGGAGTTAAAAAACGCGATAAATAAATTATACCATAAAAGTTTTTCTTTGCAAGCAGCTTAATATGCTGAATGTCATGCGGCCTTTCCGGATGAAGCACCGGAAAGGCCGCTTTTGTGTACACAGGTTATGCCAATTAAATATATATTTTTATATTTTAAGCAAATGCTTAAAATATTTTGCCTGCCGTACAGCGGTAAATCTGCATAGAAAAATGCCTGTATTTATACAATATATACATATTTTTATAAGCTCATTGACTTATTTGAGTTAAAAGTATATAATTTCGATTGAGAAAGCTTATTAAGAAAATAGGAGCCCCGTAACAGGTTTTTGGAGGGAACGTCATGGCAGGCGCGGCACAAATAATGCATAGTATAGTTGACAACATAGAGAATGTCATTATAGGGAAAAGAAAACAGGTGGAACTCCTTGTGATGTGCATGGCAAGCTCAGGCCACGCGCTTATAGAGGACGTGCCCGGCGTGGGCAAAACGAAGCTTGTAAGGGCTTTGGCAAGGTCTGTTGACTGCGGCTTTAAGCGGATACAGTTTACGTCAGACACGCTCCCGTCGGATATAACCGGCTACTCGGTGTACAACCCTAAAACAGGCTGTTTCGAGTTCCGCAGCGGGGCGGTTTTCAGCAACTTTATTTTAGCCGATGAGATAAACCGCACTACGTCAAAGACGCAGGCGAGCCTTTTGGAAATAATGGAAGAAGGCCAGGCAACAGTGGACGGCGAAACTTACCCGATGAAGCAGCCGTTTATGGTGCTTGCAACGCAGAATTCAGCCGAATTTGTCGGCACATACCCGCTGCCGGAAGCCGAAATGGACAGGTTCCTTGTGCGCGTTTCGCTTGGATACCCTTCTAAAGACGATGAAGCGAGGGTCATAGAGTCAAATTTGTGCGGAGCGGCCGGCGCGCTTGAGCCAGTGGCGTGCGCCGACGATATTATGGCGGTAAGGGAGGCCGTGTCGCGGGTTTATGTGGACGAAAAAATAGAAAGGTACATAGTCTCCATTGCAGGGGCGACGCGTTCCAACCCCGACGTGCTCCTCGGCGCCAGCCCGAGGGGCTCCGTAGCTTTGGCGCGCATGTGCCAGTCGTATGCGCTTTACTTTGGCAGGCAGTTCGTTATACCCGACTATGTAAAGGAGCTTGCCCCGTGCGTGCTCGCGCACAGGCTTGTGCTTACGCATGAGGCAAAAATAAATAAAAAAGACCCTAATGGCATCATTACGGATACCTTACGCAAGGTACCCGTACCGGGGCCTGACGCCGTCTTTTCGGGACAGGGCGGCAGGTAACATGAAAGTACGCTGCGCGGTGTTCCTGCTTTTATTTGCGGCTTCAGTCATATCGTCAACTAAAATGCAGAACGTGTTCGGCCGGATGCCGCTCTGCATTATGATAAGCATTGCTTTGTTTTCTTTGGCGCATATGGCGCTGGTGTACAGGCTCTTTTCGTTTAAAGAAAACGATGCCGACAAAACATGTACGAGGGGCAGGGAATTCCACTATAAATTTGACCTTGTAAACGACTCCGTACTTTTCTTTACGCACGTTAAGGCGGCTTTTTTCAACGGCTGCGGGCAGACCCAGAGGGATATGGCGGTACGGCCGCGTGGAAAACAGTCTGTTGAATTTAATTATTCTTTTAAACATATAGGAAAATATAAAATAGGCTTCCTCAATGCAAGGATATACGGCCCGCTTGATATTTTTTTCATCCCGTACCGCAATTACCGCCATGAGGTGCTTGTTTTGCCGCGGATTGAGAGCATTGACAGGTTTATAAATATAAATGAAAATGACGGTGCGCAGCCGATGTACCGCATGCTGCCGCAAAACAGTAAGCCGGGTGAGCTCGACGCCGTCAGGCGGTATGTGCCGGGCGACAGCTTAAGGACAATACATTGGAAACTGACGGCGCATACAGGCAGGTACATGAGCCGCGCATGCGAAAATCCCTCAAGCCCCGAGGTGAGCATTTTTGCCGACCTTTACAGGCCGTGCTTTACGGGCGAAACGGCGCTTTCGGTTTTTGACGCCGTAGTTGAGTCGGCGCTTGCCGCGGCAAACTGTGCGGTAGGCCAGGGCTGCAGGGCGCATATTGTTTTTGAAAAAGACAAACTGGCTGTTACGTATGATATAGACGATTACGCGGAGCTGCAAAAGACGGCCGGAAACTTAGCCCTTTGCGGGTACGATGCCGCCGACAGGGTGGAAAGCCTTGTAGACGGGTGCGAACGTACGCAGGACGGCTTTTCAAACTTCGTAATATGCACGCCGAACCTTGACTACGACCTCGCGTGCTACATAACCGGCCTTAAGGGGCTGGGCAAAAATCCGATGCTTTTTTACATAGCCCCTGAGGGCGCTGACAGCCCCTCCGGCCGGAAAATAACCGAGTATATAAGCAACACCGGTATAGATATAAACAAAATCACCGTATGACTTTCACGGCGGACGTATGGCCCGCCCCACCGGGGGTATAAAATATGCGGAAAGCAAAAATAGCCGGCATGCTGCCGGATTATCTGTTTTCGATACCTGTCGCGGCGGCTTTATCCGTAAACCTTTTCGACTTTTTCCTTATACCGCAAAACATGAAAGATGATTTTTTCGGAGTGCTGCTGTACTCGGCCGCCTTTTTGCTGCTGCTTTACGCCGTGTTTTACAGCAGGCTTACGTTAAAAATTTCTCTCGTTTCGTTTTCAGCCGGTATTTTTATATATATGGCCGCGTTTTATGCAACTTTCCATGCGTGGCCAAGGTTAGGCTATGAAACTCTGCTGCGGTACCTTTTCCAGGCAGTGGTTTTAGGCGTCTGTGCTGTTGTGTGCCTGTGCGCAAAACGCCTTTGGTCAGTTTTGCTCATGCTTTCCGGCGGGCTGGCCCTGTTCTTTTACATGTCGTTTGCAGGTATGGAAGCAAAGCCTGCGCCGTACTATACTTTTCTCGCGGGAGCGGTGGCGCTTCTCGCCGAAAAACTTTTGGCCGGCAGGGTAAATACGCGTAATTTTAAAGAGTCCGCGTGGATATACGGCGGCTCGCTTTTCGCGGCGGCGGCGGTGCTTGCCCTCGCGCGTTTCCTTTACGTACAGACAGATTTCCGCCTGCGCCCCAAAGCCGCGCCTGCCGAACAGGCGTCGGTATCGAGCTACGACGACCTCGACAGCATGGAAAATTTCGGTGCGCCGCTCAAACTTAACAGCGACGCCGCCCTTAGGGCCAGCTCTTCCGCCGACAGCTTTTATTTAAAGGCGGACACGTTTACGGGCTATACAGGCTCAAAGTGGACTAAAGCCGACAAACAGTCCGAAACAAGCCTTTGCGGTACGGGAAGCTTCATGTGGATGATGGCTTACACTTATAAATACGACAGGAATTTTTTTGATGCGCACTCTCCGGCTGACACGGAAGCGTACATAAATTATTTCAGTGGCGCAAAGACCCCGTTCCCTGTTTACAGAGTAACTGTTCAGCACATTACTGGCAGCTTTAAGTGTATGTTCCTGCCGGCGGGACTGCTGTCTTTTACTTCGGAGGACGGGCGGCTCAAGCGTCCGTCCTCCGAAGACTACACCGTTGAGGGCAAAGTGCCTGCCGGCGTGCCATACACGGCGGAGTTCACTCAGCCTGACATGGAGTCACAAAAGGTACTCGGCATTTTAAAAGACGGGGACTCCGTTGTTAACGCCGTCCTTGATGAATGGAGCGGCAAAGGGGCGCAGGACGGTTATGCTGACGCGGTTAATTCTTATAACAGCTACAGGAGCAGGGTGAAATCTCTTTACCTTGACATTGGCCCGTCCGTTACACAGCGCACGAAAGACTTGGCCGCGGCCATTACAAAAGGCTGTACATGCGACTATGAAAAGGTAACTGCCATAAAAAATTACCTGCAGAAAAACTGTACGTATACCCTTTCGCCTTCCCAGCCTGAAGAAGGGAAAGATATGGTTGACTATTTTCTTTTTGAAAGCCGCGTGGGGTATTGCGCGCACTATGCTTCGGCTATGGCCGTCCTGCTCCGGTCGGCCGGCGTGCCGGCAAGGTATGTATGCGGTTTCGTTTCGCCAAAGGAGCACTTTAACGGTGACTTTGTCATAACTAACGAGCAGGCGCACGCGTGGGTGGAGGTGTATTCAGACGTTTTAGGGTTTTATCCCGTGGACGCGACGGCGGACGGCGGGAGCGGCTCGGAGACACAGCCGCAGGGAACAACGCCGCCGACAGGACGCTTTCGTCCGCCGCAGGCGTAAATGAAACCGCCAAAAGCAATGAAGTTATGCCTTTGGCGGTAAAAATAGGCGCGCTGGTTCTGTGCGTGACGGTTTTGCTTTTTTTGGTTTATATTTTGATAAAAAACCGAAGGGCAAAACAAAGGGGCATTAACGCTAAAGCCGCTTATTGCTACGGACGGCTTTTGTCCGTACTTAAAAGGTTCGGGTTTAGGCGCAGGCCAAATGAAACATTTTACGAATTTGCCGTAAAGCTTAAGTGGGACGGCGGCCTTTACCGTGAATTCATATGCGTGACAGACATTTATATGCGCGCGGCATACGGCGGCGAGGAACTTCAAAAGGAGGACGCTCAAAGAATAAACGCGGCGCGGAAGCGGATTTTAAAATATATGCGTATTTGCTGATTCTTTTACTTCCCTACACGACGCTCTTCCGATCTTATTTATGCCGGTTTACCAAAGTATATTGTAAAAAGGATTTTTACAGTGCCGTATATTTTTACCGGAGAAAAAAGCCGCCGGAAGCTTCTGTAAAGCGGAGCCTTGCGTCTGCGGCATACGCTTCAGCAATTACCCTCGTAAACGTATTTGAGGTTTTTACGCGCGGCGGCCGCAAGGGAGTATACGGTGCTTACGGGAGTGGCCGCTTTGCCGGACATTTTATAGCGCGGGAAAAACCTTGTGACGTGCAGGGGTATCCCGGGATTTACGCCCGCGAGCCATGACGAAAGGTTTTCCATTTCAATCTCGGAGTCGTTCTCACCGGGGACTATCAGCGTCGTAACTTCAACGTGGCAGCCGCTTTTTACGGATGCCTCTATGGTATGTTTTACGGTTTCGGCATCGCCGTTTATTTTGCTGTAAAAACCGGCGGAAAAGCTTTTAAGGTCTATATTCATGGCGTCTATTAACGGCAGTGTTTCTTCGAGCACTCCTCCGCAGACATAGCCGTTGGTTACGGCAACCGTACAAAGCCCCGCCTCATGCGCGAGGGCCGCGCAGTCGCGCATGTACTCGTATGAAACGAAAGGCTCGTTGTATGTGAACGCAAGGCCCGCGTTGCCTGCGCGCTTAAGCCCGGCCGCCCTGCTTACAAGCGCTTTAGGAGCGGTATATAAAAATTCAGCGTCTCTTTCGCCTGACATTGAAATCGTGTGGTTTTGGCAAAACGGGCATCGCAGGTTGCAGCCGAAGCTGCCTGCCGAGAGTATCATGCTGCCGGGGCGGAAACGGCGGAGCGGCTTTTTTTCTATTGGGTCAAGCGAAAGCGAGGTCAGCTTACCGTAGCTTATGCATACGATTTTTCCGCCTTTGTTTGCGCGCGCGCGGCAGAAGCCGGTACGGCCTTCTTCAATGCGGCACATATGCGGGCACACGCGGCATACGCAGGCGCTCATGTGTGCCTCACCACCTGGAAGCGTTCAACACTGTAACTGTCGCTTGGCTTTATGCCGCCCTTACGCATGGCAATATGAAGCTGCGCCTTTACGGTATCTATACCCGGCAGGTCCGGCAGGAGCAGCCCGCAGCGCCCGCCTCCGGCCTGCACTATAACGCCGTACCGCTTTACGTCAAGCTTGCTCTCAGAACTTACAGGCTCAGGCGCGCCGAGCACGTCAACGCTGTAGACTATGTCTGGCAGCTCGTCAGGCGCAACAGGGGAAAAACGCGGGTCGCGCGTGCCGGCGCTGACGGCGCTGCGTATTATTTCGTCAGCCGTGTTTCCCTGCGTCGGGAGTATGGTGCCTATGCATCCGCGGAGGATGCCGTCTTTTTTAAGCGAAACGAAGACGCCGGCGCGCTTTTGCAGCATTTCATCAGGCAGGCCTTCCGGCACGCTTATGCGCCTGCCCTTACCGACCCATGACTCAAGCGCAAGGCGCGCAAGGCGTACGTACGCGTCTTCGCTGCCGCGCCTTTTGTTCATGGCCTTGTGCCTGTACTCCATGTACTGGCTGCCGAAGTCACGACTCTCGTCTTTACCGAGCGGCGTAAATGCGCATACTGCGTACCCTACGCCGAAAGGCCCTTCGTATGACAGAAAATCAGTCTGTAAAGCGGTTCGGTCAAAAGCGCCGGCCATTATGGTGAACGAAGGCAGGCCGCAAACGGCCGCGGCTTCGCAGAACTCGTTGTCAAACGTAAGGAAACGCATAAAGCCGGCTGACTTCATCGCATCCGTTGCCTGCCTGTCAAACTCAGGCCCTTCTTTTGCAAAGCCGTAGGGGCCGTCTACTTTAAGCTTATGCGAAAGGTCGCCGCTTGCTATTATCACCGTGCGCCGGCCGAGCTTTTCCGCCGTTTCCGCTATGCATTTCCCGTAATTGTAGTGTACGAGGGGGCCAAGCCCCGAAACAGAGCACCGCACAAGCCTGTAGGGATTTTTGCAGGCTTCGTTTACAAACGTAAGCGGCACAAGCGTGCCGTGGTCGACCGACGGGTCTTTTTCGCCGAAAGTTCCGGCGGGTATGCCGGCTTTTTTAGCTTCGCCGGTAAGGGCCGCGACGAACTCCGTGTCGTATGTGAACTCTGCCGCTGCCTGCGGTGCGCCGAAACGCGCGAAGCTGCCCTTTGCCGAGCTGCCGGGGGATATATGGAGGTAATCAGCGTACGTTACGGAATGTGGGGTGGTTACGAGTATGGTTTCAGGCTTCATGGAGGCTATGAGTTCCGCGGCCTTCCTGTAAGCGTTTACGGTTTTTGATATTTTTGCTTCTTCGCCTTTGCCTACGGCTGGAATTATTATGGGAGGGTGCGGCATAATAAAAGCGCCTATAATTGACATAAAACCTCAACCTTTCATGTTTAAACTTGCCGCGTGCGTACCGGCTGCTTACCGGACGTTATCTTTTTACACTGTGTATTATCAATTATAACCTGTTTACCGAAAATGTTAAGCGGCTTCCCTGCGCGTTATAGTGTGTTTTACGTAAAATGCCTTGAAAGCGCACGGCTATAGTGCTATTATTACTAATATAATTATTTGTACGGCGGGCGGGATAAGCAGTTTGGAGCCGCCGCCGGAAAAAACTTAACGGGGAGGGAACTTATGTTGAATGTTTTGGGAATTTTGTGGCTGCCGGCTGTCATTTCAGCCGCCGTTTCATATCTTTTGGGCAGCATAAGTTTTTCAATCATTTTCACTCGCATGTTTGACCACAGGGACATACGCACACTCGGAAGCGGAAACGCGGGGTTTACAAATGTTTTGCGCTCTGTAGGGGTAAAGGCCGGAGTGTTTACCTTTATTTTCGACTTCGGTAAAGGCGCCCTTTCCATCTGCCTCAGCAAGGCGATTTTCGGTTACTTCTGCAGCGCGAACAGCCTGCCGTATTACTTTATACAGTACGGGGCTTACGTGGCAGGCCTTGCGTGCATAATAGGCCATATTTATCCGCTGTACTTTAAATTTAAAGGCGGCAAGGGCATTTTGGCTTCGGCCGGCATAATACTTCTCATAGACTGGCGTGTGTTTATCGTTGTCATGTCGGTTTTTGCCATCTGTTTCGCCATAAAAAGGATAGTTTCCATAGGCTCCATCTGCGCGGCGGTTTCTTTCCCCATAGCCAACCTTGTCGTAACGTTATGCGACAGGTATGCGTACAGCGGAAGCGGTTCTGCGCCGTTTTCTTACGCATGGATAACGACGGCGCTTTCGGCCGCGTTTTCGGTCATACTGATTTATAAGCATAAGGCTAACATCGCGCGTATAAAAAACGGTACGGAGCAGGCGCTGACTATAAAACATAATTAAATTACTTGAAGTATAACTACAAATATAAACTACTATGAGGAATAAGCCCGGGCGCTTTGCAAAGCGCCCGGGCTTATTTTGCCAACAATTCTTACGTGATTATTTTATTTCTATTTTCTTAGTTTCAGGCTTTGTTTCGGCTACTTTCGGAAGGCTCAGCTCAAGCACGCCGTTGCTGTACTGCGCGCTTATCCTGTCGGCGTCAATGCCTTCTATGTCAAAGCTGCGGCTGAGAGCGCCGTAACGCCGTTCGCAGCGCACGTAGTTTTTCTTTTCGTCTTTCTTTTCCTCTTTGTGTTCTGCCGAAACGGTAAGCTGGTCGCCCTGGATGTCGATGTTTATCTCGCCTTTGTCAAAGCCGGGCATGTCGGCTTTGAGCAGGAACCTGTCGCCTTTGTCTATGATGTCCGTGCGGCATGGCGCGAAATCGTTCTCCATACCGTTAAAGAAGCTGTTTTCCATCATTTTGTCGAAAGTATCGAACAGGCTGCTGTTTCTGCGCTCAAAAGGAATCAGGTCAAACATAATAAAACCCCCTGTTAAAATAGTTTATTGTTTTTTTACTCTTTTATACTCAAAGCGAAGTTAACTTATTTGAATCTTTTTGACTTCAGGCTTTGCTTCCACCAGCTTGGGCAGGCTCAGCTCGAGTACGCCGTTTTTATATGAAGCGCTTATCTTACCTGAGTTTATGCCTTCAATGTCGAAGCTCCTGCCGAAGGCGCTGCAGTGCCTTTCGCAGCGTACGTAATCATTTTCCTCATTCCTGTTTTCTTCTTTGTGCTCCGCCGCAATGCTCAGCCTGTTGCCGTCCGCGTCGATGCTTATTTCACTTTTGTCAAAACCCGGCATGTCGGCTTTCAGAACATATCTGTCGCCGTCGTCTATGATGTCGGTGCGGCAGGGGGTAAAATACTTATCGAAGCCGCCGAAGAAGCTGCTACCAACCATTTTGTCGAAATTGTCGAACAAGCTGCCGCTCCTGTGTTCAAAAGGAATTAAATCAAACATATCAAAACCCCCTAAATAAATTTACTGTCTGTCGTTGGGAACTTCCTTTGCTTTTCCCTTTTGACAATTTTAAGTATATATGCCTTTAGTTAATAAATAATAAACGGAATATGAATAAAATGTAAATATTAGCACTCTAAACACGAGAGTGCTAAAAACGCCGAAGCGCCGCACCTTAAGGGAACGTGCCCGCAAGTGTAATACATGTGCGCGCCGGAGCATATGATTTACATGGGCTTTTATTATTTCAAAATGTAAGGTGTGGTACTTTTGTTTATTTACACGGTAAGGCCGGGAAACAGCGTATACTATATATCGCAGCTGTTCGGGGTTGACCGGCAGGCGATAATCGACGGTAACCAGATTGAAAATCCAAACGTACTCGTGGTAGGACAGGCAATAGCCGTGCCGGCCGACAGCGTAAGCCATACGGTCGTGCAGGGAGAAACGCTGCATATGCTCGCAATGCGGTACCAGGTGCCCGCGGCAGCCATACTGAGGGCAAACCCGCAGATAACGGATCCGTCGCTCATAAGGACGGGAGAGGTAATCACGATACCTTCGCAAATCGAAAACCTCGGGGAAAAGGCTGTAAACGGATATGCTTTCCCGAGCATAAATGAAAGCACCCTTGAAAAAACGCTGCCTAACCTTACGTACTGCACTGTGTTCAGCTACCAGGTAAAGGCCGACGGCTCGCTTACGCAGATAGACGACGAAAGGGTGGTAAACGCCGCGCGGCAGAAAAACACGGCGCCGATGATGTCTGTAACCAATATAAGGCCGAGCGGCGGTTTCAGCAGTGAAATCGCGCATTCGGTACTTACAAACGAAACAGCATGGAACAATCTTTTGGACAGCGCCATTAACATTATGAAAACAAAAAAATATTACGGGCTTAACATAGACTTTGAATATATCCTGCAAAGCGACCGCGAGGCTTATAACAGTTTTTTAAAAACAGCTTCCGGACGTTTACATGACGCAGGCTTTATACTGAGCACTTCCATAGCGCCTAAAACGGCGGCATCGCAGCGCGGGCTGCTTTATGAAGCGCACGATTACCCGGTACACGGCAGGTACGCGGACTTTGTAGTGATAATGACGTATGAGTGGGGGTACACTTACGGCCCAGCCATGGCCGTCGCTCCGATAAACCTTGTGGAGCAGGTTATAAGGTACGCCGTTTCAGTAATACCAAACCAAAAGATTTTTATGGGCATACCTAACTACGGCTATGACTGGACGCTGCCGTTCGTAAAGGGAACCGCGGCAAAGCCGCTTACAAACCCGGGGGCAGTCAGCCTTGCGGCGCGCGTAGGCGCGAGGATATACTTTGATGCAGCTGCGCAGTCGCCGTACTTTAACTATTACGATGTTTCCGGCCGCAGGCACGAGGTGTGGTTTGAGGACGCGAGAAGCATAAACGCAAAGCTGCGTCTTGCGGACAGGTACGGCCTCGCGGGAGTGAGCTACTGGACGGTAAACAGCTACTTCGCGCAGAACTGGCTTGTGCTTAACTCGACTTTTACAGTAAAAAAAGTTTTAAACCGGTAAATTTATAAGGCAAAAATTACGTAATAAAGTACCGTGTTTGGAACGTACTTTCGGGGCAATAATATTATAAGAAAAGCCTTAATTTTTACCCCGGAAAGGAAGTCTGGACATGGCATCGTATGTGGCGCCGCAGGTACGCGCATATTTTGAGTCTCTTTCCGTAGACCTTAAAAATGAGATACTGAAGCGCGACGTTAAGCTGTACACTTTGCAGGACCTTATAAAGTGCCTCGAAGATATAGTGAGCGAATCCTGACCTGCGTTTGTGCCTGCGGAACAAATATGCTGTCCCGCCCGCCTTGAGCCGCCTGCCCGCCGTTTTGGCCGCGGGCAGGCGGTTTTGCCGCTTTGCCCGAACGGAAAAAAATTTGCCACTAAAACTTTAATTATGCTATAATATATTTATTTAACAGTTTTTACTTACATTTAGAGTTAAGCTTACTAAAAGGGAGCTTTTATATGCTTTGCCAGTATTGCGGGGAGAACCCTGCCGTCGTTTATATAAAAGTTTTGTCTGACGGCAGAATATCTAAATATTCGCTTTGCGCCGAATGCGCTGAAAAATTAGGCTACGGCAATTTTTTCACCGAGATGGAGTACGACTTTGAGGGCGTGCTTAAAGAATTTTTCGGTGAAGACGCCGATGTGTCCGGCGAGGAGCGGTGCGGCTGCTGCGGCGCTTCTTTCAGGGATATAGCGCGAAGCGGCAGGGCAGGCTGCGCGGAATGCTACGAGAAGTTCCGCGGCAGGCTCGAGCCGTTTATAAGGCGGATACACGGCAGCGCGGTACATCTCGGCAAGTCGCCCGACGGGAGCCTTCCGCAGCTGAAAGAAAGCAGGCAGCTTGCCGTCGCGCGGGTTAAGGTAAAACGCGCCTCCGGCGCGGGGTATAACAAGCGGCTCGGGACAGTAAGAAGGCTAAAGCAGCCGGAAGAAGGGGAAACCGGTGGATAAGTGGTACATGGAGGACGGCGAGAACTGCGATGCGGTCATATGCTCTAAGGTGTGCCTGCTGCGCAATATGCGGGGTGTTCCGTTTCCGTGGCGCATGAATGAAAGCCAAAAGGAACTGGCTGAACTGCAGGTGCGTTCCGCTGTCTTTGACAAAAACAGCGTGCTGTACGGAAAATTTAAACTTGTTGAGATGGGCCGCATAAGCGAGAACGAGGCTGTTTCACTTGCCGAGCGCGGCCTTGCCGATGCTGACTTCGTAAGCGGGGGGGCCGGCCGTGATATTTTTTTTAACGGGAATGAATCGGTTTCCATTACGGCAAACGGCAGGAACCATGTGTCCATACAGTCGTTAACGGCAGGCTCTGACATTTTTACGGCTTATGAAGCCGCCGATAAAGTGGAAACGGTTTTGGACAAACATTTGGACTTTGCCTTTGACAGCGAGCTGGGCTACCTTACGCCGGACCCTATTAACGTCGGTACGGGCATGCAGGCCTCAATGCTTCTGCATTTGCCGTCGCTTACGGACGTAGGCGCGGCGGCAAGGATATCATCCAATTTATCTAAGATAGGTTTTTCACTTCAGTGCGTTTACGGTTCGGCGGCAAAACCGCGCGGGGCCTTGTATGTTATCTCTAACCGTGTAACTCTCGGAATTTCTGAAAATGAGATATTGTCAAACCTTAAAAGCATGGCGCTTCAGGTCATAAAAAGGGAGCGTGAGGCGAGAAAGGAGCTTGCATGCGATATAAAAGTCCAGGATACGGTGTACCGTACGCTTGGCATCCTGCAAAAGGCGAGGTTTATGACGGACGACGAGCTGTTTGATCTTGTTTCTGTTCTCAGGTTCGGCATAGAAGCGGGAATAGTAAAAAATATAAGCTATCAATGCTTAAACGGCCTTACGCTGCAGGCTCAGCCGGCGACCCTGACTCTAAACGCGGGGCGGCCGCTTACACAGGACGAGCGCAGCGCAAGGCGGGCCTGCATAGTTAGGGAGGCCCTCGGCGGGGCAGGCTGACCGCGTTTTAACAGCAATTCGGCTTTTCTTTGTATTTATTGGACATGTCTTGGGAAAAGGGGATGTTTTCATGTTTGACGAAAAAGGAAAGAACGTCGAACTTGCAGCGGCACTGCTCAGCGCTGAGGGCGCGGCGGTAGAGCACGACAGGGCTTTCGACATGGATGCCGAAAAAATAAAAGAGCATGCCGCTGGCATGAAAGAAGTGCTTGAAAGGGTTATAACCCTTTGCGGCACGCCTGAAACGCCGAGAGAATATTATATATGCACAAAAGCATACAGCGGGCTTGGGGACAACTGTAAGGCCATAAGCTGCGCACGCGCATACCTTGCCGACAGCAGCGGCGACCTTTTCAATTACACGACAGCGGATGAGGACGGCATAGCAGTCAACGGCGGTGAAGCAAAGCGCGCGGGCATAATGATGGACTTGGCTTCGGCGCTCGAAAATACCGGCGATAACGAAGGCGCGTACCATTATTATTCCGAAGCGTACAGGCTTCAGCCGTACGATGCGATGGCCGCTGTAAAGTGTGCCGACGTCATAGCAAAGCTGAACGGCCGGAAAGAAGCCTTGGATTTTTTACTTGAACAGAAACTCGGCGGATATTATGAACCTGTGGCTTATACTGATGCGCTTGGGGAAAAAAGAAAGAACGACTTGTTTAAACAGCTTATAGATGCCCATATACTTAAATTTACGTCTGATAAGGCGCAAAACTGAATGCATTTTAATAATTGATTACATTTAAAATACCGCCGTTTCTGCTGCGGACGGCGGTATTTTACGCGGGTATGTGCTATAATAATACATAAAGCATGTATTAAAAGGTATTGGGTGACACTATGAAAATAAGGGAAAGATATGTTTTCAGCGGTTATGTGCAAGGGGTAGGGTTTCGCTTCAGGGCATACCATGCCGCAAACCTGATGGGGCTTACAGGATGGGTCAGGAACGAGTACGACGGCAGCGTTACAATGGAAATACAGGGTAAGCGGGACGATATAAATTCCGCGCTGGACATAATAAGGGACAGCCGTTTTATAGATATCGAAAATTGTGAATCCGAACGCCTGCCGGTTGACCCTGACGAGAGTTCATTTCAGGTACTCGGATGAGTTCGCGGCGGACAGACACGGCATGGCCCACATAATACTACAGCACCGTTTTTACACGCCGTATCCCTATAAATTTGGAAATAGGGATTGACAAAGCGCAATAATTTGGTATAATTAATAATGCGCTTTGTTAATGGCACGTTATATTGCGGAATTGTGTAAAGGTAGCACGACAGACTCTGACTCTGTTTGTGAGG
>ENA-UOOI01001326-UOOI01001326.1-fermentation-metagenome-genome-assembly--contig:-NODE-1326-length-26435-cov-4.020470_pt1 | contig 26435 bp, 25 predicted proteins | sample MGYA00245779_ERZ724027 | MGnify/ENA primary metagenome ERZ724027 (study PRJEB28704, sample SAMN03018318) | fermentation metagenome | biome: anthropogenic terrestrial biome; feature: soil; material...
GACCTTTTCGAGCTCTTGATTTTGAGCCTCTGACTTAGAACTTTTCTAATCTATTCTGGAATAACATTAGACGTAAAAGATTTATCCGTTAAATCTTTTACCTTTCCATCTTTTACAAACTGTACAAAATTAGCATCTGTAGGATAATGCGTAAACATATCTGGCATATCATCTGATGCAGCTCTTGCCATCAGTACCGTATCTGCATCTGGGACTGTATTCTGCTCCACCTTAATATCCGGATTACCTTTTTCGAATTCATCTATAATCTTATCCATTGTATCAGTCGCTTCTCGCTTAGTTTGAAAAAGCTCTATCTTCGTAATTCCATCATTTTTTTCCGCTGAATCATTTATTGAACTCTCAGCAGAATTTTTTCCTCTCGTAACATCTGACCTTGAATTTTTACTGCCACACCCACTAATCACACATGCACTCAATAAAGTAGATAGTGTTAATATTAAAGTTTTTTTTCCTTTCATACCTTTCTCCTTTTCAACTTTTTTATAAACTCAATTTTAAATTCTTTCCTTCAAAATCATTTCCTTTACCTGTATCTTTATGATAAATAATCCATGAATTTTTTGCTTTGAGATATGGAACCTTAGATACTTGTAATAAGGTTTCATTTGTGTTGTTTGGTAAAATAACTATAGTCGAAAACCCTGTCTGCTCAACTTCTATAGGAGTAAAATGCAAAACCAGAGGATTTAGTGCTATGGTATATCCTTTTGGTACATAAACAGCCTGAACATCAGCCGTATTTAGCTTAACTTGTCCAGAATTTAATTCTAACGAAGAAAAGGATGCCAGAAAAAGTACAAAGTCAGTTATAGCAATATTCACCTCACACCCACAGTGCCACTCCATGCCATTCATAACTTTGTTATGCCCACAGCAATACCCTACTTCTACAGGCATTTGTCCGTATACGTAATCTTCCATCCATTCTTTTTCTTTAGATAATCTCATCAGACAATCATCTTTTTCGGAATAATCAACACCATTTTTCGGAACTTTAATATGACTCTTTGCATAAATTAAATATCCTTGTACTTTAAAATCAAGTACGCGACCATATTTAAGAAAGTCTAAATCTTCTACATGAATAAACGGAATTTCAGGATTCTTTTTTTGTATTGAGATTAAGTCCATCTTTTCACTTCCCATCAAATTGTGATTTACAAACTTTTCGGATAATTCCCTGGTTGATCCCATTTTATTGGTAAATAGCGAGTAACTTCCTCTATTGCACGTCGGTATTTTCCATAAATCCCCGCTACATGATGAATATATGGTCCATAAATAAAGGTTTCCTCCATCTCCTTCCAGTCTTTTGTCTGAAACCATACATATGATCCAGTAGTACTTGGCCCATCCACTGCTTTTCCTTCCGTTGCAGTCAAATAATATTTCCCCATCAATTCATCACATCGCAAAATTGTAATATCACCTTTTTTAAGCTGCCATGTCGCTTGTCCCTCGACCATTCTTGCCCGACATGCATTATCCTTTAAAGAATATGGAAATGGTCCACAATGCCACAATAGTTCTGAATCATCATTTTGTGGGTTTCTAATAGTCAAATCAGCGAAAAAAATAGGCTGTTCATTCAATCCCACAGATTGAGCGATTACAGATGTAAGAGCCCCGTTCAAGTCAGTTTCACAAGCCAAGGGAATTCCTATATCTGCGAATTCGCTTACAACCATACATGGTGGAACTCCTATTGCGTCTGGAAAAAGACTCCAACATTCTATCGCCCCACTTCGACACCCTGTTTCTTCCATTTTGCCTAAAACGACTTTTTTTAGTGCTGCAATTCTTCGAAGCTGATCATCCTGCATACTGGAACAATCCATCTTATTCTTCATCTGTAAGACTGATTCTGAAACAAATGTATCCTTACTGTCAGCTAACGATATTGTTTTGGAAATTATATCGTGTGCCGAAATAGGAACAACTTCTATACCAAACTTCTCCATCAACGCAGCTTCACTTGCAATAACGCTCATAAACTGGCGTGGTCTTTGACCAATCTGAGCAATCCGCAAATTTTTCAAATCTCGCACAATAGTAGCTGTTCTTAAAAAATTTATATAGCCCTCTTTAAATTCATCTGAGTCTGTTTCCACATTATAAACATAACTAAAGGTTATATGATTTCGCAAAAGCACTTTACTATCAGCAAACATACCACACTGCGTATCTCTTCCATACCTACCTGGCTTATTAGGTCTCTGATCTCGAGGTCCCCAAAGTAAGACTGGTAGTTGAAAAGATCGTATAACTTTAACAGCAATCTCTTCTTCACCAAAATCGCAATGCATAAGAAAGATAGCATCTATCCTTTCTCTTTTAAACTTTTCTATTACAGGATCAATATCTTCCTCGCGATACGCTATCCCTTTCTTACAGATATCGTCTATATCTATTAATGTTACAGATTCAGATTTAAGTGAACTAACAGTTGAAAACATTTTTTCTTTCTCAGCTGCCGCCATTTCCAAAGATAAGTAACTTCGCTTTATCGGAAGAACACCTAATCGCAATTTATTTTTATAAAACATGTTCAAGCCCCCTTGCATAGTAGTTTACACGTTGATCTAGCTCATCTCCCAGTATCTCTCCTGTTTTTAAAAAATGCTCTGTCATCTCCCATGTAGGGATTCCAGCTCTTCCACCAATTCTTGTACATTTAATTGCACTCACAGCAGTCGAAAACTTTACTGACTCTATGGGGGACATCCCTTTAGCCATGCAGCAAGCATACGCTCCGTGAAATACATCACCAGCTCCAACGGTATCCATCACCTGAACCGGAAAAGCTTCTTGTCGAAAGAATCCATCCTTGCATATCCCAATGCAGCCTTTATCTCCCAGCGTATAAATTGCGACAGATGGTCCCCATGATAACGTCTCCTTTAAATGATCCTCTTCATTTCCCGAAGTAAAATAATGATCATATATATATTTTGATGCAATCATCACATCCACATAAGGAAAAATATCTTCTAAATTATCACGATAATTATCTGCATCAAGTAATACAGGAACACCGACTTTCTTAGCAATCCGTGCCGCTTTCATCACAATATCATTCACCCAGGAAACATGAAGAACTTTTGCCTGCCGTATAAGTTCACCATTAATTTCATCCAGCGATAATGGAGGAACATCTCCTGACTCCATTAATATACTTCGTCCACCTGTTTTCTGATCAGACAATACCAAAGAAAAACCAGTCTGGTAACCTTTTTTTGTCTGTAGCCCGCCTACATCAACCCCATGATTTATAAGATCTTCTTTACAGAAACGGCCGAATATATCGTCTCCTACCGTACCACATAACGCTGTAGAAGCTCCCAAACGAGAGGCTGCAACAACTCCGGTTGCAACCTGACCACCACCCTGCCAGCTTTTATCAGTTATCATCATTCCCTCATTTGATACGGGCATATGCGACACATTACAGATCAAATCTATGCACGGATTATCAAATCCCAGAACATCAACCATAATATCGCCTCCTACATCTTTCTATGATCTGGATTCAACATCTGTATCTTATCATGTACAAAGTCTATACATGAGCTTTTTATTTCTTGCAGACCATCTAAATAATAATGATGAGGCTTTGCATTATTCAAATAATATTTCATGGAGTTATGAAATGTGCGCTCGTATTCTGTTGCAATGTTAAACTTACTCATACCACAGCGAACAGCATTCTTCATTTGTTCTGAAGGTATATCAGATCCGCCATGCATTACTAACGGTATAGAAAGGCGGCTCCTCAACTCTTTGATACGTTCAAAATCCAACTCTGGTGTCCGGATATAATCACCGTGACCGTTACCCACTGCAATGGCTAAAGAATCTACGCATGTGCGATCTATAAACTCCTCAGCTTTATCCGGATCTGTAAAATGATCTATACATAAATCATTTTCTTCCATTCCAGAACCTACATGCCCCAGTTCAGCCTCCACATCTACATCTACTGCATGAGCACAACGAACAACATCAGCAGAAAGTTTCACATTTTCTTCAAAGGGTTTTGAAGATCCATCTATCATCACTGACGGAAATCCGCTGACCATACCCGACATCGCTATTTCATAACTATTAGAATGATCTAAATGTAGGGCAACAGGTACACTGGCTTTATGTGCAAGTTCTTTCGTAATTAAAACTATCTGTGTAAGGGAAATGAATTTCGAAAGCCCTGGCCAAAATTGAATAATGATAGGCATATTCTCCGCTTCAGCAGCTTCTATTGCCCAGGATATACTCTCATAATCAAAAACATTAATTGCAGGAATTCCATAGCCATGGTCCGTGGCCCTCTTTAACAATATACTTTCTTTCTCTAAAGACATATATTTAATCTCCTATTCTTTTTATCGTTCTATTTCTGTACGGGAAGAATTGTAGCATCAAAAAAATTTCTAAAATTCGGAAGCGTCTCTGTGAACTCTCTGCTGGCTTTATCAAGCCTGTCATAATCTTTTTCAGAAAGTACCCATCCAACTGCTTTCAAATTTTCAGCAACCTGTTTGCTTCCTCTGCCACCAACAATAGGTGCCGTAATCCCGGTTGTTTGAATAAGCCAGCGGATTGCTACCTGTGCAGGTGTTTTCTTGTATTTCTCTGCAAGTTGCTTTAGTATATCCACCACCTTGAGTGCCCCATCAAAATATGGATGTTGAAATAGAGGTGCTACGCTGCGTCCATCTTCCTTTGAAAATTTAGTTTTATCATTATATTTTCCTGTAAGAATTCCTTGTGCAAGTGGGCTGTAAGGTACAATAGCAATATTATTTCTTTTATAATATTTGAATTCCGGACCATCTATAAAACGCCATACCAAACTATAGCAAGGCTGAATTACATCAATATCTCCATACTTCTGAGCTTCTTTAAACTGAACAAAATTAAAATTTGAAACGCCAATAGATCTTATTTTTTTCTCTTCCTTCAGCCTCATAAGTTCTTCCATTGTTTCGCCAATCGGGACCCCACTATCAGAGGGATAATGAATAAAATACGTGTCCATATAATCCAACCCTAAAAATCTCAGACTTTTTTCACAAGCAGGAATGACTCTGTCCCTTGTCATATCTTTCCGCCATAATTTAGAAAAAACAGTTATTTGCTCACGCGGCATCTTCTTAATTGCTTTGCCCAGTAACTTTTCAGATTTTCCATTCCCATAAGCAAAAGCTGTATCAAATGTTGTCACTCCACCTTCATAAGCAGTCTGAATTGCTTTGATAGATTCTAATTCATCAGAATGTCCCCAATACTCGTCATCTCCCATCACCCATGTTCCAAGAACAATTTCTGAAACAGCCACATCACATTTTGCAAGTTTTGTTTTATTCATTCAATCTTCTCCTTTCCAAATCTTTTTAAAAGAACAATTATTATCAAAAGGGCAAGTAACATCTCTCCAAATATCTGATAAGTAAATGCAATACCCCTCCTTTCAACAAATAATCCTCCAAATATATTACCTACTATACTACCTACTCCCACTTGAACAACTACTAATGCACTCTGAGCTCTTCCACGCAACTCTTCAGGCATTTCTTTACTCAAAAAAACGACACAATTATAATATACAAGCATATATGCAATGCCGCCTAATAGTTGCGCTGCCGAAATCATCCAGAAATCTGAGGCAACCGATAACATCACATTCCGAACTGCTAATACCACCGATGCAGCTATTAGAATACTAAAAGTGGAAAACCGATCTCCAATTTTATTCATGATAAAATATGCCGGTAATTCACCTATTGCAGATATCATCATAGCCCGTCCAATATCCGCCTCATGAAACCCCAGTTCAACTAAGTATGGACCAAAAAAACTACTATAACAGCTAACCAAGATCTGTGTAGCACAAGCAATTATCAGTACCACAATTACATTACGACTGTCAAACAATAGATTCCCACTACCATAATACCTCTGAGCCCTGACTAATTCAGAAGACGATTCATTCGAACCTTTTTCTTTCAATGTTAAAGTTACAAACAGCAAAAGTAAATATGCCGCACCTGTTAAAATAAAAATCCAATGCTGGTTATGTTCAACTAAAGGACCTGATATAGCAGCTGCAAAAGCATAACCAAGTGTTCCACCCACTCGAACTCTTGAAAAATCATAACCTGTATTCCACAGTTTACTTGCAGACATTGTATTTCCCAGCGGAACAATACTCGTCTGAAAAGAGAAAAATAATATATTGAAAAACAATATCGAAGAAAAGCTTTTTGCTACTGGAAAAAACATAACACTAACCGCAGCCATAAATATTATCTTTCTAAGTAATGTCAATCTTTTTCCAGATCGATCACTTTTTATTGCCCAAAAAGGCTGCACCACAATTGCACAAATCGGACCAATGGAAGATAAGATTCCTATTTCTAAAGGAGTCATTCCCTGAAGCTTATAATAAGCCGTTATATAGGGAACAAAAAAAGCTTCCGCTATATATATCAGAGCATAAAAACAAAGCAATTGAAGAATAACACGGCTTCTCCAATTATAAGCTTTATTCTTATGTCCATTCTTCGTCCTATTTCTTTTTATCATGCAGTCCACTTACACTTGCAAAATTTTCTTGTTTTTTAAATGGAATCGTAGGTATTTCCTGTGGAAAAGCATAATTCACCTTCGGAAAATCAATTGGAGCCGCCCAGTGAACCGCATTGATAATAATCTGCTGTACTACCGGAATTCTATATGTAGGAAATGCCTCGTGCCCACATCTCAGGTAAAAAACCTTTCCTAACCCACGGTGCCAACAACATCCAGATCGGAATACTTCCCCTCCCTCAAACCAACTTAGGAATACTTGTTCATCTGGCTGTGGAATCATAAAATGTTCTCCATACATTTCCTCATTTGGCAATACTATTTTTTCCGGCAATCCTGCTGCAATCGGATGTGAGGGGTCAACGACCCACATAACCTCTTTTTCTCCATCTTCTCTCCATTTAAGCCATACAGTTTCTGTTCCCATGAGCTTATGGAAAATCTTCGAATTATGCGCCGAATGTAATACGATTAGTCCCATACCCTCCATTACAATTCTTTTATATACTCTTTCTACAACAGCATCATCCACCTCATCTTGTGCCATATGTCCCCACCAAATCAAAACATCTGTATGGTTTAGGACATCCTCTGTTAAGCCATGCTCTGGTTGTCTCAATGTTGCTGTTTTTACTTCCATTCCTGCCTTTTTAAGAAAATTGGCAATACATCCATGAATTCCTTCTGGATATACCTTATGAATCTCTTCAAACTGTACTTCATGTAAATATTCATTCCAAACTGTTACTCGAATTTTTTTCATATTATCCTCCATCTCTATGAGTAAGCAAGCTAGGCATATCATTAATCGACGTTAACCCATTTATTTGTTTTTGAAGATTTAATTACAGCATCTATAACATGCTGGTCCTCTTTGCCATCATAAATATCAGCGGACCATCCATCCCCATTAATAAGCAATATATCCGCAAGACTTTGCATCTGATCAACATGATACTTTTGAGGAATGGCTAAACTGGTAAATGCATGGGTCGATGCATATGGTTCACCAATACATGCCTCTAATTCATCCTCACCTGAATTATCCTTAAGTGTATATATCAGTGCTCCTTTGCTCCCATAAAGTTCAAGTCGTTGATAGTTTTCTCTTCCATAAGCAAACCGAGAAAAAGCAAATGAGGCAGAAATGTCATCCTCCATATCAGCTAAAAAATATGTCGAATCATCCACATCTACATTTCCGATTTCAGAATTATCCATTTTTTGTCTTTCCTTAACAAAAGTCCTTTGGTTTCCAATAACCCTTATATAATTCTTCCCAGTAATAAACCGAACGAGATCTATTCCATGACTTCCCAGATCACCTAAGACTCCAGATCCAGCGTGTTTTTTCATAAAATACCAAAGTAATGGAGTCTTCTGATATGGCATACCCCAAGCCTGAAAATACTGCATATTAGCATGATAAATCTTACCTATAGTTCCTGATTGTACTAAGTCCTTTGCATACCGTGCCGCAGCCTTAAAGCGATATGAGAAACAGATCATATGTAATAGTTTCTTCTCTGTCGTCTGCAATGCCAATGTATCTACCTCTTTTTTATTTAAGCCGATAGGTTTTTCTAAGTTATAAGGCTTTCCCTTTTCGATAGCGTACATTGCAACAGGATAATGTACATCATTAGGTACGCAAATATCAACCACATCAACTTCATCGCAGGAAATCAAATCATGATAATCTGAAAAGCAATGTTCTTCATCTACATCATATTCTTTTTGAACTTTATCAAGAGCCACACTATCAATATCACATATTGCTGTTAACTCTAAATCCGGGCTTCTTTTAATACCTGGCAAATGTACACCATTTGCTATGAACCCCAAACCAACTGTTCCAACACGTATTTTGCCCATTTACAACCCTCCATTCATGTTTAGCAATTCATCCATGGATTAATTTACTATATTTATAGTACCAGTTTTTTAAGCAGACAGTGTAATAAAAATATGACTTTTTCATAAAGCATTTATGACCTTATTAGAACATTGCCTATATTTATAGCAAAAACTGATGAATTATTGACTTCATTTACTATATTGACATTCCATATTTTCGTAAAAAAAAGCTCTTACCTAATATCAAGTTTAAATTCTCCCACTTGAATGCTTAGGAAAGAGCACAACTACTCTCTAAATATTAAAACTCCCATATAAGATTTTTTTATTGTCCTATACAGGAGTACACTTAATATGATAATTCCTACTGTCTTGATGTCAAACCGCCATCAACACACAATACTTGTCCCGTCACAAATGATGCAAGATCACTTGAAAAATAGAGAGCTGCAGCTGATATATCCTCTAACTTACCTATCCGACATAGAGGAATTCTATCTACTAAATATTTACGAAATTCCGGATCATCTAATTGATCCTTATTAATATTGGTACGCACATAAGTTGGTGCTATCGCATTACAGGTAATACCGTATTTACCCCATTCACAAGCCAGTTGTTTAGTAAACATATTAACTGCGCCTTTACTTGTACAATAGGCTAAATAATTTTCAGAAGCACCAATCATACCTTTTACTGAAGAAATGTTTACGATGCGCCCATATTTCTGTGGAATCATAAACATTCTGCCTACTTCTCGGCTAAGTAAGAACATTCCTTTTACATTGACATCTAAGACAGATTCAAAACTATTAATCGAATAGTCGCAAGCCGGTTCAAGTATATTAATTCCAGCAGAATTAACCAGTATCTCTATTGTTGAAAATTTTTCTGTAATTTTTTCTAATAAATCATTCACAGAATCTTCATCCGTAATATCACATGGTATTGAAATAACTTGAGGCACGAAATCAGACTCTGTACATAATGATGTTATATTATCTTGCTTTATTTCTGATAAGAACTTATTAAGCGACCTATCTTTTCCTGCAGTTCTTGAACAGATAATAACATTTGTTCCACACAGTAAAAATGCTTTTGCAATTTCTTTACCGATGCCACTATTTGCACCGCTGATCAATGCCGTCTTCCCAGATAGTGAAAACAAAGACTTATACTTTTTTATAACTGATTGAGCTGATTCATTCATGAGTATTCTCCTCATTAATCAAAGATAAGAACAACTTTATGATTTTAAAATCATATTATCACCTGCTTCCTTACAATAATTTATCTAACACTTCTTTTGCCATGATAATATCCTTTTTTTGTCCCTCTCCCGTAATTTCTCTTTCTATTGTAATATCCCCGGTATATCCAATTTCTTTCAACTTCTCGATAAATACTGGGTAATTTACCTTACCTTGTCCAAGTGGAACTTCTTTACCAAGTCTATGTCCATCAGTAGGATACTTTCCATCTTTTCCGTGAATTCCCATAATATATTCTCCAAACACTTCTAAAGAATCTATAGGATTGGCCTTCCCATACATGATCAGATTAGCAGGATCCAGATTAATTCCTACGTTCCCCTTACCCAAATCATTCTCAATATCCTGTATAGCCCTCTTAAGTGTAACAGGCGTTTCTTGTCCTGTTTCAAAAAGGAAATTATGTCCACTTTCTTTACATTCTCTCACCAGTTCTTTCAGGCAGACAAGCACAGCGGTATAATTAGCATCATATGGATTCTCTGGCATGTAACCCACATGTGTTACAATATCTTTTACGCGAAGCAACGTTGCAAATGCAATCCCTTGTTCCAGCATCTTCAAACGTTTGAAGCGAAACGCCTCTGGGATTAGACCTAATGTAAGCTGTCCATCATAAAAATCCCATACCTTTGGTCCTTCCCAGCCACACCAAAAAGCTGTAATGTCAACCTGATTCTCAGACACAGCAGCATTTACTTTATCGGCTGTATTCTGATTAAGTAACTCCTTATCCCAGCACACCAGCTGGCAGCTTTCCATCCCCATGGATCTCAGCTCTTTAAATTTTTCATCTATAGCAGTATCTTGAAATATCTCTATTAAAGCTCCAACTCTCATATGTCACTCTCCTAATCTTTTTTAACAATTCAGCCTTTGACAGCTCCCGCCGTCACACCTCCAACAATATGTTTCTGCATAACAATAAAGAATACAATACTTGGAATCATAGACATAACAATTCCTGGTAATGCATGTTCCCAATCAGAAGTTTGTGCGGAAAACTGCATATAAAGCGCATTCTGGATGTTCATAGCTTTAGCATTACCTCCGATAATTAATTGATTTGTTATAATATCATTCCATGTAGATAATGTGTCAAGAACTATCACAGTAGTAAGAATCGGTTTCAGCAACGGTAATACAATACCAAAGTAAGTTCTGATTTTACCAGCACCGTCAATAGTAGCGCATTCTTCCAGTTCAATCGGTATATTCTTGACGAAACCATGAATCATATACACTGCTAACGGCATGCAAAGACCTATACTGACTAGTATGTATCCAATTCTAGTCCCTGTCAGACTTAGCTTTGCAACAAGTCTAGTCAATGTAATCATATAGGATTGAAAAGGAACCATCATAGGACTAATAATAATTGCAAAACAGATTGTTGATAGTTTACTCCTTGTCCTTGCAAGTTTATAAGCCGCCATAGGCGCTAAAAGTGCTACAATCAGCACCGTACAAATTGTATACAAAAAAGTATTCCCAATCAGTATCGGAAATTGAAATTTTGTCCACGTCTCCGCATACATATCAATGCTCCAGTTCTTTGGGAGAGCCAAAAAATGCTGCATCATGTCATTGTACGGTTTGAATGAATTGACAAAGATCAGCAGCAAGGGTAGCAGCCAGAAGATAGAAAATAGAAAGACAACAATAGAAAGGAGACTTACTTTTCTCTTTTTTCTCATTATGCCTCCACCTCCTTACCTTTCGTCACTTTAATCTGAATTACAGTGACAATCAGTACAAAGACCACAAATACCAGCGATTTTGCCGTAGCCATACCATACCTATTATTGACAAACGCTTCCTTATAGATATTATATGCTACAGAAATTGTAGAATTTGCAGGTCCCCCTTTTGTAAATACCATAATCACATCAAAAAGTTTGAATGCAAAGGTCAGTGATGTCAGCATACAAATAGAGATTGCAGGCATAATCAACGGAATTGTAATTTTCCTCATCACCTGGAATTTTTTTGCCCCATCTATTTTTGCAGCCTCAATCAATTCTTTGGGTACAGCAACGATACCGGCTATATAGTTCACCATATAGAAACCAAGATTCTGCCATACTGTCATGATAACAATGACATAAAAAGCAAGCTTTCCTGTCCCCAGCCAACTCCAGTTAAAGACCTCCCATCCAGTCATCTTATAAAGAGATTCAAACCCTGGACCCAATATAAATTTCCATATCAGACTGATGGCTGTCAGGCTGATAATATAAGGAACATAATAGAATGCACGTCCTACACTAGAACTCTTTGATTCCTTTGACATTACAAAAGCAACCACAAAAGATAATATATTGACAATAATTACATAAAAGATTGAAAATTTCAATGTAAAAGCAGCACTCTTCCAGAATAAAGAATCATTTTTAAAAATATTAACAAAATTCTGGAATCCTACAAATTTCATATCTCTACTGACTCCATTCCAGTCAAAGACGGAATAATAAAGATTCATTAGAAAGGGTATATCTGTCGAAAACATAACAAAGGCAACAGTAGGAAATACAAACAATCCAAAAATCAATATTTCTTTTAGTATCTTTTTATTTTTTTCTTTCACCCTTTAGATCCTCCTTCCATACATGGCCCTCTATTTTTTATTGTGTTACCCATGCATTCTGGAAGTCCTCTGTCACCTCTTCAGCCGTCATATCACCGCTCATATAAGCCTGGAGATCCGGCGCCACGGCATCGGTGTATCCATTTGGTTCAATTGTATGTATCCAGCCATTTGTCTTTCCATCGCTCACATAAGAAGCAGCATCATTTGCCAATGCTCCTTTTACTTCCACTGTAGTTTTTGTCGCGGGCACTGCACCCACACCTTCTGCCATCCATTTGATTCCTTCATCGGAAGTTAGGATATATTCCAAATATTCTTTTGCAAGATCTAGATTTTTTGAATCCTTATTCACAATATAAGTCCAGTTACAGGAAGATAACAATGTAGTATCCTCTCCCAATCAACTTCCAGCGGTTTATCAGGTCCATATTTGACAGCAAGATCTAACAGTCTGAAAACATTTTGGAAATTTTTCATATTCTTAAATTTTAAATCCCCACTATTGATTTTATTCACAACACCTTTTGCATCCAGGGACTTATCCATCATAAAATGGGTAGATAGCTGTGATAATACCCATGTGTCTTTTGCAGCCAGCGAAAATGCCGTTATTCCAGCATCATCTAATTTTTTACATACATCTTCCAGTTCATCCATTGTTACCGGAAGTTCTGTGATTCCTGCCTTTTCGAATAAATCCTTATTATAGATCAGACCCATATTCTCATAAGTCCAGGGAAGGGACATAATATTTCCATCTGAATCTTTTCCAGTTTCAAGGGCCACCTCATTAAATTTATCCAAGACATCTTTTTCATCAGACCAGTCATATGCATACTCATAATATTTCTGAGCCGCCGTTCCAGCTTCTACGTCAAATACATCCGGAACATCATCAGAATTCACTCGTGATTGAAGTAAAGTTGTTGAATCATTAGCTGCGTGCTGGACTTCAATTTTTACACTCGGATGAGATTCTTCAAATTTTTTTACCATTTCTGCATATTCATCCAATCCATAGGCATGAGCATCGAATACCTGTAATGTTACTTTTTTATCTCCATCGGATTTGTCAGAAGACTTCCCGTCTTTTGTATCCTTACTTTCGCCTCCACAGGCAGCTAAACTCGCTGCCAATGCTGCTGTCATTATAATTCCCAAAAGTTTCTTTCCTTTTCGCATTCTTATATCCTCCAAGTTTTATAGTGTACTGCCAGAAGTTTTGGCACTCCTGAAAACAATGGATTTCATCTATTACTTATATAATCTTTGGCTTTCTTAAGCTCTTTAATTCCTTGTCTTACAGACTTGATGCCTTCCTCCAGTGGAGCAATCTCAATCTCTTTTCCAGACTGCAGACATTGAATAAAATACTTAATTTCAGTATAATAAGGACCCAGATTTGATATATTGATTCCAGAAGAATCATCTTTTACATCATACTCACGGGTGAGTTTAGGATACTCTATTGTTCCATCTTTTTTATATACGGCCAGACAGTTTTCATTCTGACTATTGAAAACAATACTTGCATCGTCAAAACAAGCATGGAAGCTTGCTTCAAAAGGTACTGCCGTACTTGTATCCCAAATCCCCTCAGTAACAGCAAAAGTATCACCAAATTCATATGTTGTAAAAATCTGATTAACCAAACCACTAGAAAATGCTGTTGCCCTGACATCAAAGGAGTTTGGTTCGCCCAGCATATACCTTAGAAAATCCAAATCATGTACATGGAGATCTAGAACTACTGATCCACTTTTCTCTTCTTGATGAAACCAGTCCTCATATCCCCAGTCTGTGTCCCCGCTAATGCGCTGCATCGTAAGAGATTTCAATTTTCCATACTTTCCCGTATCATAACATTCCTTCAAATAACGATATTCACTAAAAAAACGGACTACTTGTCCTACCATAACCTGAACATGATTTCTCTTCTTTGCCTCTAGAATTTCCTCTGTTTCTTTTTCTGTCAGACATACCGGCTTTTCTACTAAAACATTTATGCCTTTGTCCATTGCTGCTACAGCATGTTTCGTATGTAGATAACTTGGAAGACATATGTGAACACTGCTGGGGCTTTCATGTTTCAGAAGATCCATCCCTGTTTTATATAATCTGGCCTTAGGCCATTGTTTTACAGCTTTATGTAAAAATTCAGGTCTACAATCCGCTAGAGATGTAACATCTACATCCATTCTAGATGACAATGCCTTCAATGAAAGATTATGTGTCGTCCCCATTCCTCCACATCCTATTAAACCTACCTCCATAGCCAAGAACCTCTTTTCATTACACTTTCATTTGTCAATTATACTCTACAACCTCCTATTGCTTACTCATTATATCTGTTTTTATCTTCCATAGCATGAATCATTTGTACTACAAATTCATGAACAGGAACTGACATGTTGCATCTTTTTGCTGCCCTTATAACAGAACCACTGATATTGTCCACCTCCGTCCTGCGGCCTTTTTGTATATCCATTTGAATAGAGGTGCATCCATCAGGAGACATTCTTGATGTTTTTCTCACTTCCTCCAAAATTTTATTATCATCAGCCTTTAGTCCAAGAGCCCTGGCCGTAGCTGCAGCTTCTTTTACTAAACTGACTGTCATAATCCATGCATATTCATTGGAGGCTATGTATCCCATATTTACCTGGAGCAATGCAGTCACGACGCTTAATGATACATTAGTAAATAATTTGTCCCAAATCAATTGTTGAATATTTGAGTGAATTGTAACGGAAAACCCACAAGTATCAAAATTTTCTTTTAATTTATTAAGGAAAAATCCTTTGTCTTCTGTAATCATACCGATATTTGTTTTTCCTACTCCTCCCCTCTTTATTTTTCCAAGTTCTAAAACCGAACCATTATCCTCCGTTGTTCCTATAATAATACGATTTTGCGGAACAAACTCCTCTAAAATATCCTCATGACCAGAACCATTCTGTAAAGTCATAAGATAAGTGTCCGGTCCAATGATGCCCAGGTTCTCTTCAATCGCCGTACGTGAAAAGATAGATTTTACAAAAAGAAGCACTAAATCCATTTTCTTCTTCATTTCTCTGGTAGATATGACAGCAGAAGGATGATAAATATTTTCATTACCATTTTCTTCTAGACAAATACCATTCTTATTAATATGTCTTACTAGATTTTCCGATGTATCTACCATAAATACTTCATTTTTTAATGAGAGATGACAGCCATAAATAGAGCCCATGGCACCTGCACCAATAACAGCAATTTTCATAATGTCCCCCTTTTCTATTATGAGAAATTCTTTATGCCTTCTATGGCATATGCTCGGATCGGGCAAGAATCTAATCCCTTAATTGGAATAGGCGCATATGACATAAAAAATATATCTGTAGAAAGTTCCTCTAAATTTTTTAAAACCTCCAGGAAAACTACATTTACCTCCATAAGCACATCATGAAAAGCACTTACATCTTCATTATTGCTCTCAATAGAAACGCCATCACCGAAACCAACACATTTTACTTTTTTTCTCCTTAACCACTCCGCCGTTTCACGACAGATGAAAAGGCGCTTATCTTCCGCAGTATTGGTAGCCGAAGTAAAAGGAGGTGTCTTGAATGGGGAATCTAAAATCACTATATCCCCTTCCCGAATTCTCTCTCCGCAGGATTTTTCTAGATCCGAAGACATAATTTTATCATTTGGATTCATATGAGTAATATTCACGTAAATAGCACGCCCCATAAATGTACTGATAGGAAGTCCCTGTACATCTGTCCACCTATCATTATGGTGGTATGGGCACTCTACATGTGTTCCCAGATGACTAGTCAAATCCATAATAGTATGAAAATCAGGTATTGGGCCCCCTGTATTGTATCGAAACAAGTGACATCTTCTTGTTTCTGTTTCGGGATCCAATTGTTTTGTCAGATCAATAACTCTTAAACCATTTTCTAATTCATAAACGCTCATTTTACCTTGCCTCCTCTTTCACCTAAAAGTCCACAACCATTCTAATTTATATAGTTACTTTAATTACTATCTTTGTATACCATACAGGCATCTCCAGAAACTAACGGGAGATTCATTTGCTAGACACATCAGTAATATTAAGATTTCCATCAGCAATCGCCTTAATTTGATTCCATACATTTTCGTTGACAGTTATCCCATCGCTCATACTCTTTTTTCTAGTATTCATAGTTCTCTCACCGGGACAATAAACATGCCCTTCTTCTTTATCCGGATGAGTACTGTCCGCTGCATTTACTCTGGCATTTAAGAGGCTCTGAATCTCCTCTTTTGAGCCAAAAAGATAAGGATCATAAGCAATAAATATCTGACAACAGCCAGTGCAGCTTCCACTATTCGCATTATCTATATCTATTCCACTATTTCCATTCGCCATGAGAGCAGCTGCCATATCAAGGACTATTGCCATTCCACTTCCTTTCCAATAGCCCATGGGCAGAATTCGCATGCTATCCTCAATTGCTCCTGGATCATCAGTTAGATCTCCGTCTTTATCAAATCCGCCAGGAAATGGCAGCGTCTTTCCCGCCAACCGATAAGTGCCTAATTTTCCATATGCATACTGACTCATAGCCATATCAAGAACAATAGGTCCTTCTTCTCTGGGAATAGCAATACAGAACGGATTATTTCCAACACCTGGCTCATCACTTCCCCATAAGGGCATACAACTTTCTGTGTTTATCCAACTAATACCCATAAATCCCTTCTCTGCCATATGCCATGCATATGTACCACCCCTCATCCAATGTGTAGTATTTTTTAAAGTAACACAGCCTATCCCATGCTCTTTAGCCAATTCCATAGCCCTATCCGAGCAAAATAAGGCATTTGTAATACCGATACCCAGATGTCCATCGTAATTCTCCACAGCACCTTTTGCACATTTAAGCTCTGGATTTCCAGAAACATTTACCCAGCCCTTCTGCACATAATCAACAAAACGTGGAATTCTATTTAGTCCATGGCTTTCTACTCCATCTGCACTTGACTGAATGTGAATATCAGCACATACTTCTGCCTGTCGAGGAGATAAACCACTGTTTAATAATGCTTTCTCTACTGTTTTTTTTGCTTCATCATACATTATATTCAAACTCATATATACTTTTATTCCTTTCATAAAAAATATTATTTATACAGCATATGGAACCGGAATTCGATTCGCGCGCTTCATCATTTCTTCATATATCCCACTTGCCTCTTCCGGCGAATAGCAGTAGACTAAAAACATATTCATAACATAGGGCGAATATGGAATACAGGAAAGTTCCTGTGCAAACGCCATTGCCGCAATTTCACTTAACGTAATGACCCTGGAATCATTATGAATAAACCCCAGCTTCCATAATCGAATCTTTTCCGTCTGCGTAAAGATCTCATTCTTATGAGTATCCTCAATGTTATGGTATAATTCATGAGCTAATAAAAGGTATCTAATATTAAGATTTTCCGTTAAAATTTCTCTGACTTCTGGCTGTTTTAAATACACATTAGCTTTTTGTACAGCGTCCATATATATGCATATCTGATTGGGAGCCCGATATTCTGCAAAAAGAACACGATCCGTTCTATCAGGCGTTTCCGGATAGGAAACGTTCATCTTCATAAACTTCGCCAGCTCTACTGGATCTTTAGTATTATATTTTTCATAGATTTTCCTTGCATATTTCTGACCACACGCAATGCTTTTTTTCATCCAGTTTTTTCTCTGACTATCCGAAAATTTATTATTTAAAGGCTCTCTCGCGAACGCATAACTATGCCATTCCATGGGAGGTATCTCAACCAAATCTTTCAGCATATAGTTCAAAGGATGTACTGTGAAGTGAGGACGTTCATAAGCGTTATAATTCTGTTTTCCAAACATTTCTTCTGAAATGTAACGCAATGATTTTTTTAAAGACTCCTTAAACATATCCATTAAATTTCCTTTACAACAGCTATTACCATAACCTCTTCATCCGGATCTCTATCTCCTAAATCCAAATCCATCAGGAGTAAAATCTGATCCAGATCTACAGCACTGTAATCGTCTACTCTTGGCCCCACGCATAGAAAGAAATCTGGCCTTAAAACTATATCCGTCTTAAAAACGGCAATTTCTTTCCACATCTTCTTTACTACTTCGTTATATTCTTTTACTTTACATTTTACAACAACACCATCTGAGCACTGAACTTTGATAAAACCCTTTTTATCTACAATTCTTAAAGGAGTTTTCTTGTCCCTATGCCCCTCATACACGTAAAACTTATCAGTTTTTTCCTTAAGATGTGCATCATGAACTTTTGGTCCAAAATCTTCTACGGCCAATTCATAAGCTTCTTTTTCATCACATTCTTTCAGAAGATCAGTCGTTTTTACTTCTGATGACCCTGTTGCAATAGCTGTTACCTTCCCTGTCTGACTGTCAATTTCAATATGAACTTCAACGGTATCAGGATCCGCACCAGAACTGACAGCCTGATCAGCAGCTTCTTTCTTAAGTTCCTTAATCTGTTCCTGATTTGGATTAGGAATAATACGTTCTACAACATCACGAACCATAGAAAGCGCTACGCCAATGGATGAAATGACTTCTGCATTTTCCGGAATACTATATTGCAATCCCATTTTCTTTGCACAATATGGAACTAAAGAAGCAGCTCCACCGCCACAGCCAATCAGTTTTATACTATCATGATCTAACTGATACTTCTCAGCTAGGGCTGTAATACAGGAATTAACTTTTTCAAAGTCTTTGTCCAAAATTTGAGTTGCGAATTCTTCCACAGTAATATCTAATTTATCAGCAACAGGCTGCATGGCCTTACGTGCTGAATTTGCATTGCCATAAGCAAAGTATTTTTTATCTACTAGTCCAAGAACATTGGCTGCGCACGTATTTGTAAAACAAATTCTTTTCCCGTTCTTTAGACGAATAGTTACATAATCATCTGGATCCCCCTCTTTAGGACTGATTAATTCAATTTTAGGATCAACAATTTCGTTTTCGGGTGTAAAACAGGCATACTCACAACCAGCGATGTGAGCAGATCGAGGACCTACATCAATTACTGAGTTATTATTAATGCGAACCATAGAACCACCTGCACAACCAAGTATTCGTACATCCAGGGAATTAATATAAGTATCATGTCCTCCGATTTTCGCATAATCCACTCCGGGACGTCCATTCTTTATAACTCCAATATTAGTTGTAGTTCCACCAACCTCAAAATAAATAGCATTAGAAGCGCGCAGATACATAAGAGACCCCATAACTGAAGCCGCCGGACCAGATAAAGCTGTCAGTATTGGACGTTTTCTCATTTCATTAATTTCCATAACGCCACCATCACCACGCATAATCATCAATGGCACATGAACTCCTGCTGCATTCACAGAATCTTCTGTTGCATTAGCAGTACTCATCATCTTGGGAAGAATTGATGCATTAATTACAGCCGTTTTAGTACGGCGTGTTAAACCATAGAGTTTTGTGATATCAGAGGCCATGGTAGCAGGCACCTCTTTCTTCTTTACACAATCATGGATTTTCTGTTCTTCACTTATATTATCGACACCAAATGCCATAGAAGCTACAATAACCTCAGCTCCCTGATCTAATAGTTTTTCAACATTCTCGCTAATTTCTGATTCACATAATGTTTTCTTCTTTATGTATGTATTATAAACTTTTATTTTACGATCAACTTTTTCATCTAGAACAATATCTTTAATGTTTAACTGCCTCTTAGCTAGTAGTCCTTCTAGTCCGCCTCCCGCAACACCGACTACACCTACATCGGCCACATCCCCTTCTATGAATGCATTAGTTGCCTGTGTCGTAGAATGTGCTACAAACACTACATCTTCTGCCGCTATATTATTTTCGCGCATACAATTTTTAAAACTTTGTACCACGCCTGCAGCTACACCATCTTTGTCATCATGAGTAGTTTTCACCTCATTTTTTCCGATAATTTCATGTGTCTGGTTATCCATAGCTACACATTTTGTGTATGTACCGCCGACATCTATTCCCATACGTACCGCTCTATGTATAATTTTTTCCATTGCTTACTTACATCCTTTCTTAAAATAAAATCATTTCATAAACCACGCTGCTCCCAGTCCTCCTAAAAGGACAAAAGTCAATATGTACTGGAGAATTCCAGTCACATAAGCATTAGGAATAGAAAGCTTTAGAAAATCTTTTGATCCTACTTTGGTATAAGCAAGACCCCAGGCTACCCAGGATTGAGTAATACAGCTCCCAATATTTACTGTAATAGTTGGTATAGCAAAAACTGCATAAAGAAATGGTATTGAAAAAGATCCGACATTTGATAGAACACCAAGAGTGGCAGCCCCACATCCAACTAATGTCATGGGCCCGCGGAACAATCCCATGCAAAGCAATAGAGCGAAAACAATGCATATAACCAATTCACTCTTTGGCATAAAACGTCCTAAAATAACCCTGAAATAAGGGGATGCATAAGTTGCGGCCTGATTAAACATTGGCAAAGTAAGAAGAAAACCTATAAGTGGTGCGGTATCAACAACACCATCATAATATAATTTATTAACCAGCTGGCAGCTTTCCTTAAAAGATCCTTTCAACTTACCGCAAAGGAGCAGTGCCAAGAAACCGGCAATTACAAAACCTCCTATAACTGAAAAATCCAGCCATATTTTGAGCACAACCGGAACAATCGGAAGAATCAATGTGTATAAAGGTGCATCTTTTTGCTCTTGTACCCCTGTTGTCTGAGCTGCCCAGGCATGTACGCTTTTTGAGCGTTTTAAATAAAAGGCTGTAAGAATTGTGGTTACCACCAGCATTATTATAAAAGCTCCATATCCCCAATGAGACGCATACCAGCCTAGATTAAATTCAGGCATTTCACCTGGTTTAATAAAAAAAGCACGATATTGTGCAAAATTAACAGGATTCAAAAAAATGCCAGCAGCTACAGATCCCATAAAGGAAAATAAAGCTATAGGTTTTGGAATACCTAATGACATAAGAATAGGAAGCACAATAACACCGATTGCAATTACAGGACCAGCTCCAGTCATTGCAGTAAATATAAGCGCTGTCACAACATTAATTAACGCGACTGTTACAAATGGTTTGTCTCCTCCTAATTCTACAGTTTTTCGAATCAGGGTTGAAGCAATTCCTGTTTCCATAAGCACTCTTCCAAACCATGCACCCCAACAGACATTAACCAGTGTTGTTCCCCATCCTTCTGGTCCTAATTGAAAAATATTATTAATAGTTTCAACAACTGATTTATTCTTTCCAAACTGAAGTACTGGATTACCGGCTAAAAATTCAGCACTAGTAAAGGGACTCCCGCCTAGAGAAAGAACAGTCCACAGAACACTGATCATTAAAAAACCAATCATTAAATTATGACCCTTAATACAATACCATGCTAAACCAAAGAACGAAATCAATAAAAGTATCCCAATTACATACTCCATAGCAGCCTCCTAATTTTTATTTCTAACCCTATGTGCTCTTTTTGTTTTCCAACTTTTAAAAATCATCTGGAACATGTGAACAAAGAAAATCCTTAAATACTTCTATATTGATTATCAACCGAAAGTTAAAACTATCTTTCGGATTGATGGATCTTTTGTATCTATAAAATCAAAAGCTTTTTGTGCTTCCACAAACGGATATGTATGTGATACACTGCCATTTAAATCTAATTTTCCCTGTTTAATCAACTCTATGGCATCCCCAAATTTTTTATTCTGAAGACGTGAACCACGCACATCCAATTCTTTCGATGTGATCAAAAACTGATTAATTTCTGTTGGCGCAGTAGAAAATCCCATGGTCATCACACGGCCGGCATTTCCTGTAACTTTAAGCAAAGTTAATAGAGAATTCTTTATACAAGCAGCATCAATAGATATCGTAACACCATAACCATCTGTCAAATCCTTAATGCGACTTTCCAAGTCTTCTGTTAAAGAATTGATTGTATAATCAGCCCATTTCTTCTTTGCTTCTTCAAGTTTCTGGTCTACAATATCGGCAACAATTATTTTGCATCCCCTAAGACTTGCAATCTTCAATATACTACTTCCCAGAGATCCGCATCCATATATTAATAATGTATCTTCTTTTGATAGCTGTGCTCGAGAACAACATTGAATAGCAATGGTTGTAGGCTCGATCATAACTGCATCTTCATCGGATAAGGATTCCGGAAGAACATAGCAGGCCGTCTCTGGAATAGCCATATACTCGCGATATCCTCCGTCAATATGGACTCCTCTCACCTCTAAGTTTCCACATACATTTCCTCTACCTATGCGGCATGCATAACAATGTCCACAACTTTTAACCTGGTCCACAATGACTCTATCTCCCGGTTTTACTCTGGTAACTCCTTTCCCCACTTCTTCAACTTTCCCTACCATTTCATGACCAATTACTCGTGGATAAGTTGCCGCAGCATTTGTTCCGTGGTAAATTCCTACATCTGATCCACAGATACCCACTGCTTTCATTTTTATCAGGACATTATCCTCCGTTGTGATTATGGGCTTTTCCATATCAATAACTCTCAGCATCTCTGGTTTCTCAATTTGGATTGCTTTCATGTTTCTTATCCTTCCTTTCTGCTATGCAATCATCTCCCAAACCATAATTATTCTTCTAAAATAATTGCACAACACGCAAATATTCTGAGTTATTTTTTGTTTTGTAATATATGTATATAATTTGATTGATAACTAAACGTTACTGTTTTTTATGCTATAAATATACTAATATATTACCGATATAAACGAATATAGCACATTCTATTTGCAGTGTCAACAAGAACTATATAAAATATGTACATAATTTTCCACAAGATCATTATTAACTTTTGGCATCAATCAATTATAATTTTAAATTTGAAGTTTTTGAATATTTACTTTAAATTGATAATAAAAATCAGCAAAAATTGTTGCATATATTGGCATTTGACAAACCAAAAAGAAACCATTAAGATTTACCTCGTACATGAAACATCTATACTATGTTTATATAAGGAGCTTTATATGATCAATGATGCCAGGCAAAAGAGAGAAAGTGCGAAAGAATATGCATACCGGGTTCTAAGGGAAAAGATTATTTCCTTGGAGTTGAAGCCGGGAACTCCGCTAAACGATATGGAATTTGCGCAAATGATTGGAGTCAGCCGCACACCGGTAAGAGAGGCTATTATTAAGCTGAATGAGGAAGCAGAAATTATTGACATTTTTCCACAAAGAGGAATGCGTATATCTCTAATTGATACTGATATGGTACAAGAAGCACAGTTCTTACGTTTAACACTGGAAAAAGCTATAGTAGAATTAGCTTGCGACATGGCAAGTGAAACAGATTTTAGATGGTTTGATGAAAATATTGCTTTACAAAAGCTTTACTTAAAAAATAACGATCTAAGCAAATTATTAACACAAGATAATGAATTGCACAAGAAATTATTTACTATCTGTCGAAAAAAAATGGTCTACCATGTAAGTCAGGGATTATCCATTCATTATGATAGAGTTAGAAATCTAGAAGCCGGTACCGCCATTCATGATGCTGAAACAATTAAGGATCATCAAAATATAATTCAAGCGATTAAAGACAAAGACAAGAAACAAGCCAGCCGTATTATGGAGCTGCATTTAAACAGATGGCTTTTAAATGAGCAGACACTGAAAAATGAATATACACAATATTTCAAGAAATAATTTTTATCTATCCGGAAGTCTTGCTCAAACAAAATTGACCCCCCTGGTCTAACAGACAAAAGCCGGAAAAGCTGATAGCTCCTCCGGCTAGATTCCAGATATTATAAAACCTTCATTTCTGCATAATGTGTATGGCAAAACCGCCATACTCCCCTTCCAGATAAATATTTTTCAACTTACCGTCATCGGTATAAGCAGCCGTATCCATGTTGAAGGAAAAACCTTTCTCCTTCAATTCTTCTACAGAACCATCGAGATCTTTTGTCCGCATGGCAATATGCCCGTTTGTCCCAAGATAGGGAGACTTCATACACTCGAAGTATGGTCCGGCAAATTCCGATTTATTTCCATGACGGGGTTCTAAATGAAACATGTTACAGAGAAGTTTAGCAAGGCCTGTCGCCTCCTCAGCATTCGTTGTATTAATACCTATGTGCTCCAGTTCAAAATTATTTTCCATAATCATCACCTCAATAATACAAATATACATTCAAGAATTGCATGACAAAACATACTTTTGCAATTCATAATCTCAGTTACATTGGAAACATCAGCAGTGCTCCCCCGGTCAGCGCCAGCAGGCGGATAAAATACTGCGGTATCGTAAACTTCCAAAACTCTGACATCTTATATTTTCCAAGTCCCAGGATCATGGCGGGCATTCCATCGATCGGAAGGAAATGTCCGTTCCACCCGGAGATTACGATTGCAACTGCAGCCGCCATAGGATTCAGACCCAGGTTTAAACAAGTAGAGATGGCAAGTGGTGCGAACACATAGACCGTGCCGATCGTAGATCCGGTAAGTGTGGCCAGAAGACTCGTCAAAATGCAGAATATAAATACCAGCAGGAAGGGATTAATATCTCCACTGAGATGACTGGCAACCGTCTTTCCGATCAGATTGGTTAATCCTGTACTGCCCAGTGCATCAGCGATTCCTATCACGCCGGCTGACATCAGAATAATCGGAGAACAGATTGCATCTCGGATCTCATCGAAACTTAAGACACCGATAACAAGGAGAACTGCAATCGTCAGCCCGGGAATCACATAGCCGGCATCACCGATTCTGCTCTGTAATATCATGCCAATTACAGCTACGATAAAGAGCACATAAGTTGTATTCTCTTTCCATTTAGGAAACCGGGCTGTCTCCGAAATCTGGGAATCGGCATCTGAGGTATTCTCAGCGATCGGATGATCCGGGAGGAACTTATATTGGATCAGGCAGTTTAACAGAAATCCCATGGAAAGTATAAAATTCACGATAGAGAATTTAAAGGTAGATACCTCCGCCGCTATACCGGCACTCTTAAGAACCGCAAGAACAATACCATATTGCAGTGCTACATTTAACGGAATCAGCGGATGGTTTGAGGCGAATCCGGCCGTCATCACTACTTTGGAAGGCGGTAATTTCTTGTTATACGGTAAATTAGAGATCAATCCGATGGTCAGTACATAATACGCAGTTGATCCGGTACCGAACAGGCTGCAGGCCAGCATAACGATCAGGATAATCAGCACATATGCCTTAAATCCACCCTTACTGGCCATATTGTACAGTGCCTTTTTAAATGCGGTCATAAAACTGGTCTTCTGCAATGCCGCGATAATTGCCATAAATGACGCAAGCATGACAATCGTGGGATCCGAGAATCCACCAAACGCACCTTTAATGTCGGTCACACCGCAGATAACAAGAAGCAGACAGGCCAGAAGCGGCGGTGCACCAAATGGCAGTTTATCGATCATAATCAGAATAATCATGAATACGGTTATTGCCATCGTGATAATCATTGGAACAGTCATTCTTTCATTCCTCCTGTTGCCTTGTGCCCATTTGCCATGCGAATGGCATAGTCAAGGGCATTAATCAGACTTGTCTCATTGCTTGTTCCCTTTCCGGCAAGCGCAAAGCCTGTGCCATGGTCTACACTGGTACGGATAATCGGAAGACCAAGGGTTATATTCACCCCCTCCACTGCTTTCCATGCATGTTTCTCACGATCGTAGACAAACCCAAGTGTTTTCAGGGGAATATGACCCTGATCATGATACATGCAGACAACGATGTCATACCATCCTCCCAGTGCCTCGGAAAAGACGGTATCCGGCGGAACCGGGCCAATGGCGTTGATCCCTTCGGCAATCGCCGTGTCAATGGCAGGTTTAATCTCTTCAATCTCTTCCGTACCAAACAATCCATTCTCTCCACAATGTGGATTCAGACCGGAAACGCCGACTTTCGGATTCTTAATCCCCATATCCTTACATGCCTGGTCAGCGATCCTGATGACATCCAGAACACGGTCTTTCCTGACACGATCACAGGCT
>ENA-UOOI01001327-UOOI01001327.1-fermentation-metagenome-genome-assembly--contig:-NODE-1327-length-26431-cov-6.272520_pt1 | contig 26431 bp, 26 predicted proteins | sample MGYA00245779_ERZ724027 | MGnify/ENA primary metagenome ERZ724027 (study PRJEB28704, sample SAMN03018318) | fermentation metagenome | biome: anthropogenic terrestrial biome; feature: soil; material...
CACCGCCGCCTCAAAAGAATCCACAACCCTTATGGAAATGACAGCGTCCAGATACTCCGTCCCCCAATCCTCTTCCTCTGCTGCTGTAATATCTTCACTGAATGTACAGGCCTTTTCGTCTCCTCGTATTTCTACCTGGTGGAGCTTTAAACGATTGACAATCATAGGAATCACCTGACGGGCCACACTCTCATGTATGACAAGAGATTCGCATGCATTACACACACCCATTCTCTGACTCTTGGCATTTTCAATGATATCCACTGCCATATTCAGGTCCGCCCATTCATCCACATATATATGACAATTTCCAGTTCCGGTTTCAATTACCGGCACAGTACTATTCTCAACTACACTGGAAATCAGCCCGGCACCGCCTCTTGGTATCAGTACATCAATATAATTATGCAGCTTCATCATTTCATACACTGTCCCCCTGTCCGTATCCTCTACAAGAAGAATCAGGTCCTGGGACAGCTTTTCCTTGCGCAGACCTTCTTTCACTGCATGTACAATTGCTTTATTGGAATTGATTGCATCACCCCCGCCCCGGAGTATCACCGCATTTCCTGTTTTAAAGCACAGCCCAAATGCATCCGCTGTTACATTCGGTCTTGACTCATATATGACCCCCACTACGCCTATAGGTACTCTTCGTTTTCCTATTCTCAGCCCGTTTGGTCTGTTCTTCATAGAAAGAACTTCTCCCACCGGGTCATCCAAAACAGCTATCTCCTTAAGTCCCTTTGCCATATCCTGAATTCTCTGTTTGGTCAACCGCAAGCGGTCCAGCAGAGCGCTCTTCATCCCGTTTTCTTCTGCAGCCTGTATATCCTTCTCATTTTCCAGTAAAATAGTGTTCGTGTTCTGACACAGTTCTTCTGCGACAGATAACAGCCCCCTGTTTTTTTCCTCTGTCGTAAAAGTCACCGCTTCTCTTGATGCCGCCTTTGCCCGGCTACCTAACGTTTCCATATAACTGACCATGACATCCTCCTATCGTTTGAATTGATGTTTTCATTGTTTCCTGGCCTGCGGATAAAAATAAGGTTCCTATCTTCTTGCCTGCCATTATATCATTAATAGAATAAATGTTTTTTCCATTGGCAATCACCATATCTACGCCTGAAGCGGTGGCAATCTTTGCCGCTGCTATTTTCGTTGTCATGCCCCCGGTTCCCATGTCACCGAAGGCTCCTTTTGCCATCTTTTCCAGTTGTCCATCAATACCGGCGACTGTGTGAATAAATCTTGCATTCGGATTCTGCCTTGGGTCATCAGTGTAAAGGCCCTCAATATCAGACATCAGAATCAGCAGGTCTGCATTTACCAGTTCTGCCACATAAGCCGCCAGCGTATCATTATCTCCAAAGTTTCCATATAGCATTTCATCTGCAGATATGGCATCATTTTCGTTCACAATGGGAATCACTTTCATACGGATTAGCTCATCAAAGGTCTGCCTAGCCTTTTTCCTGCACTCGTCGTTTGTAACAGATTCCCTGGTAAGAAGTACCTGTGCAGTCAGCTGTCCGTATTCGTTAAATAATTTTTCATAGGTCATCATAAGCCTTCCCTGACCAACTGCCGCACATGCCTGCTTTGCGGCTATAGTTCCAGGCTTTTGTTCCAGTCCAAGTACATTCCGGCCAATTCCCACTGCTCCGGATGAAACAACAATGACCTCTCTGCCTTTATTCTGAAGATTAGTCAGTATCCTGACAAATTTCTCTAGCTTCTCTAAATTAATATTTCCTGTTTCTTCATGCGTAATCGTAGTTGTCCCTACTTTTATAACAATTCTCTTCTTATTTTCCAGAATCCCTTTTCTTTTCATAGTATGCAGCCTTCTTTCAATTTAATCTCTCTCATCTGCCAAATCGTTCTGTGGGAGGTCTGCACACCCGCGTAAAAAAAAGGATAGAAGTATATTGCCATACTTCCACCCTTTGAAACCTATCCTTATCAAACGTTTGGCACAACGATATCCTCTTTACTGTCAATATTAATTTTTGTACTATGCGCATACCCCAAAGGGACTCGGGACGCACGGCACAAAAATAACACTGTCAGCAAGTGGCAGAGTATGATTAAAATGATTCATGATTTCGAGACTGTTATACTGTGCTCTCATTACTACAACTCCAATCATTCATGTGTGTCTTATAGTTTCTTCCATTTCATTTCATTTTACACATATTTTATAGTTTGTCAAGAAATTTTCGTAACTATTTAGGAGGGCAGAAATGTTCACGAACGGCCCTGTGCAATCGAACTTGCCCTCCTGAACTATTATAATCCGCTCCTGCTTTCTATAAAGCTGCTTTCCGGTATATCTGATAAACATCTTCCTGAGCCAAAGTTTTCACGCATCCAATTGTTCTTTGACCCCAGAAAGTGCACTTTTCTGCCATTTCCCTCATCTGTTCCTCTGTCGGTTTTATCCCCAGCTGACCCAGGGATATAGGCATATTTACGGAGCGGAAAAATCCTTCCATGGCTTCAATTCCTTTTAAAGCTTTTTCCATATCACTGCCTGTCCCCGACACCCCCAACACTCTCACTGCCAATCTGGCAAAACGCTCTGTTCCTTCAGAAACTACATATCTCGCCCAACTCCCCCACACAGCTGCCAGGCCTGCGCCGTGGGCCACATCAAACATACCGCCAAGTTCATGCTCTATCTGGTGGGTAGCCCAGTCTCCCCCGTCTGTGCCGCATCCGGTCAGGCCGTTATGGGAAAGGCTTCCTGCCCACATTACCTCTGCCCTCGCATTATAGTTCTCAGGGTGATGCAAAAGGATCTTCGCATTTTTCATTACGGTGCAAAGCAGGTGTTCACTTATTCCATCTGTCAGCTCCATATTATCCGCACGGTTTAAGTACCGCTCTATTGTATGCATCATGATATCCACACAGCCGCTCATAGTCTGATATTCCGGCAATGTCATAGTTAATTCCGGATTCATGACGGCAAATCTGGGGCGGGCAAGATCACTGTTGCACCCTCTTTTTATTCCGCCTTCTTCTTTCGTAATAACAGAAGAATTACTCATCTCAGAGCCGGCTGCAGCAATGGTCAGAACTACCCCTATGGGCAGGCACGCCTTTGGGCTCCCTTTTTTCTCATAGAAATCCCACACGTCTCCGGGATTTGTCACCCCATATCCTATTGCTTTTGCAGAGTCAATCACACTTCCGCCGCCGACAGCCAGAATAAAATCGACACCTTCTTTTTTACACAATTCTATCCCCTTGTAGACAAGGGATAGGTGAGGGTTTGGCACAACACCGCCCAATGTAATATATGCAATTCCTGCTTCCTCCAAAGACTTGCATATTCTTTCAAGAAGCCCTGATTTCTTAACACTTCCGCTTCCGTAATGAACCATAACCTTTTTACAGCCATATTCCTGAATTAATGTCCCCGTCTGTAATTCTGTCTTCTTTCCAAAGACCACTTTTGTTGGTGTAAAATACTGAAAATTTTCCATATCATATTCTTCCTTTCTCAATCATTTGAAATGTCTTCTGCAAGTTTCTGTGCATTTACTTCCTCTGTAGCCCAGCTGGTGCAAAAACGCACGGCACTGTGAGATTCGTCTATCCTTTTTTCATAAGAAAATGTATACTTTTCCCGAAGACTGTCCAGCTTATCATCAGGCATGATTGTGAAAATCTGGTTCGTCGTATTTTCAATCAGGAAAGGATATCCGCTCTCCCTGCATGCTTTGCGGATTATATCTGCCATCACATTTGCCCGCTTCCCAAGCTCAAAATAGAGCTCATTCTCCAACAGTGCAAGAAATTGTATGCCGAGCAGTCTTCCCTTCGCCAGCATCCCGCCTTTCTGCTTTATAATATAGCGAAAATCTTCCTGGAGCGCCGGATTTGAAATCACCACAGCTTCACCGAATAAAGCTCCGGCTTTTGTACCGCCAATGTAAAACACATCACACAATTCGGCTATTGTCTTCAAATCCAAATCATTTCCCTTAGCAGCCAGTCCATATCCAAGCCGCGCCCCATCCATAAACAAATACAAACCATTCTTTTTGCAGACTGCAGACAATTCTTCCAGTTCAGCCTTGCTGTAAATTGTCCCCAGCTCTGTGGGATTGGATATGTACACCATCTTAGGCTGTACAGTGTGCTCCATGCTTTCATCCTCCACATGAATGCGATAAACTTCCTCCACCTGCCGGGCCGAAATTTTCCCATTCTCCGAAGGAACTGTCAGCACCTTGTGCCCACAGGCCTCAATGGCACCTGTTTCATGCACATTAATATGTCCCGATTCAGCCGCCAGCACCCCCTGATGGGGCCGCAGCGCAGCGGCAATCACCGTCAGATTAACCTGTGTCCCGCCAACCAGAAAGTGCACTCCCAGCCTGTCATTTCCGCATAGTCCCCGGATAACCCCACGTGCCCGTTCACAATAAATATCTTCTCCATAACCGGACGTCTGCTCCATATTCGTCTCACAGAGCCTGCCCAGCACCTCGGGATGAGCCCCCTCATTATAGTCACAATTAAAATAAATCATAGCCAAACTCCTTATCTCTTAATAATAAAGTTATTATACTACGGATGTAGAAAAAGAAAAAGGGGACTGTCCCTTTTGCGCACCGTTTTCAGAATATTCTGTACTCTTTTTCACATCAATTTTGCATATTAGGTATGGTTATATGCATGTATCCTTAGTTTTTATGTATAAACCCATATTTTTATCTTTTATTATTGCATATTTATAAATTATGGTGTATAGTATGTGGTAGCTTATATAGCTCCATGTAAGGTGAAACGTAACAACATAGAATGAATATATTTAGGAGGCAAATGAAATGGGTAAAGAAAAAGTAGTATTGGCATATTCCGGAGGACTTGACACTACCGCAATCATCCCGTGGTTAAAGGAGAACTTTGACTATGAAGTTATCTGCTGCTGTATCGACTGCGGGCAGGGAGAAGAACTTGACGGACTGGAAGAAAGAGCAAAATTATCAGGTGCTTCTAAATTATACATAGAAAACATCATTGATGAATTCTGCGATGAATATATTGTGCCATGTGTGAAAGCAGGGGCTGTCTATGAAAACAAATACTTACTCGGTACTTCTATGGCACGTCCCGTGATTGCTAAAAAGCTGGTTGAGATTGCACGTAAAGAAGGGGCTGCTGCTATCTGCCATGGTGCAACAGGAAAAGGAAACGACCAGATACGTTTCGAGCTTGGAATCAAAGCGCTGGCACCGGATATCAAAATCATTGCTCCCTGGAGAATGACAGATGTATGGACTATGCAGTCCCGTGAAGATGAAATCGAATACTGCCGCCAGCATGGAATTGACCTTCCTTTTGATGCGAAACACAGCTACAGCCGTGACCGTAACTTATGGCACATCAGCCACGAGGGCCTGGAACTGGAAGACCCGGCAAATGAGCCAAACTATGATGATTTGTTAGTACTGGGCGTTTCTCCCGAAAAAGCACCGGATGAAGGAGAATATGTCACCATGACATTTGAAGCCGGAGTTCCAAAGAGCCTAAATGGAAAAGAAATGAAAGTTTCAGAAATTATCACAGAGCTGAATGCTCTTGGCGGAAAACATGGCATCGGTATTATAGATATTGTAGAAAACCGCGTTGTCGGCATGAAGTCCCGGGGCGTATATGAAACACCGGGCGGAACCATTCTGATGGAAGCTCATGATCAGCTGGAAGAACTGGTTCTGGACCGTGCCACTTATGATGTAAAAAAAGATATGGGCAACAAGTTTGCTCAGATTGTCTACGAAGGAAAATGGTTTACACCACTGCGTGAAGCAATCCAGGCCTTTGTGGACGTTACACAACAATATGTGACCGGTGAAGTAAAATTCAAGCTATATAAAGGAAATATTATTAAAGCAGGAACAACTTCTCCATACTCTTTATACAGCGAATCACTGGCAAGCTTCACCACAGGTGAATTGTATGACCATCATGATGCAGAAGGATTCATTAATCTGTTCGGACTGCCGCTTAAAGTACGTGCTATGAAAATGCAGGAGCTATAAAATTATAATATATTGATACCAGGGTCAAAAGGTCATGCGTTTCATACTTGCATGAAAAAGCATGACTTTGGGACCCGCACATCATATATCTATTTTCATCAATTTTTTTAAGGAGGAGTCTGAGATGTCTAATTATCGTATATTTGCCGGTTTTACATCAGGCGTTAACCCGCCCCCGTATGCTGAGTGTTAAGTACATTCTGGTGTATTGTACGCTTAGTAATATATAAAAGGTAATACATTTTACTTGTACTTAACATTCAAACTTCGATAACTACTGCTAAATTAAACAATACTGAAAAAGAACAGGAGATTGATATGTTTTATATAAGTAATATTTTTAGTACGCCTCCGGCGCAATTTACAACCGACTTGCAAAAAGAAGTATACAAGGTGTTAGGTCAGCTTAAAATACCTTTTGAAAGAGTGAAAACGGACGAAGCAATTTCAATGGAGGACTGTATTCTGATTAATGAAAAGCTGAATATGGAAATGGTGAAAACTTTATTTCTGTGCAATAAAAAGAAGACCTTGTTTTATCTTTTTATTACAACAGGGGAAAAAGCTTTCAATACAAAAAAGTTCTGTGAGGCTTTGGATATTTCCCGGGTATCATTTGCTCCGCAGGAGCTGTTTGAAGAAATTCTGGGAACAAAAATCGGAGCTGCGACTGTCTTTTCCACACTCACTGACTGGGAGAAAACAATACAGGTGATTTTCGACCGAGATGTTGTGGAGAATAAATATTACGGATGCAGTGACGGAACAACAACCGGATACATGAAGGTAAAAACAGATGATATACTCAATGTTTTATTGCCGCACTCAAAGCACACCTATAAAATCATCAATTTATAAAGTACTCCGTAATCAGGAGCTTTAATGTAAAGAAATGCCGCCAAGCATCTGCAGTTCAGTTGCTTGGCGGCATTTTTATTTACGCGGGCCTCGCCAGCTATCCTTCCTCCCGGTCATTTGTCAATTTCAGCTTGTCCAATGTAAAGAACATGAGTCCCATCAGCATTCCCACTACACAGGCGAGAACCATGCCTGAAAGCTGGATACTTCCAAATTTCACAGCAGCCCCGGAAAGCCCTGTGACAAAAATGACCGATGTCATCGCCATATTCCTGGATTTTCCATAATCCACCTGTGCATCCACCAGAATACGGATGCCGGAGGTCCCGATCATTCCGTATAGGAGGAACGAAATTCCGCCGATTACCGGTCCGGGAATGGTATTAATCAATGTGGTCATCTTCCCGATAAAGGAACAGATGACAGAAAGCACAGCCGCCCCTCCGATAACATAGACACTGTACACCTTGGTCATTGCCATAACACCTATATTCTCACCGTATGTTGTTGTTGGGACAGAACCTACAAGACCAGAAAGAATGGTTGATATGTAATCTCCCAACAAAGACCTGTGAAGTCCCGGATCCTTAATTAAGTCTCTTCCTACAATTTTACTTGTCACAATCTGATGACCAATGTGTTCTGATGTGACAACCAAAATAACCGGGAGAATAATAACGATTGCCTCCCATTTAAACTTTGGTGCCGTAAAATTAGGCAAGGAAAACCATGCTGCGTTGCTGACCTCGCTAAAATCTACTATACCGCAGATGAGTGATGCCACATATCCTGCAATAATTGCAATCAAAATTGGGATAACCGATAAAAACTTGCGGAACAAAACAGATCCAAGCACTGCAGTCAACAGTGTTACCAAAAAGACAATGACATTTTTCAAATCTATCACTTCATCCTTCAAGCCTGCATTGGACGCTGCCGTCCCTGCAAGCTCAAGTCCAATCAGTGCGACAACCGGCCCCATAGCGGCCGGCGGAAGTACAATATCAATCCATTCTGAGCCGAATTTATAAATAATCAGTGCCAGAATACACCCGGCGATTCCAACCGCGATAAATCCTCCCAGGGCATAATTATAGCCCCATTTGCTGATAACAATTCCTGCCGGTGCCAGGAATGCAAAACTGGAGCCAAGGTATGCCGGTGCTTTTCCCTTTGTTATGAAAATAAATATTAAAGTTCCGATTCCATTCATAAGCAATACAATTGCCGGATTAATTCCAAATACAAAAGGAACCAGAACCGATGCTCCGAACATTGCGAACATATGCTGGATACTCAAAGGCACCAGCAGCTTAAATGGTACTTTCTCTTCCACCTGTATGATTTTCTTACTCTCCATATAACCCTCCGTCTCTCTTGTTTCTTAAAATTTTTTATCTTGCCTATTATAGCACCAACCCTACCCCGGCGCAATAACTTAAAAATCAAAGATAACAAAGAACGACCGTCACCTTTTATTTATCTCACCCTGAACTCTTTTCAGATTAATGTGATTATACAATTTCTCTTTTTCCAACACAATGAAAACCCTTAAAATTAGAACAATGCATACTCAATCAGGGATTCTCTCAGTTCAATCAACCGGATTTTTGCCGTTGTATCCTGCTCTTTTGCCGCAGTTTCAAGATGCTCCTGAATTTTGTTTAAAGAAAAATTTATATTGATCTCCGCATTTTTGTAAATAGTCTGTTCTGTCTCTTTTATATAGCGGTATATCTCTTCCATAGGCTTATACAGGGCTTCTGTCTTCCTTGTTTTATCAACTTGTACAGTTATAATATTCGCAGAGCCTGTAAGAGGATATTCGGTCACCTTAGGAAATACCTTCTTAAAACTTTGCTCTAAAGTAGGGTTCTCAACAGAATAACATAGAATAAGCCCGCCATTTTTAACGAGTCTTTTTGCCTCGGACACAATCTCATAAGGGTTTTCATAGCTTACGATTCCGTTGATTACAATAATATCAAAGCTGCTTTCCTGTAAATTTGTATCGTGATAATCCGCAGCCAGAAAGGAAAGTCTCGGCGGCTCTTCCACAAGGACGATGCGGTTAAGCCACTGGTTTCCGCTTTCATTTCCAATGGAATCACTGACGCAGCACAACAAAGAATCTGGATGGAATTTTCCTAAAAGTGAAGCCAGATGATAGGTGGTCACTCCTGTAACTGTTCCAATTTCCAAAGCTTTCACAGGAAGTGGAGTTTTTACCAGATGAGAGGATACCAGAACATCCAACAAAAGATTCGATAAAGCAAACGCTTCTTCACCCGTACCAGCGCTGAGAGGTTTATTTACTTCCATCAGCTTTGAAATTAGCAAAGGCACATTCAAACCATTTCCCAGACTGTGCAAAGGAATCCGGCTTTTATTAGACAAAAAATCTGAACAGTTTAAAAGGCTTGTACTTTTAACTCCGTCGGTGTAGATAAAAGTATTATTTTCAAATTTGACTGTTCCCATTTATTCTCTCCCTCCAAAAAGCATATAATTAAGTTTAGTTGTTATTTTTTCCATATCCAGACACTTTTTAGCATATTGATAAGCGTGTTCGGAAAGATAGGGAAGATTTTTGTCTTTGCATAATGAAAGCAAGACGTTAGCAAATCCCCTGATATCATCTATTTCTGAAAATGTTCCGCACTTTCCCCCATCAATGGCCTGCTCATAGGCATCAAACTTTGTTACTGCAGTAGCACAGCCAGCAATTAAAGCTTCTGCGATTACATTGGGTGTCCCTCCCTCTAACTTGGAGGGCAGAGCAAAAATTTTGGCCTTCCTGTATTGTTCCGCCAGCTTGTCCCGTTCTACAATTGGCCCGGTGAACAAAACTCTTTTTTTTAATTTAGGAAAGGTTTTGAAATACCTTTCAATGAAGCTTCTGAACTTTTCATCTACATTTCCCACCAGCTTTAAATTCCAGCTTGGTATTTCCCCTGCTATGATAGCAAAAGCCCGCATCAATATCTCTGTAGCTTTTTGAGTTGTGCCCAGCCGGGATACCGTCAAAATGACATTTTCCTTTTCTTCAAATTCGGGCACAGAGAAGTCAGGGCCGAAGTTATAATAACCATTGGGAATATGTTCAATGATCCATGGCCATTTTTCATTCAAATGCCGCTGCATAGCCCGGCAGGAGGTAGCAATGACGTCACAGTCATCCATAAATTGTGTGAAATTCGGATTGTTCCATATGATCCGGTCCATCCAGTGGCTGTTTGCGTCCAGTCCGACATAGATTCTTCCTTTTGGATTTGTCTGCTTATATAAACGGGCAGGAACAAAATTGGAAGTATAGCATCCTCTAAGGATTAGACAGTCGATTTGATTTGCATTTTCAAGTATGTAGTTTGCACGCGCTTCTTCGCTTTCATCAGGTAGAAATTCCATTTTCAGCCCTTTGACATATTTTCGCAGGTAAGGATAATCATCCTCACGCTTATATCCGACCATGCTGACATCGTGGCCGTGATTTTTATGCAGAAGCCATGGAATCAAACCACAGTCCTTAATTAGCTCTACATTACTCCAACCAGGGTTGGAACCAGGCAGTGTCACAATGCGTTTTGGCATGATTGAAATACAATTTTCATCCTTCTGAACCTGTTTCATAATATTCGTCCCCTTTCCAGCTCTCGCTTCCTGCTGCTCTTAGTGTTTGATTTAAATCTTGTTTTATCTGTGTAGTGCTCACCTCTGGTGTCCTGGGAAAATAAACGACTTCAACACCTTCGTCTTGCAAAAAGTCAAATTTTTCTTTCCAGTCATCTCCCATAACAAATGTATCTACATGATATTCATGCAGATCCGTTCTTTTCTGCTCCCAACAGGTTTCCGGTATAACAAGATCTACATAGCGTATAGCTTCAAGTAAACGCTTTCTCTGCCCATAATTGAAATAACATTTTTTATGCTTTTCTTTCCAATTAAATTCGTCAGTGGATAAGGCGACGATAAGATAGTCTCCCAGCTCCTTTGCACGACGCAAAATATTTATATGCCCATAATGCAGTAAATCAAAAGTGCCGTATGTTATAACTCGTTTCATATCCATATTCCTCTTTTCAGGCATTAACAATACTATCCCATATCTGTTTTCCTATTAATCCAGCTTTTTCCCTATGCCCGTCTATACTGCTGCGTTTTACAGCGTCCAGGAAAAAGCTCAATGAGTTGCTATCAGCCTCTATATATTGATTCTTTGACTTATCCCAACAATTCTTCCAATAAAAATCTTTCCTGGAAATGGGATCATCCTGATCCTCATAAATAGTATAGCTATTAGACGGCTTTCCCTGCAGCAAATCTATTTCCAGCAATCTCCGCTGTTCAGAATAATACAGATATAGCTTATTTTCCGTAATCCTGCTAAAAGAACACCAACAGGATTCCATCGTATCATTCGTATGCAAAATCCGGGCTTGCAGAGTTTCTTGATTTATCACAACTGCGTCTTTTGCAGAATATGGCACTGCATAGATTCGTTTATCAAAATACAGCAGGCCCGAGAAAGATAAATAACCACTTGAACCAATATCTTGAGGCAGATCTATTATTTCACATTTCTGGCTGACAGGATCCCATCTCATAACAGTTCCATCCGAAGTAGCCAGCCAACAATTTTTTTCATCTGAGCAGATTGCACTATAAGAGGTATCACTGCTCCCGACTGTTATCAAGGTTTCCGCTTGAGTAAGCAGGTTGAATTTTACTAATTGGTTTGCTGTTTTGCTTGCAAGAAATAAATTTTCTCCTATTAAACCGCAGCCATGTCCAAAAAGCTCCTCTCCTTTTTTCACATGGTTTTTCAGCTTATTCAGCCAATTGCCGTAATAGTCAACCGTGTTATCCTCACAGTCAAACCGTACAATCGCCGGATATGTACCTGGGAGCAGATAAACATATTTTCCATTTTGTAATGTTGTACCAAACAGTTTTGAACTTTCACCCTTTACATTCTCAATATCTATATATGAAAATTCATTTTTTTCTGAATGATACAGCAAAATTTTTGAACCTGATGATGGAGCAAATAAATACTCATGGGGGCCATATTTACAAACAGCTCCATATTGGTGTTGTTTAAAAATGTCCTCTGACGCATATCCTTTAAATTTCTTAGTAATTCCATTTTTAAAATCATACAAACAGATCATGTCGCAGTCACCTGTGGGGAATATCAGCTTTTCCTTTTCAATCACAGCATCCTCAAAAGAGAGCTTAAAGCTTTTGTCTTTCATATTTACATTGGGGTCTTGTATGAGCGCAGGCTTTCTTGTGATACCGTAGAGCGGAACTGCTGAAGCATTTGTGTCTCCATAATATCCATCGCTCAACAAAACTGCTCTGTTCATATCCGCTGTATCATCATAAATTCCCCAATCATTTCTCCGATAATCATCCACTAATTCCTGATACCTTTTTAGCAGCTCAGGATGCATGGATTCAACGGTTGCTTCCAAGAGAGGGTGGGGACGCCACAGTAATACCACATCATCCCTGTTTTCTTCAAATATTTCCAGGACATCCCTTATCTTATCCAACATCTTATCTCTATAGTATAAAAACGGACCAATACTGATATTATAAAAGATAATCTTCTTCCAACTTCCATCCGGTTTTCGAATCTTCTTCATCCACCCGTCCGGAACTATCAGATCTTCTTTTTTGGAATTCAACACTTTGTCTGCCTTGGGTGAGCCAAGACCGGATATCTTTTTTGTCCAATATCCCCTGGTGTCTGCTCCTGCCGCTTTAGTCACAACATCAATATAAATCTGACGTAAATCCTCTGACTGTACAACTACCTTATCTGCATTTATCACACCCGGCGCTGTACAGAAGTGTTTCATTTTTTCGATTTCCTGCCGATCATCCGGTGAAATTTCATCTAAAATAAAATATGGAATGTAAACAAGATTATCCGTAAATCTTTTTAAATTTTTTGAGTAGAAAAAAGGGTGAACACTAGTAACATAATTAAAATTATCATAAGGATTATGAATAAATATGACGTCCGGTCTGCGTTCAGCAAAATCATAGTCCTCATGCCGGGTAACAGGCACATAATCAGGAAATAGATTTCCTTCCCAATGTTCCTTATTCAAACTCCCGTCTTTATTTCTATCGTAATAAGGAATGGGGATTACGTAGACATTACAGCAGGGATCTTCATCTGCCGCCTTCCATACACTCTCCAGAGAATCCCACATAGAGGCATTATATGGGAGAAACACAATCTCCAGCTCTTGCAGAATATCATTTTTGACACTGTTTTCAACCTGTATCAGCTGTCTGCGGAATAATTTATGTGTCTGCTTATTATTTACAGGTTCATTTTCCCTTAATTTTACATACAGCTGGTACGTTTCTTCACAATATTGTTCTATATATCCAATTGTAGGGCATGCTTCACCTTCAGTCTTCTCCAGCAATTCTCCAAAGCTGATTGCCTCCTGCTGACACTGTCCCAAAAGTTCCATCGCCTGGACAGTGTCCTTTTGATCAAGCAGCTCTTTGATATGTTCATTCGCCTGATACAGTGTCTGAACAAAACTTAGTGCTGTTTCCTTCTGTGCTTTTCTCATTAGATGTTCATTCCTCCTTACGCACCTTGAGTTTCTCCCTGCATCTCTTCCAGTACTTTCCAGTCCTCTTCTGTCATAATACAGGACAATTCCTTCTCTAATCCTGGGTAAGATGCTTTCTTTGCCACCTCCAACACAAAAACTCGGTCCAACACATCCGAAAAGTCATAAATCTTTGACAAAAATTCAAGCGCCGCCGCGGCGGTTGTCCCCTGATCCTCTGCAAAAAGCTGAAGAAGCAGCGCAAGAGGCATTGCCTTCTTCTTATCTGCACGAAGCGCTATCGTACAGTAACGGACGGACTGTGACAAAGCTCCCAGCTCCTTGTTTGCATATGCAAGGACTCTATATGTCTCGCTCTGGTTAGCCATAATAAATAAACTTTCATCACCCTGATATTGTTCCAGCTTTTTTAAGGCCGTTTCCAGCCAATATATACCATCCTTAAGCTTCCTCTTCTGCATCATACCAAGCCCCATCCAATATTCCATATCCGGGCAGTTTTCCCCGGTTTCTGCAAACTGATCATAAATCATGCGCATTTCTTTTTCTGCATCCGATTCATTCTTCTGGTATATAATCCTCATCAGACTACTGAAAGACGTATTGTTACGGGCAGCCGAAGGAACTTGACTGTGATGAGCCACAGCCTCTCTAAACGTCTCCTCGGCCTTTTCCACATTTCCCTCGGCAAAATAGGAATCCCCCAGATATCCTAAATTTATATAATCCTCCGGATTTTCCTTCAGAATACTAATCAGAATTTCCTTATTCCTTGTTGTCTTCCTTGTCTCCTCATAGGCTTCCTTTGTATATCCGGTATGATAAATGGGAAATTTATCTTCCGTACGGATCTGGGTCATGTGTCTCTTATCCGTCCTGGATAAGGCCTCATGAATTCTATTCTCATACCGAATCTGCGGAATGTTGCGGAAAATCCTCTGCTGAACCGAGACTGCAAATATCTGTCCCTCATCATTTAACTGCATCCAGGGACAGGTCACCATGTCCGGAACAGGAAACGATGCAGAAATATCCCTAAGAAAAATCTTCAGCTGTTTTGCGTCCTTCTGAGTAAAATATTCATCCGCATCCAAAAATGCAATCCAGTTTCCTGCCGCCTGCTCTATTGCATAATTTTTCGCTGCAGCAAAGTCATTATGCCATTTATAGTGGAAAACCTTTGCCCCCATCTGCTCCGCTATTTCTACGGTCCTGTCCGTAGAACCGGTGTCCACTACAATCTGTTCGCACACAACTTCCTTACCCCAGGATAATGCCTTTTCAATATTTTTTTCTTCATTTTTCACAATCATACACTGTGAAAGACGCACTCTTTTTCCCATTTCTCTGTTCCTTCCCTCTAAGAATAAAAGGCCGCACACAGCAGCTTTTATCAGCTAATGTGGCAGCCCTCATATTCATTGTTTTTAATCGGTTCTAAGTATAATTACTGTAATAATTGAAGAACACCCTGTGGAATCTGATTAGCCTGTGCAAGCATAGCCTGAGAAGCCTGTACCAGAATATTATTCTTCGTGTAAGCCATCATTTCCTTTGCCATGTCAACATCACGGATACGGCTTTCTGCAGCAGTCATATTCTCTGAAGTTACGCTCAGGTTGTTGATTGTATGCTCCAGACGGTTCTGTGTAGCGCCAAGATTACCACGAGTAGTTGATACTAGGTTTATCGCATCCTTAATATGGCTAATCGCACTTGCTGCATTAAACTGAGTACCAATGTTAATGTCGGCGATTCCAAGAGAAGCAGCAGACATATTTCCAATTGTGACCGTCAGCTTATTAAATGGATCTGCAGTATCACCAATCTGAAGAGTAAGACCTGATGTTGCAAGTGAACCATTCAGCAGATTAATTCCATTGAAGTTTGTTCCATCAGAAATTCTGTTGATTTCCGCTGTCAGAGATGTAACTTCTTTCTGAAGATTTGCACGGTCTGTTAGATTGTCATATGTTCCGTTAGCAGACTGGTCAGCCAACTCTACCATACGGTTCAGCATGGAGTGAACTTCTGTCAGTGCACCTTCTGCTGTCTGTACTAAAGAGATGCCGTCGTTGGCATTCTTCTGTGCGGTCTCAAGTCCTGTGATCTGTGCGCGCATTTTTTCAGAAATTGCAAGTCCGGCTGCGTCGTCACCTGCACGGTTGATTTTGTAACCTGAGGACAGTTTCTCCAGGTTCTTAGACACTGCACTGTTATTGTTTGTTAAGTTGCGGTATGAATTTAAAGCCGCAATATTATGTTGGATTCTCATAATAAAATACCTCCTTGAATTGTGTCGGGGAATTCCCTTTCCCCCTGGTTTCTTTTTTATCTATGCAAACCTTTCACCCGGGCCCTGGATGAAGGCTGATAGTTATGTAAAGAATATAACAGATACCCTGAAATGAGTTCATTTACATTCTAATTCTAATATCGTCATGAAAAAATTTTAGATAAGGTATTTTTATATTTTTATTTATTTTCTTCATCCCGCACTATTTATGCAAAATCAGTAACTGTTCTGAACCCAGCTCGAAAATCTACGGTTTCCTCGCTGCTTGGCTCTGAGCAGTTACCAAAGCCAATATGTCTGTGCATAGGTATATTTTACCACATTTTTACATACGCTATAACCACCATAACCGGCAGGGTTCTCCTCTGCCGAACTATCCTATGCCAGAAAAGGAGTGCTTATGCGACCAAAAATCGGAGTTGTTGTCTGTGGTTTTACGGATGACAGGCAATTTGTAACCAACACTTATATCCAGTCCGTCAGGTATTCAGGCGGACTCCCTTTTATCCTTCCTGTAATACGCTCAGACAATGCAATTCAAGAATATATTTCTTTCTGCGATGGTTTCCTGTTCTGCGGGGGAGACGATATCACTCCTCTGCTGTTTGGGGAAGAGCCCAAAAGTGGTATTGGAAAAACCGATGTCACCCTTGATTTGTTTCAGCTTCGTCTGATGAGAGCTGTTTTGAGCACAAAAAAACCCGTCTTCTCCATCTGCCGCGGTATGCAGGTGTTTAATGTAGCCTGCGGAGGCACTATTTATCAAGATATCTCCCTGCAGCCCGGACATCCGCTGAACCACATGCAGCAATCCTATTCCCGGGCGGAGGTCAGCCACAAAATTTGTGTTGAAAAAAATTCGCAGCTTTGTAAATACATCGGCTCTCATCTGAAAGTAAACAGCTTTCACCACCAGACCGTGGGCATGCTGGGAAAAAATCTGACTGCCTGCGCCCATGCGACAGATAAAACAATTGAAGCGGTAGAAATGTCATCCCATCCTTTTGCCATAGGAGTTCAGTGGCATCCGGAATGCATGTACCGCTCGTCACCTGAAATGCGGGAATTGTTTTCAGAATTTGTTCTCCATACTCGATTACGGCCTAAATAGTACGTATATTATTTGTTTTAAAGGACATAATAAACCTCGAAAATATTATTTCTCAAAGGAGGTCAAATTATGTCCGATATTTCAATGCTTGATCTGCAAAACTTACGTCATCTGATTGGGGGGTATGACACAACACACTGCAAGATGACTGATTATGCATCACAGACTCAGGACCCTGAAGTGAAAAAACTTTTCCAGGATGCCGCTGATTCTGCAATGAAAAACAAACAGGAACTGATGAAATTTTTATAAGAGGTGACGTATATGAATGAAAAAACTATGGTATCCGATGCCTTAGTCGGAGTAAACGGAGAACTGAAAATGTTCGGCGACATGATTGCACAGACGGAAAACAAAGAGCTGAAACAATGCCTGAAGCAAATCCGCAATGAATGCGAAATGTCCCAGGAAAAGCTTTATCAAATAGCAAGAGAAAAAAGCTATTATGTTCCTGCAGAAAAAGCAAATCAGCAGGAAGTAGACCATGTGAAATCAATCCTGACACAGCCTAAAACTTTTTAAGTGAAACAAAAATGAAAAATCTGAATCATCAGATTTTTCATTTTTTACGTCTGGAGTTCTTTAATACCAATGGTATCCCCAAAACAAAGGGAAGTATATAGGTCGAAAATCTGTACAGCAGCATTCCAGAAACCGCATCCACACTTCCGACGAGCGTAGTAAACAGTGAGGCGAACACGAACTCCACAGCCCCCACACCGCCCGGTGCCGGAATGACACCGGAAAGGGCCTGCACCATAGAGGTTGTTGCCATCAGAAGGGGCAGCCTCAGGGATTCCATCTTACCGAAAACAACAGCCGGTATCAGATACCATGCACTCAATTTCAAAAAATTCAGCAGCAGCACTTCTAAAAGCAGCTTCTTATCTTTCAAAAGCCCTTGTGCCTCAGTGCGCAGCGTACCTGCTCTTTCTTTCCACTCTGCTATCTTTCCCCTATTTTTTTCTTTCCTGACCACTTTTTCTAATAGCCCAAACGCCCATGTATGCAGTGGTTCACAAATACAAAATATAATCAGGGCTGCCACAACCAGAACCGCCAGTGCCACACCATAGAGCATATATCTCCCGTAGCCTCCAAAATACCGGTGCATCGTTTGATAGTTTCCAAGAAAGCTGAATATGAAATACAGACATACTGCAATCCGCTGCACTATATAATTTAAAGTAAATATCCCCAGACTCCTGACAGCAGGGATTCCTCTTTTGCTTACGTAATACATTCCGGCTGCAGCTGTTCCGCTTCCAAAGGTAACTACACGGAAAAAGCTGTAATAAAAGGAACACTTAATTCCTTCATTCCATGGAAATTTATCATCACAGCTGCGCAGGAGTTTTGTCACTGCAACACCGTCAAAACAGTTATACAGCACACTGCAGATGACTACTCCTGCCAGTACTTTCCATGATGTGTTTTTAAGCGCACCCCATATATCTCCCCAGGAATCCTTGAAGACCATGTAGATTATGAGGATCACCAAGACAAAAAATGCCGGTCTCCAGATTTTTGATAGCCCTTTTTTCAACTATATTCACCTTACTTGGCCCAAAGCTCATCCGCTTTCTCTTTCCATTCCTGTGCATACATATCACATTTTGCACAAAGATGCTCCACTGATTCCGGCGACTGTAAATCTGTAGATTGTGCCCCGGTTTTTTTCACCATTTCCCTTAATAATTCTGGATTTTCCAGCATCGGGCAAGGACGCAGATGGTTGTTATTAAATGGCTGCCCGTCCCTGTATGCCTTGAACAGTGGCTGCTGCAGTGCTTCCAAAAGGCTTACATCTCTGATATTTGCACTGGAATAATGTATAAATACGCACGGCTCCACATCTCCGTTTGCATTGATATGACAGTAATTCCTTCCTCCGGCAATACATCCGCCCACATACTCGCCGTCATTTTGGAAATCAAAAGCAAATATTGGTTTGCCGCCTTCCACAGCACGTATTTCGCGGATCCGGTGATACATATACTCTCTTTGCTCTTTCGTTGGCAAAAGTTCTGTCGCAGCGTCATTCCCAACCGGCATATAATGGAAATACCAGGCGAAACGGCATCCCTTTTCAATAATCATATCCAGAAATTCATCAGAAGTTACCGTGTCAATATTAGCCCTTGTATAGCAGATAGATGTACCGAATATCTGCCCGTGCGCTTTCAATGTGTCCATAGCCTTCATTACTTTGTCAAACACCCCGGCACCCCGGCGGCCATCATTTACTTCCTCATACCCTTCCAGGCTGATAGAAAGGGAAAGATTTCCCACGCGGTCCATTTCCTCGCAGAATGCATCGTCAACAAGGGTTCCGTTGGTAAATGCATGAAAAGCACAGTCATTGTGTTTTTCGCACAATTTAATAATATCTGCCTTTCTTACAAGCGGCTCGCCACCTGTGTACATGTAAAAAAATATTCCCAGCTCCTTCCCTTGTGTAATAATGCTGTCCATTTCATCATAGGACAATGCAAGCGTATGCCCATATTCAGCAGCCCAGCAGCCGGTACATTTCAAATTGCATGCGCTGGTCGGATCCATCAAAATCAACCAGGGTATGTTGCAGTCATACTTCTCACGGTTCTCGTGCATAATTTTCGTACCGCTCAACATAGCTTCAAAACCCAAATCCATAACTGTAGTGCGGATAACATTGGGGCTGACTTCATCAAGCAGACGATTAACATAAGTCATCCACTTCCCGTCCTGATCCCGTATCATCCTCCTGGCAGCCTCATAGCTCTCCGGCTTGAATCTGTCCTTCGCAAAGCTTTCCGTCAAATCCACTGCTTTCAGAAGATTCTTTTCTCTGTCCTTGTTAATGTACTTTAATACAGAATCTATCACCTTTCCAAATGCAGCCCGTTCTGCCTGATGCCTTATTTTACCCATAGCTCATTTCCTCCTTTTTCTTCCAATCCTCTTTAGTTTATTCCCCGAATTAGTAGTTCAATGCCTCCAAGCAGCAAGATACAGCCTCCGAGGGTTACAACTTTTTTCTTGGACTGACACCCCAGCCAATATCCTGAATAGATGCCTGCAATGACACTGAGTGCTGTAATAATGCCGATGATCAGAATTGTAACCAAAAAATTTGTCCGAAAAAATCCAAATCCAATTCCTGCGAGAAATGTATCTATACTTGTAATACATGCCCATATAACAATCTGGCGCAGCTTTAGCTTATCTTCCTTCCGTTCAATGATTACCTTTTGCTGTCCTCCCTTCAGTATCATATACAGGCCCAGGCCGCAAAAGATAAACACCGATATGTAGCGCCAGTGAACAGCAGCCTGCTGTGCTGATTCCTTTACCATTGGGATATTGGTAACCATATGTCCGAGCAGGAGACTTGTCATTTGCCACAGTACAAATATACTGCCAATTTTTATTAAAGAAGATTTGCTGATTTCCGGCATCATAGCTCCTTTATATAATGCATATGCAAACACGTCTAAAGACAGCCCAACCGAAAACATAAGTATTTCATATATTACCAATTTCCTCCCTTCCTTCCTGTATGTTTTAGTTATATTATATCACTTTGGAGCCCTTCCTATAAGCTTCAAACCCCTCTTCCTGTATCTAAATCAGTACAATATCAAAGAATCGTTCTCTTTCGGCTACAAACCGCATAATTTGTATACTCTGTTCTTATTTTATGATACCAGGGTCAAAAGGCCATGCGTTTCATGCTTGCATGGAAAAGCATGGCCTTGGGACCCGCAAAACATGAGAAAGTAGCCCGAGTAGGGCGGATTTCGAATGTTTTTAGGATTGCGGGAGCACAAAGTGCGTAGCAATCCGTAGGTATCAGGGGTCAAAATACCTTTTGACCCTTACATCATTTTATACATAAAAATCGATATAATACCCAAACTTGACGAGTTCTTTTCAAGTCTGATATAATGCACTCAAAAGGGGACGAGGTTATGGAAGACAAAAAAGAGTTGACAAAAGATTTACTCACCACATCTTTCAAAGAGCTTATCATGCAGATTCCGTTTGAAAAAATAACAATTAAGATGATTACTGACGGCGCCGGAGTAATCCGTCCAACCTTCTATAAACATTTTCAGGATAAATATGAGATACTGGAATGGATTTTGAAAAAGGAGCTGGCTGATAAGATACAGATTCTGATTGATAATGATATGGAAGAGGATATTTTCCGCCTTCTGTGCAACTGTCTGGAAAAAGATAAGGAGCTGTATAAAAAGTTGTACGCTATAGAAGGCCCCAACTCTTTTGATGAACTGATGCATCATTTTATATTTAATATGCTTACGTCTCTGAAGAATAAGTATCCCCTGAAATCATCAGGTGAACTGGAGATATTTCCTTCAGAAGTCGTGTTGAGATTTTACACCTTTGGCCTGACCGGTTCACTGAAGCATTGGATTGTCCACGATTCCTCATACTCCGCTGAGCAGGTTTGTGATGCATACAATTATATTATCCATAATTCTATACTGGAGCTGATTGACCTCCCCGACAGTAAATCCTAAAATCGGCTGCCATTTTGAATTCTCACTGCAAGATCATGAGCACAATTTCTAAATATTCCCCGGTATGCTTCTCCCATAACCTTTTTTTCCAAAATATCCAGCAGGCCGCCAAGCCTGTTTCCAGCCGTCTCCGGGTTGATTTCTGAAAAGTAAGCTGCTGCCTCCCGTTCTCCTCTCCCGTCCAATTTCAAACTGTAGACATCCTCATCCCCTATCATACACCCAGCTGCCCTTATGAGGACAGGTATGCAAAGATTATCAAAATACAGGCTGCCATAATCAGGCCGGACATATTCCAGCAAATTTATGACGGCCTCCCGGTTAAAATTCTGGAGAAATATCTGCTCATACTCTGCCTCAGTCAAATAATCCAAGATCCGGTCCGCTCCGGCCACACTGTCAGATAGTTTCAGTACGGGATAGTCCAGCGTCAAAACATGATTCTGGGGTTCAAATCTGGCATCGTATTTCAGAAAAAAAGCAGGTATCCCCTTTAAAATAGTATCTCTATAATTCTGGCAGCCATAGTCCTCAAAATTAAGAATCATCCGGTGATACACTGCTTTTGCCTGCTCCGCCTTGTCCAGCACGATACGGTACCCCCTCTCATATGCTGTCATACCGTCCACCCGCTGTCCTTCAAGCATTACAGCTTTATTTGCCGTTTCACATTCTTTTATACAGTATACTACAGCTTCCATAAGCCGCCTTGCAGTATCGTAAGAGACAGACGTACTTTCACCGGACGTATAGCGCTTTGCCAGTTTTGCCATAACAGGCAGCAGTTCCTCCATTTTATAGTCCACTTTAATTCCTCCCGTGAATTCAGATTCTTTGCTTATCTGACTACTCCCAGAATAATTCTTTAAGTACCTGCATGTAAAGATCTTTGTCCCAGCGGGGTACCTCGTCAAATTGTTCGTATTGACCCCTTCCGCCGGTCTTCTTATATCCTTCATATCCCGCCCGTACCGCTGCTGTAAAGTTTTCCATGCACGTCCCTTCTAGATAGTCCAGGTCACCGGCACACACCGTCTCAAACTGTTCTTTCATAAATGTAAGAATCTCATCATCTGTCATAAGCTCCAATGCAGCATTTTTAAACTCATAGAAGATATCCTCCAATTTTTCCAGACTCTGAAGATAATTTTGCTGATTTATATACTGCGAATCGCAAAATGTATAAATGATTTTGTCCAGTATTCCCTCGCCAAATTCTACCCTGCCGTGCACTTTGAGGCTTTGGTTCCTACATTCAATTAATTCATGCATCTCTTCCTCCCTCAGAGACAGCCCAAACCTTTCGGTCTTTTGGTTCATTGAAGACAAAATTGCCAATTCCTTCCGTTGATTTGTCAGCTGCAGAATTTCAAACATATCTTCTTTCACAAAACCACCCCTCGTATATGTGATATGTCGTAACAGTTCAGCCATTCGAATTTTCGACAGCGTAGGCAGGAGAAAGCTTGCTTTCGTATGCATATGCTGCCGAAAATTCATATGGCGCTCTGCCACAGCGAGATGAAGCGCAGCACATGTCCTTGGTTAGCAACCGTAGTGTGGTTGTTTAACAAGGACGGTACCCTTGGGGTGGAATCGAGCTGATGGCTGAACTGTTATGATATGTCATTATACGTCCGAGGGCTTCTCTTTACAAGACTTGAAAAAATACTTGTTTTGTAGTAATATGATAATAGAGAGATAGTTTGTGCTTCTCCCTAAAACTCTAATTTTACACTGTTTTTTACCACTGCAAATGTCACCCCATCCATTTTTATCTTTTTCTGTATCACTTCACCTTTAGGCGCATATTTTTGGGCTGCTCTCTCACAGACATTATCAACCCCCGTAATTTGTTTTACAAATTCTGATTCGGAGCTGACTGCGTCTATATCCTGCAATTCTTCCGCACTGTAAGTGACAAAAGGAGCCTTATACTCTTCCGCCAGCTTTAGTATGCCTGCTTCATCCTGTTTCAAATTAATACTGGTAAATGCTGCAATCTGATTCTTTGATATGCCGAGTGTTTCTAAAAGCTGTTCCAGTCTCTGTTCCAAGTCTTTCTTTGCTGTTCCGCGTCTGCACCCTAATCCTATAACAAAAATTTGAAGGGGGAGATAAAGAATATTTTTCACTTCTTTTATTTTGGCAGTGTCCACAACCGCAATTCCCAGCGGCAGGCTGCATAATTCCTCTAAGCTGCTGCAAAGATGCAGTTCTGCCGGGATTTTCCCTTCTATAGGAAAGCTGCTGTAAAATCCAACTCTCTCTCCCCGGAGCACTGCGGCAGATATCTTTTTTGCAAGTACCCTGTCGTCGATGTAGAGATGATTCTTTTTTGCAAATACGTCCACTGCAAATTTATTTTGCAGATCCGTGGCTGTAGTGACAACTGCCACTGCACCGAGGCCGTCTGCAAGCAGAGTGGCAAGTTCCACAGCGCCTCCCACGTGGCCGGAAAGTACTGGAATTACGAATTTCCCCTTCTCATCTATACACAGGACAGCCGAATCGGTATACTTATCTGCAACCCAGGGAGCAATATACCGAACTCCAATTCCTACGGCACCTATAAATATAAAAGTGTAGTTTCCCCAGCGCTCCCCTATCCAGCTCTTCAGATTTTCCGGCAGAGGATGCATTCCAAACTCATCTGCAAAGCGCTCCACTGTATAGCTTTCACAGTGATAGCCTGTTGAAGACAAGAACTTCCTTACAGGAGTGTTCTGCCTGCTTCCCGCCTCGGTGAAACTGAATATGGCAATTTTGCTTTCGTTTTCAAATGCTTTTGTTCCTGTGTGCATACCCTCTCACGTCCCCCCTTCTCATTCATCATTGTATTATTGTGGCACCGACGGGTTGATAAATCATACGATTCCCTTTCTCCAAATAACCATCCACACATTAATAATAATATACTTACCCAGGCAGCTGGGAAGGGCTAATTTTCCTTTTTAATTTATCTGTTTAAAAGCAAGACCTTTTGATTCATTTATCATTTGAGGCAGCACAGTCTGAATAAATTCTTCTTTAGATACCCTGTAAAACTTATTTGTAAAACCATTTTCATCCGTCGGCAGCTCTGTAATAAATTTAAATTCCTTCTCAGCATCGGCCATATTCGCTTCTCTTAAAAATAACATTACATCCCCTCCATTGAGTAATTCACAGCCGAAATTGCTTTTTCAAAATCAACTTTCTTCACATAAATCACATATTCATATTCAAATTCTAAACTTTCCCCTAATGTTCCCGTTCTCACCCGTGTGTCTGCAGAAAACGGGGACGGGCTTTTCCGATTTATTGTTTTAACGTTGTAATCAATATTATTCTCCGCTAAGAGTCGTCTGACATCTGCCACTCGAAATATGGATAAATATACCCATATCGAGAATTTTACTGCTTCAACCTATATGCTTTCACTCTGATTAATCAGACACTACTCACAAGTTCTTGTATAGTCCACAGTCGTAAATTCCGGTCTAGCCAACCGTACATACTTACATTTGCTTGCTTTACCGACTTACTGCTTACTTCCTTTATCCATTTATAATTTTTATTATTCGGGATAAATTCATTATTGATCCATTTCGAAAAATCCATACCAGACACAAATTTCTTTTCTTTTTCATAAGTTTCTTTGTTGTGAGCGAGATAAAAATTATAAACAAAACGACAAGTTCCAATTGTTTGATTAATTTTTTGTATCTGTTCCAACGTTGGATTTATTTCCGTTTTGTAGCTCTTGAGCAATATCCTCATCCTCCTTTATCTGATTTTTATATTTCCTTAACCCGTATAATCTACAACTAAACTCATGAAGTATTGATATAATGTCTTGTACTAATTCTTCATTTGGAGATAAAGATTCGTTATTTACTACTATGATTGAAGTGTTAAATTTTACACAGAATTTTTCATTATAATTCCCCTTGCATTGGCAAACTGTTTTAAAAATTCAACTTGATTGTGTAAATCGTCTTTTTGATTTCTAGTGGAAACCCTTGCATAAATAACAGTGTCTCTTATATCATTCTCCGTTTGTATTCCTTTAAATTGTAAATATTGGTCATAAGTATAATAACGCCTATCAGTTGGAGTACGATTTGCTTTAAGTATTTCGTCTCTGTCCCAACGTTGGAGTGTTTTTACTGATACTCCTAGTAACTCTGCAAAATCCTTTGGCTTGTAGTTTGTGATATTCGATGTGTTCATGATTATTATATTGCCTCCTTCATAAACACATTATATCGCATTTGAGTATATTTGTATATATTTTTAATTACTTAAAATCTCTCCCTCTTCTAAAAACTCCTGCATTAGTTTAATGACACGAGAATAAGCCAAATCTCTATCCATAAGATCAAAAGTGCAAGCCCGCTCACCATCCAATTGTATTGAATATCCGTAAAAAATGTTCTGGAATGTGTAAGGCAATATTTTATTTTCTTTCTGCCGCTAAGAAAAACAATGACTGTTTGTAACAACGGACAGAGAAATATATCGAGTTTACTGGAAAAACCGTCCGCAACACCTCCTGTAAAATGTGTTGGAATGATGTCAGGGAGAAAGAACATAGCTATAATTGCTGACAAACACCCAAGCCCGCAAATAATCCATGACAACTTTCTGCTGTTTATTAATCCCATTTATTTTAAGCCTTCTTTCTGCAAATCCAGAATTTGATATATCTATTTTATCACTTTTATTTGAAAAATCCAGCAATTTTACTCCACTCTAAAACAAAATAAGCATATCCTACAGAGTTCCGCAAAGGACGCTCTGGTAGATATGCTTGTTTTTTCTTTAGACGGCCTATTTTGGGGCGCAAAATCCCCTTTTTCCATAAACCTGGACGCACACTGTTCTTTAAGCTGTTTTCTGCTCGGCTTTTTCTGAACTGCGGTAATTGAACCGCCGGAAGTTTTCGTTTTCCTTGATGTCTCCAAAGTGACCTTCGGTCTGGATGG